>Ga0164315_10002167_pt1 | contig 14997 bp, 10 predicted proteins | sample GuaBasSedimGuay6_FD_113737 | JGI IMG/M metagenome (GOLD analysis project Ga0164315, IMG submission 113737) | Subseafloor sediment microbial communities from Guaymas Basin, Gulf of California, Mexico - Guay6, Core 4569-2, 0-3 cm | ecosystem: Environmental > Aquatic > Marine > Hydrothermal vents... | reverse complement strand
GCCGTACCGATGGAAGAGGTGGTGCGGATACACGCGTCGAGCGGCACTACCGGCAAACCGACCGTGGTCGGTTACACGCAGCAGGATATCGACATCTGGGCCGCGGCAATGGCGCGTTCGATTCGCGCCGCCGGCGGCAGGCGCGCCGACATCGTGCATGTGTCCTACGGATACGGGCTGTTTACCGGCGGCCTGGGCGCGCATTACGGCGCGGAACGGCTCGGCTGCACCGTGGTTCCTTTCGGTGGCGGCCAGACCGAACGCCAGGTGCAACTGATCCAGGACTTCAAGCCCACCATCATCATGGTGACGCCTTCCTACTGCCTTGCGATGGCCGATGAATTCGATCGTCAGGGAATCGACCCCGCACAGACTTCGATCCGCATCGGCATGTTCGGCGCGGAACCCTGGACCAACTCGATGCGCGAAGAAATCGAAGCCCGTTTTGACATGGAGGCGCTGGACGTTTACGGGTTGTCCGAGATTATCGGTCCCGGTGTGGCGATGGAATGCGCCGAAACCAAGGATGGACCGACCCTCTGGGAAGACTATTTTTACCCTGAAATTGTCGATGTCGATGCGCTTGTCCCGGTCGAGGACGGTGTCGAGGGCGAGCTGGTTTTCACCTCGCTGATCAAGCAGGCGATGCCGATCATTCGTTACCGCACGCGTGACCTGACCCGCTTGCTGCCCGGTAGCGCGCGCACCATGCGCCGCATGGCCAAGATCACCGGGCGTACCGACGACATGATGATCATCCGCGGCGTCAACGTGTTCCCGACGCAGATCGAGGAGCAGATACTCAAGGTCGAACAATTGTCGCCGCATTACCAGCTCGAAATTACGCGCGAGGGCAAGCTCGACGATCTGCACGTCAAGGTCGAAGTGCGCAGTGATGACATCGACACCGCCACGCGCGAGCAGGCGGCGATCGAACTCAGGCATCACATCAAGAGCGATGTCGGTATCAGCACCAGTGTCGAGTTGCAGGAAACAGGCGCCATCCCGCGCTCCATGGGCAAGGCGCAACGCATCATCGACAAGCGCAACCTGTAACAGGGCATCGGAGTAACCATGAAACTTGCCAGTTACGCCAATGGCGAATGGTACCGCGCGAGTAGCAGCGGCAAGGTATTGAGCAACGCGGTTACCGGCGAGGCAATCGCCGAGATTTCGAGCGATGGGCTCGATTTCGCCGTGCTTGCCGATTACGCCCGCCGCGTCGGCGGCCCGGCGCTGCGCAAGCACACATTTCACCAGCGCGCGCTGATGCTGAAGGACCTTGCGAAGTACCTGATGGAGCGTAAGGAAATCTTTTACGCATTGTCGAGCGCGACCGGCGCGACCCGCTCGGATTCGTGGATCGACATCGAGGGCGGTATCGCCACGCTGTTTACCTATTCCGGCAAGGGCCGGCGCGATCTGCCCAACGGTAATATCTGTCTCGACGGGCCGCAGGAAATCATCGCGCGCGACAATACCTTTACCGCGCAACACATCTACACCCCGATCCAGGGGCTCGCGGTGCACATCAATGCGTTCAATTTCCCTTGCTGGGGCATGCTCGAAAAACTCGCACCGACGCTGCTCGCCGGCGTGCCGGCGATCGTCAAGCCCGCGAGCCAGACCGCTTTCCTTACCGAGCTGATGTTTCGCCACATCGTCGAGTCCGGGATTCTGCCGCAGGGCGCGGTACAGCTGATCTGCGGTTCCACCGGCAATCTGCTCGATCAGCTCGATTTCCAGGACGCGGTTAGTTTCACCGGCTCCGCCTCGACCGGCCTGATGCTGAAAAAGACGCCCGCGATCATCGAAAACTCGGTCCGCTTCTTCATGGAAGCTGATTCGCTGAACTGTTCGATTCTTGGCTCCGACGTTGAACCCGGCTCGGTCGAATTCGATCTCTATATCAAGGAAGTCGTACGCGAAATAACCGCCAAGACCGGGCAGAAATGCACCGCGATCCGGCGCGCGATCGTGCCCGCCGATCGTCTCGACGCCGTCGCCGAAGCGCTCACGCAGCGCCTCGCGACGACCACCATCGGCAACCCCGAGAGCGAAGGCGTGCGCATGGGCGCGCTCGCCGGCCTCGAGCAGCGCGCCGACGTGCTGGCGCAGGTCGAGAAGCTCGCCGCCGGCAACGAAACCATCGTCAACCGCGGCGCCGACATCGAACTGATCGACGCCGACGCCGAACGCGGCGCCTTCATGGCGCCGGTGATATTCCACGCTACCGATCCGCTGCAGTCGAACGCCAACGATGTCGAGGCCTTTGGCCCGGTCAGTACCTTGATGACTTACCGCGACGACGACGAAGCCATCGAAATCGCCGCGCGCGGCAAGGGTAGCCTGGTGGCCTCGGTGATAACCGCCGATACCGCTGTTGCGACCCGGCTCAGCGTCGGCATCGCCGCCTGTCACGGTCGCGTGATGGTGTTGAACGAGGCTTGCGCGAAGGAGTCCACCGGCCACGGTTCGCCGCTGCCGCAGCTGGTCCACGGCGGCCCCGGGCGTGCCGGCGGCAGCGAGGAAATGGGCGGCATTCGCGGCGTCAAGCACTACATGCAGCGCACCGCGCTACAAGGATCCCCGGATATGCTGACTGCCATTACGGGTCAGTGGATGACCGGCAGCGAGCGCAAGCTCGACCCGGTTCATCCGTTTAAGAAACGTTTCGACCAGCTCGAAACAGGGGATGCGATCGTCACCGACAAGCGCGAAATTACGCTTGCCGACATCGAGGCCTTCGCCGAACTGAGCGGCGACAAGTTTTACGCGCACATGGACGCGGATGCGGCCAAACGCAACCCGTTCTTCGAAGACCGCGTCGCGCACGGCTACTTCCTGGTGTCGATGGCGGCCGGTTTGTTTGTCTGGCCCGGGGAAGGCCCGGTGCTCGCCAACTACGGTCTCGACCACCTGCGCTTCGCCTCGCCGGTCTATGTTGGCGACGTGCTGCAGGTGCAGTTCACCTGCAAGCACAAGGTCAACCGCGAAACCGAGGATTACGGTGAAGTGCGTTGGGATACCACCATCATCAACCAGGACAACCAGGTCGTCGCCAACTACGACGTCCTCACCCTCGTCGCGAAATGACACTCAGATAACCTACTGATCGAAGTCGATGGTGACTTCGTCGGAGATCGGGTGCGCCTGGCAGGTCAGTACGTAGCCGGCTTCGATTTCATGGGGCTCGAGGCCGTGAATGATGTCCATGTCGACCTCGCCCTTGATCAACTTCGCCTTGCAGGTCGAGCAGACGCCGGCCTTGCAGGAATAGGGCAGGTCGAGGCCATTGTGCATGCTCGCGTCGAGAATGTTTTCGCCGACCGTGGCGAGGTTGTAGGCGACCGAGCGGCCGTCGGCGATGACGGTGACCTGGCTCGACTTTTCCTCGCCGTAGGCTTCGACGCGCTGCTGCGCCTTCTCCAGGCGTTGCTGCGAGTCCTCGGCCGAGTTGGCGAACAGTTCGTAGTGAATCTGCGAATCTTCCAGGCCCGAGGCGCGAAACCCGCGCGACACTTCCGACATCATCGCCTCGGGGCCGCAGATCAGCGCCTCGTCGGTGTTGCGGATATCGATCAGGCGCGAGCGGTGCAGCGCGCTGCCTTTTTCGTTGTCGATGCGGCCATTCAGTAAATCGCTGCCCTGGTCTTCCTCGTCCATGATGTTGATCCACTGGAAGCGGGTCATGTAACGGTTCTTGAGAAAGCTCAGGTCATCCTTGAACATGACCGAGTTGCTGCGGCGATTGCCGAAGATCAGCGTGACGCGGCTGCCGGGTTCGCGCGCGAGGATGGTCTTGATGTTCGACAGGATCGGCGTTATGCCGCTGCCGGCGGCGATGCACATGTAGCTCTTGCGGCTGTCGGCGTCGAGCGTGGTGAAGAAGCTGCCCTGCGGCGGCATCACTTCGACTTCGTCGCCGACCTTGAAGTGGTCGTTGGCATGGTTGGAGAACTTGCCATCGCGCACGCGTTTGATACCGACCTGCAGTTCGCCATCGTCCACGCCGCAGCAAATCGAGTAGGAGCGGCGCACATCTTCGCCGTCGATGTCGGCCTTCAGCGTCAGGAACTGTCCCTGGGTGAAGCGGAACCTGTCGGCGAGGTCGTCAGGCACGTCGAAGCTGACGCAGACCGCGGTTTCGGTTTCGGGACGCAGCTCCTTGATGCGTAATGGATAGAACTGGTTAGCCTGCATATCTCAGGTACCTCTAAATTGGCTTGAAATAGTCGAAGGGTTCCTGGCAGGAGCGGCACTGGAACAGCGCCTTACAGGCGGTGGAACCGAATTCGGATGTCATGCGGGTGTCGGCGGAGCCGCAATGCGGGCAGTGGATATCGCTATCCAGCGCCAGGCCCTGGCAACTGTCGCAGGACTTCGGTGCGGCGATGCCGTAGGCGGTCAGTTTGGCGCGCCCTTCGGGCGAGATCCAGTCGCTGCTCCAGGCCGGCGCCAGGCTTGCGCGCACCTCGAAGGCATCGATGCCGGCCTGTCGCAGCACGGCCTCGATGTCATCATGCATGGTTTGCATCGCCGGGCAGCCGGAGTAGGTCGGGGTGATCGTCACCGTCAAGCGCCCGCCGCTTTTTTCGATATCTGTGATCACGCCCAGGTCCCAAAGGCTCAGCACCGGGATCTCGGGATCGCAAACCTGGTCGAGGAGCGTCCATATTTTGGGCAGCTTCGAGGCTTCACGCTGTGCGCGCCGCGCCTCGTAGGCAGCCGATACCAGTGGAAAGTCGGCGATCATGGCTTACCATTCGAGCCCGGGGTAGGCCCGGTGCACCGACTGCATTTCATTGAGCAACTGGCCGAGGTTTTCGGTGTGATAACCCTCGCGCCCGCCCCGGACCGCCCATTCCTCTTGCGGCAGTTTCAGTTCGGCCTCGGTCAGGATCGCGATTACCTGCCGTTCCCACTCGGCCTTGAGCGCGCCATTGTCGACGCCGATACCGGCTTCAGCCAACTCAGACTCGAGCGCGTCGAGATCGAACATTTCGTGGGTGTAACCCCACAGCTGGTCGATCGCGCGCTGGGCGCGTTCTCGGCTTTCGTCGGTGCCGAGCCCGAAGCGCAGCGTCCATTCGTGGCTGCGGCGCAGGTGGTAACGGGTTTCCTTGATCGCCTTGGCGGCGATCGCGGCCAGGGTTTCGTCGCTGGATTCGGCCAGGCGCGGCAAAAACAGGCTGTAAAAAACATCGACGAATAGCTGGCGCAGCATGGTGTAGGCGAAATCGCCCTTCGGCAGCTCGTGGATCAGCAGGTTGGAAAACTCACGCTGGTCGCGCATGAAGGCGAAATCGTCTTCGCTGCGACCGTCACCGGCGAGTTCGGCGGCGTAGCCGTAAAACATGCGTGCGCGCCCGATGTAATCCAGCGAGACGTTGATCAGCGCCAGGTCTTCCTCGAGGAAGGGCGCGTTGCGGCACCATTCCGACAGGCGGTGACCGAGCACCAGCGAGTCGTCGCCGAGGCGCGTAGTGTATTCGAGAATCTTGTCTTTCATGTCGAAGCCCCGAGGGTTACATGTTGTCGACTTCGTCGGGCAACTGGTAATAGGTCGCCAGGCGGTAGGGCTTGTCGTTCGACGGGTCGAAGAAACTCTCGCTGTCGTCTTCCTGCGATGCACAGATGTCGTTCGAGCGCACCACCCAGATGCTGACGCCCTCGCCGCGGCGGGTGTAGACATCGCGCCCGTATTCGAGCGCCTGCTCGGGATCCTCGGCATGCAGGCTGCCGACGTGCTTGTGGTCCAGGCCGCGCCTGGAGCGTAAGAATACTTCGTAGAGTTCGAGGGTATCGGATCTGCTCATGATGTCTCCCAGCCTAGGCTGCTTTGGCTTTCTTCCTGGCTTCATAGGCCTGCATCGCTTCACGCACCCAGGCGCCTTCGTTATGGGCGCGCACATGGTGCTCGATACGCTGGCGGTTGCAGTGTCCATTGCCGTTGATGACGCTGTAAAACTCGTCCCAGTTGATTTCGCCGGAATCGTAATGGCCGCGTTCGTCGTTCCACCTGAGATCCTTGTCCGGGTGTTCTAGCCGTAAGAATTCGATCTGCGGCGCGGTCTGGTCGATGAACTTCTGGCGCAGATCGTCGTTGCTCTTGCGCTTGATCTTCCACTGCATCGATTTTGCCGAGTGCGCGGATTCAGAATCGTGCGGGCCGAACATCATCAGCGATGGCCAGTAGAATCGGTTGAGCGAATCCTGCGCCATCGCTTTCTGCTCGGCGCTGCCGCGCGCCAGCACCAGCATCAGTTCGTAACCCTGGCGCTGGTGAAAGCTTTCTTCCTTGCAGATGCGCACCATGCCGCGCGCGTAAGGGCCGTAAGAGGTGCGCTGCAGTGACACCTGGTTGACGATGGCGGCGCCGTCGACGAGCCAGCCGATCGCGCCGACGTCGCCCCAGGTCTGCGTCGGGTAGTTGAAGATCGAGGCGTACTTGGCCTCACCCGATTGCAGCGCCGCGATCATTTCCTCGCGCGAAATGCCGAGCGTTTCGGTCGCGCTGTAGAGGTAAAGGCCGTGGCCGCCCTCGTCCTGCACCTTGGCCAACAGCACCGCCTTGCGCCGCAGTGAAGGTGCGCGCGTGATCCAGTTGCCCTCGGGCTGCATGCCGATGACCTCGGAGTGGGCGTGCTGGGAAATCTGGCGGATCAGGTTCTTGCGGTAGCCGTCGGGCATCCAGTCCTTGGGCTCGATTTTTTCCTCGTCTTCGATTTTGCGCAGGAATCTGGCTTCCAGGTCTTCGCTCATAGAACACATCTTCAGTGGGGCTGGTAATGCGTTTTATGATACACTTTATTGAGTATCAGTCAAATTAATAGTATCACTTTATATTATTATGCGCCGTCCCCCAATTCGTGTCGACCGGGTTTTCGAGTTCAGCGCAGCTAGCCTGCATATCTCACCGAGCCCGGTACGGTACTGCTCCCGGTTTCACTGGAAGAATGCTAACCCCGCATTCTTTTGCCGCGTGGATCGAACGGCGCTTCGAAGTGAATATCGGCGTCATAGCGCTTGCCGCCCACCTCGACCTCGAAGCGGTCCGATTTCAGGTCGTCATCGCTGACGCCGCCACGCTCGATCCAGCCGAGGGCTACCGACGAGCCAAGCAGCGCGGAGCAGGTCGCGGACGCCAGTTCGCCCGCGAGTTTACCATCACGATAAACCGGGTGATGGCCGGTGGGCCAGGCATTGGTGTCCAGCGTCATCGACAGCAGTCGCTTGTCGATACCCGCGTCGCGTTGCCGCAACAGTGCCTCGTGCCCTCGAAACGTCGGCTCCTTGGACCATGACACCGCGAAACCGAGCCCGGCTTCAAGCGGGGTTTCGCGCGGTCCTATATCGTGACCCCAGCTGCGAAAGCCTTTTTCCAGACGTGCGCAGTTGAGCGCGTTAGCGCCGGCCGGTACCAGTCCGGGCACGGCGGTCGCCAGCGTATCCCAGATACCGGTCATCATCTCGGTGGGGACGTGCAGTTCCCAGCCCAGTTCGCCGGCAAATGACAGGCGAACCGCCAGCACGCGGGCATATCCGACCTCGATCTCGCGCACCGCGGCAAACGGGAAGGCCTGGTTGGACAGGTCGGCTGAAGAGATCGCGGCGATGGCGGCGCGAGATTGCGGGCCCGTAATGAGCAGCGTGCCAAGTCCTGAAGTGACCTCGGTTACGGTCGCGTGCTCCGTGGTGGATATATTGTGGGCGATATAGGCGGTATCCTGCGCGGCCTGCGCGGTGCCGGTGATGACCAGGAAATCATCTTCGGCCAGGCGGGTTACCGTCAGATCGGATACGAATCCACCCTGGTCGTTCAGCATTGCGGTGTAATGAGCGCAGCCCGGCTTCGCGATATCGGCTGCGCACAGGCGCTGCAAAACCTTTTCGGCATCACCGCCCTGTACTCGAATTTTGCCGAAGGATGACTGGTCGAAAAGCACCACGCCATCGCGAACCGCCGCGTTTTCTCGCTCGACCGCGTCCTGCCACACGGGTCGCCCGAAACCGAGCACCTTCGGGTCGACTTCAGCGGCCGCATCGAAATAGAGCGGCTTTTCCCAGCCACTGCGCGCGCCGAAAGCCGCACCGCGCGCGGCCAGCCTGTCGTGCAATGCCGAACGTCGCGCACCGCGAGCCGTTTCCATCTCGCGCCCAGGCCAGCGAATGGTGAAGTGATGCGCCAACACTTCGGGGATGCGTTCAGACAGCGCCGCGGCGGTGTCGAGCGCCGCCGGAAAGCGCTTGACGTCGCAGCTCGCCAGGTCGACCGGGGGTGCGCCGTTCACGATCCACTCGGCGGTCGCCCAGCCCGCGCCGCCGCCCAGCACTACGCCGGCCGAGTTCATGCCGCAGCAATACCAGAAACCGCGCAGGCCCGGCGCCTCACCCATCAGCGGTGAGTTATCCTGGGTAAAGCTTTCGGGGCCATTCAGCAGCATGCGCACCCCGGTTGTTTCGAGCGCCGGAATGCGGTGCATGGCGCCTTCGAGCATCGGACTGAAATGATCCCAGTCTTCGTCGAGCAGGATATAGGCCGAATCATGCGGTAGTTTTTCCATCGGCAGCGCGCGCGGGTTGGGCTCGAAGCAACCCACAAGCAGCCCGCCCACTTCTTCGCGTACATATAGATGCGCGTCGCCATCGCGAAATACCGGCAAGTCCGGGGTGATGCCTTCCATCGTCTCGGTCAGCAGGTAAAAATGTTCACAGGCGAACAGCGGCGCACGTTCACCCGCCATTGCACCGATATCGCGGCCCCAGAGGCCGGTACAATTGATCACGATGCCGGCCTCAATTTTGCCCCGATCGGTTTCAACGCCGGCAACATGACCATTCTGGCGATGTACGCCCGTCAAGCGGGTATGCTCGACAATCCTCGCGCCTGCGGCTTTCGCGACCCTGGCAAAAGCCTGGCAAATGTTGGACGGGTCCGCCCGGCCCGATGACGGCGTCCAGATTGCGCCCAGTACATCGTCTGTTTCCATCATCGGCCAGCGGCGCGCTACCTCGGCCTGATCCACCATTTCCGCTTCGAGTTCGAAGGAGCGCATCAGGGTCAGGTTGTGGCGAAGCTCTTCCAGGCGCGCCTCGGAGCTTGCGATATTCAGATGGCCGCAACGGCGCATGCCGGTTTCGATCCCGGTCTCATCGCGCAGGCTCTCGTAGAGATTGCCGGAATAACGCGCCAGGGTCGTTTGTCCGCGCGTTCCGCGCATCGGACTGACCAGTGCCGCCGAATGCCAGGTCGTACCCGATGTCAGTTCGTGCTTTTCAAGCAATACCACGTCCTTCCAGCCCATTTTGGTCAGGTGGTAGAGCACGGAAAGACCGACGATGCCCCCGCCGATGACAACGGCTTGCGCGGATTGCGGTAGCGGCTGCTCCATTTTTCAGATCCTGTTAGTGGTGTACGCTGACTTTATTAGCAGATACAGGGCTTTTGCCAATACCAATTCCTTATAACTGAAATGCTTATTTGTTGGCTTCCCAGGTCCGTTTGTTTGAGTCAATATGCGCCGTAAATATGACGCGGGATAAGGTCTTGGCAAATCATTATCAGGTAGCAATCGTGGGTGGCGGCATTGTTGGCTGCAGTGTGGCCTATCATCTGGCGCAGCAGGGCTGCACCGATGTCGTGCTGCTGGAAAAGAACGAGCTGACCGCCGGTTCAACCTGGCATGCCGCCGGCAACGGAGGCGTATGGTCGGGTACGACACTGATCACTCGCTTCATGAAATATTCGATTGATCTTTATCGCGAGCTCGAGCGCCAGAGCGGTCAGCCGCTGGGACTTCACCAGCCCGGCTCGATCACCGTGACGCGCATTCCCGACCGGCTGGACGATTTTCGTCGCCAGATCTCGCGCGGTAAAACCCTGGGCCTGGAGTTTGAGCTGTTCGGTCCCGAAGAGATGAAAGAGCGTTTTCCGCTGATGGAGACCGGCGACCTGGTGGGTGGCATCTGGGATGCGCAGCACGGCTATTTCGACCCCTACCTGGTGACCACGGAGATGGCCAGGCACGCGGTCAGTTCGGGTGTCAAAGTCCAGCGTAACACCAAGGTCACCGGGCTGACACGGCGCGCCGGGGGCGGCTGGATGATCGAGTTCGAAAAAGACGAACCGATAATCGCCGACCGGGTCGTCAATTGCGCTGGCCAGTGGGCGCCCGAGATTGCGCGACTGGCCGGTTCGGACCTGCCCATCGTGCCGATGCTGCACCAGTATTTTGTGACCGATACGATCCCCGAGATCGCCACGCTGGAATCCGAATTTCCGGTGGTGCGCGACCGTGAGAATTCGTTCTACCTGCGCCAGGAGCGCCAGGGTCTGCTGGTAGGCCCCTATGAAGACAATCCCCAGGCCTGGAATACGCGCAGCATCCCGCCCGAGTTCGGACAGGAATTGTTGCCTGATGATCTCGATCGTATGGAAGCGGGAATTATGGCGGCAATGTCGCGGGTACCCTGCCTGGAGCAAGGCGGCATATTAAAGGTTGTACACGGACCGATACCCTACACCCCCGATGAACGTCCCCTGATCGGGCCCCATCCCGGGCTGGATGACATGTGGCTTTGCTGTGGTACGGCGATCGGCATCATCCAGGGTGGCGGCATGGGTCGGTTCCTCGCCGAGTGGATGGTCGATGGCGCGACCGAGTGGGATCCGATGGCCTGTCATCCCGGTCGTTTCGGCGACTATGCAACCGTCGATTATACGACTGCACGGGCGGTCGAGGCTTATGCCGAGCATTACGCCGAGGTGCCTTATCCCGGTCTCGAAGGTCGCGCCGGTCGACCCGCACGCAGCACGGTGATCTACGATTTGCAAAAAGCCGATGGTGGGGTATTTGGCGCGGTCAATGGCTGGGAGCGTCCACTGTGGTTCGCACCCGAGGGTGTCGAGGCAAAGGATAGCGTCAGCTTTCAACGGCCCGATAGTTTTCAGTATGTGGCTGCCGAGCACAATGCCTGCCGCGAGAGCGTGGCACTGTTCGATATGTCGATATTCGGTAAATACACGGTGCGCGGCGCCGATAGCCGCGCCTGGTATGAACAGACATTTACCGGGTCGGCACCGCGGGCAGGTCGATCGGGGCTCGCGGTACTGTGTAACGACAAGGGCGGCATCATCGGTGATTTCGCCGCCACCGCGCTGGCCGACGATCACCTCTACATTGTCGGCGCCGGTGGAGGCGAAGGTATCCACTGGGACATTCTGCGCCGGACGCAAGGCCTGGACGTCTCGATCAGCCGCGACGCGGCGCGTTTCGGGGTGCTGCACATCGCCGGGCCGAAGTCGCGTGAACTGCTCGATGCGTTGGTATACGAAAACGTCTGCAACGACGAGATGCCTTTCCTGGCGGCGCGTCACCTCGATTTCGGTATCTGCCGTGCGCTCACCATACGGGTCAGCTTTTCCGGTGATCTGGGTTATGAAATTCACGTGCCGGTGGAATTCCATCGCGCGCTTTATGCCCGGGTCAAGCAAATCGGTGCCCCGCTGGGCCTGCGCCAGGCCGGTGGACGCGCGCTGCATTCACTGCGCCTGGAAAAGGGCTGGTACCTGTGGGGCCACGACGTGACGGCCGAAGTCACGCCCTACGAGGCCCGCATGGGCTTCCTGGTAGATTTCAGGAAGGATGCCGATTTTCCAGGTCGCGCGGCGCTCGAAATCTTGCACAAGAGCCCTCCCGAACAGATACTTTGCCTGCTCGAAGTGGATGCCGATGACGCCGATTGCAGTGGCAACGAACCGATCTTCATCGACAACGCCTACGTGGGTCTAACCACCTCGGGCGGATACGGGCACTGGGTGAAAAAATCCATGGCCATCGCCTGGTTGAGGACGGACCTGACCCGGCCCGGTACCGAGATGGAAATCGAGCTTTATGGCCAGCGCCTGAGCGTACGCGTAATGGAAAAACCTCCTTTCGACCCGGACGATGCCCGCCTACGCGGTTAGGCGCCAATGTGCCAATGTCGAATCAGCAACCAGGGAAAACATTATGACCGCCACCAGTAACAGCCTTTTCAGCGAAGCCCGTAATTTCATGCCGGGCGGTATCAGCCACCGCTATCGCTGGCGCCTGCCGAACCCCAATTACATAAGCCGGGCCGAGGGTGCTTATAAATGGGACGTCGAGGGCAAGCGTTACATCGACTTCAAGATGGGTGCGGCCAGCCAGATGATGGGGCATTGCCACCCGGCAATCTCCGAGGCGATCGCCAGGCAAGCATCGACCGCGATCTTCGCCGCCGATTGCAATCCTATCGAAATCGACTGGGCTCGCAAGATCACTGAAATGGTGCCGTCGGCCGAACGTGTGCGCTTTACCGCATCGGGCACCGAGACCACGATGCTGGCTATTCGCGTGGCGCGCGCTTTCACCGGGCGTGACAAGATCCTGCGCATCGACGGGCATTACCACGGTTGGCACGATCACGTCATGAAGGGCGCCAAGGCCGGAACCGAAAGCGTACCCTCACTCGGGGTTCCAGCAAGCACTACTGCCTTGACCGTTGCTTGCGCACCGGAAGCGGCGGCGATCGAAGCGGCCTTTGCCGCGAATCCGGACATCGCCGCTATCATCGTCGAAGCCTCGGGCGCGAACTATGGTGCGGTGCCGATGAACGAGGATGTCCTGCACATCGCTCGCGACAAGGCTACCGCCCATGGCGCGTTGTTGATCCTCGATGAAATCATCACCGGTTTTCGCTGGGCGCCCGGTGGGCGTCAATCACTCTGCGGTGTGCGACCCGATATGACGGCACTGGCCAAGATCGTGACCGGCGGATTGCCCGGTGGCGCGCTGGCAGGTTCAGCCGAAGTCATGGCGATGCTGGACCCGTCGGTCGAAAAAGATGGACATACCCCCGCGGTACTGCACCAGGGCACGTTCAACGGCGCCCCGATCATCGCGGCCGCGGCGGTCGTCATGATGGACCTGCTGCGCGATGGAGCGGCGCAAAAGCAGGCCGATTCAATCGCGGCTGCGATGCGGGAGGGGCTTAACGCACTGTTGCAGCAGCACTCCATAACGGGCCTCGCTTATGGTGCCAGCTCAACTTTCCACCTTTACTTCGGTGAAAATGACGGCTCCATGGCAGGCATACCCGCCTCGACCATTCGCAGCCCCAACCCCGCGCTGGTTACAGCCCTGTCCGACGCGCTGAACGCACGTGGCGTTGACCTGATGTCGGCGCTCAGCTCGGTGACCTCGGCGGTGCATACCGAGGCTCACGTGGATGAGTCACTGAGTGCGTTCGACGGAGCGTTTGGCGAGTTAAAGAGCAAGGGCCTGGCCTAATTAAGTATACTGTCCCCGTATTTCCCATGTTTCGAGGGCAGCCTGATGGAGCTGAGACAACTTAAGTACTTCCGGGTCATTGCAGAGGTCAAAAGCTTCAACCGGGCTTCGGCAGTTCTATTTGTTTCGCAACCCGCTCTGAGCCGCCAGATAAAACTGCTGGAGGAGGAGCTTGAGACAAAACTCTTCTTTCGCGATGGGCGTGGCGTTCAGCTCACCCCGGCGGGTGCCGAATTCTATGCCCATGTCAGAGGCATTGAAAAACGGCTCAAAAATGCCGTGGAAGCAACCGAAAAATATTCCGGGAAATCCGGTGAAATTGCTATCGGCGTTCCACCCAGCCTGGGTACCCGGTTCATGGCTAACACCACGCTGGCCATCAAAGAACTTTTCCCGCAAATGGGCCTGGTTCTGATCGAAGATTTCAGTCACCAGCTGGTAGATTGGGTTCATTCGGGCCGACTGGACATTGCCATTGTCTATGGCAAACCGAAATCCACGGCGGCCCGTAGCGTTCCTTTCGCGTCAGCAAAACTTTACTTGCTGAAATCTGCAAACTCTGCCGACGCGGTAACGGAGGAAATCAGCTTTGCCGATCTTGCAAACTACAAACTGCTATCCCCGGCAGTCCCCAGTACCACGCGATCGAAGCTGGAAGATATTGCGGAACCTCTGGGTGTCAACCTGGAGTTCGAACTGCAAATTGATTCCCAGTCAACGTTAAAAAGACTCGTCGCTGACGGTGACTACCACTGTGTCTTACCTTATCCGGCGGTAGCTGAAGAAGTTGCTCGGGGCGAAATCCAGGCCCTGGAAATAGTCGACCCCTGCCCGATGCTGGATCTATCGGTGATGACCGCGGCAAACGCCGGGCCGGCCCGCTCACTCGAATCAATAGAGGGAATCCTGCGCCGACAGCTGATGGAAATGATTGAAAGCCGGTTCTGGACAGGTGTAGAAGCGGCTTCTGCTGAAGATGAAGAAAAGTCGGAGAATTGCTTGTGAAAAACTGGTTTCACAATGTGATCGTCACCGATTTGATTTCACAGTAGGCGTCGAGTCCCGCGAGCCCCTTTTCGCGTCCTACACCGCTTTGTTTCATGCCGCCGAACGGTACCGTGTCGCCCGAGGCATGGTAACCGTTGATGTAGATCTGACCCGCCTCGATGGCGCGCGCGTAACGCAACGCCTTGCTGATGTCCCGGGTGTGAATGCCGGCGGCCAGCCCGTAGTCGGTATCGTTGCCGATCGCAATCGCCTGGTCCAGGCCGTCGATCGGTATGACGCTGAGCACCGGCCCGAAGACTTCGTCGGTCGCCAGCTCATCGTCAACGGGAACGTCAGCGGCGATCGACGGCGCGAAGAAGTGCCCGTTTTCACAGGCATCGATCGATACCGGGTTGCCGCCGGTAGCAAATTGTATGCCACGGTCCCTGGCGCGCTCGGTAAATCCGGCAACGGTCGACAACTGGCGCTCAGATATCAATGGGCCGAGGTCGGGATTATCGAGCCCGTGCCCGAGCTTCAGTTTTTCGCTGGCCGCCACCAGGCGTTGCAGCAATTCATCGCGAATCGACGACTCGACCAGCAGCCGGCTGCCGGCCGAACAGATCTGCCCCGAGTTCTTGAACACCGCATTTAACACGTCCGGCACCGCGCGTTCGAGATCGGCGTCGGCGAG
>Ga0164315_10002166_pt1 | contig 15002 bp, 11 predicted proteins | sample GuaBasSedimGuay6_FD_113737 | JGI IMG/M metagenome (GOLD analysis project Ga0164315, IMG submission 113737) | Subseafloor sediment microbial communities from Guaymas Basin, Gulf of California, Mexico - Guay6, Core 4569-2, 0-3 cm | ecosystem: Environmental > Aquatic > Marine > Hydrothermal vents... | reverse complement strand
CTGAAATTGCCCTGGCATTGAAATGCAGAAAACCGGTCATTCTTCTGAATTATGAAAAAGAGAAACGATTTGAAGCATTTCAACAGGAAGGGCTCTTGTCCTATGCCGATTCTCCTCAGGAGGTTGTTGACAACATTCAGAGATTTATTTCGAGGAAGGCATAGGCTGTAGGACGTAGGCTGTTAGGCTGTAGGCTATTAGACTGTTAGGCGCAGACAGTGGACGGGGATACTGTTAGTAGATACCCGGGTCCAAAGGGCCCGCCACTGGGTTGCACTTAAGGGGCTTTATCACCAGTATATGAACCAGAGAAGTTATAAGTCAGAATGTCGTAAAGCGCTAAAATGTTTTAATTCTGGAAAACGAATGAACATCTTTATAAAATCATCATTGTAAAGATTCTGTATTCTGACTCCTGCATTCTTTTCAGGCTATATATTGCCTAAAAGCCTACAGTCTTACCTACAGCCTAATCAACCTGAATAGACCCTATCGTTGCAAAAGTCGGAGGGCTTCAGAGTCAAGGCGCCTGAGGGTGAAGCTGTAGCTTGCTACTGCGAATGGTACGCAGCGCAGCGGATGGGGTAAGATCGCTTCGCCCGCAGGGTAAAAATTGACAAAAATTTTTGTCAATTTTTATGAAACAGGGTTGGGTAGGTCGATCTGCCTGGGATCCATTTCTTTCAGGGCATATTCAAAATAGGCGCCACTTCCGATGAGAAGGTCGAACAGATCTGGATCGATTTTGTGGTTTTCTTTCATAAATCGAATGATCTTGGTCGCCTCGGAAAGTTTCATGGGTTTACGATAGGGTCTGTCGCGGGCGGTCAGCGCTTCGAAAATGTCGACAATGGCCAGAATCCGGGTCTGTATGGGAAGCTCCTTTTCCGTAAGTCCCAATGGATAACCCGACCCATCCAGCTTCTCATGGTGCCCACCGGCGAACTCCGGAACCCTCGCCAGTTTCAATGGGAAAGACAGCTGCTTTAAAATCTTGAGCGTCATGTTGGCATGATTCTCAACAACCATGCTTTCCTCATCCGTGAGGTTGCCATACCGTATACTCAGGTTCTTGATTTCGTCCTCGGTCAGGTAGGGTTGTTTTGCGTTTTGAAAGGTATATTCTTTTTTTCCAATACTTCGAAGGCGTGAGAGTCGTTCTTCAGTCATAGGTTGGTCGGTGCCGTTGCATTCTTTGATGAATTCAAGTTCTTGAAGCAAGACCGTCAAATCTTCGGAAAGCGATTGATCGGCCAGCCCCAGTTTCGACAGATCGACCTGCTCCTTTTGCAGCAGCTTGAGCTTCGCATCCAGGTGCGCATTGACTATCTCAGATGCAATCAGAGCAAACCGGGTCTCGACCAGGTTGACACGATCGAAAATAGTTTCAAGTTTACTTGACTTATTGATGATATTTTCAGGTGTCGTCACTTTACCGACGTCATGCATCCATGCAGACAGACGCAGCTCTTCCATCTCTTCCCTGGTGAAGTGGAACCCCTTATAGGGTCCTGTCTCGTCTTCGTTGATTTTCTCGGCCAGCATCATACTCAATTGAACCACGCGATTGATATGGCCTCCGGTGTAGGGAGATTTTTCATCGATGGCCGTGGCAATGCTCCTGATAAAGGCATAAAAGAGATTGTTCAGGTTTTCGATCAACTGGGCATTGGTTAGAGCTACCGCTGCCTGGGACGCCAGGGCAGATACCAAGTCAACATACTCTTCGGAAAAAGGAATGGTATCAGCGGTTCTCCGGTGTATGGCATTCAACAGCTGCAAAACCCCAATGATCTCATTTTCGTGATTCTTGAGGGGCATGACGAGCATCGATTGGGTATGATAGCCGGATATCACGTCATATTTCCTGGGGCCTGGAAATTGCTCACTTTCAGTCCCGTAAACATCTCTCACGTTAATGGTCTCACCGGTCAAGGCAACTTTAGATGACACATTGGCATGATTTGGTTCGCCATTGATGAATAGCGGCACATTGGGCAACTCGATATCCACATCGCTCGTGCCACCCATTTTGACCTGCATGGAATCATTTTGTACAATTTCAAATATCAGTTCCTGATTTTCCTTGTCCAGCAGGTAGAGCGTGCCGGCGTCGGCATTGGTAAGGGATCTGGCCTCGATGACAATCCGTTCCAGAAGTTTTTTGGTGTCCTTTTCCGCAGACAGGGAAAGCCCTATCTGAGTAAGGGTTCGATACCAGCGTTCGCTTCTGATGAGCGCCTCATCCGCAAGCTTCCGCTCGGTTATATCTTCTATGATTCCGTCATAATACTGTATATCACCATGCTCGTCCTTGACGGCCACGGCAGATACCGCCCCGATGAAACGCGTAGCATCCTTCCGTTTGAGACGCAGTTCGATGTTCTTGGCAAAACCTTTTTTCGCCAGCCCTGCACTGAATTTCAAACGCTGAGATGGGTCTTCATAAAGTTCGGAAACATTCAGCGCGATAAATTCGTCCCGTGATTCATAACCAAACATTTGTACGATAGCCGGGTTCACTTCGATAAACCGTCCCTTTGCACCCACGGTGTTACGATACACACCCACATTCAAATTATCGGTCAGGGATTTATATTTTGTTTCACTATCTCGAAAAGCGGCTTCAACACGATTTCGATTTTTTATTTCCAGATCCAGCTGGTTGTGCTTCCGCGTAAGCTCGACGGTTTGATCCCGGATCTCGGCTTCCATTTCATTATATGCCTTGACCAGCTCTGCCTTGGCCTGTTTTTTTTCATCTTTGGACCGTTTTTTCCCTATGGCACCCTGAATGATGGTAGACAACACTTCCAGATCGAAGGGCTTGTCCAGAAAATCGTATACACCTTTACGCAAAGAAGTGACGGCAGATTGCGTTGAGGCATGACCGGTCATAACGATGACATTGGTTTCAAGTTCTTGATCGTTGATGAAGTCCATGACTTCATATCCATCCATTCCAGGCATCATCAAATCGAGGAGAGCAACGTCGATTTTCCTTTTGGACAATTGTTCCACAGCGTCTTCTCCACCACTCACGGCAGAGGCATGAAACCCTTGTTTGTTAAGAAACTCCTCCAGAAGTTCCCGAAAATTGGTATCATCATCCACAATCAATATTTCAGATAACGACAATATTATTTCTCCTGCTTGGTTTGTGACAAAATGGCGTCTGCTAAAAGCAGATCTTCATTTGTCGTAATTTTAAGATTATCTCCTGTACTCCGCAAGATGCTTACCGGCAAACCCATCCGTTCCATCAGAGCAGCGTCATCCGTAGTCTCGATGCCTGCTTTGGCTGCAGCTTCATGTGCATCACGAATAAGTTGATAATGAAACGCCTGGGGTGTTTGAGCAGTCCACAGACACTCCCTGCCAATCGTTCTTTGTATCAAGCTGTCACCGTCCACCATTTTTAGGGTGTCCTGCACGGGAACACCCAAAATACACGCACCCGAGGTCATGGCTTTACTGATACAGCGCGATATCATCTCCGGCTGTATCAGGGGTCGCACACCGTCATGAATTACCACAATACAGTCCCTGTCGTCAATGGATAGAATACCGTTGAATACCGAATCCTGTCGCCTTTTCCCACCGGCAAGAACATTGATTGGTGTGTCTGTATGCAAACCTGAGAGGAGTTGCCCCCGGCAATACTGGATATCCTTTTCCGGCACCACCAGTACAATCTTATCCACCTCCGGACATCTATTGAACGCCATGATTGTATGGCACAGAACAGGTCTTCCCTGCAGCAACAGATACTGCTTGGGTGTAGACCGATTCATCCGGACTCCCTTTCCGGCACTGACAATGATGGCATGTGTCTGCATTATCTTAAGTATTTTAATTCTCCCGGCAGCGGCACATCCTTTCCCATGGTATCTTCTCCGTAATTGGCACAAGCAAGAATCTCGATATCCTTCAATGCCCGATCATCACCTTCAAACTGCACTTCAGTGATGTTTTCTTTTTGAATTTTGCCGCCGGCCCACTGGATATCAAGAACACTGCCGGCGTCAAAACGATCCTCGCCAACACATAACGCCACTTCACCACCGTAGTACTGCACGATCTTAGCAACCAGGAGACTGGGTCTCATATGAAAACCGAGCGCCATTGGAACACCTACCCTGATAACCGAACGTTCGATATTTTCGTTCAGGATTTCTTTGGCCAGGTCTATAGCGGTCGTCAGGAAGTGGCAGACAAAGAAAAGACCATAATTGATGGTCCTGTCCAGCAATTTTTCCGGATTGACCCGATCAGACAACCTTCCCTGTACCTTCTTATAGATATTTTTATATCCGGCATCGTGGAGATGTCTCTCATATAGATGCAGCAGACGGCCGATCATCTGCAGGAGATGAAATACGACTGAAAAAAAGCTTCTCAGCTGTTTGAGCTTTCGATTTCCAAATCGATAGCCACCATGAATCACGTATGTATCAAAAGACGATTGAAGATTGTGAACCAGCATTTCAAAACGCCGAATTTCAACTTCGTTCACTTTTTCGGGAACAAGCGCCCGTATTTCATCCAGATTGTAAGGCTCATAAAACACGAATTCGTCAAATGAATGGGCAATTCTTAACAACTCACCTGATATTTTAACGATATTTTTCTTTTGGACGTCCTTGGATTCATCATCGATGTCATAGTTCAATATTTCCTGGGTCGTTATGGTCGGGAAATCTTCCTTTTTAAAAGGCGTGGCCGGAAACGGAATCTGGAGCTGACGCGCCTCCTGTATGATAACCGGTGCCAATCTAATCAGTGAACGGGTCAGGAAGCGGGATGTGCTTGCACCTTCATGCTTAAATTCCTCGGCCCCAGGCAAATCATAGAAAACCATTCGGTTCTGAATGTGCAACTGTGAATAGGCACCCAGGCTCAAGTGGCGAATGGTTGCGGCGAGTTCTCTGTAAAAATACCAGGCCTCGCTGTTTTTAGCGCCATGAAAATCGAGAAAGTCCTCCAACACTTGAGATACACCGACAAGCCGGGAATAGAGATTCTTGGTAAAATGAGCCGTGTTCACATCACATGTGGCGATATAAAGACAACATTTGATATAATCGTGAGAAAATATGCGCGCTTTTTCGAGAAAAGAAAGGTTATTTTCAATAGATTCCATGGGCGATCATGCTCTCGTTTTACGTTTTAGGTTTTAAGTTTTAGGTGGTCCCAAGTTTAGAGCTGATAGATGGGAAGTTCTTTTGGTACGAATCAGAACGGTACAGTGACATTCGCTATATCAACTGATGACTGATAGCGTGCAAACCGAACTTAAAACCTAAAACGTAACACCTAAAACCGAACATAAATATTGGCCAAAGCAGCTCATAAGCCGAATTTTGTGCCCGAATCCGGTTTCCCTGATTCGGGTAACGATCATTCATCTAGGATGACAGTTGCCTGCCACCTCTTGCGACCTACCCGGAAGCTCGAACGGGCCGTTCTCGAACGCTTCCCTATTTGGTCTTGCACCGGGTGGGGTTTACCAAGCTTCCCCGGTCACCCGGGGAACTGGTGCGCTCTTACCGCACCGTTTCACCCTTACCTGGTGCTCTTTCGAGCACCGGGCGGTATACTTTCTGTTGCACTTTCCTTCGCGTCACCGCGACTCCACGTTATGGAGCACCCTGCCCTGTGGTGTTCGGACTTTCCTCCCGGTCAACCAGGTTAACCCGGCGATCGTTTGATCTGCTTTGGCCGATATCTTCAGGGTGTTAAGTGTTAAGTTTTAGGTTTTAAGTTTCGTCTGCAAGCTATCAGACATTAGCGGACGACAGTATCCCATTCAAACGGCTATCTCCAAGCTTGGGACCACCTAACACTTAAAACCTAAAACTTAACACCATTATAGCTTACTGCTGTATATAATCCTCTGGCATTGCGGGCAGTACATGAGCGATTCAAATCGCTGTAGTTCATTATACATCTGGGGCGGTATGTTCATATGACATCCTGCACACACAGCATCTTCAACTTTAGCGACGGCCAGGTTGCCGATCCGGCTACGCACCGACCTGAATGCTTTCAGAATGTCCGGATTTACCGTATCCAAGACCGTCTGAAAATCCACCTGAAGTTCAGCAAGCCTCGTGCGATCTTTCTCGGCAGCCATTGTTATGCCGGCCTTTTCTCCAGCCACTCGATTTTTAGCGAACTCAAACTCTTGATTTTTTTCACTTAGCTGCGCCTCGGCCGTATCGCTCTGCTCAAGGATTTCCAGCATCTGGTCTTCTATCTTGGAATTGGCTGTTTTGAGATCTTCGACCTCTTTCAACAAGGCCTGATATTCCTTGTTGGTTTTAACGGATGTCAGTTTTTCTTTGCTTTTGGCAATTTTAGGAAGATTCATATTGGCATCCGATTCCAATGATCGAAATGTTTTCTGGTATTTTTCGCCTATAGCCACTTTTTCCTTTATCGATGATTCAAATTCGTCTAACTCCGAATCAAGGGCGGCTATTTCTCCGTCCACTTTTCCGAGTCTTGATTCGATCTTCTGGATATCTGAATCAATGGTCTGAAGCCTAACCAGTATCGATATTTGTTCCCGCATAGCCATGCTCTCTCCTATTAAATAATCACAAAAGGGTCTTTTTCAAACATGTAAGGCTCCACTGCCAAAATCAACCCTTTGCTATGAAAGTGACGATTCAGTCGTTCAGCAAACGATTCAACTATCAGGTGCTCTGATGCAAAATGGCCGATATCGATAAGCGCTTTTCGGGCAAACTCAAAATTCCGTGCATCATGGTATTTCAGGTCACCGCTGATGAACACATCGGCCCCCGCATCGAAGAAAGAACGAACCATACTGGAACCGCTCCCTGAACAAACAGCTACTGTCTTAACGATCATGTCCAGGTTCCCGGATACCTTAACGTGAGCAATGTCCAGCACCTGCTTGAGGTTGTTGACCAACACGGCAAGGGGGGTTGGCCGTACCAGATTTCCTATCCTTCCAAAACCGGGGTTCCCCGAAACCACATCGCTGGACAAGGATGTGGTATTGCACAAACCGACCCTGGATGCCAGAACGTCATTAACACCATCCTTGATCCTGTCAAGATTGGTATGGGCGGAATAAATTGCCACATGATGGTCCAGTGCCTGCTGGATCACAAAACCCTCCAGCGTGCTGACATCTATGGCGGTGAGCGGCTTAAATATCAGGGGATGGTGGGTGATAACAAGATCGACATCTCTCTGGCAGGCTGCCGATATTACCTCGGGTAGGGGATCGAGAGCCACCCAGATCCTTTCAACCTGCCAGTCAGGATCTCCAAGCTGCATGCCGCTGTTGTCCCAATCCTCGACAAATTCACTGGGAACTATCTCTTGGACAGCATCGATCACATTACCCAGTTTACAGCCCATTCTATCTCCTATACGATAAGCATTTCCGGGATATTCCACCGAACCCGGATAAAAAAAAGGCGCGGTTCGGTTGAACTGCCACGCCTTTACATCCACTTTTCCATTGCATAGAAAAGTCAAGCATCCAATCACCCGACCCTGATAGGTCTTTTAAAATTCATTGCTCCCACTTCCTGTTTTTTTTGGTGGGCCCACCTGGGATCGAACCAGGGACCTACCGGTTATGAGCCGGTGGCTCTGCCAGCTGAGCTATGGGCCCTAAGGGCTCGCGTAAAAATAACTTCACATTTTTGAATCGATGGACTAAGCACCCAAGAGTAAAATCGTTAGTACCGGTCATGATGGTTTTTGTCAAGGATTAGGTTTCAATGAAACTCTTTAATTTTCGACTTCTTGTGGGATGTCTCAGTTTCCGGAGCGCCTTGGCTTCGATCTGCCGGATCCTTTCCCGCGTGACGGTAAAATCCTGACCGACCTCTTCGAGGGTATGATCCGCTTTTTCACCGATACCGAAACGCATTCGTAACACTTTTTCCTCCCTGGGTGTCAGTGTCGCAAGCACCTTGCGGGTCTGTTCCGCCAAGTTCAAATTAACGGCCGCATCCGAGGGCAGAACAAATTTCTTGTCCTCGATAAAATCGCCCAAGTGACTGTCTTCTTCTTCTCCGATGGGTGTTTCAAGAGAGATGGGTTCTCTCGCAATCTTGAGCACCTTACGCACTTTGTCCAGCGGAATTTCCATTTTTTCGGCAATCTCTTCGGGTTTGGGCTCTCTGCCGAGTTCTTGTACAAGGTATCGTGAGGTCCGTATAAGTTTGTTGATGGTCTCGATCATATGAACCGGAATACGAATCGTCCTGGCCTGATCAGCAATAGCCCGTGTGATCGCCTGTCGAATCCACCAGGTGGCATAGGTCGAAAATTTGTATCCCCTTCGATATTCAAACTTGTCGACCGCCTTCATGAGTCCAATGTTACCTTCCTGTATCAGATCGAGAAACTGTAACCCTCTGTTGGTATATTTCTTTGCAATGCTGACCACCAGACGTAAATTGGCTTTTATAAGCTCACTTTTGGCCAGTTTCGCCCAAAAACGCCCTTCATTGACATTGGCGATAATCCGCTTCAGGGACCTGCTGTTGGCCTTTGTCGCTTCTTCTTTTTCATTGATTTCATCACGTATCTTGGTCAGGCTCTTATAAAGAGTGCCCAGTTCATCCCGCGTGAGGGAGCAATGCTTTTTAGCCCACCTGGTAAATGTCGTCTTGTTTTTCAGGCTGGATCGAAGGTCCTTGATGGGTACGCCAACGGCATCGGAACAAACAGTCGTCAGTCGGTGCATCGCATCGAACCAGTCGTTGAGCCTTCTGATATCTTCCTCCATCTGGTCGATAACCGAACCTTCTAGACGCCATCCTTTAAGAGATTCAAAAAGCTTGATGTTTCTGCGGGAAATACACCGCCGGATCCTGCGCTGTTCATCCGCCGGCAGGTTGTCTGACGTGATCTGTTCCCTGAAGACTTTGTTTTCATCATTGATCGCTATGATTTCCTTGATGGTGACGACAAAATTCGCTATTTGAACCACTTCCTCGACAAAGGTGTCGCCTTCGTCGATATCACGCAACACGTGCTTGGGACGCAGTTCTCCTTCTTTGATGTGCTCACCCAGTTTCAGGATATAGTCGACCCCCATGGTGGTTTCAAGAAGCGACTTCAACACATCCTGTTCACCAGCCTCAATTTTTTTGGCGATCACAACCTCCCCTTCACGGCTCAACAGGGTAACCAGTCCCATCTCGCGGAGGTACATTTTTACGGGATCCGTCACCGTGCCGAAATCGGGTAACGCTTTCTGAGCAGTCTTGGCGGTCTTCTTTTCAGTCGCCTTAAGCTTGACGATCTGTTTGGGTATGTTTTTCTTATCGGTAATAGTGATATCCATTTCACTCAACATGATCAACGTGTTGTCAATCTGCTCGGCTGATACTTTCCCGTCAGGTATCAATTCATTGATCTCTTCGTAAGTCAGATAACCCTGCTTTTTTCCCTTGGTGATAAGTGTTTTCAACTTCCTCTGGTTCTTAATCGCCAGGTTTTTCTTTGATTTGGTTTGGGAGATCTTCTGTTGCGCTTTTTTCACCTTAGATGTTGCCTTCTGGGTTGGAGCCTTTTGATCTTTCTTTGCCACGGATTTCGTACCGGGTGTTTTCTTTTTGGTTTTGGGCTTGGCCGTTTCCGTCTTTTTGGTTTTAGGCGTAACCGTTCCCGCCTTTTTGGTTTTGGGTTTGACCGTTTCTTTGGCTTTTTTACGGGTTGCTTTGGAAGTTGTGATCTTTTTCACGGCACGTTTTCTTTTTTTCAACGAAAGCGCTGACTTCTTCCTGGGTTTTTCCGGCACAGCTTTTTTGGCTATTGCTTTTTTTGTTTTGACGGTACCCGCTTTCGTTTTTTTGACCGGTTCTTTGGCTATACGTTTTTTTGCCGGTTCTTTTTTGGATGTGGCTTTTGGGGTTGTCTTTTTAAGGGTATTTTCTTTGGGTTCTGCTTTTTTCACCATGGAATACAGCCTCCTGCCATCTATCTGTTACCAAAATTGATGCCATGTTGGTATCAGGCATTTTTATTCGGATAGTTCCTGCTTCTGCCGCTCATCTGAAACAGCGATGTTTTGCTTTTCCTGAAGCAATTTAAATAAAAGATCCTGGTTGTTATCTTTTTCCGCTGCCTTAATCTGCTCCGTCAGGGAAATGCTGTACCGTAGAGGGCTGTTTTGGGTAAACTTGGTGATAACTTTGCGACAGTCCTTCCGATTCCACATTTCTTCCTTTATAGATAACGAAGCTAATATATTTCTTTTTTCGTCATCGTCAACAATGGAAATCAAATTAGATACGCTACGATCCTTTTCATTTTTCATGGATAGTATCAATTCCCCGAGTGTTTTTAAGGTTTCGGTTACAAAGTGATCTAAAACCCTGTCTTGAATGATATCGGATAAAATTTCCGGATATTGAAGCATCATAGCCAGGATCTGCTGTTCCAGTCGAGTACCCGTTGCCTGTTTCCCGGCCGTTTCCTTCAAAGGTCTTTTCAAATGGTTTTTTTGCTGAAAATGGCCTGTGGGACGGTTACGATGGGCTTTATCCGCTTTTTGGATTTCTGCAGCAGCCTCATCGACCTTTTCTTGGATATCGTATTCCTTTACGCCAAGGCGCTCCCACACCTCTTTGATATAACCATTTCTTGTTACGGTATCTTGGATGGATGCCAGGGGTATTTTCAGTTCTTCGATAATTCGCATTTTCCCATCCACCGAAAGCCCGTATTTTTTCTGAGCCGATTCCATGATGAATGTTATAACACTGCGTGATTTTGCAGCAATCGCCTTAAAAGCCTCTAACCCGTATTTCCTCATAAAAGAATCCGGATCATGCCCCTTTGGCAGCAACATCACCCGGGCCTGCATGCCTTTTTCGATAAATATTCCCACACTCCTCAAAGAGGCCTGGATACCGGCATCATCTGCATCGAATACAAGGATCACCTTTTCTGCAAATCCCTTGATCATATGGATGTGCTCGGTTGTCAGGGCCGTTCCCAGGGTTGCACCCGCGTTTTCCACGCCATATTGATGCAGGGCCAGCAGATCGAAGTAACCCTCTACGATATAGACGGTCCTGGTCTCCCGGCACTTGTTGCGCGCAAGATACAGCCCATAAAGCAACTTGCCTTTACTATACACAGGTGTCTCAGGAGAATTCAGATATTTCGGCAGCGATGCATCCAGAACCCGCCCACCGAATCCGACTACCTGTTTATTGAGGTTATATATTGGAAAAACAATCCGTTCCCTAAAGCGATCGTAATATCCCGTACCCGACTTTCGGGGGATCACAAGCCCTGCTTTCTCGATCAGTTCTATGGGAACACGCTTGTTCTGCAAATAATTCAGGAGTCCGTCCCAGGTGTTGCGCGCATAACCCAATTTAAACCTTTCGATAATAGACGGCTCCATCGCTCTTTTTTGGAGATATGCCGTGGCCTGTTTACCATAGGATTCATGCAACAAGTTCCAGTGGTAGTAGTCCATGGCCATACGATTGATCGCGAGCAGCTTTTCTCTTTCACTGATCTGTTCACGCATGGCTTGGGACATTTTTCGTTCCGGGAGATCGATGCCGTAGCGTCTCGCAATAAGTCTTACTGCTTCGGGAAAGGATACGCCGTCATGCCGGATGAGAAAGTTAAAGACATTACCGCCGGTATTACATCCAAAACAATGGAAAATCTGCTTGGCTGGGCTGACAGTGAAAGAAGCGTCTTTTTCGGCATGAAACGGGCAGAGGCCACTGTAATTTTTACCTGTTTTTTTCAGCAGGACATAATCTGATACAACTTCAACGATATCTGCGGCGTTCTTGATTTCTTCAATTTTTTCTTCTGGAATAAAATTGGACAAAAAGAGCGCCCCCCATGGCAAAAAAGCCGTTACAACTGGCGATATTGGCAGGATCTTAACTGGTGATTTGATTTCACCTCATGCTATTTTCAGCAGAAAAATGACTTCAAATTTTAAACCTTGATTTATAGTTAATTTTCTATTTTATGTCAAGAGGAAGGTTTGATTAGCTGAGCAACTATTTGTTCTATAACTGCAAATTTAATATATTTTGCGGTAAAAAATAAAAGCAGTCACGAAAACACGAAATCTGAAAAACACGAAAATTTTAATGGTCTTCTTCGTGGTCACGCGGCGCAAGCGCCTGCGCTGCGCGTTCGTACTTTCGTGATTTCGTGATTAAAGATCTTTTTCATTTCCAGTTTATCCGGATTTTTGAAAAGGCACCGCCGCAATGGATATGGCCTTTGCCAGGTTCAGGCTTTCCGCGTAAAGCGCTTTCCCTGTAATAACGCCCATGACGCCCAAAGGCTCCAACGGCAGAAGATTGCGAATATCCTGGAGAGTCGAAACGCCGCCCGATGCAACAACCGGTATGGATATGATTTCAGCCAATTTTCGGGTTTCTTCGATGTTGGGACCGGTCTGCATCCCATCTCTATGAATATCCGTAAAATTGATCGCTGTCACACCCTGATCCTCGAATTGCATAGCCAGGTCAACCGCCTTTGTCCGTGTGGTTTCTGTCCAACCCTCGATAGCCACCAGGCCATTTCTTGCATCGATACCCACAACAATGTGGCCGGGAAACAGCCTGCAGGCATCCTTTACGAGTTGGGGATTGCGAATGGCTTCGGTACCGATAATGATACGGTACACACCCAACTGGAGATAGGTTTCGATGGTCTTGAGGTTCCGGATGCCACCACCAACCTGAACGTGTGCATTGACGGTAGCTATGATATCCCTGATGGCTTCCGCATTTTTCGGTCGTTTCTTGATCGCGCCATCGAGATCGATCACATGGATAATGTCCACACCGAAACCATCCCATTTCTGGGCCATGGCGGCTGGATCGTCTGAGAAAACGGTCTCGGCGTCCATCCTTCCCTGACAAAGACGCACACATTTACCGTTCTTGATATCTACAGCGGGTATAACAATCATGGTTCTGGAAATGTTGATATCAGATTTTCAAGGCCCTCGGCAGCCAGCTCCCGGGCTGTAATCCAACGGGCCTTTCGTTTAATAAATGCGCCGATCTTAAGAATATTCTCAGACAACGCCTGCTGGGTCTCTTCAAAAATACCACGCCACACAAGTTGCCCATCTTTCACCCTCACCAGAAAAAGACTGAAGGATACCGACGCCGGCGATTCAACTGAATAACTGGTTCCAACACGTTCCCTGAAGTAGAAGATATACCCCATAAGGATTGCATCCACCCCATTTGTGTCCCCGGTTGTCTCTACAAGTTCGGTCATCCTGACGACTCCATCCTTGTCAGCCTGCAGGTGGGTCAGCATCTCGTCCGTCTGATCAGGAAAAACAAACCGGAAAGCCTTTTCACTCATGAGCAGTTTTACCAACTGTTCCGTCATGAATTCTGCGGTCCCTTCCGGCACTTCCCCCACAACATGACGCCGATTGAAAACGATACAATCAATAGGGGCCTTGTCGCCGTAAATCGTACACATGTTTTGAAACGGCATAATCAGAATCGTTTCATCGCCCTCCAAAGTTTTGTCCGACAGAAATTCTTTCTGCGGCGCCGCACAGGATACTAGGAGCAGGAAACTCAATATGAAGAAGATTTGATTCATTGTATTCAGAGAAGCGGCTTTTTACAGGGATCCTTTTGTGGAATGAACACCTATAATACGGTCATCTAGTGAAGTGGCAATATCAAGGGCTCTGCCGACAGCTTTGAACATGGCCTCGATGATGTGATGTTCATTTTCTCCGTATCCCACATCAATGTGTAAATTCATGCCACCACGTGTGGCAAAAGCCCTGAAAAATTCTTTGCCCAGTATGGAAAACGATTCTCCAGTCCTGGGGATATCCGATGGCAGCCGATAGACGAGAAAAGGACGTTTGGACAAATCGACAGCAACAGATGCAATAGCCTCATCCATGGGTGTTACAGCATACCCGTACCGCCGAATCCCTTCCCGCTTGCCGAGCGCTTGGTCAAAAAGATCTCCCAGGACAAGACCGATATCTTCTATGGTGTGATGAAAATCAACCTCGATATCCCCTTTGGCTCGAATGGTCAGATCAAAAAAGCCGTGAGCTGCCAAGAGGGTCAACATATGATCGAAAAAGGGGATGCCCATGGTGATATCACCGGCACCCGACCCATCAATATTCAGTTTGGCTTCGATAACGGTTTCGGCTGTCTTTCTCGAAAGCTCACTTTTACGATCCATTCTCTTGAATTCCTTTTAATTTTATAAGGTATTGATATAACTATCTCTATAACATTCATTCACGGTTGACATTTATACCATAATCGTATAGAAATCAAGATAAAGTTCGTTAATGCTTGGTAGTGTGTCCATAATTCCAGTCCATACAGAGCGGTCATCCCATGAATGCCATCGAATATTCAGGCCCTGAAAGACGCACCTTTGTTCGGATCATCTACAAACCCTCTCAAAGAGCTATTCTGAAAATAGCTTCCCATGAATTCGAAGTGCTCGATGTCAACGAATCCGGCATCCGTTTTGCCAATCCCTCAGACAAGGCCCTGGCGACCTTTGTTCAAGGTATGCTGATTTTGCTCAATGGCGACAGCCTTGAAATCGACGGTAAAGTCGAATGGGTGCAAAACCCGGAAGTCGGCATGAGCCTCAATTTTGTGATCCCTTCGGAAGCCATCGAAAAAGAACAGCGCTATATTATCCTGAACTGCGACTAAATTCGCTTCGCGAATTTAGTTGTCGCGACTACGTCGCTTATAAATAGACGTTATTTTTAATCTTTAAATTTCTTGCTGCTTCTTGAAAATCCCGATTTCGCCAGCAATGTGGATAATTCCAAGTTGCTCGTAGAAGCGGCAACGCCGCGTCAAATAAATGCGCAGAGCGAATTTGTTATGGTATTTAGTTCATAGTTTCTGGAAGCGGTTTCACCATGTCTCGCTTCAATTCGGTTTTGCCATAGCAACCATCCACTACATGTGGGCCAAGCGGGTTGT
>Ga0164315_10002165_pt1 | contig 15005 bp, 35 predicted proteins | sample GuaBasSedimGuay6_FD_113737 | JGI IMG/M metagenome (GOLD analysis project Ga0164315, IMG submission 113737) | Subseafloor sediment microbial communities from Guaymas Basin, Gulf of California, Mexico - Guay6, Core 4569-2, 0-3 cm | ecosystem: Environmental > Aquatic > Marine > Hydrothermal vents... | reverse complement strand
ATATGCGAAAGACAGACAGATCAGTGCTAACTGGACTATTAACATGGAACAAGACATGAGAGCTCTTTTTGATCTTTCTATGCAAGCTGAAATTGTTAATGTTCTTGGACAACAAATTGCTCTTGATATTGATAGAGAAATTGTTAATGCACTTATCACTGCTAACTCAAGACTTAATAGTGCAGATCATACTGGAACGTTCAATAGACAAGCACCTTCAGGATATACTTGGGGAGATAAATACTGGCATGAAAATATCATTCCAGTTCTTAATAAACTATCTGCACAAGTTTATACTGATACTAACATGGAAGCTGCAAATGTTATTGCTGCAAACCCACTTGATGTTGCTATACTTGAAGATCTTCAAGGTTTCAACTATACTGGTACTTCTTCAGTTGATGGTGATATGGGTTACAGATCAGCAACAGTTGCTGGTGGAAAATGGAAAGTATTGACTTCAGCTGTTATTCCTCAGGGAACAATGTTGATGGTTTATAAACCAGTTGAAGAATTAAAATCTGTATATATTTATGCACCATATGTACCTGCTGTATTGCATCCTTATCCATTAGGAGCTACTCCATCTCTAACAATCCTTAGCAGATATGCTACTGCATTGATTAGAAGTAATGGTGTAGCAGCTTGTACAATTACTGATATTGCTCCAACTCCTTAATAAATAATTTAAGGATTAGAAGCGATGAAAGTTATGTCGTGTGCCACTGACTAAATTTCCTTTCTCTGGTTAGTCTGGGCAAAAAAAAGAGCAACATGATATCGGGGTCATGTTGCTCTTTTTTCCGTAGGTAAAACTTTATAATGATTATACATCTTTTATATCAGATCGTTCACACTCTCTGGCACACCATTTATTATGTTTCTTATTTACTGGTTTAGCATGACCACCCTCATATGTTCCTGGGTCTATTGGAGCGACTTTTTCTTTTTTACCATGCCAATTCATTCCCCAGGCAGAATCACACTTACCATCACAAGATAAAATTACATCTTTTGTAAAAAACTTGATTTTTGTTTCCATGGCTTTTCCTTTTAAATATTATATGCAGCCATTTCATCTTTACAATCCTTGGAATCTTTAACTCCAAGAAAAATATAAAATACCATACATACTACTGGAATAAATGATATAAACCACCACCATTTATTATATCCAGCATCCTGTAAACGACGCATCATAACAGCAGGTGTCAATATAAATCCCAACAGAATTCCACAGAATGAAGAAACATAAACATTTGCTTCTCCTGTGAAATGTATACTTACAGTCAGGATTGGTATAGCTATAACAAAATAAACTGAAAATGCCCAAACCATTGAAGCCAAATATACCTTTCTGGTAGTTTCAAAAGCAACGTCACATTCATTAAATTTTGTTAATGAACTAATATAATTTATAAATGAATTTTTCATTTTTGTTTCCTTTATTAAATTTTAAATTAAAGCAACAAAGATAAAGTTTCAGTGGACTTATAAAATAAGTCACCTTTACCTTTGTCATACCCCTATTATATTACTGAACTAATATAATAGGGATATGACACATCTTTGTTAAGCCCACAAATCTGAATATTTATCCCACAGAGATGTAGCTTTTACTTCTTGTTTCTTTCTAAGAAGTGTATCAATCACATGATTGAATTTTTGTTTAGATCTCTTACATGCAATATCCATGGAATCTTTAACATCTTTTCCGGTTGGAATATCAATAAAAGACACTCGATTTGCACCACTAGCAACTTGAATTCTTCTAACCTTCATAACAACCTCCAATTAAATATTAAATTTAACTAACAACCCCTTACATATTAAATTATAATATATATAGAATTTGTTATTATAATGGATAGATTAAAATACAACAAAAAAATATCTCAGTCTATGTGTAGATAGACTGAGATATTTAATATGAGAATTACCTCATGAAATCATGATACCCTCCATACATTTGAATGTTTAGTTAAGTATTCTAATACATCATTCTGTAAAAAGCGGGATAATAATCCCCTTAGTAGTTATTAATATATATAGAAGGTTAAAGTCTTATTTGTTTATAAATTCACAACCAGAACATTTAAGTTTTTTGCAGTCAAAACATTCTGCCGGCAAATAAGATGGAAATGGTTCAATCCAAAATTCTTTTTTGAAAGGTGACATTACTAAATTAATAATTTTTTTAAACATTATATTTCTCCTTAAATAAATTAACTACAAATATCCTTGACTATATAAACAATAATATATATAGAAATCTATAATATAATGGATGGATTTATTTAATGTCTTTGATATAATTTATTACCATTAATAATAACATCAGTATCACCTTCCATAAAAAGAGTATAATGTATAAAATCATTAGATTCTAAATAATTACGAATCTTAAAATAGTCTGTAGCTGTATTACTAATAAACCCTATAAAAAGTTCATTTATAGTAGTTGAAGTAAATGGTTGATTAATCTTTGCTGGAAATTCTTTTTTTAATTTTTGCATATCTTCTTCACATAGATATACAAAAGATATTTTAGACATTATAATATTCCCTCCTGTGCTAATTTATCAGCAATAGTATTCTGATCATCTTTTATATCACTCCTTTTTAAGAGCACTATAGTTTACAAATACAGAACCCCCACCATCAATAAATATAGTTTTCCAAGCACGATCACATAATACCGGATATAACTCATCATACCAATAAGATTCTCTTTCAATCCAACCATGATCACATAGTTGTTCAAAAAGTTTGATTACCTGATCAGGTCCCTCAAACTCACCAGTTTTAATTTCATCTATTATTTCTTTTTTCAACTCATGAGTAATATCAATAAAACTAATACTAGTAGTCATAAAACTCCCTCCTGTGCTAATTTATCAGCAATAGTATTTTTCTCTCTCGGAATCCAGGTCAGTGTTATAAATTTAAAAGTTGTAATTTGTCCAAATAATAAAACTGCAACTTTATGTAAAGGTTTAAGATTTGGAGATTTACATTTCCAATTACCTTTAACCTGTTCAATTATCAATTTTGAATCACCAAAAATATCAATATTAACAATCTTATCTGAAATTTTAATATATCTAAATAATTCAATTAATCCCATATATTCAGCATAGTTATTAGTCCTATCCTCACTTGCTTTTCTTGATTTATGATCCACAATATTATCTTGGTCATCCAGGATCGCCCAACCACATTGAGCTGGTCCTGGATTTCCTTTGGAGGATCCATCAAAGTATCCTTTATAATGCACAGGCAGCTCCTTTTGGAAATTCTATCTGATCTTCATTCCATGAAACATAGTTATAAATATGATCTGGATAAATATGACATCTATAATTGCATTTGGCAAGAACATCCTCTACCCATCTAATTCCCATTTGCATTTTTGGCATTGCAAATTTCATAATATCATCTTTATGAACAGCAAATAAAATATCAGATCTTCCACCAGTATCAGGAACCTCAAATCCATTTATATCAATATCAGGACTAGTTAGAATTCTTTCCAAGTATTGAATTTTACAATCAGTCACTCCTTCAATCCCTGCTTCAAATTCCAAAATTTCTCTGGCATCTGCTTTTTTTAATATAGTTCCTGGCCATACACATACCTGATGAAAATCTTTTTTTAACTTAACACTTTTATTCATAAGTTTCTCCTTTTAACGTGCGCTGTAGGGGATTTATCCCAGTCCCACATTATTATTTATTTCTTAAATATTGAGTAAATTGTAATGATAATGGTATAAGAGTAACTATTGATATTCCTCCAATTAAAAAACCTATACCCACTGAGAGAAGAAGACCAAAAGCAACTCCAAAAGCAATTGATGCAAGAATCCCACACATCCAAAAACCAAAAACCAAATTGCTATCTTTCATACTAACTCCTCTTTGAATATATATCGATTAATAAATCAGCAATCATAACTATTGGATAGAAAAGAAAAGCGTTCCCAGCAAAAACAAACCACCCAACACTTGGGGATACCTTAAATCCAAATCCAAAACTAAGTCCAATCATCATAGCAATTAAACAACAATGAAATAATACTAAATAATCACTTTTAGTTAACATTACAATACCTCCTTCGAAATTATCTTTCATATTATACACACTCCAGTGTAGGTTTAAATCTAACAAAAGCTACACCATCAATACATATCCAAACTCTACCATCAGCAGAAATTTGAATTCCTAAATCTCCATTTATAATTTTACTAGAAGGTATATTTTCAATACTTATATTTCCTTGTGAATGTTGTTCTTTATAAATATTAAAAATAGGATTTAATTTATCAGATTCTATTAAATCAAATTTATCATTTCTTTCACACTGTGGACACCAAGGAGCTGAGAATCCATTAGTTTGACCTCTTCCTTTATATCCACAATGACCACATTTATAAATCTTTTTCATATAAATTTCTCCATAATCTTAAACAAAAACCTTGAGCTTCTAAGTATAAGTATCCTAAAGATCCTGAAGGTCCATCACGTTTAACTTCTTGAAAACCTCTTGCTCTTGCCTCGTTTTGAATCACATCTCTTGCTCCAGAATGATCTTCTCTTTCAATTCTTTTTCTTGCTTCAATCCAAGACATACATTTATCTGTTGAACATTTTCTTGGAAATCCAAATTTATCAATTAAATATGAACAATTTCTTTTAGAAGCTTCTTCTTTTGTCATCATATAATTATCAACTACTATATTCATGATCTTCTATCTCCTCATCTTTATCATTAATTTTATTATACCCTTTCATATATAAATCATATGCAGGACAACCTTTCATATGTTCATATTGAGGATCTAATCCAATAATTGCATGCCACAGTCCTTCTGTATAACTCATTCTTCATATCCTTCCCTGTTTGGAATTAATCTACAAAATCCCTGTTCTGCTGTGTAGGGATTATCACTTTTTAAAAGTGATTTAAGGGTGTTCAGATCTATTTGGTTCTTCATCTATCTTCTCCCACGGGTATACTTGCCAGTCTGTAGTTTCCTCAACATAAAAATCAGGTTTAACAACTGACCTTGGTTTATAATGTAGAGTGGCAGTAATAAAATTAAAATTATAAACAGTTTTTAATTGTTGTAATGTTTTTCCAGTATCTGCAACATCATCAACTATCAATGTTTTCTCCCTCTGTTCTTTATTCATCATATTATGAAACCATTCATCATCAGCATAATCTAATCCAAGGTGATGTGCAAGATGGACAGCTATTGGCAACCCACCTCTCGGTGGTCCATAAATATATTTGACTTTAGTATATAACTTACTAAACTCAATTTGTTCAACTAAGTTATCCATCATATGATCATACATGTCATATGTTATAATTGTTTTCTTCATTTTATTTACCTTTATAGTCAATATCCCATCCAGAAGAAATTGTATTTAATTTATCTTCAATAACATTAAATTTGTCATCTCTTTCTTTATTATGAAGTTCAAAATACTTTGAAACCAAATTATCCCAGAATTCAAAATATTTTAAATCATCTTGTTTCTTTTCATCAACAAACATTTTTACTAATGTAACTTTATCGATTGTTACACTAAGTAAAAGTCTCCATTCAGATACTTCTCGTTTATAATAAATAATTAAAGAATCTTTATAAATTACAAATTGATTCTTATCTTCTTTTAATATAAGATCAGCTGTTTCTATTATTTGTAAATTAAATAATGTTTCTATCATATTAATTCCTTTATTAAAATATTTTATCCACCTTAATGCCTTATAATGTTTTTTATAATAGGTGCCATTTTTTAAATCATCATACATTCTGGCACCTATTATAATATCATCATTTAATTCATTCATTTCTTTATCCATATTCAAACTTCTTTTTTAATCGAATATATTCTTTATATTCTGGATCTAATTCTTTTTTAACAAGATCAGCATATGATTTCCATTCATGTGGAATTATAGCAGCTCTTCCATAATTATAAAATCTAACCTGGTCCTTTAAATCCTGGCAACCGCCATCATGGCTGCACCCACCTTGACCTGCATCAATCTTTCTTTGTTCAGCTTCTTCAAGTATCTTTTTTTGAATTAATGACATGTTGCTCATTTTTTATCTCCTTAAGCAGAACCAAATTTAAAGGATTTAAATCCAATATCATCTTCATTTTTATCAAATCCTAAATCTTCAAGTTTACTTATATCTTCATCCGAAACTTTATCATACTCAGTTACAATATACATAACATCATGCTCACAATGAGTTGGATAAGAAGGGTTTCCATACTTTCTAAAAATTTTTAATGCTTCAATTAAATCATCCATTTAATCTTCTTCTCCTTCTTCTTCAACAACATCATAAGGTCCATCAATTATTTTTGATAGAGAGTCGAATACACTGTTTGACATATTCAAGGTTACATTATTACTTGGTGTGTGAACTACAACCTCATCTTTATCTTTTTTAAATGTTATTTCTGCTGTCATTTTTTTTCTCCTTTTTTCCAAAATTTACAGATTTTGAATCTGTTGGATCTTCACCTTTATTAAGAAACCATAAAGCTGCTCTTCCGGCAATTGTTATTTTTTGATCTTCTGTAACAAGACCTTGTTTAACAAGATCCCAACCACAGTTTGGATACGTAAATATATGTATATCCTTTCCATAATCTGTAAATTCTTTACATTTTTCAAGTAAATGTATTTGATCTTTTTGTTTTAATGTATTACCCCTATTCATTTCAATATCTTTATTCTCAAAATATATATCAAGTAAATACATTAAATGTTCACCATTGTCACCATCACCACCTGTTTTAATACAAAGAAAATCATTACCAAATTTATAATCAAGTTCTTTAATATCTTTAACAAGCTCAACAGATCTAAAATGATGGGCAATTCCTTTTTCCCAACGACGTGTTATATTAGTTTCAATCATATGCCTCCGGAAAAATGGGATCCTAATCATAAAGACTGAGATCCCATTTATTTAATTTAGAAAGTTAAGTTTTGACTCCTCATCTATAATAACATCATCATCACTACCAAATATTTTTGATAGAGAGTCGAATACAATGTTTGACATATTCAATTTTACATTATTACTGGTTGTATGAACTATAACTTTATCTTCATCTTTTTTTAAATGTAACTTCTGTTGTCATTTTTCCCCTTTTGTTTAGAATTTAAATCATCCATTTATAATCTCCAATAATTCATCTATACCCATTATTTGAATTCCTTTCTTTTCAGCTGCTTTCATCTTATTGGATCTTTTAGATGGGTCGGCAACAACTAGAATCTGGGTTTCTTTATTAACCTTATCCATGACTTCATATCCGCCATAATCTTTTAACATTTCATAATACACTTTTTTATTTTCTGGAAATCTTCCTGTGAAACAAATCTTAATTAAACCTTCAACCTTCTCATGGGGTGATTTAATAGGCAATATCTTAGATAACTTACTTAGATATATACCATTATCAAGAAACCCTTTAACAAGAGAATTTGCTCGTTCTGGACCTATACCATCTATCTGTTCCCAATCAGTTACAGCATAAGACGCTAAAGTAAATAAATCTTTACTTTCTAATAAATCTTTGCTTAAACTTCTACCAATTCCTTCAATATTCAAACAAGCTAAAAGTTGCCATTCAAACACACCTTCTTTAATTGGTTTTTGAATTTCATTAAAAAGATTATCAGTTGACCTTTCTTTAAAACTTTCCATTTGAATTATATCTTCTTTGGTTAAATTAAAGATGTCAATTAAGTCAGTAACTCCTAAAGTTTCAACCATTTTTTTTAGAGTGGGTTTGCCTAATCTTTCAATTCCAATTCTTTCAACAGCATCTATCAATGATCTAAGATGTTTACCAGGACAATCTGGATTAATACAAGTCAAATCTGGATCGATATATTCAACATCATGGCTACATACTGGACAAGTAGTTATTTGACCACCAACTCGATCTTCACCAGGAATAACTTCTGAGATATAAGGAATCACATCTCCAGCTCTTTCTACTTTAACTTTATCACCAATACATATACCCATATCAATTATATTTTTCAAATTATGTAAAGATACATTTGTGACTGTTACTCCACTAATTTCAACTGGTTCGATTACAGCAACTGGTGTTAGAACATGTTTCCCAGCACTCCATATAATATCTATAATTTTAGACCATTCAAAAGGATTGGCAAATTTAAAAGCAATAGAATCTTTTCTATGATGTCTTGTTGCTCCAAAAGAGTCGCCGTATGATTTATCAGTAAGTTGAACCACAATGCCATCGACTGGATAATCGGAATTTTGAACCAAGGAAACAAAACTATTCCATTCCTCTTCTCCGCCATATTCTAATTGTTTTAAAGTAACTGTATTAACAGTATGTTTAAAATCAATAAAAGTTAAAACTTTCATTGCATTTAAATCATCCCGAGATAATATACCACCAACGGCATTTCTTTCATTCTTATATAATTCACCATTCGTTCTTCTAAAAATATCTTTAATTTCAGCAAACGTGGATTTCTTAAAAAGTATTTCTCCACGAACATCAGGATTATTCTCATCTTTTCTCATGATATTCATAAAAGGAAGTTTATGAGTTATATTTTCTCCGACTTCACCATCTCCTCTTGTAGCAAGAATACCTGATCTAAGATCACCAGATACACCATCATACTTTGGCATAATATCAAATTCTTCTTCATAAGTTCTTGCAAGTTTTTTACACCACTTAAGTATTCCTTCAAATGAATATTCTTTATTCAAGCTAAGCATTTGTACAATATGTTTAACTTTCCCCTTAGAATCAACTAAAGGTGCTTTTACTTTTTTCAAATATTCATTATCAGGGTCAAGCTCTAATAAAGATTCAACTAATTTATCATATTGTTCATCTTCAATTTCTGATCTATTTTTTAACCAATGACATACATCATGATGTTTAATTTGATTTTCTATTGCTATTGCATTATTATCTCTCATTTATTCTCCTTATGTGTATAAACCATATCCAAAACCTGCATTTAAATTTTTATCCCAATAACCATTAATACAAGGAATCCCATCACCTTCTTCATCTATTGTATATCCAAGCCCTGGAAGACTAAGACTAACAAACCAAAACCATAAAGCAATGTAGTTTCTATCATAAGCTTCTTCTTTATAATTCTCAATAAGATCTGTTGGACATTTAAACTTTTCTAATACTTCTAAAACATTTTCATGTAATTTAGAATTTTCATATTCAACAGCAATCCTATAGTTATTAGCTATTTGATACGGACGTTTAAGTTCAGTGTAATCTTCACCGTTATTAAAAGAAATGCCAGTCAGTTTACATGAAGCTTTATAAGCATTCTGCACGTCTTTAACAGCCCAATTAACGTTAACTAAAATTTTATCACTCTTTCCATGACCATCATCTGACCAGTCGCCTAATACTAAATACATTTTATTCATTTATTATTCACCTTTCATCATATAATGTTGTATTTCATTTGCTGCTTTAAGATATCCATCTCTGATGTTCTTTCCAACTTCATCATCACCAAGACCTTCATTTACTAAACCCATCACAAATGATCCTATTGCAACACGCATTGTCATGGATTGTGCATTAGTACATACACTACCATTAATAACTATATCAGGTTCTTTCATTTTATTTTCCTTAAATAATTTTATAATTATTAATTCTTTTTATTTCTTCCAGAAGAGCATCTTTAAATTTTTCATCTACTTTTAATGTCTTATGAATATAATTTATTAACTTTTCTGTGGCTTTTTCTCTTTTATCTTTCTTTTTAAGTTCTTCTGGTTTATAAGGGCATTGATGATATTTACACATTTCTGTTCTCATAAAATTAGGAGAAAATTTCAGCATAGCACCACATTCAAAAGATCTACTTTCATTCCAATAACCATTTGTATGTTTTTGATCTTTTCTTTCATAAACAGCACGACTACCACAAATGGGACATTCTTTATCTTCTATTTGTTGCAAATTCATAATTATCCTCTATTTATATCTTCAATAGTTACAATTTCATGTTTAATATATTTACGAGTACCACCAATTAGATGACTATCTCTTGTTGCATGATAGGACGTACTATGATCTTTAAACCAGTCTAAAACAACTCGTTTTAAAGACCATCCGTTAATCATGCTTTTTTTATCATCATGCATTTCAACAATATAATCTTCTTCAATAGTTACTCTAATTACTTTAAATTTTCTTTCAGCCATTTTTCTCCTTATAAATCTTCAATTTGTATAAACCATATTCTCCAATCATGACTATAAACATGTTTTTTTAATTTATATATTGATAAGTGTTCAGGTATATTTTTAAGTTTTCTATACTTACCCCATGATACTCTTTCTAACATTTTACCTATTGTTAGATATCTTCTATATTGATCAACTGTTGTTTGACAAGTAGTTATTGGTTTAACGACTTCATCAACATATACACATGATAATAAATCATTTCTATTGAATATAGTAATGGTATCTAAACTATTAACATAGTTTTTTAATAGAGACCAAATAGATTCATCACGATGAGTTCTAATTCTAATAGCTTGGCTATGCAACATACCTGGTTTTAATGGTAACAACTGTTTCTTTTTGCAATTAACTCCTCGCGCTCTAGAATACATCTTTATATCTACCAACAGGTTTTTGAAATATATCAACTCTTTTATAAAATCTAAAATCACTGATATCACATTCATGCAAATAATTAGAATCTTGATTTTTTGGATGAGAACCTCTAGCAACAAATATTGCGTAGTCGCCGCCATCATCCTCTTCTATATCAACTTCAATTAAACCTTGAAAATTATCGCTTCTTAAAAGATACATTATTATAACATCATCTTTGTTATAAAAATCTATTATTTTTTGTACTTGATTCTTATGCATCAATTAACTCCTTTTTTCTTTAATTATTTATTGTCTTCTCTAATAGCTTTATCGTAATTAATCAAAGTTCTTACCTCACTAGCACTTAAAAAACTTTTAAGTTCATGATAAACATTATTACGATTTTTTTCAGTATTGAAATGTTTACATGTTTCTATATGAAATCCTCTTATATGGATAGAATATGGATCTTTCTTTTCCAAGTTGATAGATTCATATCGTCTAATACTTGTCACGAAATCCATATTTATTATATCATCACCAAAATTTACAAACATAATATTTTCCTTTTTTTAATTTTTTTGTCTCCATGTTATTGTTTTAGGTTCATATTTAAGTTTAGCATTACAACGAGGACAATCTATTGTTTTGAATTCTTTACAAACGTCAGTGTGTTGAACTGCTGTAGGAAATCCACAATCTGGACAATTGACTTCTTTTCTTATTGTAGTCATTTATTATTCCTTTTTGTTTTTTATATCTTCTGTTGTTATATCAAAATGAGTATAAGACAATGATGGACCATTAGCACAATAAATATAACTTTTAAATTCTTTTCTTTCTCCAATTATCATATCTTTATTTTTTGCCTGTAGATTAGAATTAATGAATCTTTTATTAATATGATTTCTAAATAAAGTTTTGAATTTACTTATATCTTTTTTAGACTGAAATCCTTTATTTTTTTCTATGGATAATATGGCTCGATAATTTTTTCCATACCATCCATCATCTATATGCCAGTGATAAACTAAAACTAAATCTTTCAAGATTGTCCTCCATGGAAAAGTTTCTGGTCAGCTTCATTTGTTTCGATATAATAACCTTCTCTTATAAGATGATTAGATTCATCATCTACATAAATATAATCTACACTTACATCAGCACCTAAAATTTTTTCGCAACCAAATTGACCGTCATTAACTTGTTTAAGAATATTTTCTCTTGTAGCATTTTTTATGTCAAGTGTTGTTTCATCCATTTGAATGGATCCTTCTCCGCCACCCCACAAACTTAATACTGCAGTTCCGGTTATTCTAACCCCTGATAGTTTTACTATAATTTCTTCCTTTGGATTTTTCATTCTTAATCCTTTCTTTTAAGCAACTCTTAAACCTTTAGATATAAGTATTCTATTCATTTCATTAAAGTATATACGAGCCCATTCTATTGTTTTATTATCTTTACATTTCAAATTCGCAACACTTTCAGCATGTGGACTATATTTATCAATCTGCGGATATTTATCATGACTTCCATTTTTAATATGAAGTCTTTGTTTAAAGTTAATTTTTTTAGTTTCTTTTAAATTAATAATTCTATGTTTAATCATTTTTAAATCCTTTTTTTTAATTAATTTATTTTTCTGGTAACCACATCCACCATCTATCTCCAAAACCAGCAGCACTCAATGAATACCATTTTGTTTTGTTATATAATTCACCTTCTAAATATTTATGCCAGTGTCCAAAAAACCATAACTTTGGTTTGTATATATCCCATAAAGTTGACAATGCTTGATTAGAAGGTTCATAATCTTTACCATCAAAACGATGATGTTTAAGAATCTTAGAAACTAATTCAGCTGGACATGTATGGGTTATAAATATATCAACAACTATATCAGGTAGGTTTTGCATGTCTCTTTGAGTTATAGTTTCTTCTGGAAACCAATCTACACCAACAACTCTAAGATGTTTATCAATACTATGAGCACCACCCATAAACATTATAACTCTACCATCAGGTAAAGTATAAGTAGAACCTCTCGGCATGTAAATAACATTAGGAACTATTTCATCTTTTTTCCTATCTCTTAAAGCCCAGTGGTTTTCGTGGTTTCCATCACACCATAATACTTTGCATCCTTTTGGTACTTTAATTTGATATAATTCTTTTATACCTCTCTCTCCTGGCCAGTAACCAAAATCTCCACAAGCAATAAGTATATCTGGTTTTTTTCTATTAAGGAGAATGTTTAAATTACCAAACATATTATGTACATCACCTACTATCAATATTTTCATTTCTTCATCTCCGCCATAATTTCTGCTCTAACTTTAGCCAAAAGATAACCAAGCATATTATTAGATTCTTTATTATGACATTTTGGACATGAACATATTCCCCAAAAATTATCATGCCAAGTATTTCCCTCTACTAAAGAATGAGGGTGTGTATCAATAAGTTTTATTTTTAGTTTTTGGTCTTTAAACTTTTCTCTAAGAAAAGTTAACATTACGTTAACTTTAATATCATCCCAGTCTTCTCTTAAAGGAGCTTTCTGTCCTATTCTTTTTGCTCTACCAGGTGTTTCGGCATTTATAATTTCGGTTTGCCAACCAGGATCAAGAGTTTTAGCTGCTTGATAATAATGTTCAACCGTTCTATTCTTTCCGTAAAAATTACTTAGAAAATCAAAATCTCCATTAAATGAGTCTATCATTTTTTTACTCCTTTTTTGATATTATAAAAAAGTTATGTTTCTTATTCTTTTCTGTTTTTTCACAAAGTTCTTTCCATGTTTCTGCATCATTTTTATTTTTAATTCTTCTTGATACAACTTTCCATAACTGTTGTTTGTCAGTATGAGAATAAGTTCTCATAACATAATAATATTTTTTTAAATCATTCATTTTATTTTCCGTTATTAAAACATTAAGTCATGTAATGGTGTTCCGCCAGATGGAGTTGGTTCTTTACATTTATCACATCGAGTCATTATCCAACCTTTGGATTGACTAACGTTTTCAGTTGAACCACATTTCTCGCAAATACCAGCTGACATATTTTCAGCTAACCATACCATCCCATGCATCATTTCATTTGTACCAGATGTATAAAATGATAATGTTCCAAATTTTTCTTTAACTTGAGTTGCTTCCATTTGAGGTTTATCATTAGAATCAATATAACCTTGAATACAATCACAAAGCTGATCAATCAACCAATACCACCCATCACCACATTCAATACCCCAACACATTGCAGTTACTTTCATTGATAATTTATGTTGAGCAAATATCTTTGGATATTTGTCATATAATTTTTTTGTATTTTCTGGATTCATTAGTTTCTCCTTTATTATTATTTTAGTTTTGTTCATTTATATGTAAGTAATTTCTTTTATCAGAACATATATTAAATAGTTAATTTTGTTATTAAAAAAGGATTTAATATATGGAATTGAAATACCCAAAAGGTAAAAATGGAAAAGTTATTTGTCAAGAGTGTGGAAAAGATTTTAAATTATTATCTCCATCACATTTAAAACGTAAACATAATGGAATGACAATAGCTGAATATAAATTAAAATATCCAGGGTGCCCAATGTCAGGTCATCAGTATAAAACAACTTTGTTTACTTTTAAAGATAGTGTATTATTTAAAGGAGATGAAGAAGAAGAAACTAAAGTTTTAGATGAAGATATTGAATTTGCTGAGTTAGATGAAGGTAAAATTAAACATACAATTTTAAATTTAGAAGGAGTTCCAAAAAATAAAGCTGACATATTAACTTTTCTCCATGAAGCTTATCCATATTTAAAAGATAATTATATTATAGAGAAAAGACATTTTCACGATGATAGATTATTATGGAAGTATGTTACTGATATGGCTGACCCAGTTAAAAAAGTTTTATTTGATTTTCCAAATTCATTCTGGCATAATATTGATTCATATCCAGACCCTATGAAGTTTGATAAATTAACGAAAGAAGGGTGGATTGTTATTAGTATTGATAAACATTATCCAACAGTAAAAGATGTATATAACGACACAGATATTATAAGCGACTAGATAGAATATACAAGTAGAACATATTATAAATTACTAATCAAATATGATTAAATTAAATACTTATGATGTTACTTGGGATGGTGCTAAACTTACTAGTACCATCCCAAATTTTCCGTTTCAATAATCTTTATGTAATATTATGTTTATTAATATATATAGAAACAGGTTATTAAATTTAACTATCTAGAATGTTAAAACAAATAGAACATATTATAAAAATAGTATAAAAATAGTAAATT
>Ga0164315_10002164_pt1 | contig 15010 bp, 17 predicted proteins | sample GuaBasSedimGuay6_FD_113737 | JGI IMG/M metagenome (GOLD analysis project Ga0164315, IMG submission 113737) | Subseafloor sediment microbial communities from Guaymas Basin, Gulf of California, Mexico - Guay6, Core 4569-2, 0-3 cm | ecosystem: Environmental > Aquatic > Marine > Hydrothermal vents... | reverse complement strand
TTCAGCTCGTTTTTTGTGAGCTTGATTTTGGCCATGGATACCTACTCCTGCCCCGCCTTGCTTTTGAGGGACTCTGCAGGCCAGAATTTTTCAATAAGACTGGACCTCAGACCGGTTTCTTCCTTTTCAAAACACGCTGAAAGAATTTTCCAGCCATTGTCCAGGGCCTGTTCCAGCTGGATATTCACCGTGAGATCCATCATTTCCTTCTCAAACATTTCCCCGTATCTGATGAGTTTCTCATCCCACTCGGTCATCTGGAAACCCATTGACTGCTTCTCAAGAGCTTCTTTGTAGGATGCGTAGATTTTAATCATTCCATCCATTAACGGACGATGATCTTCTCTGGTACGGTCGTTAACCTGCTGTTTAAGACGGCTGAGAGAACCGAATGGTTCAATTCGTCCGTTTCTCAGATAATACTGACCCTCAGTAATATAACCTGTGTTGTCAGGGACCGGGTGGGTAACATCATCGCCGGGCATCGTGGTAACAGCCAGAATAGTAATGGATCCGGCACCTTCGATATCCACGGCCTTTTCATAACGGCTGGCCAGCTGGGAATACAGATCTCCCGGATAACCGCGGTTGGACGGAACCTGTTCCTGGGTGATGGCAATTTCTTTCATGGCATCGGCAAAGTTGGTCATATCGGTCAGCAGAACAAGAACCTTCCTACCGTCCAAGGCAAACTTTTCTGCTACGGCAAGTGAGATATCGGGAACCATCAGGCTCTCAACAACCGGATCGGCAGCCGTATGAATAAAGAGAATCGACCGACTCAAAGCACCGCCATCATCAAGGGTTTCCTTGAAGTACAGGTAGTCATCATATTTCAGGCCCATACCACCGAGAATTATCAAATCAACTTCGGCCTGAAGAGCTATTCTGGCCAGCACTTCATTATATGGCTCACCGGAAATGGAAAATATCGGCAGTTTCTGACTTTCCACCAGAGTGTTGAAAAGATCAATCATGGGAATACCGGTACGAACCATATTCCGGGGGATAATCCTTTTAGCAGGATTAAAGGAGGGGCCACCGATGGATATCAGGTTCTCAGACAGACTCGGACCTTTGTCCCTGGGCTCACCGGATCCGTTAAAAATTCTTCCCAGGAGAGACTCCGAATAGGATATCTGCATCGATTTACCTAAAAAGCGCACCTCATCCCCGGTGGAAATACCACGGCTTCCTGAAAAAACCTGCAGGGAAACCAAATCATTATCAAGTTTGATAACTTCAGCCAGAGAAGTGCCGAATGATGTGGTTATCTGAGCCAGATCTCCGTATCGTACTCCATCGGCTTTAACAATAATCACGTTCCCCGCTATGGATTCAATTCTGCTGTATACCTTACTCATTTTTTTAAATCCTCCAGAATTGAGGCGGCTCGTTTATCCGTACCGAGGCTCTTGGCCTGCAGCATATCAGCTATCTCTTTCTCGTACTTCTTAAAATCATCACTCCGCCATTCGGCGCCGTTGTAATCAAGATATTTCTGTCTCATCTGATAAAACCAGCGACGGACTTCTTCTTTATCACTCAAGTTCAGCTCTGTAGCAAGAAGCAGAAGAATTTCAGCAAAAACCTTTATCTGCCGTTCAGGGGGTACTGCGGCATCAACCGGGTCGAAGGAATTCTGCTGGAAATACACGGCATCCAGGAACTCTCCTTTCTGAAAAATGATATAGTCCTGAAGGCTTGTACCTTCCTCACCGACAACTTTCATCATTGCATCAATCTCGCCGGATCGTGCCAGAATATCATGGGCATATTTTACATGGTCTTGAGGCATGATGCCATTGTACTTACTCCAGGACTCAGTGGGATGAATGGCAGGATATTTACGTGCATCAGAACGCTCACGTGAAAGTCCGTGAAAAGCACCAACAACTTTTAAAGTGGCCTGGGTAACCGGTTCTTCAAAGTTTCCACCTGCCGGACTTACCGTACCACCGATGGTTACAGAACCGATACTACCGTCATTCAGCCTGACAATCCCGGCTCTCTCGTAGAAAGCGGCAATACTGGATTCCAGGTAGGCCGGGAAGGCTTCTTCACCCGGTATTTCCTCAAGACGGCCGGACATTTCTCTCATGGCCTGAGCCCAGCGACTGGTTGAGTCGGCCAGAAGAAGAACATCCAGTCCCATCTGCCTGTAATACTCTCCCAGTGTAACTGCGGTATAAACGGAAGCTTCCCGGGAGGCAACTGGCATCGAAGAGGTGTTACTGATAATAATTGTACGTTCCATCAACGATTTTCCGGTCTTGGGATCTATCAATTCAGGAAACTCTTTAAGTGTTTCAACAACTTCACCGGCCCGTTCACCACAGGCGGCAATAATAACAATATCAACCTCGGCATGGCGGCTGGTAATCTGCTGAAGTACCGTCTTTCCAGCTCCGAATGGACCCGGGATACAGTAGGTACCACCTTTGGCAACTGGAAAAAAAGTATCCATAAGCCGAACCTTGGAAACCATCGGTTCAACAGGCTTCAAGCGTTCATCAAAAAGGGTGATCGGCCGTTTAACCGGCCATTCAAATACCATAGTGAAGGACTTCTTCCCGCCCCGGGAATCCTCGGCTTCAACAATTTTCTCTGAAACGGTGTAAGAACCTTCGGAAACAACAGAGATAACAGTGTATTCCTCCCTGAGATTAAAAGGTACCATCACTTTATGATCGTAGGGACCTTCGGGAACTATGCCCAGACAATCACCGGCATTCACCTTATCACCGATACTCACTGATGGTGTAAAACTCCACTGTCTCTTGCGGTTCAAGGCCTCAAGATAAACACCGCGTTCAAGAAAGAAACCTGATTTTTCAGCCAGCTCAGGCAGGGGATTCTGCAGTCCGTCATAAACCTGCCCCAACAGTCCCGGTCCAAGTTCCACGGCGAGCATTTCTCCGGAGAAATTAACATCATCTCCGATACCGATGCCTCTGGTCTGTTCAAAAACCTGAAGCTGAGCAACCTCACCCCGTATTCGGATAACTTCAGATTTTAAACGCTTATCCCCGTTCAGGATGTAGCCGACCTCATTCATTATGATATTTCCGTTGGTTTTAACAGAAACCATATTTCCGTTGATACCAACCACTTTCCCTGTTGTACTCATACGTTATCACCCCCATCCGGGATAACTGTACCCGATGCATTAAGCACCCGGGCGTATAGTTCACGATATGCAGCAAAACCTCTTTTTTCGTCGAACATTGCACGTCTTTCGAGAATTTGAAGTTTCATTCTGTATGCTATTAAAAATTCTATATCAAAAAAATGACCTGTAGAAAGCTCCTCGATTTTAAGCCATCTGCAACTGTCCAGATACAACTCAGCTTCAAGGGGAGAGCTTTTACTCATGGCTTCAGAGGCTATAACCGAGGTTCCGGAAACTGATTCAGAAGTTCTGATATATTCTTCAGAACTGAGGTTCTGTTCAGCAGCTCGCTGTATTACAAGATCATTTCTGAGGCTCCGTTCCCATCCCCGGAAGGAGGCACAAATACCAGGTGCTTCAGCATCTTCGGGATTCAATGAGGAATCAACAAGACCGCTGTAATCACTATCGGCAATAAATCTCCGGCAAACATCCAGCATCTCTTCACTGCTTACAGGTGCCGGCTGATCCGGTCCGCTTAACATGGGCAGAGATGCTGATGCGTAATAATATGCAGCCAAAAGTTGCCCCCTATTCCGAGAGCAGACTGGCCAGGCGCGGATTCAGATATCTACCGAGCATGGCGGCGATTTCTTTATCTGAAAAGTCATAAAAAGCCGACCCATCCTTCATTGATACACGAAAACCTGCATCCAGACCCTTAAAAGGCTTAATTTCAATACCTGAGGAAATCTCTGAACCAAGCTTTGAAACCAGTGCAGTCTCCGCCCTGGAAAAATTTTCCTCAGAGACCAGCACGTCCAACGATCCGTTATCCGATTCGTAGAGTGATTTCACAGCCGCGCTAACCAGTTCTGATAACAAGCTTGTGTCCAGAACTTCAGCTGTTTCTGATACAAGGACTTTCCCGAACAGAGCTTCTATTTCACCTTTAACTGTAAGGATAAGGTCTCTCCCCGCCTGCCTTAGAGCTTCCCGGCCGCTTCGTTCTGATTTCTCAGCATCAGCTTTAGCTGTTTTGCGGATTTTATCAGCATCGCTCTGCGCATTTTGAATAAGTGCAGCTGCCTGATCTTCTGCCTCGGCAACAATCCGAGCCGCACTTTCTTCGGCATTTTTCACACCATCATTTTTGATCTTGTCGATCAATTCCCTGAGTTGAACGTCCATGAACCTTCCTTATTCAATATACCTTGATACTTTCTCACTGATTCGGTCAATTACAATTTTCACCAATTCGGGATAGCCGTACTTAATCACAAGCTCATGCAGATACAATTTAAGCGAATGAAGAGCTGACTGGATATCCGTATTGTCTTCCGGAGGAACCCAATCCTGTAAATCCTTTTCAAGCTCTTTTATACAGGAGACTTCCTTTATAAGCAAAGCCCGATTCTCCTGCCACACATAAGGGGTTATCTCCAGATTCTCGAAACGTGTAGCATAATAATCCATTAAAGCCTGAATATCATTCTCAGCCTCTTCAAGCTCTATTTTGAAGATTTTAACCAACAGTGATATACGGTCAGACATATTTCACACCGCCTCTTAACTGAATTATAGTGTGCCTCTTTCATTAACTGCAAATTCTTATTTTCCATGAACTGAACCCAAACTGAGATTTCCGATAATCTTAAGCAGATTACCATCTCTTTTCAGCTGGAGATTCCTTCCGGGGAAAGTTATGGGCAGCCTCTCCCTCACCATTTTTTCAACATCAACTTTTATTGATTCTCTTATTTCCACGGGGATATGATCCAGTGTGGAAATACGGATACGAACAACATACCCTCTGCCGTGAGTGCTCCCGTATCCCGGTGAAAAATCAGCGCCGATGTTAAAAAGACCGTCCATTTCCTTATTGGCAGTTCTACCGCGTTCTGATCTGTTTGGATGAAGATTGAATTCCCTACCGTATTTATCTTCCAGGGCATCATCTATTTCATCAAACATGGTTTTCAACAGATGTTCCCACCTGACAAGCTTCGGATGGCGCATATTATCGGCCTTACCAGCTTACTATCCAGGTTTCGGGGTTTTCCCCGCGAAGAATATCAATTAATGAAAGTTCCAGAACTGCAGAGTTACCACTAATACTACCGGGCTGTGATTCTTTAGGAGATACAGGCGGACGGAAGCTGAAACGAAAAGAAGAATCACCAATGATTTTTTCTGTATTATCACGAAACTGTGTATCGGCCCGATTATAGTTATCAACTGAAGGCATGGAAAAAAGCATGGTGCCGCCTCTATCATGGTACTGAACCGTTATGGATAAACCCAGATAAGAAGAAAGACTCTCAATGGAATCAGCTTTCAGCCTGACATTGATTTCTTCACTTCCGCCGGAGGTAGTATGTACCCTGTAGCGCTTAAGCTCCACTCCGGGAACCCGTAAAGACTGCTGGATGAAATCTTTTTCCGTCAAGGGAAAAGCCCAGGGTTCATCGGACCCGAAATCTCTACCGAAATCAACAGTATCAGAGTTGAAAATATAGGTAAGTGAAGCATCGGTACTGCCGTCTTTCTTCAGTCTGATGCCGGTTTCCAGATCCAGACATGAAGATAAAAAGAATGCCGGTATTAAAAAAAGGAGAAGGAGGAGAATCGTTGTTCTTTTTGTTGCGAGTTCAGCCATAGCTCTATCCTAACCGGGAGTGCTGATACGGTAAACAGCTATTACCAACGGGATTCAGACTCAAGTTCATCTCGTATTCTCAAATAATTTTCATAACGGTCCGGATCTATAAGGCCGTCTTCAACCGCTTTAAGTATGCAGCAGCCCGGTTCATGCCTGTGGCTGCAGGGCTGAAAAGAACATTCACCGGGAATACTCTCAAATTCAGGGAACCAATGAGGCAGATCCTCCGGAGTGATACCCCTGACAAGAATTTCTCTTACACCGGGAGTATCAATCAGACGCCCCCCCCAGGGAGCATCCAGCAGACGGCCGTAATTTGTTACATGCCGTCCCCGGTCATACTTGAGGGAAAGCCCCCCGGTAGTCAGATTCAGTCCGGGAATAAGCTTATTGAGCAGTGTGGATTTACCTACACCTGAGGGACCGAAGAGCACTGAGGTTTTCTTTTCAAGATACTTCTTTAAAGTATCCAGACCTTCTTCACTCTCGGCTGAACATTTCAGAATTTTTATCCCGAGATTTTCCCAGACAGTAATTCTTTTATCAACCCAGGAATCAACATCCTGGTCTATTTTATTTACCAGGATGGCGGCCGGCACACCTCCCTGGGCGGCCGCAATAAGAACACGGTCAACGAACCTCGGCCTGAACGGCGGAGATTTTACCGATATCACTGCGAGCAGTAAATCTATATTTGCTGCAATCACCTGCCAGGATTCCTTCTTCCGGTTCCAACGGGCAAATCGGTTTTCCCGGTCCATCCGGGAGGTAATCAGCCCCGTACCGGGAGCTGAGACTTCATATTCCACCCTGTCGCCAGGGGCCAGGGGGTTGTATGAATCAGGATCGTCTTTAAGTTTTTTACCCTTGATACGACATTCATAGATTTCATCAGTAACAGTTCGAACATCGTAAATATTCTTGATTCCCTGGTATATTGTTCCTATCAATTCAGTTCACCTGCCCAATTCAAACCATACAATTCAGTAAAACGCTGATAGCGATTGTTACGTAATCCTCTATCTTTATCTGTCACATAAAATGTCCCGGTACCGATATCGTTATTTGACATTTCACTCCCGTTATTCCCGCTGTCAAGGAGTGCCAGGATACGTCTGCCCACGCCGTCCCGGGAATCCACCAGCGGAATATTACCGCCAATCATTTTAGTAATCGGATTTATCAAGTGAAGAAAATGAGTACAGCCGAGAACTACCGAGCCGACTCCTGAATCCCTTAAAGTGTTTACAGCACGTTCCATAACCGGAACGGCCCCATCATCCCCTTCATCAAGCCATCGTTCTTCAACAAACCTGACAATATCACCTGCGGCGACTCTGATAACCTCTCGGTCTGAGGCAAATGCTGAAACCAGGCTGTTAAGATACGGAGAGTCCACAGTTCCAGAAGTTGCAAGTATTCCGATAGGGCCATCTACCTTAAGCCCTGCAGCCGGCTTGACTGCTGGCACAGTACCTACAACCGGACAGGGCGAAATGGCTCTGATATCTTCCAGTGCTGTTACCGAGGCAGTATTACAGGCTATAACCAGCAATCGGGGACTCCCCAACCGCAGCACTTTCTCAACAGCGCCGACAACAGCATTTTTTACTTCGTCAGGCGAAAGATCGCCGTAGGGAAAATTGGCAGAATCCGCAATATAACTGAATTGAAGATCCGGACGGCGTTTTCTTACCCAGTCAAGATACGGTAATCCGCCAATCCCTGAATCAATAAACGCTATGGAAGTTTCAATCATCGCCGAAGAGCTCGGCGAAAGCCTGATGAGCACTGCCCTTCGAGCTGTTATTCTCTGTACCGGCACCGGCATCAACCGCAGGAGAAAACCAATCGCAGAAATTAGCCCTGTCCTTCTCAAGTACCGGTTCGCTTACTGTTTCATGACAGTCGTTTGCCACACCGGGAGAATAATGACGGCAGTTTCGACAGGTTTTCAGCTCTTTACCGCACTCATTGCAAAGAGTAGTTCTATATATCGGGGCTGTATATAAAGCCCCGCAGTTGGCACAACTCGGCATATCGACTTGATAGTACCTTGAGAATATTCCCATTGCAACCGGGGGTTTTGAAGAATATCCTTAGGATGATGTTTGAATATAAAGCCTGTACGTATGAAAATTGTAAAAAATCAGCCTGGGCAGAATCTGCATTCTGCCGGGAACACCATCCCTCAGCCCGGGAGTTTGAGCGGGATATCCGTAAAGAACTTGCCAGTGGAAGAAAACAAATTGAAAGCCGGGATTTTTCCGATCTGGATCTTTCGGGGATATCACTGGACAACTATGATTTCCACTACTGCCGATTTTCCCGGGTTCGACTCAGCGGGACATCATTAAACAGCACAGGTTTCCTGATGTGCCTGCTGGATAACGTTGAAGCAGAAGAATGTGTTTTCACCGGTAGCCGGATGATGAGTGTTCTTGCTGCCGGGAGTAATTTCACAGGCTGTAATTTCACAGGTTCTGATTTAATAAACATCAATTTCAACGGAATACAGGCTATCGATGCTGTTTTTGACGAATCTGACCTCTTCTACAGCCGGTTTATAAACGCCCGGGCCGGCGGAGCCAGTTTTCAAGACTGCAACCTCAAGCGTGTCGATTTTACCGGTGTAAACCTTAACGGCGTTAACTTCACCGATTCCAACCCTGAAGAATCCTACATCACCCGGGAGGAACAATCTTGAAACTGCTCAGTCATTTCCCGGCGATAGGGGTAAGCAACACCTACATCATCGGTTCATCCGAAGGCGGAGATGCCATTCTTGTGGATCCCGGCAGGTTTGATGTAACACTACTCAACCTGATTGAGGATAATAACTTTAATATCAAGACAGTTTTGATTACTCACGATCATGAAAATCATATCAAAGGGTTAAAAACCCTCATGAAAATTTACAAACCCTCAGTTATCGCCGGAAGCGGAGAAATATTTCATATCCCGACGAAAACGGTGGAAGACGGTGAGAATATCATCTGTTCGGGTTTCCCTGTTGAAGTAATTGATGTTGAAGGACATTCTTCGGACAGCAGGGTTTACCGGATCGCCTCCTACATCTTTTCCGGAGATGTCCTCTCTGCAGGCCGAATCGGCAGTTCATCCACAAGCTATACCAGGGAACTGCTGCTTCAATCCATTAAAACGAAAATCATGTGTTTGAATGAAGAACTGCTGATACTCCCGGGGCACGGTCCCCCTACAAGTATTTCTGCTGAGAAAAAATGGAATCCTGAATTAAGAACTTCCCTCTGATTCCCAAGCGAAATGAGAGGAGTGAACTTGTTCATTCCCGAATGAGCGCTGGGAAAGCATGGTTTCATACCATTCAATTTAAATAATCTATTCCCAGTTCAGAAAGAATAGCACTGAAATAACCTGGGACTGCAGCGGAAAATCGTTTCTTCCCGATCTCCGGCAGTTGAATGGCCAGTTTCCAGGAGTGAAGCATCAGGGTAGCTTCAGGAAATGCCGGATTTTTCCTGCTGTAAATCGGATCCCCCAGAACCGGGCAGCCGATAGATTGAAGATGAACACGGATCTGATGGGTTCTCCCGGTAAGTATCCTCAGCTGTAATAGACTGTACCCCCGGGATTCACCTAACAGCCGGTATCGAGTTAGAGCATATTTCGCGTTTCTTGTTCTGATTGAAAATTTTTTTCTATCTCTGGGATCGCGGCCTATGGGTTCTTCAATTTCACCATCACTGAACGGTGGGGCTCCCCGAATAACGGCCAGGTATGTTTTCTTAACACTGCGGTCGCGGAACTGGGCTGAGAGAAGCTCCAGTGCCCCTGTATTTTTTGCCGCTATGATTAAGCCGGAAGTATCCTTGTCCAGCCGGTGGACGATTCCCGGTCGAACACGGTCGCCTCCAAAAGCGTCTTCCAGCTCATTACAATGGTATAACAGTCCCTGGACAAGAGTTCCGTGAGTATGTCCATGTGCAGGGTGTACAACTACACCCTGTGCTTTATCGATAACAATGCAATTCTCATCCTCGTATACGATATTCAGATTAAGAGGTTCCGGTTTGATTTCAGAAGAAGGCGGGTCGTCCCATTCGAGGAGTATGACATCACCATCTTTCAAACGCCTGGAGAGTTTCAGATCCTCCCCGGATAAATCCTTAACACTCACAGAACGCCTGGAAATCTGACTTCTGGTGAACATACCGAGAGATGCGACAAAGCGGTCAACCCGGATTGTTTCTTCATCGGGGATCTGAACATGGAACTGCTCACTGTTCATCGTTTTGTTTCTCCGCCTTCTTCCGCTTGCTGGTATTAATGAAAAGGTCTACCGTCGCGATTACCAGAGAAATGCAGACAGCCGAACCGATAATAATCCCGATATCATTACCGCTCCGTTGAGAACCCATGGAGTATGAAGGGTTAAAATCATTTGCCGCATACATGGAAAAATCATAAATCAGTGAAGATGCAAAAAAAGTTATCGGATAAGTTCCGATTGCAATGACTTCATACCGCCTTAAATCATAAGCCCAGAGGGGAAACTCTTCAGGACTGTAATCTTCAGGCAGCAGCGGATCCGGCGGCGGCAGCTGTTGTGCCGGAAGCGATGAAAGCACGCTGAAAGAAATCAGTATCAGTAGAATTAAACTTTTTTTCATTCCCTTCCGCCAAACAGAGTTGTTCCGATGCGCAGCATGGTACTGCCCTCGGCAACAGCCCACTTATAGTCGGAGCTCATCCCCATGGAAAGGACGGGGACACCCTCAATGGAGGTTTTAATTGACTCAGACCATTCACGGCACAGGGAAAAACAGCTGCGGACAATAGTTTCATCATCCACAAACGGGGCCATGGTCATCAAGCCCCGTAATTTCAAATAGGGCATCTGTGCAATCTGTGCGGCGGTCTCCGACAAAGAGTCCAGTTTATGAAAACCGGATTTGGAGCTCTCTCCGGAAGTGTTCACCTGGAGCAGGATTTCCAGAGGAGAGTTGATACTCTCCCTGAAATGGGAAAGACGCCGGGCAAGCTTCAGTGAATCCACCGAATGCACAGCGGTATACCTGTGGTTGATATTACTGACTTTGTTACTCTGCAGATGCCCGATGAGATACAAAGGATACTTATCCGGATCGAGCTTTGTGAATTTTTCTGAAGCCTCTTCAACCCGGTTCTCACCGAAAATCCGAAGCCCCGAAGAGTAAGCTTTGATTATCTCTTCAACGCTCCTGGTTTTCGAAACGGCCATAACGGTAATAGAGTCAGCATCTCTTTTGCAATCGGCTGCGGTTTCTTCCAGATTTTCCTGAAACAGTTTCCAGTTATCCTTAATCGACATAAGGATATTATGATAAGGAGCTTGACGTATTACAACCATATCACTAACGTTGATATTGAGCTTCCGGGGTGGCCTGTAAGGCCTGAGATTACACTCGTGAACCTGATCCGGATTATACCGGCGTAGGAACGGGGCTCTTCTTAACCCGGAACCATCCTTAATCAACAGGAGTGGTTCCATGAAACCAACCCCCATTTCTTTACTCACCGGGGCAGTTCTTCTTCTATTGCCCTCTTTCTCTCTTTCCGCTGCCGGCGATACTGAGGAGGAACAGAGTAAAGCCTTGAATGTGTACTGTTATGATTCCTTCAGCTCCGAATGGGGTGCCGGACCGCATATAGCCGAATCCTTTTTAGAACAAACCGGGATTAACCTCATCTACAATGCACCTGGAGACGGTGTTACAGTTCTGAATCAGCTCATTTTGGAAAAGGAAAGCCCCATGGGGGATGTTGTGGTGGGGTTGGACAGCAGCCTGCTGAAACGTGCTCTTGATGCTGAGATTCTTGATATCTACAACTCCCCTGCTTTGAAAGATGTTCCATCTGAACTGATATTTGATGAAACCTACCATTTAGTGCCCTACGATTACGGTCATTTTGCCATCTGCTACGATTCGGAAACCCTGAAGGACCCCCCGGTTTCCCTGGAAGATCTCACTTCAGAGAAATATTCTGATTCACTGATTCTGATGGATCCGAGAACCTCCACCCCGGGGCTGGGATTCCTGCTATGGACTGAAGCGGTTTACGGTGATAAATGGCCGGAATACTGGCAGCGGTTAAAACCCTCAATTCTAACCATCACCCAGGGATGGAGTCAGGGTTATACATTGTTTACTGCCGGTGAGGCATCCATGGTTCTCAGTTATGGAACCAGCCCGGTTTATCATGCCGAATACGAGGACAGCAGACGATTCAAGGCCTCTGGTTTCAGTGATGGTAATCCCCTGCAGGTTGAGGGTATGGGTATTATTAAAGGAACAAAAAACCGCCGGGAAGCGGAATTATTCATCGACTTCATGCTGGGTGAAGAATCCCAGAAAACTCTGGCTTTGAGTAACATCATGTTTCCGGCAAACCGGAAAGTAAAACTTCCCGAATCCTTTGATACCGCACTGCGTCCGGAAAAGAGTCTTCAGATTACAGCTGCAGCCGGCGATATCAATTCTCTGATAAACCAGTGGACGGAGGTGTTCAGCCATTGAGATATCTCAATGGGAAATTAGACGGAGCCGGTGTTCTTATCTGGCCCGTTCTTCTCTGGATTACAGCTTTTGCCCTTCCACTGATATCTGTTGCTTTTAAAGCGGCAGGTTCGGCTGCTGAGCTAACCGGATTAATCCAGTCCCCTTACTACTGGGGGGTACTGGGATTTTCCCTCAAACAGGCAGCCCTCAGTACCCTGTTCTCGGTTCTGCTTGGCCTTCCCGGTGCGTATTTCATCGGAAGACATCATTTCCCCGGAAGGAAACTCTTAAGATCCATCTCCACAGTACCCTTTGTTCTCCCTTCTATTCTGGCTGTTCTCGGGTTCATACTGGTTTTCGGTAACTCAGGATTGATTAACTCTTTACGCGGGAATAAAGAGCCATGGAAAATTCTTTACTCCCTCCGGGCTATTATTATGGCTCACATGTTTTACAATTTCCCTCTCACCCTCCGAATTGTCGGGGATGCCTGGCATTCACTTCCCCAGTCAAAATACGATGCCGCCCGTTCCCTGGGAGCCGGGCCGGTAAAAGCCTTTTTTACCGTTGATTTTCCAAGGTTGGCTCCGGCTATACTGACATCTGCGGTAATTACCTTTCTCTACTGTTTTATGAGTTTTGCCATTATTCTTGTACTCGGCGGCGGTCCCCGGTTCACCACCCTCGAAGTTGAGATATACAGATTAATCAAATACCAGCTGGATTTCAGCAGGGGCAGCGGCCTTGCAATTGTTGAATCAATCACAGCCCTCGGACTTCTTGCTGTTTATGCAGGCATTGATACGGTACTCCGAAGGCGAACTGCAGATGATGATAATGCAGTAAAAATAAGAACACCGGGGACAATTTCCGGATGGAAAATACTACCGGCAATTCTTTACCTCATTCCGGCACTTTTTTTAATCTTCGCACCTCTTATATCAATTATGGCTTACAGTTTCCTTACCAGAGCAACAAGAGCATCAGGACTGCACTTCTCCCTTTCTCACTGGATAAGTTTGTTCGGCAGCACAAGAGTCGGTATTTCAGTACCTTTGAAATCTGTGATGAGAACTTTTATTCTGGGAATCTCAGTTGCCGGTATAACAACCTTTACAGCAGCAATGGCAGGATGGTACACCGCCCATAGAAAAGGCTCTCTGGTAAGATTGATTGAGTCCATGCTTTTTGTTCCCATGGGTGTGAGTACTGTAATTCTCGGTCTGGGATACCTTATACTCACAAACAGTATTCCCGGCGGTAAAACAGTCAGACTGGCAGCTCTGACAGCCGCTCATACAGTTATGGCTCTTCCCTTTGCCTACCGTATCATTTCAGGGCGCTTAAAACTGATTTCACAGCGTATACCTCAAGCGGCCCGGGCTGCAGGGGCAGGGCCTCTTAAGTCCTTTTTTTCAGTAGAACTGCCGCTGGCCCGGGGCGCTTTGGTAACAGCGGCAGTTTTTTCACTGGCGCTCTCTGCCGGAGAACTCAATGCAACAATCATCCTGGCTCCGTCTGATTTCACCACCATTACCCTTGCTGTGTACAGAATGATAGGTTCGTACGATTTATTCGGAGCCTGCGCCCTGGGTACAGTCTTGATTGTAATCAGCATTATCAGTTTTCTCACCCTTGATAAATATGGAGAACAGACTCTGTGAAAACCTCTGCACTAATTTTTAACAACATTGAATTCAGAAGGGACGACTTCTACCTCAAGGTTGACAATACATTTCCAGCGGGAAAACTCACCGTTATTCTGGGACCCAGCGGAAGCGGTAAAACCACTCTTCTCGATCTGGCAGCAGGTTTTCTCAAACCGGATAAAGGGAGAATCATGGAAGGAAACCTCGATGTAACAACCCTGTCTCCGGAAAAACGCAGTGTGGGTGTGGTTTTTCAACACCACGCACTTTTCCCCCATTTGAGCGTCCGTGATAATGTTGCGTATGGGCCGAGAGCAAGGGGAATGAATAGACGGCAGGCTGGTGATGTCGCAGACAAATTCCTGGAAATGACCCGGATAGCCCGATATGCGAAGAAAAAACCCTCATCATTGTCAGGGGGAGAGAAACAGCGTGTATCCCTGGCCCGGGCACTGGCCATTGAACCGGAAATACTGCTTCTGGATGAACCTTTCAGTTCCCTTGATGCTTCTTTAAGACGGGACATGAGAAATGAAGTACGCAGTATTCAGAGAGAAACCGGCATTACAGCTGTTCTGGTTACCCACGACCAGGAGGAGGCCCTCTCCCTGGCCGATTATCTGGCGGTTATGCAAAATGGAGAAATAGCACAGATGGGCAGTCCTCCAGATTTATGGAATTATCCTGAAAATCTTTTTACCGCACTGTTCATCGGCCGCAGTACCCGGCTGAAAATCCGAGAAATAGCCTCCCTCAAAGACAATCTTTATTCAGTAGAGACTGCAGCCGGAACCCTCAAGTTTGAATATGAAAGAAAGATCCCTGAGTTACCGGCCACTTTGATAATCAGGCCGGAAAATCTCAGGATTTCGAACACCGGGAGTATCAGGGGAACGGTGAGAGAGGCTGAATATATTGGAGACCAGTGGAAAATATATCTGTCTGTACCCGGGAGCAATTCCGATTTGATTGAGTGCAACTGCCATGATGCAGCAGCACCGGCAATTGGAGAAACTGTTACGCTGATGCACCAGCCGGGGTCTGTGAGAATACTGCCTGGAATTAT
>Ga0164315_10002163_pt1 | contig 15017 bp, 18 predicted proteins | sample GuaBasSedimGuay6_FD_113737 | JGI IMG/M metagenome (GOLD analysis project Ga0164315, IMG submission 113737) | Subseafloor sediment microbial communities from Guaymas Basin, Gulf of California, Mexico - Guay6, Core 4569-2, 0-3 cm | ecosystem: Environmental > Aquatic > Marine > Hydrothermal vents... | reverse complement strand
AGAATGGTAACTAGCGGACACTGCAATTGATTTATATCTGAATAATTTTCAGCAAGCCAGTCTTGCTGAAAATTTTCAGCTTCTCACGCATAAAAACCTTCAAGGTATTCTGATCTTCCGATAGCAATCCACTGTTTCTTTTCAGCACCTTCAAGGCCATCTGCATGACCTGATGGGTAATCACTGCAACCATAAATGAAATAGCAGCTGATTAAGATGATTAATTCCCGTAAATGCATAGTAGACAAGGCTATAGGCTATATATCTAATTCCTGATTTTGCTAATTTGACCCTGGAAAAGTATCTGATCCCTGATTGTAAGCTGAATAATCAATATTGAACTCGTCAAACTCATTCAGGCAGATAGAGTTAGCAATCTGCCCTGATAATCTACAGATGTACAGGTCCGTATCTTCTTGGAGGAAAAAGTCGGCGCGATGGTGTGCCAATGGGTTTATGACGAATATGTCTAGGGGAACCACCAATCATACCAGGGCGTTGATATCGCCGATGTTCTGGGCGATTGTATGGGCGGCGATATGGGCGATGTTGTTGATATTGAGACGGGGCATAATAATAACCTTGAGGCTCATAATATGACTCAGCAGCAAGGGCTTCATTTTGTCTCATTATTTCAAGCTCTTGATCTAACCGTTTTTGCTCAAGATACAACTCTCTTTTTGCAAGACGCTCATCTGCTATATCTCTACGCCATTTAGACATTTGTTCAACTTGATTAATGATTGAATTATCCTGTAAATCAACATTGTTGCTGGCCGGCTGATAGACATTGAATTCATGAGTTTCAGTTGCAACAGATTCGGCAGGTGGCACATCACTGAAATTAGTGTTGCCGGTTTCATCTGTCCATTGATAGACAGTCCTTGCCATGATGTTCTGGTATCCAAGGCACCCTGATGCCAGGATAAATAAGGAAATCACTCTGTTTCTATAGCACATACAAACACCACATTTAAAAGTTATAAACCACCTACGCACAAGTATAGACAAATTATCACCTTATAGTTGCAATTCGGTCGGTAATATCGCTGATATGGAGCCCTGGAAATGTTGTGACCTGCCTCACAAAGACTCTAAATGTTTATCCAAGATGTGACACAATTCCTTGAAATAAGGGGTATTGAGCCTATATATTGAGCATGCGATAACGAATTACAGGAATACGGCATGGACAAGTCAGTAACACAGGAAGACATTGAAGAAAAACGGGAATATCCGAGGATAGTCCTCGAATCTCCCGTGAATATCCACTATAAAATACACAATCTGGAAGCCAAAATTCACGATATTTCACCTGATGGGCTACAAATTCGTGCCGATTGTGGATCATTAAAGAAAATAAACCCCGATAACGAAGAATTTACCGAGAAAAATTCACCGCTACTGGATGTTACTTTTTGCCTTAAATTATATGAAATGGATATGAGGATAAATGCACTGTGCAGGATTTCTTATACTAATCCCTTACCTGAGGCTGAAAATAAGGATGTAGCCTATGGCTTGAAATTTATCAATTTCGAAGGCAGTGGATCCTCACAACTTGAAGCATACATTACCCAGGAAATGAGCACTTTTTAAAATAAGCTGTCGTTCCATCACCAATAAGCAAGCCAAACCTGATCCCTGAGTTTTATGCCATCCATCTGCGGCCGTTCGCCCATGCGAACGACCATAGATGTCAGCAAGACAATTATCCCTAGAAATGCTCTTTGTTTGTCCGTGGAGAAGTAATCCACGGTTCGTCTAATGGAGCCATCACTTTTTTAGGTTCCAGACAGATTCCCATTGCCAATGTGTAGGCCATCACAGGATTATCCAGCTGATTCTTCCAGACGAACTGAATCGCCTGAAACGCACGATACTTCTTGCCCTCTGCAACAGGCGAACCATCGATTAAATCCAGTATGTCCTCTAGCGCAACACTATGAGCGAAATTATCCGCTGCTTGATAAGCATCTTTGGCGAATAACTCACAGGCAATTACTGTGTTGTGCCTGTTGGTGTAATCAGCATTTCCAGCATAAACAAGCTGGGACACGACAAGTGACCATACAATTATATTGGCAATCAAAATATTCATTACTATTTCTCTATTTTTACAATACGAGCCTCCAGGTAGTTAAAAAAACATATATTCCATGCGACACCGCTTCTTTACATCTGCGTGCCGCATCCCATCCGTGGCGCCGCCGCTCGAAAACCCGTTCCATACGTTTTCTACCGCCTACCTCCATGTAGGCGTCCTGCGCATGACCTACATGGATGTAGGAAATGCAACGGGATTGTCAGGAGCAATCCCTGCCCATGCGCCCGCGGCATACAGTCCGTCCGTGCAGCGCCGCTCTCAGACTTCCTCAACTCTGGCATCCTGCTTCGTTCTACCTACTGCATCCCTGCAGTCGTGTCCTCCACGGTATTGCCTACAAGGATGTAGGCACTTAGGATTTGTCTGGAACAGAAATCCTGAAGGCCATCCTTGCAACGCCGTTCTCGGACTTCCTGTCCTCCACGGCATAAGGCCATCCGTGGCCAAAAAAAAGGCCGCAGGTGAATCATCACCTGCGGCCTTTTAGGAATTCTTCTTAAAGATCTAAACTATTACATTAACAAAATCCCATGACGCACAGATGCGTAACAACGCCACACAGTGGTGTATGGCGCCAGATAAAGCCCTGCTTTGTCATATAGTTCATTTTCATGGAGCGCGATATTCTTCCTATTTATGTTACCTGTCAAGTAGTTAGCGCATCTTTTACAAATGCCTTGTAGGTAGATATGGTCAAATTAGTTGGTTTCAAGGAGTTTTCATCAGCTTAAACCTGCCTTATCTACAATCTCCCTAAATCGAAATAAACTCCCCCAAAATACACTTAATTCGGTATCATAACGCCCTTTTTTCAGTACGAATTCACTATATTAATGAGCAAAGAAACAGAAAATAAATCTGGTAAACGCATTGGTATTGTCGGAGGTGGTCAGTTGGCAAAGATGACCGCACTGTCCGCATTGGAATTCGGCTGCGATATTCATATTCTTGAGCGTAAACCAGAAGGCCCGGCAATGAACCTTGCGGGTAAGACATTTATTGGTGACTGGGATAATCCTGATGATCTGATGAAACTGGCTGAACATGCAGATGTCATCACCCTTGAGAATGAATTTGTAGACGCAAACAGTCTGGCAGAACTGGAAAAGGCCGGGCATACATTATTCCCCACTTCAAAAAGCATCGGTTTGGTGCAGGATAAATATATCCAGAAACAAACATTGCAGGAAGCTGGGCTGCCACTGTCTCCTTTCAGGGCGATTGAATCACGCGAAGAGATCATTGAGGTTGCAAAAGAATTTAACTGGCCGCTTGTCATCAAGACACGTAGAAATGGTTATGATGGCAAAGGTAACGCGACAGTAAACAGTGAAAGTGAGATAGATGCAGCCTGGGAAAAACTGGATGGGGATAATCGGACACTTTATGCAGAGGCATTTTGTCCCTTTGTTTCCGAGCTGGCTATCATCATTACTACCAGTCGCAATGGCGAAGTTGCGACCTACCCGCTGGTTGAATCTGTGCAGAAAGATCATATCTGCCACATTGTTCGTGCTCCTGCAGTTGTTTCTGATTCAATCACTGAAAACGCAATCAATATCGCCCAACGTGCTGTAGTAGCAATCGGTGCCATCGGTAGTTTCGGTATTGAAATGTTCCTGACAAAAGATGGAGAGGTTATAATTAACGAACTTGCCCCCAGGGTGCATAATTCAGGGCATTACACGATTGAAGCATGTGAATGCTCCCAGTTTGAAAACCATGTGCGAGCTGTTCTTGGTTGGCCATTGGGCTCTACTAAAATGGTCACACCTGCCGCCGTAATGGTTAATTTACTTGGGCAGGGACATGGCAGCGGTCAACCTGCAGGTTTTGATGAAGCCCTGGCGATGCCTGGTGTGCATGTGCATATTTATGGCAAGGAATTAAGTATGCCGGGTCGTAAAATGGGACATGTGACAGCATTGGGAGAAACTACAGCTGAGGCGGAAAAAATTGCACAAGCAGCAGCAGATGTACTTTATTTTGGAGTCAAATGAATGAGTAAAAAACAAGCTCTTGTTGGAATCATTATGGGCAGTGATTCAGATTGGCCAACGATGCAAGCGGCAGCTGATATCTGTGAAAAATTCAATATACCTTATGAAGCTCGTGTTGTATCTGCACATCGAACTCCTATTGATATGACAGTATATGCCATGGAAGCGCACACAAGAGGTCTCCGTGTCATCATCGCCGGTGCTGGCGGTGCTGCTCATTTACCCGGAATGGTTGCAAGTCTGACGCCCTTACCTGTCATCGGTGTGCCTGTTGAAAGTAAAACATTAAAAGGACTGGATTCCTTGCTCTCAATCGTACAAATGCCAGCAGGCGTGCCAGTAGCCAGTGTAGCAATCGGTGGGAGCATGAATGCAGGCTTACTTGCTGTAGAAATTATTGCTCAAAATGATGAAAAACTACAGGCAAAGATCATTAAGTATAAAAGTAACATGGCGAAAGAGTCTCGTGCCAAAAATAAAAACCTGAACAAGAAAAAAGCCGCGAAGAAGAAAGTAACGAAAAAGAAAACTTCACAAAAAAAGTCTGCTGGGAAAGTCGCTAAAAAAACACGTCGTAAAACTGCTGATCGTTAGTTGTTCATAAAGTCATCTTTCAAATAAATCAATGTAGTAAAGTAGATGAGCCCTGTGGACTTTCGTTACTCAAATTTTCATTATCCGGGGGTTCATCTCCCTGGCCCGAATCTGGACATGGGCCTGCTTGATGGTGCACCATTCTCCAAACACCACTTTCAATGACAAATATATTCGTTGCTACCAGCTGGCCTTCAGGAAATACTTCGTTGCAAACCACATAGGCTGATTCACCAGTCAAATACACCCTTTCATTAATACACCTGATGTCACTTGATCCTGAATTTTCTAAAATAATCTCCCAACTCGTCATCACTGCCTTGGAACCATGCAGTGGCACACTTCCCGGATGAATAACAGAGATTTGATGACTTCTTGACCAGGTCTGTTTAACTGTCAAAAAATCCCCATTAGCAAAGGCTTCATAAAACGCCCTGTTAACTTCTAGTATTTGCTTTAAAGTCTTGTTTTGTATTTCCAAATTTCTCCCATAATTCCCTGGAAAGTTTTCGTGCTTGCGTCAGTTCTTCCGGTGTTAATTGCTTCTGGATTTCATCACGTAATTCTTCCGCAGATTTAACACCACCTGCTGCCGCAATTCCATACCATGCATAGGCTTTGACCTTATCTTGTGCAACACCATGACCACTATGATAGATTGAACCAAGTCTAAATTGAGCTACCACATTTTTTTGCCTGGCAACCTCAAAAAACCATTTTAATGCCTCTGTTTTATCTTGAGGAATACCCTGGCCCTCGCGATACATATTAATCAGGCTCTTTTGTGAGTACATATATCCACGGTTGGCTGCCTTACGATACCAATCTATCGCCAGAGAAAAATCCTGCTCTACGCCACGACCATTTTCATACATAGTGCCCATGAGATGTTCAGCACCCAGCCATCCTTGCTCAGCAGCCCGACGATACCACTTTCCAGCTTCGGTATAATCTTGAATGACACCAAAACCTTCATAAAAAATGTAGCCCATATTTACCTGGGCCTCTGGATCGCCCACATCAGCAGCCTTTCTGGTCCATTTCATGGCTTCCCAATAATCACGGTTTATTCCCGACCCTTGTAAATACATTTTTGCGAGGTTGGTTTGAGCTGGGACAAAATCCTGTTCTGCAGCCTTGAGATACCATGCAGCGGCCTCTGCAGGATTTTTTTCAACCCCAAGACCATTTTGATACATCATTCCCATTTGATATAGCGCTTCAAGCCAATTCTGTTCAGCAGATTTTTGATACCATCCAAAAGCCTTTGTATAGTCCTGCCCTATCCCATCCTCGTCATCCAGCATAGATCCTAGTGCATACTGTGCCTGGGCATTACCAGATTCAGCAAGGGGCAATAGTATTTCAAAGGCAGCCTGATATTCACCCAGGTTATAACTGTCCATTGCAGTGTCATAATCCGAGCGGCCACAGGCAGACAGTAGTAAGGTGAATAATAATGAGCAGAATAAAACACGCATGCAAAAATTATCTCACACAATGATTCTTGTGTATGGATGAAAGGCCTTTTTAAATGATTTCGTGATTTAACTTTGCCAGGGAACTCTGGCTGTTTCAGCCTGTCCGAATGGTTACGAAAATGTCACAATCGATTAAGAACTGATAACCCATGAAAATACTTAAAAAAAGATGGAGTCCGGTTGCCGCCATGGCAGGCCTGATAATGGTAACTTTTCTGGTTTCCGGGGAAACAGAAAATGAGGCTGTAAAAAACATTCCTGCTGCAAATGCTCCTGTGCCCACATGGTCAGAAAACCGTGCTAATTATGTAAAACCTTCAAAATCTGAACTTAAAAAAAGACTCACAAACTTGCAATATGATGTAACACAGGAGGATGCAACTGAGCAGCCTTTCAATAATGAGTACTGGAACAACAAGAAAGAAGGTATTTACGTTGATGTTGTATCTGGTGAGCCCCTGTTTAGTTCAAAAGACAAATTTAGATCAGGGACTGGCTGGCCCAGCTTCACACGTCCTATTGTTGCCGGTGCTATAGTAGAAAAATCAGATATTTCATTCTTCGGAATCAGAACTGAACTCCGAAGTACACAGGCAGATTCACATATCGGGCATGTTTTTGATGATGGCCCTGCTCCAACTGGTTTGCGTTATTGCATCAACTCAGCATCCCTTAGATTTATAGATAAGGAAACACTCGCTGCTGAGGGTTATCCAGACTATCAGTCTCTATTTGATAATTAATCCTGGGCATATTGAAATAGTCTAAACTGAAAGATTCTGTTTTTCAGTGACTGATCTTCGTCTTAAACCCTAGCTGTTTTATTTCCTCGGCGAATTTATCCATCCACGCTTCTGATACAGGTGATAATCGTGGCGCTTCAATCTGCATGGAAGGACGTGCCAGCCCATACAACAGAACACCATTAACTTTGATATTTTCATCTTCCAGACATGACAGGAACTTCAAATAACTCTCACATTCATTCCTGGATGGTAATTCACCATCTAATTTGAATACACAGGTTTGCAACCAGGTTGGGCAAAGCGCACTCACTATTTTCAGATTTTCTTTAACTCGCTCAATCGAAAGACCGGCATTATTAATATTTTTTAATCCAGCATCTGTACCACTGTCTAATTTAAACCAGACCTCGCCATTGTTCGAGTTCATAGTTTCCAAACCGGACTGCACGATTTCTTTATGCGCCAAACTGCCGTTGGTAATAAGCACGAGTTTTATTTTGTCTTGCAATGTGAATCGGCTCATCGAATGAGCAATCAATTTGATGACCTGATCGAATTCTGCAGCACTGGTTGATTCTCCGTTACCGGATATGGCGATGTCCTTTATTGTTCGCAGGTCTTCCGCAACCTCATAACGATCGTAAAAATCACCATTGATGACATCATTAAGGAATTCATCAAGCTCTTTTTGAAGCTGCTGCAGATTGATTTCAGGAGAAGTCCCACGTATCAAATCTGGTACCTGGCAATAGATACATCGCCAGTTGCAGGCATTATTAGGGTTAAGGTTGATGCCAATAGACAAACCTCCTGAACGACGTGAGATCACAGGATAAACATAGCTTAGACCTGCACTATCACGACTATGATCTGTTGTTGTTAGCACAATAAGACTTATGCCTGAATTTCTTGATGCATACGACCACGTACCAGAGAAAATATAAGGCCTGGGACGCACAAACTGGCAGAAATAAAGAAACAGACACTAATAGCCTGCATCAAGTCTTGATACATTGAAGGTTCAATTGTTATCTGACCGATAAGCATGGAGAACACCAGTGTCACCACTACCATACTTGTCATTTGACCCAGTATTCTCATCGTTGCCAGTGATCCGGTGGCACTACCATAATATTGTTTATCTACCGCACTCATAATGGCATTTGCATTGGGTGATGAGAACAAACCAAATCCAAAACCCGTAATAATTAAAGCGGCAATCAAAGTCGAGATTGAACTATGCATATTCATTGATCCCAGAAGAAGCAAACCACATGCTGTTATCACCATTCCCACAGAAGCAATAATTCTTGGTTCGAGCTTATCTGACAAACGTCCCACAAAGGGTGAAAAAACTGCCATTGTTAAAGGTTGGACCATCATGATACTGCCTGTCATTGTCGCAGACAGACCCTTTAAATATTGCAAATACAAACTGACCAATACGATGTTTGCAAAAACGGCTGTATAAATAATAAATGATGCAAAACAGGAAAATGCAAATACCCTGTTCCTCCCGAACAAAGACATATCGAAGATAGGATGTTTAGATCGTTTTGCCAGCGTTATGAAAAGCCAGATAGCAAATAACCCGAATATCAGAAGTAAGATACCAGAACTATCTGGTAAGGTTGAAACACCCAGGCATAAAAGCACGATGGATAATCCATAGACAAGCGCACCTTTTAAATCAAACTCCCCTGTCTCATCAGCAGACCAGTCTCCGGGAACTTTAAAGATACCAATGAATAAAACGACAATTGCAAGCGGGATATGAAAGACAAAACTTGCACGCCATCCAAACAGATCAATCAGGTAACCTCCAAGCAAAGGGCCGCAGGTCAAACCAAGATAAATGGTTGATACTGTCATGCCGATGGCATGTCCTCTCTGTTGCGGAGGAAAAACCGAAGCGATAATGGCAATCTGTGTTGCATAGAGCATTGCCGCACTCATCCCCTGTAAAAATCTTGCCGTAATCAAGAACGTTCCATTGGTAGCCAGTGAAGCAATAACTGATGTGATAATCACGCACATCGTACCAATCAGAAAAATGCGTTTACGTCCTATCATGTCTGCAATACGACCAAAGACAAGTACAAACATTGCACTGGCCATCAAAAAGGCCATGGGTATCCAGCTAATTTCCACAGCATCAAGCTTCAGGTCTGCAGCGATGTAGGGTAATGCGACGTTCGCGGCTGACAACATCAATGGTGTTGTAAAAGCATTTAACAACACCATCACTAATACAGATCGCTGCAATGATATCTTTTCAGGGATGTTGTCCATTATCTTATGTGAAAAAATTTAATGAGCAACTTACGAGTATCCTTGCTCGTTTTCAGTCTCTTATGATTAAGGCTCTACTACACGTATTGTCATTTCGACTCTATCGACTGGGTTATCGCCACCATCTCTCTTCTGGGAAACAATCTTATCCACCACATCCATACCACTGATCACCTCACCAAAAACAGTGTATTGATTATCCAGAAAGCTGGATTTCTTTACCACGATAAAAAACTGCGAACCAGCACTGTCAGGATCACGAGACCTAGCCATCGATAAAGTGCCTCTGACGTGAGGTTTGTTATTAAATTCAGCATCAATTGCATATCCCGGACCACCTGTTCCATGTTTTGACCTGTTAGTGTCTTTACTATTTGGATCACCACCCTGAATCATAAAACCGGGAATGACCCTGTGAAAGGTCGTGCCGTCGTAGAATCCTGACTTTACCAGTTTTAAATAATTCTCAACATGTCCTGGCGCAACTTCAGGAAATAATTTCAATACTATGTCGCCATATTTTGTTTCTATAACGACGTCTGCAGCCACAACTTCATCATTGGCAGAAGCAGACGAATTTACAAACAAACACCAAAACAGGATTAACGCCATCAACGCTGTGCCTTTACCATGTACTATTTTCAACATTCCAGTTCTCTCTCTTGATTATTAAATTCATTTATATGGGTTGGTATTACATCTTCATTTTCTTGCCACGGTTTATATTTATTCATCACCGCCAGAAACAATTCATTTTCTTCAAATTTCGTTAACCAGCTTATCAGATTTCTGTACTGGCTATTACTGAACCATTCCAAATCAACATGCGCAAATTGCCTGACAAAAGGAAAAATTGCCACATCAGCCAAAGATAGTTGATTTGATACCAGCCCAAGGCCATGGTGTTCCTGTAACATGTTTTCCAGCAATTCAATAAATTCTTCTGCCTGCTTACGATAATATAATTGTGTGTGTTCAGGATATCTCTGGAAATATTTATATTTATCAAGATACTGTTTAAATTCCTGATCATTCTTCTTTATCAATAAGCGGCCATGTTCATTTTCTATATCCAGCCAATTATCAGGATCAGCCTGCTCCAGTGCCCACAGCATTACCTCCAGGCTTTCATCAATAATGGATCCATCCGTCAGGTGTAAGATAGGCACTGTCCCCTTGTTAGACAGGTTTATCATTGCCTGAGGTTTATTGCTTAATACGATCTCTCGTAATTCACAGTCTATAGAGGCGTATTTAAGTGCCATCCTGGCCCGAATGGCATAAGGACAACGTCGAAAGGAATAGAGGACGGGCGTAGCTTGCATTATAAGTTAGCGATGGTCAGCTCTGGCTTTTTCCTGAGATGCACCGATATGCTGTTGCTGATTCTTTTCTGCCAGTTCTACCTGGCGTTGTCTTTCACTGACACGCTCATATTTTTCATCAGTCATGCTATCGACACAATGCGGACAGGAAATACCTTTTTCGTATTTATTTGATTGTAATTCCTTTTCTGATAATGGCATTCGACATGCGAAACATTGCTCATAATTTCCCTGCTCCAGGTTTTTATCGACAGCAACGCGACCATCAAAAACAAAACATTCACCTTGCCACAGATTTTCATCATCCTTAACTTCTTCCAGGTATTTAAGAATGCCTCCATTCAGGTGATAAACATCTTCATATCCCAGTTTCAGCATATAATTCGTGGCCTTCTCACAACGTATTCCACCTGTGCAAAACATCGCAACTTTCTTATGCTTTTCGGGACTCAGATCACTGTTTACGAACTCTGGAAACTCCCTGAATGTTCTGGTATTGGGAGAAATCGCATTTTTGAACGTGCCAATCTCATATTCATATTCATTGCGTGTATCGATAACAAGTACTTCAGGATCAGAAATGAGTTCATTCCATTCTTTAAAATCGACTTTTGCGCCGTTTAACTGGTTAGGATCGGTATCGGGAATACCCATAGTTACAATCTCTTTTTTCAGTCTGACCTTCATCCGGTAAAAAGGCGTCTCGGAGACAAAAGATTCTTTATGCTCCAGGTCTGAAAACCTGGGATCCTGTTTGAGAAAATATAATAGATTGTCAATTCCCTCCCGCGTACCCGCCACGGTGCCATTGATACCTTCTTCTGCCAAAAGCAATGTTCCTTTGAGCGATTGGTTTTCACAGACTTGAAGCAATTTCTCGCGTAATACCCTGAAATCAGGCAAATGCACGAACTTATACATCGCTGCAACAACAATATTTGTGGATTCTGTCTTATTTTGTGTCATTTCACCTGTCACGACCAATTTTGATGAGTCTCGTATGATACGAGCGGATCATATAGAAAATTACGATGAATTTCCGCTATAGAAGCAAATGAATTTTACAAAACAATAAAAAAAGCCGCCATAAAGGCGGCTTTTAGAGACCAACTATTTAGGGGAAGAGTTGGTTTACTACGGGTAATTACTTAACTGCTTTCAAAGAAGTTTCAGCAATTTCTTTAGCATTAGTAGCATAACCCTGGCTCATCTCAGCAACTGTGCGAGCATTTGCAAGGATACCTTCAGCAATTTGCTTGGCTACATCTGCTTGCGCTGTCAGGAAAGACTGTAAGCCTTCAAGATCAGAGATTGCAGTAGCACTCTTGATTGTTTCAACACCAACTGTTGCATTTTCCTGAATTGTCTTCAGTTGTAATGCAGTCAGTTCTTCGATGTTTTTAACAGCTAAAGCGTTCAATTCTTGTACTGGTACAGTTAATTTTTCTACATATGATTCCATGGTATTTCTCCAATAATTTGTTAATTGATGCGGTGCAGTATACAGACCTTATTTGTGCAACGCAACATTATTAACAAATTATTTATATATCCAAGTTATTCAATAAGTTACATAGATATAAAATCCTGACAATACGACATTTTCCATGATTAATTGAGGAAAACAGCGCTCATCCTGGCTACTTATCTGGAATTAAAGAGAATAAACTATTGATATGGACATAAACTGCATTAATAACAGATAGTTATAAAGCTGGATGAAGATATGCGCCATCCCTGGCGCATGAATGTTTATCCTCAACCGCTCAACATTCCAGTCGGGAAATCATTTCCCCATCATCCATGATACGAGCACTCCCTTGATTGAAATAATATATCTAAAAGTTACTAATATCGTCCCCCGCTTGGGGTAAATTTACTGTTTTTTATACAATTTCCGGAATAAATTCACCAAAAAACATGCAATCGTCCTTCTACCACCCTGTTTTCAAGCTCATGCAGCGGTCGGTTGCCTTTTTCAATACACTCGCCACTGCGAACATCAAACCTCCAGCCATGTTTTGGGCAAGTCAGTTTGCAGTCCTCCAGGGCCAGTTCAGGTATATTGCTTGCGTGATGTGGACATCGACTGTCAAACACTTTTATAGCGTCATGATCCGCATATATAAACAAATCACGTTCATCCGTATGCACATAGGTGACTTCTTTATCTCCTACCTCATTAACCGCAATCACATCATGCCAGGTTTCCTTATGCCCCAGTGACTGCGGATCAAATTCCGGGATATCCATATCCAGAATAATATCCACAGCCCAGATAATTTTGCTCAAGCCCAGGGTTGGGAATGCCACAAACAAGGCATCAATGATTTCATCTGCTGTTACACCAAGCTGCATAGCTCTTGTCAGATACTGTCTTAGTCCTGCTTCCGTTTGATTATCTACTTTGGTGATAACTGAGATAATTGCGCGCGTTTTCGGCTGCAGATGTTCGCCTGCTTGTTTAACAAACTCAAAATAGGATTTCATTTCGCCCGGGCGAACTTTCATTAAATATTTCAGTGCCTCACTCATCTTCTGCCTCTTTAAATTTCCTTTCCATTTTTATGGAATATTTCGATACAGGATCATTATATAGACCTTCAATACTGAAGGTAGCAACTGGATTATTGTAGTTATAGTGTATAAACATAATATGCAATTGAGGATCATTGGTTGCTACCAGCTCTTCCTTGTTCTTGAACAGCAATGATTCCCAGACAAGTTTTTGTACAGGAACCCTGACGATAATAATTCCGCTTGCACGACTTTCTTTTTGTGTACAGGCATTGTTATTCCCTTTCTGAAAGCAACGTATTTTCACATCAATCACCGGTGCGCCAGTTTCTTTATCAACAGGTCTAAATGAAGACTCTGCAAAATCCAGCACCAGATATTTTTTCAGTCCAAATACCCCGAAATAATCACCCGTTACGAATAGACCAGCTATGCCGAGTACGATAAGCGAAGCTATCAGTATATTTCTAACTGTTTTAATCACGTCTGAGTTTATCTGTAGTTGCAATCGGTGTTGGATAACTTCGCACAATTATAAATGAAGAGACAATGAATGTGATTAGCGTAGTTAACTGGATCATGTTTGATGTTGTTTCACTGATAAATTTGGATTGCACTGCCAGTACAGCGATTAGCAAGGAAAATTCACTCGCCTGCCCCAATCTGAAGCCAACTTCTCTTGAGATATGTTTTTTCTCACCTTCTGCCTTTAGCAGATAAGCAAAGACCTTTGGTTTCACCACGAGTATCAATGTTGCAAGCAATAAGGCAGGGGCAATAATTTCATCTATCATGCTGATGTTGTAGCCTGCACCCAATGAAAAGAAAAATATTATCAGAAAGAAATCACGTAGTGGTTTCAATCTTTCTGTAATAAACAGTGCTATCGGACTGGATGCCAATGATACGCCTGCCACGAATGCCCCGATCTCATGTGACAAACCGATTAAGGTGGCAAGCTCTGCAATGCCCAGACACCAGGCGATAGCCAATAGAAATATGTACTCGTGGATCTGATCATATTTAATAATCAACTTGATTAATACATAACGCTGAATCAGCCATGCGATGCCAATCAGGACAGGCAGTGCACACAATTCCAGCAAGATATCCATCGCCAGATCCCCACCTTTGCCATAACCCTGTAGCAACAAAAGAATGATAATGGCAATTAAATCCTGAATTAACAGGATACTGATTATGATCTGGCCGGTATGCTTGTGATGCAGCGTCGTAGTCGGTAACAATTTCAAGCCAATAATCGTACTTGAAAACATGGTGACCCCTGCAATCAATATCGATTCTGCTACTGAATAACCAAATGTAATGCCGATCGAATAACCCAATAAAGAAAAAATGAACGAGCTAATTAGTGTGACTTTCAGAGCTTTACCCAACATTGTCATTAACTGCCTGGGCAAAAGATCAAGACCAAGTAAATAAAGCAGAAATATAATACCGATCTTGGAGATATCTGTGATCAAACTTGCATCATCTATCAATTCAAGTCCCCAGGGGCCCAATAAGATACCAAGAATGATATAACCCACTATCATCGCCTGGCGTGCGAACAAAGCCAGAGTTGCAAACACGGCGGCGCCAGTGAAGATTAAGAAGATTGAATAGACTATTGTGTTGTCATGCATGGCTTCAGTATAAGGGTATTAAATTACAGGTATTAGCCCTTTCTAATAGTTTTTAGCTGTTTTGACAATCTTGTCTCAGATACTGGCATGGCCGTCTTTAGCTCCTGTGCAAACAGTGACACACGAAATTCCTCCAGCATCCAGTGAAATTCATCAAGTTCTTCACTGATATTGTCTGAGGTACTATTTTTTTCTGTGAGTTGCATCCATTCATCCCACAGAGGCTTTAACTGTGCCAGTTTACTGGCATCTTTTTCGGGTGAATACGATATCTTTTCCAGTCGTTTCTGGATCGCATCGAGATAGCGT
>Ga0164315_10002162_pt1 | contig 15023 bp, 11 predicted proteins | sample GuaBasSedimGuay6_FD_113737 | JGI IMG/M metagenome (GOLD analysis project Ga0164315, IMG submission 113737) | Subseafloor sediment microbial communities from Guaymas Basin, Gulf of California, Mexico - Guay6, Core 4569-2, 0-3 cm | ecosystem: Environmental > Aquatic > Marine > Hydrothermal vents... | reverse complement strand
TTCAGGTCTGACTGGGTCAGGATGCTCCGCACGTGCGCCGGCATATCATCCGGCCCCTCATCAGTATGCGTAAACATTGGATCGCCATCAGGAACCAGTTGACTCATGAACGTTTCGAGATCCTGCATGACTGCAGGATCCGCGTTTTCACATAGCATCAGGGACGCGCTCGTGTGACGCACCAACACATTACACAATCCTGTTTTGATTCCCGATGCCGCAACAACATCCTGTACCTGTCGGCTCAGGTCATAAGTACCCCTGCCCTGCGTAGATATTCGGAGTTCTTTTTGCGTGATCATTGTCGGTCGATGATTCGGCCCTTCAGCCTACTCGGTCATCGTTACGCCTTGATGACTCTCATCTACCGGGTCGCCGGTATAAGGCTCACCAAACCTGAGCCGAATCGTTTTGGTTTTGCCGAACCAGGGAATGGAGACAATATAAATATTGTCATACTCGTTTTCGGCGATTGGTGGCACCTTCTTGCTGGCGCCAAGATCGGCAATCAGTGTCGGAATGGTATTGCTGTGTCCGACGACAAGAATGATCTTGCCTTTATGGTTCTTCAGTATCGTGACCAGAACGGCCTCGTTGTCTGACGGATCATAGAGATTGGTTTCCAGCCCCAGCGCGTCCGCAACAGGTTTCACTGTGTCCTGGGTGCGCCGGTATGGCGTTGAATAAATGGCATCGATGCCGGCGACGACGTCAGCATCCACCAGTTGTCGCGCCAGTTCAGCTGCTCGTCGGTCACCCGCCGCGGAGAGCCCTGGATCATCCGCCGGTGTTGCCGCCTTCTCGACGTGGCGCACGAAAATCATCGTCGTCGTCGCCTGCGATTCGAAGAACCATGCAAGACAGACCGCGATCGCCGTATAAATGACGATCGCCTGAATTCTTCTCTGGCGGCGCCTCTTGCGGCGCTGTATGTCTTTGTTCCCGTTTCGCATGAGGCGCGAGCTTACGGTTTTTTGGCTGATTTGACTACGCTTTAGTGCTTTGGCTTTTGCTTTTCTTCAGTGGCAACAATGCGGAATTCGCCCTCTATCGTCTGGCTTTCGTGCGCGGCACGACCTGGCTGGGTCGTTTCTCGCCGGCGTCCGGCCGAAATTCGGCGATTTATCCACCAGGCCCGCACGCCAAGTATCAGGGCGAGGCAAAGAACCACGCCCATAAGGGCGAAAAATGCGACCACACCAACGACCACCGATATGGCAATCGTCAATGCGCCAACCACTATTACGAGCAGGTTTGCCAGCGGATTGCTGGCGGGAAACTGTCTGTTTTTGCTGTGCTGATTCAAGTTATCAATTCTCGCGTAGTGGGCGAATATTCTCGCCTGTTGGGCTCATTCTCGCCTATTTGGCCCGACTGTAGAAGCCTTCGAACCATGCTACCCAGGTCTCTCCATCATCATTTGACTGCTCAAAGAACTGTCGCACGCGGCCGTCCGGCAATGGCGTCCAAAGCGCGCGAAATGGCACTGTGGTGCCGTTTCCTATGGTGTGTAACTGTCCTTCCATACGCATGCCATCTGCAGTCAATCCGCCCCGAACGTTGATTTGACTGCCACCCTCTGCATTCCATATCTGGACCCACTCGTCGGTCGCTTTGTCCAGGTAATTGACACTCATGCCCGTACCACCCGACGAATTTTTCCAGCGTTCGATCAATACACAACCGCGTTCCTCTCGCTCAATTGTGTTTGTGCCGACCAACGTTCCGTTCGCCACGTGCACATCCCACGATCCGAGCCAGAAGTCGAAGTCACCGAAACCGTCCATGTGGGCGCAGGGATAAGCCTGCACCGACATCTCTGCGACAAGCGAATCGTATCCGGACTGCCCCGCCAGCGAATTAATGACAGGATCGCTGGTCAGGACACCGACCGAAGTGAACCCCAAATCAGCCACTTCCTGCAGTGCGGCGACGGCTTTTGCCGAATGACCTCCGGCGACATAAATACGTGCCTGCTCAAGACCCACTCGAACTGGCGGTAATTCGTAGCTGGCAGCTGTATCCAGCGCTTTAGTCGCCAACTCAAGATCACCGGCACTGCGAGCAGCGGTAGCCACGGCAAGCCAGTCCTGTGGTGATTCGCTGCCACTTGTCTTCAATGCTGCATAGTCGCTGGCCACGTCTGCCGGGCTTTCGGCTGCAGCCACGACGGACAGGCCCAAAGCGAACACAGCGGGAATCAATAAACGCAAGTAATTGGGATATTTCATCACTCTCATATTCCTGATGATTTGGCGGAAATTCCTGAAGGTAAGACCCTGTTGGCTCGTTATGGTTCGGCCTGGCCAATCATCACTGAATGCTTATATGACGCTGCCAAAGCGAGTTTTCAATGATTCCGGTGAAATAATGCCTGTTTTCCGGGATATAGCGCAGATCACCGGTTGAATCCCGGAGACGCAGCAAGCAAAATGCGCCGTCGCACAATCGATGCATATCCGGAGAGGTGGCAGAGCGGTTGAATGCACTGGTCTTGAAAACCAGCAAGGGTTTGTAGCCCTTCGAGGGTTCGAATCCCTCCCTCTCCGCCAATTTGCTCAAGACCCAGTTAAAGCGAGTAAATCAATCCCTCCTGTATTCAAAACGCGTACGCAGTGTGACTAAGACCAAAATTCTAATCATCGGCGGAGCATCGCTCGACACACTCGATGGCGCCGACGACCTGGTTGCCGGTGGCGCGGGCATGTACACGGCAATGGCATCTCACCGCAGCGGCGCGTCCGTCACCCTGTACGCGCCGCGACCCGACCCGTTTCCCGATGCATTGCAGCTGGTCGGCAAGAGTCTGGAATGGCTGGGGCCCTCGGTAGAGCTGCAAGACTTCGCACATTTCGAAATAACCTATGCGGACAGCCAGGCTGTTTATGTGCAGTCCCACTTTGGCGGTGAAGAAGCACTCTCACCAAATGAGATGCCGGCCGACCTTTCCGGTTTCGACTGCGTACATCTCATACCACTCGGTGATCTCCGCCAGCAACATTCTTTTATGCTTACCTGTCGAGAGAGAGGTGCACGACTGGTTTCTGCGGGAACCGCTCTCCATCTTATTAATGAACAGCCGGACGACGCGGTCAACGTTTTGCAAGGTTCCGACCTGTTCCTCATGAACGAAGAGGAAGCTGTGCGTTTGTTCGGCTCACTGGATGCGGTGAACTCCAGGCCCGGGCAAACGATTTTTGTTACTAAAGGGCGTGCTGGTGCAACCGTCATTCAGGGGGGTGTCGCAACACATCTGGACGGTGTCAGGGCAAGTGTCGTCGACCCTACCGGGGCCGGCGACACATTTTGTGGTGCCACGCTCGCCAACCTTGCGTCTGGCTATCATCCGGTCATGGCGGCGCGCCAGGCGATGCCGCTCTCGGCGCAAATGACAGAAGGTGTCGGACCATCCGCGCTATTACGTTCATCACCGCCACCGAAACCACCACTTGACCAGCGAGTGATAGTTAATCCGGAAAATATCGTGAGAATCGCCAGGCATATCGCGGGCGTTACGGATATCACGCCATTTGCGTTCACTGGTCCTGACTTGCCAGCGCCAGGCCATCCGGCGGCGCTCGACTATTTCTTTGCCTCAACCCTGCAACAATTCAGCTTCTGGACAGCGACCGCTGATCGATACGAACGGCCTCTTATCGCAACCGTTGACGGCGAAGAACGCAAGGGCGCGTTCTACCTGTTTCGAGCCTACCTGCGCTGGCTGGAGAACGACCCGGAAATGCTCACGCCAGCACGACAGGCTGATCTCACCAGGGCCGACATGCTGACAGTATTGCGTGCGGATGATGGCACTGATCCGATGCCCGCCCTCGACCTGCACCTTGATCTGGCCCGCCAGTACGGGCGCGACATGTTAGCGCTTGATTTGACGCCACTGACAATGCTGCGGCATGTCAGTGCATCCGCGTCACCACTACGGTCGCTTTTGCAGATTCTCGATCATGTCGGCGGTTACAAGGAAGATCCATTGCGCAAGAAAGCGGGGTTACTGGCCATAATCCTGCAACAAAGACCGGAAGTATTTCTGGCCAACGGCGAAGAAGAGGTGCCGCCCGTCGTCGACTACCATGTAATGCGCTCCTGCCTGCGCACGGGCCTGATCGATGTGACAGATGATGAACTGGAAGCGAAACTGGTCGGGCGAGAGTTGTTATCTGCGGATGAAGAGTGGGCAGTTCGAACTGCCGCGCACATGGCCATTGAACAAGTTGTCGAAAAATCCGGCAAGAGCATGGGTGCAGTGGACTGGTTCTTTTTCCAGGCGCGCCAGCGCTGCCCCGAAATGAGCGAACCGCAATGTGATTTGTGTGCGGTCGATCCGGTTTGTGAGCATCGCAAAAAGCTCTTTCAGCCCGTGCGCAGGACAACATATTACTGAAGCGGTGAGCTACCTGGCTTAAGGTTGACACACCCCTGACGTCACGGTTTTCTGCCAAAAGCCGTTTCTGTATGGCTGGTTTCCAGCTCCATTACTGCGGTTTTCCTCCCTTATCATTACTTGCGCTGATGTAGCCGCGAATGCTGGTATCGCATAGTAATCGCCAAATATGGTCCACACATCGCATCGACGGTATCCGGTTACGGATTCCATGTCAGTGATCATCCAAACGAGCTGCGGCGCGCCGCTTGATAAACATTACCTTGCACGGTAACATTTATGACCAAGATACGCAGAGGCAACTTTGTTTTCGTCGCCTGGATAGGAGATCACTCGCCTTATCACGTTCATGTGTACAAGGATCGCAGGCAAATCGTGAAGTGGGATCTTGAGAATGAAACGGCGATGCAGGGAACGCCAACAAGACGAATTCTTAAGCTGATTAAAGAATTGCAGGATGAGGGCGAATTATGAAAATTCGATCAATCAAGACGAACAACCACAAAAAAGCGTTTGCGGTGCGTACCTATAAAAAGACGTTTGATTTCCCGTTCGCGAAACTTGAGCTGCAACCTACTGCGGAAAACAAAATTGTGGACGTCTATGTTGATTCTGAACTTGGCAACGAGGCGTTTACGTATGTCTTATCGTCAGGGGACGAAGACAGTATCCATATTGAGCGTGTATTGGAATATAATCAGGACCCCGCATACATGCGCGACTTAATACTCTACAAACTCACTGTTGAAACCAGGAAGCTGGTGAATGCGAGCAAACTGAGTAAGCGCGAGCTCATCCGACGCCTGGGAACATCCCCTGCGCAGTTCTACCGAATCCTGGACGAAGAGAATTATCGAAAATCGATAGACCAGGTTTTTAGCCTCTTAACAGTACTGGATTGCCGGATCGAAATTCATATTGAAAAACCAACTCCAACTGGTGCCAAAACAAGGCCAAAGCTTGAGTTGGATATTGCAGTGTGAAAACTAAAGGTGGTATCGGCATCTTACTGTAATAAATCAGACTTGATCGTACAGACACTGTAGGGCAATGCCTGAACTAAGCGGCCGGATAGCACCAACGGCATTGCAAGCCCGAAGAAACAGACGTCATTGCGAGGAGCGAAGCGACGCGGCAATCTCTATCAGGTTGTAGTAGTGTAGAACGACGCCGCGCGACAGCGTCGGGAGGTTGCCACACCCTCCGGGCTCGCAATGACGTCTGTTCTTTTCGGTAGTTTCGATGGCCGCATGTGGGCGATGGCCACCTCGTAGCAAGTCCGAATCTCGCAATATATTGGAGTAAGGCGGAACAATTTAAAACTCAAAGGTCTCCCAACGCCTTTTCGATGCCTTGCAGTCCACGCCGCAACATCTCACTCGGACAAGCAAGATTCATCCTGAAGAAGCCCTCGCCTTCCTTGCCGAATTCAGTCCCGCCGTATAAACCAACGCCACCAATATCGACCAGTCGTCGCATGATCTCATCCTGACTCAATCCCAGTTGCCGGCAATCAAGCCAACTGAGATAGGTTGCCTCCGCGTGAGTTTTTCTGATCGCAGGTATTCGTTCCTGGAAAAATGTTTCAGCCATCGCATGATTCGCGGCCAGGTAAACGACCAGCTTGTCCAGCCAAGGCGCACAGTGACGATATCCGGCGATCATTCCTTCAGTCCCGAATGTGCTGTCATGATTAAGCTGCATCGTGTTCAGGAAAACCTGGTAGCGCGCACGAATTTTTTCATCGGGAATTATTAACGTCGACTGCGGTATGCCAGCAGTATTGAAGGTCTTGTTCGGCGAAATAACAGTAACGGAACGTTCGCCGCCAATACTGCCAAACGGTAAATGGCGGTGCCCGGGCAAGACAAGGTCGCAATGGACTTCATCTGATACAACAATCAAATCATGTTCTTCTGCCAACTCCGATAGCGCGACAAGCTCATCACGACTGAAAACGCGACCGACCGGATTGTGCGGGCTGCAAAGAACGACCATGCGCGTATCCGCTGCAATCTTTTGCGTCAGATCGTCGATGTCCAGTTCATACCGCCCATCCGTTTCCTTAAGCGGATTGCGTATCAGTCTTCGACCATTCTGTTCAACCAGGCCAAGTAAAGGTCCGTATGTGGGTGTAGGCGCCGCAATCGAATCTCCCGGCTCGGTCAACACCGAAATGATTCCACCAATGCCTACGATAGAGCTCGGCGGAGAGAACATCAGCCATTCGCTCGGCACGTCCCACCCGTGTCTGGTCTTCAGCCAGTCCTGGATTGCTGAATAGTATTCTTCCGAGCGCTTGCCGTAGCCGAGAATCGGGTGCTCACAGCGATTCTTTATCGCCTGGAGAACCGGCGCTGGCGTCGCGAAGTCCATATCGGCAACCCAGAAAGGCAACAAATCAGCGCGACCGAACAGGCGTTTGTTATCGTCCCATTTATAAGAGTCGGAATCGCGTCTTTCGATACGATTGTCAAAATCGAAATTTATATCCAAAGGTAAAGTCCTGCAGTTAGCAGTGCTATCAGCAGCGCATAAGGCAACTGGGTAATGACATGATCGATATGGTCGCTGCCGGCGCCGACTGATGACAGCACCGTCGTGTCAGAGACCGGGGATGCATGATCACCGAATATCCCGCCGCCGGCAATTGCTGCAACTGTCTGGTAAATCAACGGTGTCACCTCGCCGCCGGAAAATTCGAAAGCCACCGGCAAAGCGACCGGCATCATCATCGCGTACGCTCCCCACGAGGTGCCGGTCGAAAACGAGATCGCCGCCGTTAACAAAAACGTAATAACAACCAATGAGTTAGGCGTTAAATCTGAAGCAAATTGTTGAATGATTACCTGGCCTGCTCCAAGCTGAATCGTGACTGCATTCAGCGCGTAAGCCAGTGCCACAATGAGCAACGCGGCCATCACGCTTTTGGTTCCTGCGACGATAACATCACCAATATCGCTGACCGTCTTAAAACTTCCCTGCAACGCCAGTACGGCAATCATCCAGGCGTTCGCCAACATGAATGCCTCCACAATCTTTACCGACCCGGTCGAGATCAACGACCACGTGCCAACACCCACCAGGAGCAATACCGGTATCAAAAGTTCAAGAAGTAGCGATGACTTTTTACCTGCTACCTGGCCAACCATGTCGTCACTGTCCTCTGACAGTAGTGGTTTGGCACCCGGGCGCAGCAGCTGCCCGGTCGTTGCTGCTCGCTGTTCAGCTTTGCGCATCGGACCAAAATCCGGAATGACCCGCAGAGCCACAAGCAACGTAAATACAATCATCAGAAGTGGATAAAAGTTGTAACGAATAGCGCCTATGAACACCGCCAGGCCCTCTTCGGCAGAACCTATCGGTCCTCCCTGTGCCGCTATCAGGGCGGCGATGTAAGCACCCCAGGCAGTGAATGGCACCAGAATACAGACCGATGCGGTCGTCGAGTCGAGGATAAAAGCCAGCTTTTCCCTGGGCACACCCACGCGATCAGACATCGGTCGAATAACCGCACCGGTCAGGAGTGGACTAAAATAGTCATCGACGATTACAAAGCCCATGCCCCAGGCGGACACTTCGACACTGCGACGACTGCTGCCTTTTCCTGAGAACCGCTCTGCAAGTGCCCCCAGAACACCGGATCGCTTGAACAACTCAAACAATATGCCGATCAATACGACAATCTCGCAGATCCAGATGAAATCACCATTGCCAAGCGAGGCCTGGAACAATTCATTCATACCGACGCCGGGTGCACTGCCCAGCATCAATGTGCCAACAAAAGTGCCGACCAGCATTGCGATTAATGCAGATCGTGTGATGAACGCCAGCACCAGAGTTGCCAGTAACGGCAACAGCGACCATATTCCCCAGTCCAGTTGATCCATCGGTACTTGTGCACCTTGCGCTTATTTATGAGCCACTCAGGGCTCTGCCACCGGGCATTACGATGCAAGTTTTCCGGCGCGTTTACAACAGCGACCGATCTGAAGATCTCAACTGGAGACACCTGATTAGCCGGCTCACAGGATGAAGATCGCTTGCATTACATTGTCAGGGCTTGGAGACTTCAGTACAAACAAAGACTGTGACAGATTTACCGGGGAAACTCTGATGACATCTAAACGCCTTGCCATGTTAGTGGCAATATTGTTCGGCATTATTACCGGAGCTACTGCTATCGCTAAAGAAACGACAAGCTATGTGCGCTATCAACAGGACGATGCCGCAAGTTATGGCGTCCTGACGGATGGGAAAATTGAGCAACTTGATGGCGCTCCCTGGAACGATGGTAAACGGACTGGTGCGACAGTCGTGCTGGATGACGTCACGTTGCTGGCGCCGGCAGAACCATCAAAAGTCATCGCTGTTGGTTACAACTACATCAGCCACCGGGAAAATATGACCCATGAAGAAAACCGGCCAATTCCGGAATACCCGCCGATTTTTCTCAAGCTGCCAACGACAATAACCGGCCCCGAAACTGACGTCGTTTATCCACGAGATGCAACGGATCTGCATTACGAGGGAGAGCTTGTCATTGTTATAAGCAAGACTGCCAGCAAGGTATCTGCCGAGGAAGCGCCCGAGTACGTGTTTGGCGTCACAGCTGGCAACGACATAAGTGAACGTTCCTGGCAGGCCAATGATCTGCAGTGGTTCCGTGCAAAAGGTAGCGACGATTTCGGCCCCCTGGGTCCGGCAATCGTCAGTGGCCTGAATTACCGGGATCTCCTGGTTCAAACCAGGCTGAATGGCGAAACGATGCAGTCGCAGAGCTCGGAGGATCAAATCTACGATGTATTCGAGATTCTCAGTTATGTCAGCCAGTACGTAACACTCTATCCGGGCGATATCATCTTCACCGGGACACCGGGAGCGACCAGCGCCATGAAGCCGGGCGATGTCGTGGAGATAGAGGTCGAGGGTGTTGGCGTCTTGAGAAATCGAATCGTATCCGCAGATGACAATCACTAGCGGACTGTTGATCTGGCCATTATCGGCCCAATATACGGCCGTCACAGCTACATTTTTGCGGAACCAGTCGGCTGGCCAGTCAGTCAAAAATGCTACTATTCACCCTATTGATTAAATGCAGGAGTATGCAGGATGAACGAAAACGTCAACTATCTGGCGCCCGTATCTGAGCTTACGGCTTCAGATCGCTCAACTTTTATCTGGAAATGTTATGCGCACGTTGTAGGCGCCATATTGGTATTCGCCGCAATCGAGGTGTATTTGTTCCAGTCCGGGATCGCAGCGGCTATCGCTGCGCCGATGATGAACAACTGGTTGATGGTGATCGGTGCCTTCATGCTGGCGAGCTGGGGTGCAACACATGTTGCGCACCGCATTGAATCGAAAAATATGCAATACGCAGCCTTTGCTTTCTTCGTGTTTGTCGAGGCGCTGATTTTCGCACCAATGCTATACGTGGCATACATGATGGAACCCGGCATCATCGACAGTGCCGCTGGAGTGACGATTCTTGGGTGCGTTGGTTTGGTCGCTACGGCAATGATTACCGGCAAGGACTTTTCGTTCCTGCGCAGCATGCTGGTCTGGATAGGAATGCTGGCGTTCGTGGCAATTATCGGCAGCGTACTCTTTGGCTTCGAGCTTGGCACATGGTTTTCTGTGGCCATGATTGGTTTTGCCGGTGCTGCGGTGCTCTATGACACATCGAATATCATGCACCACTATCCACAGGACAAGTATGTAGCAGCGTCTATGGCCTTGTTTGCATCTATCGCGCTGATGTTCTGGTATATCCTGCGTCTCTTCATGAGCCGTAACTAGACAAGTAAAATTGATAGAAGATGTGCGGAGGTCGGCTTGCCGGCCTCCGCATTTTTTGTGGCCCGACAAGTCTGTATAATCCAGCGAACTTCTGCACGGAACCCAAAATGACTGAAGGCTCGTCGACCATCCACCGTTTTTATCCACGGTGGCCCTCTATACCGACCCTGCTGGCGCTCGTTCTGTTCGCCGCTACGCCTTCCCTCGCCCAGGAAGATAGTGTTTTCGATCCTATCGCTGCCAGTGGGCAACTTGACCAGTTGCGCGACCAGCTGGGCGTAGAAACCGTAGACTCTCAATTCTTGACGACCGCCAGGTCAATGGTCGCGATCCTGGACGGTGCAGCTGCTGTTTGTCTGCAGGAAGCCACCACAGAACGTGAACGTCTGGAAACGCGTTTCGAACCGCTCAAAGATGTCGACGCCGACGTCGCACCTGCGGTATTCGACCAGCGCAACGAGATTCGCAAGCTGCTCGACGAAGTGATTGCGCGACAGGCGCAGTGCAACAGCACCAAGGACTACACGCAGGAACTGCTTACGCGTATTAGTGCGCGGCAAAATCAGTTGTCGCAACAGTACCTGTCCAATCGTGGCAAATCTGTCTTGGCTTTATTTTCTGAGCTGCCACAACGAATTAAATCATGGCCTGCACGAATTCGCGGCTCAGTCGACCTGATCCTGAATGAGGGTGTAACACCCTTTTTGCTGTTCTGGCTTTTGATCATTGCCGGTAGCGTCGCGGCAATTCTCGGTCTGTTTTTCCGCCAGCGATTCAATAACTGGTTTGCAGCGGCTGGGGGCAGTGATGCGCCAGCGCAAATGAAATATTTGTTTCCGAAACCACTCGCGCAGTATTCGCCGTTGTTATTTGAGGGCCTGGCACTTTTTGCAGTCCTGATGCTGTCATTAAACGAACCGAGCCTCCAGTTCTCTGTCGTTCGAATTGCCGCCGGAATCTTTTTGTATGGCCTTGGATGTGTGGTCATCGACTGGGCGACCGGACCTTTGTCGCCATCAGCACGAGTAAAAGGACTGATTCCCGATCACGTTGCTCCTCTGCGCCTGCGCCTGCGCCTTTTCACGCTGACGCTGGTCGCCAGCTTCGTCGTTCTCGGGACGAAATGGCTGGCTATTCGCAATGTTGATCCCGATGTTAGTGGCAGGGCAACAATGATTTTTCTCGTTGCGGTGTCCCTCTTATCCATACTGGCGTACATCCGACGCATTCCCGGGGTCCAGGGACGCATACGCCTGATTCGCTACTCCGGAGCAATTGCCCTGGTGGTGGGTATCTTCTCGCTGCTCCTCGGCTACCAGAATTTTGCCGGATACCTTGTGCATGGTGTTACCCGGACTGGACTGGCCCTTGCAGTACTGTGGATCTTGCTGTGGGTTGTCTTTGCTGCCTTTGACTACCTGATGAATGAGGAAACAGCGACAGCAGCTCATTGGCGCAGTAATCTTGGCGTCAGCGCGAGAGCGTCACGCACCGGGTTCGGTGTGGTGCAACTGGTCGCGGACCTGGTGATCTGGATCAGTTTCGTGGTCTACATTATCTATGTCTGGGATGAGGCTGGCACTACGCTCGAATCGCTGGTCGATCTGGTCGTACTCGGCGGTACGGTCGGCAATATACAGCTGGTGCCCCTGGATATTATCGGCGGAATGCTGGTATTTGCTGCACTAATCGTCGTCATTGGCTGGACCAAGCGCTGGATCGATCGCCGCTGGCTGCAGCATATCGTTACCGAACGTGGCGCGCGCGAAGCACTGACCACCCTCTTCGGTTATGTAGGCTTCATTCTCGCCTTGCTGATCGGCCTGACCCAGGCGGGCGTAGACCTCGGCGGCCTGGTCTGGGTTAGTAGCGCACTGGCACTCGGTCTCGGTTTTGGCATGCAGGAAATCGCCAACAATTTCGTATCGGGTTTAATACTGCTGTTCGAACGACCGATCAGGGCGGGTGATTTCGTCACCGTTGGTGATGTGGAAGGCTACGTTCGCAGGATTCGCATCCGGGCAACTGAAATTGAAACGCTTGATAACCAGAACGTACTCGTACCGAATTCGGAACTCATTTCGGGCCAGGTCACCAACTGGGTATTGCGCGACACCTATGGGCGACTGCGTATCACCGTCGGTGTCGCCTACGGATCGGATGTGGAAAAGGTAAAGGAAATTCTCGAAACAGTAGCGTGCGCGCATCCGGAAGTCATTACTGATGGACGCGCGCCGGCACCGCGTGCCTTGTTTTGGGGTTTCGGCGATAGCTCACTCGATTTCGAGCTGCGCGTTCGTATCGACAGGATTGACCGACGCTTCTCAGTGAAAAGTGACATCAATTTTGAGATTGACAAGGCATTCCGCGATGCGGGCATTACGATACCTTTCCCGCAACGGGATCTGCACCTCATTTCATACCCGGAACAGCAGGCGAAAATAGCGCCGGTCACAAGAACGAAACAGGTTGACCCAAACAAAACCGGCATATTTCAGCAGCCCGATAGTGTTACGCGCAGCCATCGGGAAGATATTGATATTTCGGCAGAACTGGATGACGTCTGGACTGCTCTCACCGATATCGACTGGCTCAAACGCTGGCTCGCCAGTGACGGAGAATTTACACCGCAAATCGGCGGCCGCTTCGCATTGACGCTGCGTGACGGTACGGAACTGAACGGCCGCATCGATATATTCCTGCCACCGTGGCGGATGCGTATGGTTGTGGCGCTACGTGAAGGCGATGAATTGCTCGCCAGCGGCCCGGCGACGATTGAATTCTCGCTCCTCAAAGCCAAGAAGAAAACACGGTTGTCGGTTTCGGTGTCCGGGATTCCTGCTACTGAAGACTGGGAAGAAGACTATCGACGTTCCGAGGATCGGTGGCACGATGGTCTGGTTGAGTTGCAGGAATTGCTGCAAGGCGGATAGTAAGCAAGAATTCGTGGGAGCGGCATCCTGCCGCGATTGAAACAAATCGCGGCAGGATGCCGCTCCCACGGTGTAATCAGGCGGTTGCTGGCTCCAGCTTCTCAAGCCCACCCATATACGGCCGTAATACTTCAGGCACCACAACCGCGCCATCCGCCTGCTGATAATTTTCCAGGATAGCGATCAAAGCACGGCCCGCAGCAACGCCTGATCCATTCAGCGTGTGCAAAAGCTCAGGTTTACCACTGTCCGGGTTTCTCCAGCGAGCCCGCATGCGGCGCGCCTGAAAATCCAGGTAGTTACTGCAGGATGAAATCTCGCGATACGCCTGTTGCCCCGGCAACCAGACTTCCAGGTCATAGGTCTTGTGCGAACCGAAACCAACATCGCCGCAACACAGGATGACTTTTCTGTATGGCAATCCCAGTCGCTCCAGGATTGACTCGGCATGCCCGGTCAATTCCTCCAGGGCAGCATCCGACGTAGCCGGATCCACGAATTGCACCAACTCAACTTTCTCAAACTGGTGCTGGCGAATCATGCCACGCGTATCTCTGCCGTAAGATCCTGCCTCCGATCTGAAACAGGGAGTATGTGCGACATAGCGCATTGGCATCTCCCCGGCATCTAGAATACTGTCCCGTGCCAGGTTGGTAACCGGCACCTCTGCGGTCGGGATCAGGAAGAACGGCGGATCGTCTGTTGTTTTGAATAAATCAGCTTCGAATTTCGGCAGCTGCCCCGTTCCGACCAAAGCATCGGATTGCACCAGGTAGGGAACATAAACTTCTTCGTACCCGTGTTCGCTCGTATGCGTATCAAGCATGAACTGAATCAGCGCCCGCTGCAGCCTGGCAAGCGGCCCACGCAAGACAGAAAAACGTGAACCGGAGATACGACTCGCTGCTTCGAAATCCAGCATGGACAGACCAGAGCCCAGGTCGACATGATCAAGCGGCTCGAAATCGAACTCGGGCAGGTCACCCCATTTTAGAACTTCGCGATTTTCCGTTTCATCGCAACCATCCGGAACATCATCGTGCAGTAAGTTGGGCAAGCCCAATTCAATATCTGTCAATTCCGCCTGCACCAATTGCAGCTTGTTCTCGGCTCCCTCGAGTCGAACACCGAGGTCTTTGACTGCAGCAAGCAAAGGTTCTACATCCTCGCCCTGCGCTTTCGCTTTGCCAATACTTTTCGCACTGGCGTTTCGCTCAGCCCGAAGAGACTCGACTGCCACCTGCACAGCTTTTCGCTGCTCTTCCAGTACAAGGTAGGCATCGGCGTCGAACGTGAAATTGCGTCGCGCAAGATTTTTCGCGACCTCGCCCGCCGAATTCCTGAGTAATTTTGCATCAATCATGATCGTTATCTTTTTTGTGCTGTTGTTGCTGCTTGTTTCGCCTGGCCATCTCAGCCAGTTTCTCGCCGATCTTCAACTCCAGACCACGCGGCACGGGATGATAATACTTACGCTGCGGCATGTCGTCGGGAAAATACGTCTCACCCGCGGCAAATGCGCCCTCCTCATCATGCGCGTAACGATAATCTTCGCCATAGCCGAGCTCTTTCATCAGGCGGGTCGGCGAATTGCGCAGATGCAACGGCACCTCCAGCGAGCCAAATTCCCGTGCATCGGCAGCTGCAGATTTCGCCGCTTTGTATACCGCATTGCTCTTCGCCGCGCAGGCAAGGAAAACAGCGGCCTGTGCCAGTGCGAGCTCGCCCTCCGGGCTGCCAAGGCGTTCAATCGTCTCCCAGGCGTCCAGGCAGATTCGCAGCGCGCGTGGATCTGCGTTGCCAATATCCTCGGACGCCATCCGGATCATCCGCCGCGCCACGTACAGCGGATCACAGCCACCATCGAGCATGCGCATCAGCCAGTAAAG
>Ga0164315_10002160_pt1 | contig 15024 bp, 14 predicted proteins | sample GuaBasSedimGuay6_FD_113737 | JGI IMG/M metagenome (GOLD analysis project Ga0164315, IMG submission 113737) | Subseafloor sediment microbial communities from Guaymas Basin, Gulf of California, Mexico - Guay6, Core 4569-2, 0-3 cm | ecosystem: Environmental > Aquatic > Marine > Hydrothermal vents... | reverse complement strand
ATCCACCAGCTTGAATTCCTGGCCCCTGAAGGTATACATATCCTTACCCTGGTCGATTCAAATGGAAACATCCTGGAGAAGACTTTTGAAGTGGTGGGGGAGTAGCCTGGAAAAACCAGAAGCGTTGACTACAACATATCATTTTCTTCAAGCCACTTCTTAATCCGTTCATGCTCCGCCCGGTATTTGGCTTCAATATCCTTGACCGGGATTTAATTTCTTCGGACCTTTGGATAGAATCAATCTGTGAATGAAAATACTATTTAACAGCAAGTTCTTGCAGCATAACAGCGACAGTTTTGTTGAAGGCAGTTACAGGATTGAAGGATTTAGCTCTTCTGTTGACGAGGTTGACAGCAACGGAGAGGAGTTTATCACCCTGGTCCACAGCGAGTCTTATCTGAGAATGGTGCGTGAAGCTTGCATGAATCACCAGGACCTGGCGGAAGTATCTCTCTCGCCTGAAAGTTATCAGGCAGCCTGTTCGGCGGTGGGCCTGGCTGTAATGGCTGCGGAAGGGAATGATTTTGCGGTAGTTCGTCCTCCGGGTCACCACGCCAAAGCAGAAAGAGCTGATGGCTTCTGCCTGTTTAATAATATTGCTATTGCAGCTCAGAAGCTGGTCCATGAAGGAAAAAAGATCTTTATCCTTGATATTGATGGCCATCATGGGGATGGAACACAGGAGATTTTCTATCATTCCGATAAGGTCCTTTTCTGTTCGATACATCAGCAATATGCTTATCCGGGTACAGGAATACAGAATGAGACCGGGGCAGGAGACGGCTTAGGATATACAATGAATTTTCCCCTGCCTGCAGGTTCAGGAGATAGTGAAATGCTGGAAGCAGTAGATGCCGCCATCCAAAGGGCCAGGGAATTCCAAGCTGATGTTGTTGGAATCTCAGCCGGATTTGATGGGTATGTGGACGACAGGCTGCTGGGTTTGAATTATACCCTGGATGGTTATTACGCTTGCGGAAAAAAACTCCGTCAATCCTTTGATCGCATTTTTGCTGTGCTGGAAGGTGGCTATCATTTTGATATTAAAAAATGCACTGACCATTTTATCCGGGGAGTTAACAATAAATAAACAATGGCATCAGAGTATTTTATATATTCGGAGCTGTTTCCCAGAACCTATCAAACCAACTAAATATCAAATCCTATTATGAAAAACTCCACAAGACGTACATTTCTAAGACAGTCAATTATCGGTGCAGGCGGATTGGCGATCCTGCCACTTGCCAGTAGTTGTAAAGTTGTCGCCCCAAGCGACACCATACGATTAGGGATCATCGGCCTGGGCCAACAAGCGATGAACCTGATGAAAGGATTCAGCCGGGTTTCGGGAGTCGAAGTGGTGGCCGGAGCAGACGTTTATGGTATTAAACGCGAACGCTTCAAGAAATTCCTGGATGAATATTATACGGAAAAAGAGATGAAGGTGGATGTAAGCACCTATTCTGATTACCGTGAGATTCTAGACAGGGATGATATCGACGGGGTCATCATTGCTACACCCGATCACTGGCATGCCATCATGGCTATTGACGCCTGCAAGGCTGGGAAGGACATCTATCTGGAGAAGCCCATTACTTTCACCATCAAGGAAAGTCTGGCGCTTGTGAAAGCTGTCAGGGAAAATAAGGTGCTCCTGGCAGTGGGAAGTCAGCAGCGTTCCGATATCAATTTCCAGACGGCTGTGGAGAAGGTTTGGGCTGGCGCCATTGGCGACTTGAAAAACATCAATGCGTATGTTGGGCCACCTCCTGCACCCTATAATCTTCCGGAGGAACCCATTCCTGCTGATCTTGACTGGGAGACCTGGTTAGGCCCCATGCCATATGTACATTACAATTCGAGGCTGAATCCGCCCATTTCCATTGATCCACCAGAGAATGAAACGTTCTGGGCAGAATGGAGGTACTTCAAGGAAACCGGCGGCGGATTTACCTGCGACTGGGGCGCCCATAATTTTGACATCGGTCAGTGGGGTGCCGGCAAAAACGGGAGCGGACCGGTGAAGGTGATCCCGGCCGGGTATGAAGATCACGAATTTCTGACCTATGTGTATGATACCGGTGTGATCATGACCAATGAAGCCTGGGATGAGGGATCGACCCGTGGAATCAAGTTCTGGGGAAGCGACGGCTGGATTGAAGTATCCAGGGGTAGGTATGCAGCCTCTGAAGAATCCCTCTTTCCTGAAGGATATGGGGAAAGCGAAGACGCGATGAAATATGAATCTGCTCCCACCCACCTGTTGAATTTCATCGATTGTATGAAATCCAGGGAAGAGCCGATCGCAAATGTGGAAACAGGTCAGCGTACCGTGGTAACCTGCATCCTTGGAAATATTGCTCACGAAATTGGCCGCCCGGTTGAATGGGATCCGGCGAAACAGTTTTTTGTGAACGATCCTGAAGCCGAGAAGTTCTTTCACAGGGAATACCGCGAGGGTTACACCCTGTAAAGTCTTTACGGACTAACTTTTTTTCAAGGCCCTGGCAGGATTTGTCAGGGCCTCTTTGCTGTCGGTATCAGGTGCTCATCCTAATCCGATATTCCATGTTCGATATGTTCCGTTTTTGGGTTCTCATTAGCGCCTGGATTTGCACTGGACGAAGAGGAGGTGTAACACCCTGATTTCTTCGACGTCCTTGAACAAAGAAAACAAAGAAATTATGAAAAGAAGAAATAGGACTATTATATTATTACTTGTATTAGTCGTAGCTAAAAATGGTTTGTTTGCACAACAAGAAACTCCGACTGAGCAGTTTTGTACTGATAGTATAAAAGAATATTTAATAAAGTATAATATTCCTGCTGTAGGTATGCAGATATGCATAAATTGAGGTATGCAGAAGAACACAATGAAAAAGGTGAACCCTATAATTTATGGAAAAGAACAGAAGATGCCTGTGCTTCAGATGATGTTCTTACTACCATTGAAGACTACGGATTATTTGCTATAAATGTGATGAAGGGAACCGGATTATCAGAAGAAGTACATAAAGATATGCTCCGACTTCAAGCAATAGCTGATGAAAATGGAGGCTTTGGCCTGGGATGGTATATTGTGAAAGATTTCTATGATGGAGAATATGCAATAATGCATACTGGCAGTGATGCAGGAGTTGCTACAAAAGTTGTACTTCTACCAGAATCTAAACGAGGCATTATTGTATTTACAAATGGAGATAATGGATTCAAATTAATTGATAAGGTAATAAATGGATATTTCGAATGACTCACCATGCCTGGTTTTTGCAATCATGTCAAAGTCCGGGCATTCTCTTTATTCGCTTAATATAATTTAGGAATAAAATTCCCCCGTATTACGTGGCTTATTTTCTGGGCAATCTCTTTTGGTGAATACTTGAAAAGATTCGCACCCACTTCATACAGAAATTCTATTTCCTTGGTAAATAACTGATTATCCGATAGGGCAACGCTGGTGAGAAATTCGAACATGGGATCACGTTCGGCAGGATTGAACTGCATAATTGTAGATGCCGCTTGCAGGAAAACATCATTCTGGGACTTTTGATCAATAATGCCCTGCAGTAATTGCTCTGGGAAAATCAAAAAATTGGCCAGTTGGTGTATGATGGTTTCATACTCTTCCTTCTTCATTTGTTCATCTATTCCTGCCATCACCAATCCAGCTGAAGCGATGAACAAACTTCTGTGCTGGTCTAATTCTGAATTCCTGATTACAAGAAGCAGGTTGGTGAGTTCTTCCATATTGGAAGTCAGTGTGGGATCTGATTCAATGGATTTTTTTCCCAGAATGGATTTATATGCTGTGGACTGCGCGAAGTACTCCAGCGCTTTAATCCTTATGGGATTCATGGGATGCGAAGCTACATTTATTGTATTCTCCTTTTTGAAGGATTCGAGTAGTTTCTCATTTTCTTCAAGGAAGGTCGCGAAGTTGAGATTGAACCTGTTTAAACTCAGTCCTGAGGACATCTTAAAAAAAGCAGACACACACTTATTCGGATCTCCACAGGCAATTAATCCATAGCGATCGGCGGTCAGCTCTGAGAGTTTGTCCCAGAGAGATATCTTATTGTATAGGATAAGCGGAATACGCTGATAACCTGGAAAAACGAAATCTATGACCCCTTTTATATCAATATTTTTACTGATAATATGTCCCAGCTCATGGCCAATCACAAATCTTAATTCATCTTCATCCAGGGCATTTACTAAACCGGAGTTTAAATTGACCAGGTGGGGTTCGCCCTCCTCCTGACTTGAAGAAGCGGAGGCATTAAAATCAGGGGCATTCGAAATATAGAATTCAATTGGTTCAGTGAAGTTCAGGGCTTCACAAACATCCTTAAATGGTTTATAAAGCTCGGGAAGTAGATCCTGGCCAAGTTTAAAACTATGTCCCTCGAGCAGGTATTTATAGTAATTCCCCGATTTTTCGACCTTGGCCTCCTTCTGGATTTTACTGATTACATCACCTTCAAGTATTTCCCAAAGATTTTTGCCAATTTCCTGTTCGAGTTTTATTCTAATATTATTGTAATCCACATGTATTGGTTTTGATGATTCCAGGTTTGTCTTATTTCTTAACTCTTCTTTCTGGTTGGAACAATGAAAAGTGGAATTGAACTATGATTCATTACGTTTTCAGTAACACTCCCCATGAGTATGTTCTCCAGCCATTTCTGACTGTGTGAACCAATGACAATGATATCTGAAAGCAATTCTTCTGCGCATTTAAGAATTGTTTCTGCAAAGTCACCTTCTTTTACCAGCGTTTGTATTGCCTTATCACCCAGGTGTTCTCTTATTGTGTCGAGATATTCAAGAGATACATTCTTTAGTCCGTCAACACTCTCAAGTACGGTCGGACTCACGTCCACGAAGCCGGTATAGCCCACTATTGGAGAATATCCAGCTTTAGTGTAAAACCCCGGGTCTTTTATTACATGCAATAGGGTCACTTCAGCATTTAAAGATTTTGCCAGCGCAAAACCTGATTCCGCCACTTTTTGTGCAGTTGGATCATAGTCCAATGCAATCAATATTTTTTCCATATTATTTCCTCCTTCCAACTGCAATGAGTATGATAGATGTATGCATTTAAGTTAACACTTTTCTTGCATATTCTTTCTACCCTCTCTCAAGATTGCTTGTTAATAGGTATTTCCAGTAGGGGTGTAAATTCCGAATCTTGTAAACACCGGTATTCCAATCTATATTTTACCGCCACAGCAGTAATTTTCGTTAATTCTATTGCGAAGAACATGCTTTTAGTGAAATAATACCGCTATAGAGGTAAAATAATGCGAAAAGCAATATGAATATTAAATGACAAAGTCATCACTAATACGGTACAAAACATCTGCGATGCCTTACCTGGTTGGATTGAAGAAATTAGTAATTCCTTCCTGTCTGATGAAATGAAGGAGAGATATATCAATGTTGTTGAATCAAGATTTGAAAGACTGAGTATTTAACTGTTTAATCTCTATTGTTATCTTGCAAGAAAACAGGATATGCATAGAATTCTTCTCTTTGTAATAGTAGGGATCATCCATCTGAGTTGCCAGACACAGGACTGGCCTGACTGGCGTGGAGAGAACCGGGATGGGGTCTGGAAGGAATCTGGCATTGTAGAGAAGTTTGATTCGGATGTCATCGAATTAAAATGGTCGGTGCCCATCGGCCCGGGATATTCCGGCCCCACGGTATCCAAAGGGAAGGTCTATGTTACGGATCGGCTCGAGCGACCTTCACAGGCTGAGCGGGTACTCTGCTTTAATGAACTGACCGGTGAACAGATCTGGGCGCATCAATATGATTGTACTTACGAAGCTGTGGGCTATCCGGCCGGCCCCAGGGCTTCTGTTGTAATTAGCGAGGGAAAAGCTTATTCGCTTGGCACCATGGGACACCTGTTCTGCTTTGATGCCGGTACAGGTAGCGTGTTGTGGCAAAAGGACCTTAACAGCGAATATGAGATCAACATGCCCATCTGGGGCATTGCATCCACACCCCTGGTGGTTGAAGAAAAGATCATTGTCCAGGTCAGTGGTAACAATAATGCCTGTGTGGTCGCTTTCAACAAGGATACAGGGAAAGAGATCTGGCGCAGCCTGGACGACCGGGCAGGTTATTCCGCTCCGATCATCATCGAAAAGAACGGCATCAGGGTGGTGGTGAACTGGACGGAGCACAGCCTGTCGGGTCTTGATCCTGAGACCGGTGAAATATACTGGCGCTTCCCCTGGACCACCGGTAGTGGGATGAGTATTGCAACCCCGGTGCTTTACGATGACCATATTTTTGTAAGCGCTTTCTACAGTGGGTCCTTACTGGTTAAGCTGGGAGACGATTACACCTCTGCAGAAAAAGTATGGCAGCGCTCGGGCGAAAGTGAACGGGAAACCGATGCCCTGCACTGCGTAATGAATACCCCCGTAATCCTCGATGATTTTATATACGGGGTAGATAGTTACGGAGAGTTAAGATGTCTGGAACTCTCAACAGGCGATCGTGTATGGGAAGACCTGACCGCTGTTAATCCTGACCGCTGGGCCAACATCCATTTTATCCGGCAAAGTGATAAAATCTGGATGTTCAATGAGCATGGCGAGCTCCTCATCACTGAATTATCACCTGAAGGATTTAAGGAGATTAGCCGGGCAAAATTGATTGAACCCACCAGGAAACAACTGGGCAGGGGCGTCACCTGGTCGCATCCTGCCTTTGCCAACAGGCATGTTTTTATCAGGAATGATGAGCGTCTGGTTTGTGCGGATCTTTCATTATTGCCCTAAATAGAATTCATCAACCAGGCTTTTGAACTTCTCGGAATACACATGTCTCATTTCAGTCTCGATAGTCAGGTCATCTTCGATGGCTTTGTCCGGATTATAAGAACACTCCAGTAATACCCGCTTAGTTGATTTCCCCGGTGCTGGTATAACCCTGGTAAGCCGATTACAGTACAACTTATGCTCAGTGATCAGATCCATGGCTTGCGCTTCTTTTTGAAACGGCAGGATCAGGCTGATGATGGCCGTATTTTTCATCAGCGAAATGGAGCCTCTGAACAAATCCTCCAGGCTCAGGCTGTCGTCGTGCCTCGCGAGGTTAAGCTCTTTGGAAGGTGTTTTTGAAGAATCAGAGAAAAATGGCGGATTGCAAATAATCAGGTCATACCGGCTCTTGCATTGAGAAGAATAATCCTGGAAAGAGGATTGTATGCAATGTACTCTTTCTTTCCAGGGTGAATTCTGGAAATTTTCTAAGGCCTGCCTGGCAGATGAAGGGTCTATTTCCAGGGCATCCACCATTACATACTCTGTTCGCTGGGCCAGCATAAGGGCAATCAGCCCGGTTCCGCATCCAACATCCAGAACTCTGCTTTGAGGTCCGGGAACCGATGCCCATGCGCCAAGAAGAACACCGTCGGTGCCCACTTTCATGGCGGCATGTTCCTGTTGTATGGTGAACTGCTTGAAATGAAACCAGGTGTTGGGCATTTATTTTGGATTAGCTGTGAAATATAATCTGATTGGTAAATATCGTGTACACATCTGATTGAGGTACAATTATGATTAAAGAGCAAGGATCCACTTAAAGGTTCAAGAGTTAATAATACTGGTCAGCTTGAGTCTTGACTAATTCAGCTTATTCCCCTTAAAGATGAATAAGACGACTGGTCAGATCGGCCATGAACATGGGAATGTTCAGCAGACCTTTACGGAATTCCAGGTTCCTCAGGGAGTATCTGATTCGTAGTGGAGCTTGATATTGTTTTTGATACTCAGTCAGGCTACGCCCTCTTACATTTTCACCAGACTTTACTTCAATTGGAATGATTGTATTTTCGTATTGGATGAGATAGTCCACTTCAGCCCTGTTCCCGGATGTCCAGTAGGCAGGCATGCCTTCAAACTGAGGTAGGAGACTCTGCAATATGTAATTTTCACTCAAAGCTCCTTTAAACTCTGTAAAAAGTCTGTTGCCTTCAGCAATCGCATAGGGGGACAGCCGGGAAAATCGTCGCAACAGTCCCACATCGATCATATATAGCTTAAACGCTGATAAATCCTGGTAGGAAGACAAGGGGAGTCTTGGTGCAGAGGCCCGATGAATTTTGTACACAAGTCCTGCTCTGCTAAGCCATTCAATGGCATTTTCGTATTCCCGGGCCCGCGCACCCTTTTTTACTGCCTGGTAAAGGAATTTTTTATTTTCCCTGGCAAGCTGAGAGGGAATTGAATCCCATACGTAGCCTACCTTAAGAATATCCGGCTTCCCGATGTGTTTAGAAAAATCCAGCGCATAAGCGTTCAGGATGTTTTGGAGGATTTTCTGCACGCTCTCCACCTCCTTATCTTCAAGAAGCCCTACCACTGCTTCCGGCATGCCACCAGAAATGAAATAACTCTTGTAGTAATCCAGTAACTGGCTGAAGAAGATATCCGGGATGGGATTGGGTTTATTGATAGTATACAGATAGTCAAGCATTTGCGGGTCGGATGCAGAAAGAAACTCCAGGAATGAGAGGGGATGCAGGTCAATAAAATCGACCTTCCCTACTGGAAATGTTCGCCCATCGGATATGGCTACACCAAGCAAGGATCCAGCCGAGGCTACATGGTAGTCCGGAGCGTTTTCGTTAAAATATTTCAAGGATGCAAGGGCTTCTTTGCATTCCTGGATCTCATCAAAAATGATTAAAGTCTTGTTGGGAGATATTTCTCTGCCATGAACAAGGGATAAATTTCTGAGAATTCTTCTGACATCCTTAGTTTCAGCGAAGAATTGTCGTAGTTCTGGTTGTTCATCAAAGTTGAAGTAGGCGAGTTGATCGTAGCGAGTATTACCGAAATGCCGGAGTAACCAGGTCTTTCCCACTTGTCTTGCTCCACGAAGAAGCATGGGCTTTCTTCGTGCAGATGACTTCCAATTCAGCAGGTGCTGCTCTGCTGTTCTTTCAATTTCCATAAATCACATTTTGTTAACCGAATTCGTGTAAAAAATCACATTATATGCATTTATCTGTAAAAATAGTCAGATGTTAGAGAAAATCAAACAAATCACATTTTAAATGCATATAGTGTGAAAAATTACACATATACTTAAGTTCTATGCGGAATCTGCAACATTATTTCCCTGACCTTCCTGGTATAGATGGTGAGCATGGGGGAGAGAAAATGGTATTAAAACTTTATCCAAAGTATGCTTAAACGCTTTCTACATCTACCTCGGTGTTGATTTCATCCAGCTTGATTTCACAGAAGGGATCGCTGCCCGATCGATTTATAATCGATGGTTTATGCCTGATGAGCAACCTCAGGGATTGGTCATATGTAAAGTAGTTCCAGGACCAGTTCATGAAGATTAAGATCCTGTTTTTTACTCCCACGATCATAAAGAGATGTACAAACGACCATAAGATCCAGGCCAGGAATCCACTCAATTTCACAAATGGCAGGTCAGCAACTGCCAGGTTACGGCCAATGGTAGCCAGGGAACCTTTATCCCTGTATTCAAAGTCTTTAGATTTCAGAGAAGCATTTCGCTTGATCCTTATTAAATTGCCGGCAAGTGTTTTAGCCTGTTGAATGGCCACCTGGGCCACCTGAGGGTGACCATGAGGATATTTTGGGGTCTTCATCAAACTGAGATCCCCGATGGCAAAGATATCATGATACCCATAGGCCCTGTTCTGCCTGTCTACCATTATCCTTTGTTGTGGATTCATGCTGCTTACGGAAATACCATCAATTTGATTTGCAATTACCCCTGCAGCCCAGATCACGGTCTTCGAGGATATGGTAGTGCCATCCGATAATTTGAGACACCCACCGTCATAATCAAGTACCCTGGTATCCAGGTTCACTTCAACCCCCAGGTTTTTAAGGTATCGGGTTGCGCGAGCCGAGGCCTTAGAGGACATACCGGCCAGTAGAGAGCCCGATCCCTGGTATAATACTATGCGCATCTTTGACATGTCAAGTTCTGGATAGTCTTTTGGGAAGATATACTTCTTCATCTCAGCAACTGCTCCGGCTAGCTCTACTCCTGTTGGGCCTCCTCCAACCAGAACAATATTTAGATATTTTGCAGCTTTTTCCGGTGTATCCTGCAACAGTGCTAGTTCGAAATTTTCAAGGATGGTATTCCTTATCAGAATGGCATCTGCTGCGGATTTCATAGATAGGGCAGTTTGCTCAATCTTTTTCTGACCATAAAAGTTAGTGCTTGCGCCCATGGCCAGTACGAGGTAATCGTATTTTAAGGTTCCTATATCGGTTTCAATCTCTTTTAGCTCAGATTTCACTGCTTGCACATCAGCGATTCGAAAATGAATATGCTGCTCATTTTGAAGAATTTTTCTCAAAGGAAATGAAATAGCGCTTGGTTCCAGACCTGCAGTGGCTACCTGGTATAAAAGGGGCTGAAACTGGTGGAAATTGTTTTTATCAAGCAAGACGATTTGAAAATTCTTTCTCAACATGCTTCGAACAAACTTTAATCCCGCAAATCCGCTTCCAACAACAACAATTCGCTTTTTATCAGTATCAGGAATATTTGGAATATACCTAAGCTCCTCCATAATGTTTCTTTGGATAGGTTGTCGGGAAAGCTGCAAAATCCTGACATCCAAAGGGATTATTTAACATTTGTATGTCTCATTTTGTAACACACGCGGATTGGGGATTCCACGACGGGGAGTATAAAGCCTGGCTTGTTGCAGGGAATGAAAACAAAAAGGAGGCCATGCAGATTCTGCCTTCAGCTTATCGGCATAGTGCCAATCTTTCTTTGTTTTTTTACTTCTTGCTTACCCGCTCCAGGTTGGTTTTGTATACAGGCAAATTGACATCGCCGTTCTTCTCGCCGAGGCTGACTGCTTTATGATAGCTATTTGCGGCCTGTTCAAGTTCCCCATTATTTTCAAAGGCTTCACCCAGGCTGTCATACACATTGGCTGACCCTGGGTATCGTTCCACGTTTGTCTTAAAGGTAGCAATGGCCTTATCCTTATCCTCGGCCTGCAGGTATCTGTATCCCAGGGCATTAATTACGAGTTCAGGGGTCTGTACCTCGATTCCGTATCTAAGCGAGATCTGTATGTAATGACTGTCAATAGTCTCCAGATCTTCCTGCAGCAGTTCGCGGGGCAATTGCCATCCGGCGAAGATAAATTTCAGGCCACTGAAAACGGTAATATAAGGAGTAGTGCCATGGTCCTCCTCCAGCATCTTCACATATTTGAATTCCACACTCTCTCCGGCCTTCTCCTTCATGATGGAAGCGTATTCTTCAAGTGCTTCGAAATACCGGTCTTCATTGCCCACGGTCATATAAAAGTATTTTGTATCCTTGAATGGTTTCAGTTTTGCCGATGCCTCGTTAACCACATAATTGTCAGCATACATCATGGCGGGACTCACTGCCAGGTAGGCATCGAAGAGTTTGGGTTTGGCAAGTAGCGTATAGCCAATAAAAGTTCCACCAAAAGAGTGTCCCAGCAGTATATTGAATCCTGCGGTCCGGTAATTCTCATCCAGGTAGGGGACCAGCTCTTCGGACAGGAATCCCAGAAATTTCTTTGCCCCGCCCGAGGTAGGGATATTATCCACATGAACCGGAGAAAAATCCCTGGATCGGTCAATATTGTGTATGGCCACCACGATGATATCAGGAATGAGCATCCGCGCTGAGAGGTAATCGGCTGCCCCGCTTGCATGTTGCAGGTGGGCGCCGCCGTCCAAGAGGTATAGCACCGGGTATTTTGATTCCGAATGCATATAATTTGCAGGTAGGTAAATACTTATGTATCGGGTTTCCTCGAGGATGGTGGAATTAATTTTTGTTGCCCTTAGCCGGTAGGTTTGCTCCCCGGCCTGTCCATGCACTGAAGTGATTAATATGACCAGGATGGCAGTTATTAAAGCGCGATGTAATTTCATAGTTTATGGATTTGTGCTGAATCAAGTTACAAAAAAGGAAGTCCCTGTAAAATGTAATATGCCAACTGCAGTGCATCGTTCACCTATGCACTTCTAAAGGCAGTGAACGACTATGATTGACCCGATTTGTCCGTTCATTGTTATATATCCCGGAATGTCCAGTCTCGAACCTTTATTTTAGTTGCTTGTTTAAAAGACAAGCTTATGATTTATGCATACTAAGATGAATAGAATTATATTATTAACCGGACTTTTAATCTTTGTGATGGTGACAGTAAATGCACAGACTACTTTTTACGACTTTACAGTAGAAGATATAAATGGGAAGGATTATCCCCTTTCACAGCTGAAAGGAAAAAAGGTGCTTGTAGTGAATACTGCATCCAAATGCGGATTTACACCACAGTATGAAGGCTTGCAGGAACTTTATGAAAAATATGGGGATGATGATTTTGTAATCATAGGATTTCCTGCAAATAATTTTTTAAGACAGGAACCAGGTTCAAATGAAGAGATAGCAGAATTCTGCAGTATAAATTATGGGGTAAGTTTCCCGATGATGAGCAAGGTCTCGGTAAAGGGAGACGACCAGCATCCGCTATATAAATGGTTGACATCAAAAAGCGATAATGGACTGGAGAACAGCAAAGTTTCCTGGAATTTTCAGAAATATATGATCGATGAAGAGGGACAACTGGTGGGACATTTCTCGCCCAGGACAAAACCCGGTAATGAAAAACTGGTCAGTTGGATTGTAAACTGAGAGCCATCCTTATGCACGAATACCCTGGTAAGCTATCCCAATTCTGTCAGGAACTAAAGCGCAGAAAGGCTTATTTTCTGTTTATATGCTTTTTATGTTTTAGTCTCCATCATGTTGCTGGCCAGGATCAGAGGGTCGCAGATAGCCTGGCCCTGATCTATCAGGAAGATAAGCTGGAGGGTGAGGATAAGTTAGAGTTGTTGAATGATTTAGCGTTCAATGAGCTGAATGACAGGGAATTATCATTAGAATACTCTGAAGAGCTGATACAACTTGCTGAACTTGAAAATAACAGTAATTATCTTTTTAGTGGACACCTTCATAAAGGAGGATACTACAAAATGATCGGAGAATTAGATCTGGCATTAGAGATTTATTTTATGGCGGCCAATATAGCGGTTGACTCAAAAAATTTAGAAGATGAAGGTGTAATCTACACCTCTATCGCGGACGTTTATGCCATCATGGAAAATTATACCAATTCCGAGCTATTCTATAATAAATCGATACAAATATTACGAGACACAGATGATTCAATTTCCTTAGCATCCGCTTTGATAAACGCAGGAGATACTTATTATAACATGGGGAGGTATGATGATGCTTTGCGATATTTTGAAGAGTCAGGTCCCATCTTCAAGGAATTGGATTATTTAACTGGCACGGCCTATAATCTGGGCAATGTAGGCATGATTTATGCCAAGCAAGGAAAAGATAAGCTGGCCGAGAAAAATATTAGTGAGGCCATCGCCATCCTGGAAGAACAGGAAGATTATTACCCCATATCGGTCTATCTGACCATTATGTCTGATATCTATTTAAAGCAGAATGATTTTGCTGCTGCGCTTAGTTATACCAATAGAAGTTTGGAGCTGGCAACCGCCTACGGCCTGAAGGAGCAGATCGGGGATGCATACCTTCAGCTTTCGAAGCTTCATGAGCAAGCTGGCAATCTGAATGAAGCTTACAATTATTACAGGAATCACATCCTATACAGGGACAGCCTTAAAAACATCGAAGCGATCCAACAAATGGCGGATTTGAGAACCGATTTTGAGGTAAGTCAAAAGCAGATTGAAGTAGATCTGCTTACCCAGAAACGAAAAAATCAACGAGTCATTAACATATTGGTAGCGGTGGCTTCAGTATTAATTATTCTACTCGCCATAGGATTATACAGACGCTACATTTTCATCAAGCTTACCAATGTTAAGATTAATGATCAGAAGGATGAGATTGAAGCGCAACGGGACGAGGTTGAAGCACAGCGGGACCTGCTTGAATCGCACCGCGACCTGGTAGTCTTCCAAAAGAATGAGATCGTAGAGAGCATCAATTATGCTCAGCGGATACAATCGGCCATGCTTCCTCCCGAAACATATTTTTCTGAACTATTAAATGAGAGTTTTATTCTTTACAAACCTAGGGATATTGTAAGTGGGGATTTTTATTGGATTAAGCAGGTGAACCAGTATATCGTGCTGGTAGCTGCCGATTGTACTGGTCACGGTGTGCCGGGTGCGTTTATGAGCATGCTTGGCATGAGCTATTTGAATGAAATAGTGCTAAGGAGGGAAATAATACAGGCAAACCAGATTTTAAACGAGCTAAGAAAACAGATAAAGTCTTCCCTGAGACAACATGGGCTACGGGACGAATCTAAGGATGGCATTGATATGGCATTATGTGTATTGGATTTAAAAAGTATGAAGATGCAGTATGCAGGTGCAAATAATCCATTATACTTGATTCAAGATGTGGAAGGAAAGCCTGAATTAAAGGAGATAAAAGCTGACCGGATGCCCCTGGGTTACTATCAGGGCAAGGATATATCATTTGTCAATCATGATATACAGCTTGAGATGGGCGATACCTTCTATATGTTTTCTGATGGATTTGTTGATCAGAAAGGAGGGAAGGAGGAAAAGAAATTTTTAAGCAAGAACTTCAAAAACCTTCTTTTAGAAATTCATGATCAAGCTATGCATGATCAGAAAGACATCCTGGAGACTACACTATCAGACTGGATGGGGGACAATTCTCAAGTGGATGATCTATTAGTAGTTGGGGTGAGGGTGTAAATTATTACCTATATACCCATATTAGTCTTTGGTTTATTATTTTTAGAACCTGAAGATTAATGCCATGAAAATAAATATCTCTCAGATAGATACAATATTTGCAAATGGAAGTTACCCCATTGAGTTTCTTCTTTACTATAAGGAAGGCCTGAAAACAGATAACATACGGTCTGCCTTAAATACACTTTCTTCTATTTTTTGGCCCATCTTTGGAGAATAT
>Ga0164315_10002159_pt1 | contig 15024 bp, 31 predicted proteins | sample GuaBasSedimGuay6_FD_113737 | JGI IMG/M metagenome (GOLD analysis project Ga0164315, IMG submission 113737) | Subseafloor sediment microbial communities from Guaymas Basin, Gulf of California, Mexico - Guay6, Core 4569-2, 0-3 cm | ecosystem: Environmental > Aquatic > Marine > Hydrothermal vents... | reverse complement strand
TTTAATCCAGATATGGAATTTCGGTTATTTAATTTAGATACACCGCTGAATAAACAATTTGATAATATCATATGTCTACAAACCCTAGAACATATTGATAATCCTGTACAAGCTTTAGTTAATCTAATAAATGCTACAAGAAAAACATTAATAATATCAACACCTTATAAAAATAAAAGACCTGATATAGATCATATGTGGAGTTTTGATGAAAATGATTTTAAAGAATTTATGGATTCTTATATTATAGGTGAGAATGGTGCAAATATATATTGGAGGTTAGATAAGTCATGAATGATAAATTAAAGAAAACAATTGATTTTTTTGGAACCCCTTGGAGAATAATTATAGGAATTGGTGTGGTTGTTAGTTTATTTGTTGGTATGCAAAATATTAATGGTTATTTTGCTAAAACTACTCAATTAAATGCTATGGCTGCAACAATAGAAAAAGATACAAAAAATAAACTACTTTTAGTTGAAGCAGAATCTGTTAAAACATTTCAAGGTCTTCAAATGCAACAAATGATTATACACAAATCTTCTTTATTACAAATGTATCAAATTAGGAAAGAGTTTTTGGATAAAGAACACTCTAGATTAAAAAGAGAACAAAGAAGATACCCAAATGACATTGATATAAAAGAAGAATTAGAATATAATAAACATGAAAGATTAATTATACAACAAAAAATAAATGAAAAAATTGAAGAATAGCCAAAATTTAGGCAGATAGATTTTCTGGTCTTATCCATTTATTTATATATTTAGATATTAATTTTTAAACTGAATTTAAAAGAGAGGAAGAAAATGTCAAAACCTAAAAATCCTGATACCATTATTGTAAAAAATAAGATGTATCCAGCGGGTTTGACAGAAGAAAAGGTTTGGACTTATTATCAACATTATAAGGGTATTATATTAAACAATACAAGAGGTAAAGATTTAATGTTTGCTATAATGGTCGACATTAATAAACCTATTATAAAACGACATGGGACAGCCGCTAAGCTTATAAGATTAAATAATAACAACTATGAAGAAACATTAACAGGAAGAACAATTTCTATATATTCAACTATGAATGCTTATGAAGATTTTGGTATTATTGATATTGATACTAGCAATTGGAATCAAGCAATAGATGTTACTAGTTATATATATGATATAATGAATAAAGCTAATTTTATAAATAATTTAAAAATATTATATACAGGCAAACAAGCTTTTCATATTCACTGTCAATTTCAAAACAAACTTCCTATTAATAGAATTAAATCATTATTATTAGAACACATCCAACAAAATTGGAATCCCCAAATGTTTACTATTCAGCATAAAAGAACTCCAAATAAACCAAATATAGATTTATCTCCAAATAAATTTCGTGGTGCATATATAACAGAAGGATCTCTTTCTATATGGGGATTAAAGTGTATGAGAATTGAAATAAATAAATTGAAATCTTTTAAACAATGGAGAGCTAAAATATGAAAATGTGGCTATTTAGAAGCAATTTGAAAATATTAGAATCTTATCATTCAGCTAATAATATAGAAGACTTTAAAAAAGAATGTCATGATTTTTATTTATTACAATTAATATGGTATCTTGAAAACAATTATTTAGATGAAGCCATTGTTTGGAGATTAGCTCCACCTAATAAAGATCCTCTTAAATTAAATAAACATTGGAAAATAAATGGTAAATGGTTTAGTCAAGTATGGGTAACTAATTTTGAAGAAGCTTTAACACAAGGTGATTTACATGCTGATATATCATTTTTCCGAGGTGGGTTTCCTGAGTATGATAAACTAACCAGACATAATAATAAAAATAAATTAGGAAAAAAATTATATTTAGGAGCTGGAAAAAGAACTAAACCTATATACAAAGGTAAGTATGATAAAATTTTATTTGAGGAAGAATCCTCTTGGAATTCATTTGAGGTACCTTTCTATAAAACTGCAAACCCTTCTATATTTTATCCACAAGAATTAACAGAAGAACCTCTATATGATATTTGTTATATAGCAAACTTTTCCCAATGGAGATATAAAGGTCAAGAACAATTTATAAAAGATATAGCAAATTCTAAATATTTACAATCATTACGAATAGTTCATGTTGGTAATAAATCAGAAGTTGGTGAAAGTTTATGTAAAAAACATAAAGTTTCAAATATTAAATTCTCTGGATGGGTAGATAGATGGGAAATAAATAAAATATTAAATAAAAGTAAATTTGGTTTAGTTTATTCAAATAAAAATGATGGATGCCCAAGAGTTATAACTGAAGTTTTATGTAGTGGAACTCCATTATTAATATCTGAAAATACTAGAATGCTAGAATATTATCAAGCTATGGGAATAATAACTTTTAAAGATAATGAATTCTCAGAATATGTTGATGTGGCTATGGATGCTTCTAATGTTATAAAAGAATCTAGTAAAATGCATGCAGATAAAATATCAATGGAACAAATATGTAAACTAAATTGGGCGATGTGGGAACTTTAAACAAAAAAAAAGAACTAATATAAATTAATATATCAGTTCTTTTTTTTAAACTAACCTTATTTTGCTGCCATTATGTCATATCTTACAGACATAGCCATATTAGCATTCAGGGTATTTCCATCATAAGCTTCTATGACATTGATGTAACCACTGACACCATGACCTTTAAACCATTTTTTACCAGGAATAGTAAGATCAATAACACCAACATCAACTGATGTTTTAAAGGATGCTCTATGACCACCTGTAATTCTACAAGCCAATTCAATATCACCGGTTTTGATATTAAGAAATCCTCGAATTCCATCAGCTTTAATACTTAAAGTTGGATCTCCATACAATCCAAAGGCACCGGATTTAGTTAAACTGATATTCATATTCTGATAATGAAGAACATTTACATGTTCAATAACCAAAGATTTGGCTGAATTCATCAGAGATGGGTTTGCATAAAAAACACCACCAACAATCATACCAATAGCAATTATAGTAAGAACTGTATTTCTAACCGACTTAACAGTTATCTGTGCAAAAGTTTTTGCAAAAGAAACCACATGATTAACAATGTTTTTAATTTTTCCAAGGGATTCATTTTTTACTGATGCTGTTGATTTGTCTGATTCTTTTTTTGATAGGATTCCATCAGTTGCTCTTTTCATTGCGTCTGCCATTGCGTTCATAATTAAGCTCCTTTTAGTTATTAATTTTTGTGATTAAAAGTTCCTGACATTTTTCCAATGTTTCTGGAATATCATTAACTTCTATTTTAAATTTGTCTTTTAATAATGAATGGACAAAACTATGCCATCCAATATAAAGAATAATTCCAAGGGTTAAACATACAACTAAAGGAATTATAGTCATGTTAAATATCATAAAACCAATATTATAAATGGCTAATGATATAATTATTAAACTAACTATTAATCCTTTATCAATTACCAAATTAATAAACTTTTTCACTTCTTCTCCTTTTATTATAAAATTTATATAAACAAACCTATCTATCTTAGTAAATAATATATATAGTAATTTTGTATTAAATGGATTCAAATATTACAAGAAAATTTCTCATTAAATTAGAACATATAATAAACTTAATAGGAGAATATTCAATGGAAAAAAAGAATTATGATTTGGTTATTTTATATAGCGGTGGAGCAGATTCAAGATTAATGTTAGAGTTTGCTAAAGAGATGGGAAGAACACCATATTGTATTATGGTTGATTATGGACAATTGAATATAGATGAATTAAAATTTGCAAAGTCTCATTTAGAAGAAAATTTTATTGATAGTCAAACTGTTATACTTGGTGGATTGAAAGTTAATAGTGGATTAACCGGTGATGGTATTAAAGATGAAACTGGTGATGTTCATGAGATGCATGTTCCAGGTCGTAATACTATGTTTCTTAGTATAGCTTATAGTATTGCTGAAAGTAAAGGTATTAATACTATTTGGTTAGGAAGTGATTGGGATGATAGATTAAATTTATTTCCGGATTGTTATCAAGAATATATTGTTGCAATGAATGAAGTATTTAAAATAGCTGGACCAAAACCAATAAATATTCAAGCTCCTTTATCTGGTTTATCTAAAATAGGTATTATTAGGTTATTGAAAAATAAAGGTATAGAGGAACATGAAATATATTCTGGCTATGGCGATCTTTAATCATAAAGCAAAGCTTAGTAAATAATATATATAGAAGAAGGGGAAATAATGGAATCAATATTAATGTTTATAAATGATAATATATTAATTATATCATTTATAATATATGTATGGTTTGCTGTTGATTGCAAAAAATATAAAAGATTTTTTACAAATAAATTTGATTGGCTTATGTTTTATATCTATGCAGGTTGTTCAATTAAAGCATTACATGAAATGTCACAGACAGAATATTTATTTAAAGGATTGTTATGAATTGGGATGAATATTATTTAGGAATTTGTGAAGTAGTAGCTAAGAAATCATCATGTCATTCAAGACAGATTGGAGCAATATTAGTTAAAGATAAAATAGTAATATCAACTGGATATAATGGACCAGCAAGAGATGTTCCAGAATGTAGAGAACGATTATTGAATGATGATATAATGAGACATCAATTAGTTAAAGGTGGTTTTGATAATAGGGAAGGTATTAAAAAGATCAATGCAGCTTATAAAGCTAAAACATGTCCAAGGAAAGTTTTAGGGTTTCCATCTGGAGAAGGACTTGAATGGTGCAATGCTGTACATGCTGAAAAAAATTGTATAGTAGCCGCTGCTCGATTAGGTATAGCAACTAAAGGATCGACTCTTTATATGAATGCTGATGTATCTCCATGTACACAATGTTACTCAGCTTGTGTTAATGCTGGTATAAAAGAAATTGTATTGATTAAAAATAAAATATATGATCCATCGCTAAGATGGTGTATAGATTATACTGATATAAAGATAAGGGAATTTAATATATGAAAAAAAGAATATGTATAATTGGAAATGGGTATGTTGGAAAATCTATGGTTAAATTATTTGAAGAAAGATATATTGTTCATGTCAAAGAAATAAATGATGATTATAGATTTGTAAATGAATGTGATTTAGCTGTGGTTTGTGTTCCTACATCAATGAGAGAAGATGGTTCTTGTAACACATCAATAGTTGAAGAAGTTATTAAACATTCTAATGCTCCACTTTATTTAATAAAATCAACAATACCACCAGGAACCACTGAATTAATTTCAAAACTTTATAATAAAAGTATTGTATTCTCACCAGAATATATAGGAGAAGGGTCATATCCAGTTCCTTTTTGGAATGGTATTCCTCATCCTACTGAATCTAAATTACATGAATTTCAAATATTTGGTGGTTATAAAGAAGATGTAAAACAAGTTATGGATTTTTTTATTCCTATAATTGGACCTTATTGTAAATATATTCAAACAAACTCAACAACAGCTGAGCTTGTTAAATATATGGAAAACTCATTTTTGGCAACCAAGGTTGTTTTCTGTCATGAATTTGCAAGGTTAGCAGAACTATATGGTTGTGATTATAATGAATTAAGAGAATTATTTTTATTAGATGGAAGATGTGAGAGAGGATCAACTGCGATTTTTAATGGAAAATTAGGATACGATGGAAAATGTTTACCTAAAGATATAGAAGCTATATATTCTTCTGCTAAAGAGAATGGTTTTGAATCTAAGATTTTGAAGCAAGTAATGGAAACCAATAAAGAAATGAGAGAAGAAAATGAAACAAAGAAAAATAATACAAGTAATATCTGAAAGAAATTTTAGAACTAAAGTTTTATGTGATGATGGAACAATATGGGAAATAGACGGAGTTGATGGATTTACATATTCAAAATATTCATGGAACCAAATAGTTTTACCTAAAATACCTAATTCATATATGAAAGGTAAATAAAATGAAGCAAAGAAAAATAGGTGAAGAATTAGAAAAGAATCAAAAAACTGGTGAGGCTGTAAGATATGATTATGGCAAACTACGTTGGGATTTGATGCCAGATGATGCTCTTGAGAAAATTGTAGAGATATATACACACGGAGCAATTAAATATAATGACGAAAATTGGCGTGATGGATTTTCATGGAAACGTTGTATAGGTTCATTAAAACGTCATACTAAAGCTTTTACAACTGGCGAAGATATTGATGAAGATAGTGGAGCTTTACACCTTAGTCAAATAGCCTGGAATGCTATAACTCTTTTATGGTTTCAAATGTATGAAAAAGGAACTGACGATAGGGTTATAACATTTGATAATCCAGAGTTAATGATTAAATCTAAAAAAGATATTCAGAGACAAATTGATATGTTTTGGAAAATATGTGAAAAGAAAATGAAGGAGAAAGAAGAAGGAAAAGTAATTTCAAGAAGTTAGTATAAAATGATTCTACTATATATATTAATTAATATAATATAACACAAGGATTATTGATTGATATAAGGAGATTTAATTATGGATCATTTAGATATAGTCAAAAGGTTATGTGATAATAATTGTGATACCTATATTGTAGGTGGTGGTATTCGTGATATGCTATTAGGTAATAATCCAGATGACTATGATGTAGTAACTGAAGCAACTCCTGAAAAAGTAATTGAGTTGTTCCAGGATTGTAAAGTAAAACAAGTCGGCAGGAGTTTTGGAGTTATTCTGGTTGAAGGTTATGAAGTTGCTACTTTTAGACATGATAGATATAAAGGTTCTAAATGTATAGTTTCCTTCGCAGATACAATTCATGACGATTTAAGTCGTAGAGATTTAACAGTTAATGCTATGGCTTTTTGTGAATTAACAGGTGAATTAATTGATGATCATGGAGGGAAAGAAGACCTTGATAGAAGAATTATTAAATTTGTTGGTGATGCTGATAAACGAATTTCTGAGGATCCTTGCAGAATTCTTAGAGCTTGTAGGTTTTTAGCTAAGATTGATGGAACATTTGATTATAATACTTTTGAAGCATTGAAAAAAAATGCTAATAAATATTATGTTGCTCCAGAAAGAATTAGATTAGAAATTTTAAAAGCAATGAAAACTAAAAAAGCATCATTATTTTTTAGAGCTCTTAAATCAATTGGAATGTTGGGTTCTATATTTCCAAGTCTTGATAAGTGTTGGAAACATGAACATGGACCTCATCATAAAGAAGATGTTTTTGATCATTGTATGTATGCAGGTGATGATATATGGACAAGAGATCCAATATTAAAATTAGCTGGATATTTACATGATGTGGGAAAACCAATATCTTTTAAAGATAATAAATTTATTGGTCATGAAACTGATGGTGAAATAATAACTAGAGAAGAATTAAAAGCTTTAACTTTTTCAACAGGTGAAATTGATAGAATTTGCGGACTTATTAATTGTCATATGAATTCAATTCTAAAGATGTCTCCAAAAGCTATCAGAAAATTAAAGAAAAGATTGTCTGATAATAAAGTTAAATTTGAAGATTTTCTCAGAATAAGAATGGCTGATAGAAAAGCTAATCTTGCGAGAGAAAATTTTAAACTAATGGAGTGGGTAAAAATGTATAAAAACTTTTATGCAGTTGAAGAAATACCATTTACAACACATGAATTAGCTTTAACAGGTGGAGAAATCATTCAACATTTTGATTTAAAACCTGGTCCTCAAATTGGAGAAATACAAGATATGCTTCTTAAAGAAGTTATATCTAGAGGACAAAGTATTAATGATAAAATTAGTTTAAATTATTTAGTTAAAGATTATTTAAAAAAAGAATAAATTAAATACTCCGCAATATATGTTAGATATTGCGGAGTATTTTCCGAAAGGAGTTAAAATGGGAACAGCAATATTTCAATATAAATGTAGGCAATGTGGTAAAATATATGATGAAGGGGAATGTACAGAAAAAATAGCTTCATTAATTTTATTAAATGTTATAGCAGGATCCTCTGAAGGTTATGGTTCAGAAAACCCTCCAAAATTATTAAGTACACATAATTGTTATTTAGAGGGAATTGGAGTTTCTGATTTAATTGGATATATAGAAAAGGAATAATATGCTTGATTTAAAAATAGTACCCCAATATGATATAGATAAAATTGAGGAAGCAAGAAAAAAAATATATAATTTAGTAGATGATGGTATTATACCAGTTGATATAATTTCTGGAATTACACAACCAATGTGGGAATTAACACATAGAAAATATGAAAATTTTAATGGAGGAGAAAACGAATGAGTACTGTAGATAAATTAACAAGTCGTGGATTAATAACTCCACCTTCACACCTAAAAACAAATATACACTTTGAAGTTATGATGGGATCTATTGCTTATGGATGTAGTAATGATGCATCTGATATTGACTTATATGGTTTTAGTATTCCTCCAAAAGATATTATATTTCCACATCTCAATGGTTATATAACTGGGTTTGGAAGGCAACCAAATAAATTCGAGCAATATCAACAACATCATATTAAAGATAAAACTTTTGATAAAGAATATGATATTAGTATTTATAATATCATTAAATATTTCCAGTTGGTTATGAATAATAATCCTAATATGATAGATTCATTATTTGTACCAAGAAGATGCATATTACATTCAACCCAAGTTGGTGAGCATGTTAGAGAAAATAGACATTTATTTTTAACTAAGAAATCTTGGCATGCATTTAAAGGGTATGCTTATTCACAGTTAAATAAATGTAAAAATAAGAATGTACACCACTATGTTGAATTTTGTAAAAAGAATGATATTGATATGCATATTTCTCGAGAAGATTTTAAAGAAGGTAAATTTTCTCTTGAAAAAGGTGAGAGGAAAAAGTTTTTTGCTTTGTATGATAAAGTACATCAATCAGGTAAACCAACTAAACGTATGGATACTATTGCTAAACATGGTTATGATGTTAAATTTGCATACCATATTGTTCGTCTTTTAAATGAAGTTGAGCAGATTTTAGTTGAACATGATCTCGACTTACAGATAAATAGAGAACAATTAAAATCTATTAGACGTGGTGATTGGACATTAGAACAAATAGAAACTTATTTTGAGGAAAAAGAATTAGAATTAGAAAAGATTTATTTAAATAGTACATTAAGATATAGTCCAGATGAAGAAGGTATTAAAAAATTATTAATAGAATGTCTTGAGATGCATTATGGCAACCTTGATTCAGCAGTAGTACAACATGATAAAAATCTTCAAGGATTAAAAGATATACAAAAAATAATAGAAAAGGTATTAAAATGAAAACTATTTGGAAATATAATTTAAATAAAGATAATATAACAGTAGAGATGCCAAGAGATTCAAAAATATTATGTACAGATGAACAATTTGGAAATGTTTGTATATGGGTAGAGTTAGACCCATCACCATCATGTCCAACTGAAAAAAGAATTTTTGAAATATTTGATACTGGTGAGACTCATTATGAGGATATGGGTATTAGTAGAGAATATATTGGAACAGTAAAATTACGAAATGGAGACGTCTTAAAACATGTCTATGAAAAACTCTAAGATAAGGATATATAATGAGTATATTAAAATTAGATTTTGACAATGAAAATCACAAAGAAATGTTTGTAGATTGGTTAATGCAACATGGAGAAGATGATTTTTATAATTTTTGCGAGTTTTCAGATGATGAAACTATATTCTCAACTAGTTTAGTATTTAATGGTAAAAAAGTTGAAGAGATTAAATTTAACGAGAAAGAACAGGAGAAATAAAATGAGCAAATTAACATTGAATTTTGAAAATGATAAACAAAGAGAAGATTTTGTTGCTTGGTTTTCTGATGCAGGTGGAGAAAATGATTATTGGAATTTTTATGATACTCATTCAAAAATCTGTCCAAGTCATGATTTGATTTTCACCAATAAAGTTGTAACTGAAATAAATTTTAAAGTAATAAAAGAGGAAGAATAATAAAGATGAAACCTAAAGTATATTTAGCCGGTAGTGTTTTTGAAACTAAATACAGACAGTATTGTCATGATATTTATGGGACAAGGATTGATTTTCTTGATCCCATAAAAGAAAACGGAGTAATAATACATCCGGAAGTTGAAGTAATATTAAAACGACCTGAGAGAAAAGAAATAGTAGAGAAAGATAAATCTTTAATATTTCAAAGTGATTATGTTGTAGCATGTATAAATCGTCTTTCATTTGGTACTATTATGGAGTGTATGTTAGCATTTGATAATAATATTAAATTATATTTAATAACTAATCAATCAACAAAATATGAAAGAGATGTATGGTTGGGTTATCATATAGATGAATATTTTTATGATATTGATAAATGTATGAATGTTATTTTAAAAGAATGGTATAATTAGTAAAGAAAATTTTAATAAAAATAAGAACAAATTAAAAATAGATAAAGAAACTAAAATAAAGGAATAAAGAAATGACAGATCACGTAGAAAGACAAATGAATATGAAAGATGATGTAAATGCTATATGTTATAATACTGCTATGGAATTGATCGAAGATAGAAAGTTAGAAGGCGGTAGAATGGGAATCAATGATGATCTTTGTAATACAAATTTGATATCAAAAGATTTCTCTCCTATGTTTATCAGAAAATTCAATGCTAGTGCTTTACATAACTGGCCATTATATGTATCAATGATTTGTGATGAAGATGTAAGTGATATTGATAAAGTAGTTAATGGAGCTATTAAAGCTTATGATAAAGCTGGATTAATAGGTAATAATTTACAAGATATGAGAAATCTTACTGGTATTGTTTCTGAATCTTTATCTATATATTATAATAATAAAAAAGAGAACTGTGTTGAAGGAATAGCAGTTACTCTTTATATTGATAAAGCTTATATTCAATCTCTAAGCGGAGATTTTATGAACCATGCACAATGTAGATCTGAATATACTCAAGCTTTGATGATGATGACTCAAATTTAGATTTGGGTAAAACATAAAAAGGGAAATTTAAAATGAATGATTGGTTAAAAGATCGTATGATAGAATTTGTTGAAGAGAATTGGGCAGCTTTTATACAGAGATGTAATGAAGGCGGAATTCCAGAAAGTGATGTAGAGGCAGAAATTGAAGAATATAAACAAACCAGATAGGAATAATGCTAAAATGAAACAAAAAATATTATGTTGGTTGTTTAGTAAAATATATAAAAAATGGTTATTTGAACCACATAATAATTCTTATAATAAAGTTATTGAAGTTAGCGGTTGGAGATCAGCCTTAGTGGATGGTAGCGGTGGTCGAAAAAGAATATGGCCTTGCTTTAAAATTTTAGGAGTTAAATTTAATTAAGATGTTAACAAAAGATCCAATAATATCAATAATCGGAGAATGTAAATATTGTGATTCTATTGGAGTGTGTAATAAAAAACCAAGAAAAGGTTTGTTCAGACAAGAATGTATTGTTCCTTGTTTAATTGGTTTTCCTATTAAACCACCTCCACCAACCCCTCCACCAAATAGAATTATTAATGAAGATTGTTTTGGTGGAACATGTCCAAAGTGTGGTAGTTCAATGAAGTTATTATGGAAACGACAATGTATTAACCCAAAATGTAAATTTAAACCAGGAGGAAAAAATGACTGATAAAGATATAATTAAAAAAATTAAAGATTGGTTTGATATGTATCCTCCGCCATACGCTGATCTTGAAGGGTGGAATGAAATTGATAAAGAACATAAAGATAAATATCCTATTCGTTATTGGATTGAAAATACTTTAATTCCTAATATTTGGTGGCCGGTAAGTAGAACTTATGATTCAATAATAAGTTATATTAGATTTAGTTTCTCTGAAAAATTACATCTTATTGATACTAAACTTAAACCAGATTATTATGATTCTGATACAAGACTCCTACATGGGATGTTTTCTTTGTTAGTTGATTTTGTTGAAATTGAAAAAGCTTGGATGGAAGTAATATGCAATGAAAATTATAAAAGACCTTTTTGGAAATTAAATAAACGTCTAATAGATAGAGAAAAAGGTCTTAAGTATCTTGATTGGGAAATAACTTTAATTACAAATGAACATGATAATATTCAAGGTGAGAATGCTAAAATTATAAAAGAGTTATATCTATGGTGGGTTGATATAAGACCAGCTAGAATAGATCCTTATGATTTAATGGATGACTTACCTGTTAAAGGTGAAGGTTTATTTAAGTTAAGTGAAAAAAATCCTAAAAGAGATGAAATATATAAACAAATTAATAAGTTAGAAGCAGATCATTTCGATGAAGATACTAAAATGATGAAGAAGCTTGTTTCAGTTAGAGGGTCATTGTGGACTTAAAACTAGGGGATGTTATATGCTCAGATTGTAATGGAGAAGGTTTAATACCATCATATTTTCAAATAAAAAATTCTAATAATAGTTCTTTTTATTATTTAGATTATACATGCGATAAATGTGAAGGAGCTGGAAAATTGGGTTGGATAGAAAATATAACCGGAATAAAAAAATCTACTACATTTTTTAGTTATGATGATGATCTTGACGTGCCGTTTTAGGAAGATGTAAAATGAAAAAAATAAAAGAAAGCGAAGTTGTTTGTACGGAATGTAATGGTAAAGGATATATGCAATTTAAAAAACATAAAAAATCAAAGTTTTTTACACAGGTATATTGTGAAGAATGTGAAGGATCTGGAAAATTGGATTGGATTGAAAATATAGTTGGTAAAAGACAAGAGAGCCTGTATTGGTTTCCTGCAGCTGGTTTTAAAAGAAGAAAGAAATATCCAAAATTAATTGCTAAAGATATTCTTAATGTTCAACCAATTTTTAAAAAAGAGAAATGATTATGGAAACAAATCAAGGAGATGTTATATGCCCAGATTGTAATGGTTCTGGAAACCAAGCTACATTTGAAAAAATTCCTGATTATGGTGTTGTTTTTATGTGTGATACTTGTCAAGGCACTGGAAAATTTGATTGGTTAGAAGCTATTACAATGAAAAAGAAATGTCAATCAATAATACATAACAACAAAGAAATTTTATATTATGAATAATTTAAAAGAAGGAGAATTAGTCTGTCCAGTGTGTAATGGTAGAGGTTGGATTTATGATCATCCAACATACACCACTAAGTTTTATCATTCAGGGTCACAATGTAAAAAGTGTCATGGTATTGGTAAATTAGATTGGATAGAATTAATTGTAGGAAAAAAACGAAATCGAGGTTATCAAAATATAACTTATACTAAACATCCTCCAAAAAATCCATCTCTTTTTCAAGTATATCATAATATTGATGACTTAACTAATTATATTTGGGATGGAAGTAGACAAAATGAGGATATAATGAATGGATGGATAAATATAAAGTAAAATTAAAACCAGGTGAAGTTGAATGTGATGAATGTCAAGAACTTAGAGACAAAAGAGAAAAAGATTTAAAAGAAAAACCTTGGAGGTCTTCATATTATATATCTTGTCCAAAATGTAAAGGATCAGGCAAACTAGACTGGGTTGAGAATATAGTAGGTAAAAATGATAATGATATGATTAATTTAGCTCCAGGAATGATTTTGGGAAATGCTAATAAACATCCTAATAAAAATCATTGTGTTAGAGGTGATACATATCTTAATAATGTCGTAGGGAAGAGTTATATTTTTGATGGGATTGATTGGATAGAATTATCAGGTAATAGTTATTATAGTTAATTACTAAACTAAATAGAACATATTATAAATCTTATATGTAGGTGCGTAGTCTAACGGTAAAACAGCTGGCTCCAACCCAGTATTCGCGGGTTCGAATCCTGCCGCGCCTGCCAATCATTGCCCATTAGCTCAATGGGAGAGCAGTTGCCTTATAAGCGACCGACGGAAGATCGAAACTTCCATGGGCAACCAGAATAGGGGATTAGTTTAATCGGTAAAACACCAGGTTTTGATCCTGACATCGGGAGTTCAAATCTCTCATCCCCCGCCACAAAAATTAAAGGAATATAAACGTGAAAAAGAAAAATATTGAGGTTCTTCCACCAGGCACATCTGTTAAAATAGGCGGAGATATTGATGCTATAGTAACTGCAATATCAATAAGAGGACCAGAATATTCACTTTCGTATGAATGTCAATGGATTGATGATTCCGTAAAGAGTCAATGGATTGATGAAATAATGGTACAACCTAAAGAAAAGGTTGAGAAATTAAAAATAGGGTTTTAAATAGAAAGGAATTATAATGGAAAGGGTAATACTGTTAAATAGCGATTATAGCTTTCTTAATACTATTAACTGGAAAAAAGCTATGAGATTATTAGCTAAAGGAAAAGTTGAAGTTCTTAAAGCAACAGACAGTATTATTCAAAGCGCTGATAGAACTTGGAAATTATATATTCCAAAAGTTTTACGCCTTGTTAAATTAGTTCGATCAGTTTATAAAACAAGAGTTCCTTATAGTAAAAAGAATGTTATTTATAGAGATAAATATATTTGTCAATACTGTGGTAAGAAAGAAAGAAAAATGACAATTGATCATGTTATTCCAAAAGCTAAAGGAGGTAAGTCTACATTTGAAAATTGTGTAGCTTCTTGTAAACCTTGTAATAATTTTAAAGGTAGTAAAACTCCAAGAGAAGTGGGTATGGTATTAAAAAGAAAACCTTTTCAACCAACCATTATGGAGTTTATTAATATTAAAATGAAAATTCTTGGAATTGATAAACTATTAAAAGAATTATGGGAGTCTTAATTATGAGTGATAAAGGAATCTAAAAAATGAAATTTGAATTGAATTTTTTACCAGATATACCAACAGTGAATGGTCGAATTTATGAGTTTGAAGATTTAAAGGAAATGTTTTCTAAAGCTGATATTCCAGTAACATCATTTCCTTGTAAAAATATGGCAGTTGATTTAAAAGAAGTAATTGGTTTTGCAAACTTATCTGAATTTACAAAAGATAAAGTTGAGTTTATTGTTAGACCAATAAAACAAGATATGTTAGATG
>Ga0164315_10002158_pt1 | contig 15025 bp, 12 predicted proteins | sample GuaBasSedimGuay6_FD_113737 | JGI IMG/M metagenome (GOLD analysis project Ga0164315, IMG submission 113737) | Subseafloor sediment microbial communities from Guaymas Basin, Gulf of California, Mexico - Guay6, Core 4569-2, 0-3 cm | ecosystem: Environmental > Aquatic > Marine > Hydrothermal vents... | reverse complement strand
CGCAAAGCCCAAAGCTCAGAGCCCAAAGCGCGCGAGGCGCAGCCGAGCGCTACCGCGCTCCCCAGACCTGCCACCCCGCCCAGTACTTCGGGTGCTGCCACCCCGCGCGCTCCGTGACTTTTTCCTGCGCGCGGCGCAAGGCCAGTGGCACCGAGGTCTCGCCGTTGTTCCAGAACTTGTAGAACTGGCTCATGAGTTCGCCCGCCGCCTCGTCGTCGGTCCACCATTGGCTGATGACCACGCGCGCCGACCCTGCAAGTTGAAGGCCCCGCGTGACTCCACGCAATGCCGTGCCGGAATCGACGACGCCCTTGGCCGGTTCGCAGGCGGCCAGCAGGGTCACCTCCGAGCGCAAACCGAGGCGCATCATGTCGAACAGGTCGAGCGTGCCGTCCTCGCCGTCGCCCGGCGCGAGACCGAACAGGCTCGCGTAGGGCCGCTGGCCGTCGAGCAGTACAGGCACCGCGAAGTGGATCGCGTGCCAGCGCGGGCGCGTCACGAGCATGGCGCGAAACGCGGCTTCGGTTCCCGGGGGGCCGACGACGATGGCATCCTTGAAGTCCGCCGCGAGGCGCCGCCCGGTTTCCAGCCGTCGAATGGGAATGCCGTTCTGCAGGTGCGTGAGGCGGATGCGAACGCTTCCGTCCGCGAAGTTCGAGTTGCCTACGCCGAGAATTCCGGTCCCCGACTGGGTGCCCGCCTTGGCGCCCGTGACGATGGACGCGGCGCTGTCCACGTAGCGCACGGTGAGATCACTATCCAGCAGGCAGAACGGAACGCGGTCGAGCGGCGAGACGGGCGAGACGACGAGGTCGTGCTGCGCCTCCGCGATGGCCAGCGGCACGTACAGCAACTGGCGCATCCTCGCGATCGCGACCGTGGGATCGCCCGACTTGAATCCAGCCTCGTCGCGCATGAAGCTGTTCACGCCCTGCTCGATCGTCTCGCGCGGTCCGACGCTCAAAAGGCGCGCCGTTTCGCGCGTGACGATAAGCGCGCCCACCTGGTCGACGCCGACACAAAAGTAGAGCAGCGTCTCAGTGACCGCGAGCGCGTCGCGCACGTCCTTGATCGCCGTGATCTCGGGGGCGAGCAGCGCGCGTGCCCCCTCGACGCTCGCCTCGACGGCCTTCTGCAGCTTTGCCAACTCCGCGCGCGCCGCGTTCATCTTGTCGCGCGCGGCGAGCATCGCGTTTTTGTCCATGCGCTCACGCTGCCGTTGGTACTCCGCGAGCGCGGCTTCCTCGCGCTTGCGTACCTGCTCCTGGCTGCGCTGGATCGAAAGTGGGGTCAGTGCGCGCAGGAGTGCATCGCGTCCGCCGAGGTCACGCAGCATGCGTCGGCTGCGCCGGTACTCTCCGACGGTCAGGAGCAGCGCCGCGTCATTGGCGGCAAGTGCCGCGTCCACGCCCACCGCCAGCAGGTACTCGAGCGCCAGTTCGAAACGAGGCGTCGTCTTGTGGCCGGCGCGCTCGAGGGCGGTGAGCGCTTCCCGGGCGCCGGCGCGCACCTTTTCGAATGCGGCCTTTGCGCTCGCCGGGTCTTTGGAGAGCAGGTCGGCGCGCGCCGAGCCCGCCACGGCCCGCGCGATTGCGCCCGGCATGACGTCGCGCCGCGCGACCGTGAGAACCTCGTCGATGTAGGCTTGCGCCGCCTCGCTTTTGCCGTCCGCCGTCTCGACCTGGCTCTGGGTGAGCAGCGCATCCACCAGATCATTCGGCTCGTTCAGCTTGCGCAGCACCGGAAGCGCCTTCTCGAGTTTCGCGCGCGCGTCATCCTGTTTCCCGAACTCGACATCGAGCCGAGCGGCGCGCGCGAGGGTCTGGGCGGCCAGTTCGGTGTTCTTCGCCGCTTCCGCCAACCGCGCCGCGGCGGTGAGGTGTTTCGCTGCGGCCTTGCGTTCTCCGCGCTCAAGCTCGACCGTGCCCAGGGTCGCCTGTACGTGCGCCTGCAGATCGTCCGCTTTCGTCTCTTCCGCGTCCTTGGCGGCGCGGCGCAGCGCTTCGCGCGCCAACGCGAGTCGGCCCATGCGCAAAAGCAGCCGGCCCGATCGATAGGCGCACTCTCCGGCCGAGCGGTCATCGCCCGCGGTGCGGAAGACGGCTTCCGCGCCATCGAAGCGCTTGACGGCCGCGACCCAGTCCTTGCGCTGCTCCTCCATGCGCGCCAATGCGGCGAGTATGCGCCCCTCGGCGATCTGGTTCTTGAGTTCGCGCGCCATCTTGAGCGCCGACTCGGCGCGCGCCATGCCCTTTTCGATTCCCCCCGTGGATGCCTCGAGGGTGACCAGCGCCTCCTCGATGTCGAGCACGCGCGCGGTCTCCTCCTTCTCGCGGTACGCCTGTTGCGCGCGCCGCAGATAGACGAGCGCGTCCTGCTGCGCGCCGCTGCGCGCGAGTGCACGCCCGAGCAGATCCTGCACGCGCGCCTTGACCGCCGGATCGCGGCTGCGTTCGGCTTGCCGCAGCGCGCGGCGCAGGAGGTCTTCCGCCTCGGGCAGTTCGTTCAGGGCGAGTGCGAGGCGACCCGCTTCTGCCAAGGCCGCGTCGAGTTCCGCGTCGGCGCCGCGCAGCGTTTCCACCGCGAGTCGAGCGCGCGCGGCGACGAGCGCCCGCGAATTCGCGTCGGACTGTTCCTCGGCGCGCGCCGCGTTGCGGTAGGAGCGTGCCGCGGCCTGGAGCCAACCAACCGTGCGTGCAGCCAATGCAGCGCGCGTCCACGCCTCGGCCGTTCCCTCCACCTGCGCCCGCGCGATTGCGACACGCGTGGCCCAAACGCCGGGGGCGCCGACGGTAATGCCATCGAGCAGCTTCACGGCCTCTTCGCCATGTGGGGCAGCGAGCGCGCGTGCGAGGGCGCGGCGGTCCTGCGAGCTCGGCGGCGCCTTGCGCAGCGCCTCGATCTGTTCCGGCAGGGTCGATGTGTCGTTACGCGGGGCGGCACGCACGAACGCGATGGCGGCGTCGTAGTCGCCGGTGGAGCAGAGCAGTTCCACGACCAGCCACGGATCGGGCAGACTGCGCACCGCGAGCGCGCGCAGATCCTTGGGGCTTTCGGTGGCGTGCGCCTGCCGCACCTGATCGGCGGACTCGGAGACGGTGGGGGGGGCGGCCAGCGCCACGGAGGCGGACACCAGCAGGAGCAGGACGATTGTGCGGGAATACATGGGAAACCGGGCCGATTCTATCGGCGTGGTCGGTCAACCCCTCGCCCTTGCGCCGCGCGGTAGAATCCGGCCTTCGGTCCAGTTCGCCGGACGGCTCCCGAGCCGCCGCGGGCGCGCTGGGACCACCACCTGGAGGGGTGTCCGAGCGGTCGAAGGAGCGCGTTTGGAAGACGCGTGTGCGGCAACGTACCGTGGGTTCGAATCCCACCCTCTCCGCCAGTATTGTTTTCGAGAGCCGTCAGGGCCGCGGTAGCGGATCTGGCGGCTCGTTCGGTTTGAGGGGGCTGCGGGGGAGGCGGAGAGGGTGGGCTTCTCACCCACGGTGCTCTGTCTCGGTTGCAGGGGCTTGGCGCGTAGTTGGACGCTCGGTTAAGGCCTGAAGAACCCCGCGGGGGTTCTTCAGGCTTCGGTTTGTCGGGCGCGAGATTGCTCGCGCCCGGGTTCGAATCCCACCCTCTCCGCCATATGACTTCGAGAGCCGGCAGGGCCGCGAGAGCGGGTCTGTCGGCTCGATCGATTTGAGGGGGCTGCGGGGGAGGCGGAGAGGGTGGGCTTCTCACCCACGGTGCTCTGCGTTCGTTGCAGGGGTGGGGCGCGTAGTTGGGCCCTCGGGTCTGGCGCCAAAGACTGCGTCTTCGGCGCTTCGGTTTGTCAGGCGCAGCAGGCTCGGCCCCGGGTTCGAATCCCACCCTCTCCGCCACTTTCTGCCCCCCCGCGAAGCGGGGGGCGGAAAGTGCCACGCCGAAGCCTTGGCGAAGGCGGGCGGCGACCGACTGCGAAGGGTCCACGATTACGTAGTGTCGTCGTCGTAGGCGAACTGCACGTAGTTGGACGCTCGGTTAAGGCGCTCAGAACCCCACCGGGGTTCTGAGCGCTTCGGATTGTCGAGTGCCGCGGGCTCGCGCCCTGTCTCCCGCTCGCCGGTTTGTCGGACGCAGCAGGCTCGGCCCCCCTCGCAAAGCGAGGTGGCCCCGCCGAAGCCTTGGCGAAGGCGGGCGCTACTTCTCCGCGGCCTGCAGGCTCCGCAGGATCTCCCGCTTGAACGCTGTGGCGCGTTCGCTGGGTTGGGTCTTGGTGAAGTCGAGCTTGTAGACGGTGGTCTTGCCCTCGACCTGCTCCTTCTTGCCCTTGCCGCCCTGCGGCTGCACCCAGCCGGGAGCGCCGCCGCCGCCCTGCACGACAACTTGGACCATGCCGCCGCCCATCATCGACGCGGCCGGGTTGTTGCGGACCACCTTGATGGTTGTGCTCTTGAGCTCGCCGTCCTTCGTGAGGCGCATTTCCACGTTGGCGCGCAGGACGGTCGGGGTCATGTTGCCCATCATGATGCGCATGCCGCCCTTGTTGATGGCGTTCGTCACGGTGGGCAGGAGATCCTTGGAGATATTGCCGCTCCAGACGTGATCGCCCGTCGCGGGGTCAACCAGGTGGCCGAGCTTTGCTTCGAGCAGGTACTTCACCATGCGCTCGCCGTCGAGCAGGCTGGTCAGCTCCGACTTGAGCTGCTTGAGGCCCGGCGCCTCGTCTTCGTAGGTCAGGCGTCGCACGGTGCGGTCGCCCTTCATGTAGAGGCCGAAACCCGGCAGATCCTTGGCCGAAACGATGACCGTCGCTCCGTCGGCGTCGCGCCACGCCTCTACCGCGCCCTCAAACGGCTCCGCGTTGCTGCCGAACATGCGCGCGTTCATGACGATGCGAATCTGCTGGCCGTTCGGCCCGTTGACGTTCTTGGCCTCAGCTTCCGGCTGCTTGTGCTCGATTGCGGCGCGCACCACGACATCGCGCTGGCGGCGCAGCTTGTGAAGCGCGGCGGAAAAGAGCTCCCGCGCACCCACCGATTCCTCTTTCTCGTCCTCGGTCGCTTCCAGCGCGGTCTTGGGCCGCGGCTTCTCCTCTTCCGCCTGCCTCTGGGGCGCCGGGGTCTCTTCCTCTTGGGCGCTGGCGAGCGGCGCCAGCAGCGCGGCAGCCATTAGGGCTAGGAGATAGGGGCGGAAAGCTGTGCGCATGGTTCGGTTCCTCACTTCCACAGGGTATATCGCAATCGTCAGCGTGGGGACTCTCCCGTAGTACGCCTGCCCGAGCCCGGGCGCTCCTCCGGAAATTGCAGGGGACGGCTATATTCTCCGTCGGCGGACGTCGGCGTTGATCGTCGCGACCCATGCAGCGGTGCCTCTCGAACCGGGTCAGGGCGGGAACGCAGCAGCCCTAAGGGATGGTATCCGGGTGCCGTGGATCTCGTGGCAGGAGCCGGCGTTCGCCTTTTTTGACCGCTCCCTTTTCCTCGGGAGCCCGCCCTGCGAACGGTAGTGGGTTGTGGGTCATGAGTTGTGAGTACTCAGAACCCAAGACCCACCACCCAAAACCGCAAGCGAGTGAGGCGACCGTCCTCGCGAACGGCTATCCTCTTGAACCCGTGAGCTACGTCGTCTTCGCCCGCAAATACCGTCCTTTGACCTTTAACGAGGTGGTGGGGCAGGAGCACGTCGCGCAGACGCTCCGCAACGCCATCGACGGCGACCGCCTGGCGCACGCCTACCTCTTCTGCGGGCCGCGCGGGGTGGGTAAGACGACCATGGCGCGCATTCTCGCCAAGGCGGTCAACTGCCAGGCGACCGAGGGTGCCGATCCGTGCGGGAAGTGCGAGGTCTGCACCTCGATCGCCACGGGCCAGGACATCGACGTGCTCGAACTCGACGCGGCATCGCGCCGCAAGGTCGAGGACATCGAGCCGCTGATCGATTCGTCGCGTTACCTGCCGCAGCGCTCGCCGCGCAAGATCTTCATCGTCGACGAGGCGCACATGCTCTCCAAGACGGCGTGGAACGCGCTGTTGAAGACGCTCGAGGAGCCGCCCGCGCACGTGATGTTCATCTTCGCGACGACCGAGCCGTCCAAGGTGATCGAGACGGTGCGTTCGCGCTGCCAGCGCTTCGACTTCAAGCGCATCACCGAAAAGGACATCGTCGGCAAGCTGCAGCGCATCGCCACCGCCGAAGGCGCGCAGGTCGATCCGGAGGTTTTCGACGAGATCGCCGCGCGTGCGACGGGCGGAATGCGCGATGCCGAAACGCTGCTCGACCAGGCGCTCGGCGCCGCGCCCAGCGACCGCGCCCTGCGCTCGGAAGACCTCGTCGCGATCCTGGGCGGTACGCCGCGCGGCGAGCGCACGCGCATCCTGACTGCCGCATACGGCGGTGAGATGCGTGAGGTGCTCACCTCGGCCGCGACGCTCGTGGATGCCGGCGCCGATCCGGTCGAGTTGCTCCAGGAGTTGTTCGACGACCTGCACGAAACGGCCGTGCGGCGCGCCTCCGGGCAGCCGGCGCGTCCCGGCCTCGAGCCGATCGGCATCGAGTGGTGCCTGGCGGCGGCGGATCTGCTCTCGCGCCATCGCTACACGGCGCGCGAGTCGCGTGCAGCGCGCGCCAGCCTCGACCTCGGCCTGTTGGCGGTGACGCGCCTCGGCGACGTGCGCGATCTCGAGGAGATGGTCGAACGGCTGGAGAGTATTGCTGGGGACTCCGCGCCGTCGGGAAGCAAAATCGCGCCCACGAGTCCATCTCCGGTCGCGCCGAGTTCCCGGGCCTCCGCGCCGTCCGCAGGTCATAGCGCGCCCGCGAGTCCAAAACCTGTCGCTGCGCCGAGTTCCCGGGCCTCCGCGCCGTCGGAGGCTCATATTGCGCAGTCGAGTCCGCCTCCCGTCGCTGCGGCGAGTTTCCGGGTCTCCGCGCCGGCTGCAGCTCATAGTGCGCCCGCGAGTCCGCCTCCCGTCGCTGCGGCGAGTTCCCGGGTCTCCGCGCCGGCTGCAGCTCATAGTGCGCCCGCGAGTCCGCCTCCCGTCGCTGCGCCGGAACCCGTTCCGGAGCGGCCGGCCGAGGCATCGGGTCGCGGCCGCCTTTCGCTGCCGGGTGCCCCGACCCGTCCGCAACCTCCGCAGGCGGCCGCCCCCCGACCCCCCCAAACAGAATCACCGGCGGCTCCCGCTCCGGCGGCTGAACCCAAGCAGGGCGGCTTCACGTCGGAGGAGATGGGGCGCATTCGATCGCACCCGCGTGTCAAGGAGGTGCTCGACGCCTTCCGCGGCCGCATCGAGGCAGTCAAACGAACGAACCCTTCCGAGGGCGGAGAATAGGAGAACGATGGCAAAAGGTGGCATGGGTGATTTGGGCGGCCTGATGAAGCAGGCGCAGAAGATGCAGTCCGACCTCAAGAAGGTGCAGGACGATCTCAAGGACCGCATTGTCGAGGGCAAGGCGGGCGGCGATGCCGTCGTGGCCTACGCCAACGGCAATCAGGAGCTCATCCAACTCAAGATCGATCCCGATGTCGTGGACACGGACGACATCGAAGAACTGGAAGACCTCGTCGTGGCCGCCGTGCGCGCCGCGATGGACGAGGCGCGCCAGATGTACGAAGAGGAGACCGGTCGGATCACCGGCGGCCTCAACATGCCCTTCTAGCCGACTGCCGTTCTCGTGGGCGTTCTCCGCAACCTGATCGACCAGCTTCAGACGCTTCCCGGAATCGGCCCGAAGAGCGCGGAGCGCATCGGCTATCACATCGTCCGCCAGCCGGCGCAGGATGCGCGCGTGCTCGCGGACGCGATTTTGGGCGCGATCGAAGGGCTCAAGAGCTGTGGCGTCTGCGGCCACGTCTCCGAGTCGGATCCCTGTCCGATCTGCGCCGACGAGACGCGCGATGCGACGGTGCTGTGCGTCGTCGAGTCGTCGCGCGATCTCGAAGCGCTCGAGGCGACCGGCGAGTTTCACGGCCGGTATCACGTACTGGGCGGGCACGTCGCACCCGCCGAGGGAGTGGGGCTGGAGGATCTGAACCTCACGGCGCTGCTTGACCGCGTGGCGAACGGCGAGGTGCGCGAAGTGGTCCTGGCGACCAACCCGACCTTCGATGGGGAAGCGACCGCATCGATGCTGGCGCGTGTGCTAGGCGAGCGCGACATCACCGTCACGCGCATCGCGCGCGGCATTCCGAGCGGCGGCGAGATCGTGCATATGAACGCCGCCGTGCTCGGCGACGCGTTGCGCGGCCGCGCTTCATTCGAATAGCGGGCACGCAAAAATCGTACCTTGCTTGCCGCGCGTGGCGTGCGTTCTATAATGCGGACGGCGCATCGCGCTCGGCAGCGGCGCTAGGACCGGCAAAATCATGCGACTCGAACTCGGACTGGCACAAAAACTCGGACTTCAGCTCAAGCTGGCGCCGCAGATTATCCAGTCGATCGAGATCCTCCAGCTGCCCGCATTGAGCCTGCAGGAGCTGGTCGAAACCGCCCTGGAGGAGAACGAGGCGCTCGAGCGCGAAGAGGAATACCGCCCCGAGGCGGAGATCGCCGCCGCCACCGCCGAGGAAAACGGCCAGCTGTCGTCGGAACAGAAGGAGCGCGACGAGGTGAGCGAGACGCTCGAGCGGCTTGAGCAGATGGAGAACGCCGCCGACCGCGACTGGCAGGATTTCGGCGCGCGCCGCGCATCCGGCGGTTCGGAGAGCGAATTCGCCAAGGACGAGGCGATGAACAACACCGCGGCCGAAGGGGGCAGTCTGCACGACGCCCTCTACGACCAGTTCGTGCTGTTCGATCCCAACGAGGCGCAGCGCACCATCGGCCGCCAGATCATCTACAACCTCAACGAGTACGGGCTGCTGGGCCGCCACAGGGAGAACGAGCGCGGCAAGCTGGAGTACGAGCCCTACACGCTGGAAGACATCCTCGACGCGCCCGAGTTGCGCGGACGGTTCTCGCTCGACGAGGCCGAGGATGCGCTCAACATGGTCCAGCGACTCGAGCCCAAGGGCGTCGGGGCGCGCGACCACGCCGAATCGCTCCTGCTGCAGCTCGACCGCGAGGATCCCGACTACGACTACAAGGCGCGCATCATCCGCGAGTTCCTCGACGAGATGCGCAAGAACAAGCGGCCCAAGGTGGCGCGCGACCTCGGCGTCACCATCCCGCAACTCAACCGGCTGTGGGAGCAGATCGCGACGCTGCATCCGTTCCCGGCCGGACGCCTGCGCGGCGACCGCAACGCCTATGTGCGTCCCGACGTCGTTGTCGAGTGGCGCGACGGGCGCTACGAGGTGCTGCTGGAGGACAACTTCTTCCCGCGCATCCGCGTCAATCCGCAGTACCGCAAGATGCTGTCGGACAACCCCGACCCCAAGGTCAAGGACTACGTGCGCGACAAGCTCGAGCGCGCGAAGTGGCTTGTTGACGCGATCATGCAGCGGCAGAGCACGCTCACGCGCGTGTGCGAGGAGATCTTCAAGGTCCAGCGCGAGTACCTCGACTTCGGCCGCTCGCACCTCAAGCCGCTCAAGATGCAGGAGATCGCCGACCGCGTCGGTATCCACGTATCCACGGTCAGCCGTGCGATCGCCGACAAGTGGGCGCAGACGCCGCGCGGCATCGTACCGCTCAAGTTCTTCTTCACCGGTGGCGCCGAAACGGCGGACGGGGAGTCGATGTCCCGCTTCTCGGTCAAGGAGAAGGTGCGCGAACTCATCGAGAGCGAGGACAAGAAGAGCCCGTTCTCCGACGAGCAGGTCGCGGAGATGCTCAAGAAGGTGGGCCTCGACATCGCCCGCCGCACGGTCACGAAGTACCGCAAGGCGCTGCAGATCCCCTCCTCCCGCCAACGTCGCGCATGGGACTAGCGATCTCCAGGTCCGGCCTCAAGCCTCAAGCCTCAGGCTTCAAGCCCGGGTCCGCGTGAAGACTTTCTGCATCCGAATCGCCTACGACGGCACCAACTACGCCGGTTGGCAGCGGCAATCCAACGTCACCACGATCCAGTCCGTCCTGGAGCAGGCGGCGCAGGTGGTCAACGGCGAGCCCACATCGATTCTCGGCTCGGGTCGCACCGACGCCGGCGTTCATGCCGAGGCGCAGGCGGCGCGCTTTCGGACTCCGCGCGCGATCGAGGCGGAGCAGGTGCCGCATGCGCTCAATTCACACCTGCCCGACGACGTGGTGGTGACCGGCGCGGTCGCGGTGGATCAGGGGTTCCACCCGATTGGGGATGCTTCCGGCAAGCACTACCGCTACACGCTGCGCCGCGCGCGGTTCGATTCCCCTTTCGACAGGAATTTCGTCGAGCGGGTCGCCGACCCCCTCGATCCCGCGCGAATGCGCGCTGCGGCGCGGCATCTGGTGGGGCGGCACGACTTTGCCCCCTTCGAAAAGAGTGGATCCCCCCGCCCTTCCACGATTCGGACGCTCCGCCGAGTTGACGTTGTGGAAGTGGGGGAATACATTCGTTTGGACATCGAGGGCGATGGATTTTTGTACGGAATGGCGCGCAATCTCGCGGGAACTCTGCTTCGCGCAGGCCGTGGTGCGCTCGACCCCGACACGATCCCGTCCTCGCTGGCCGCTCTCGACCGCTCGGTCGCGGGTCCCTGCCTTCCAGCCCGGGGTCTTCGCCTGATGCAGGTCTTCTATCCCTTTGATCAAGCCAGCCAAGGAGAACCGAACGCATGAAGATCAACATCGTCGCACGTCACGCCGCGGGTAACCCCAAGTGGGAAGAGTACGCACGGGAAAAGTGCGAGAAACTCGGCAAGTTCTTCGCGGGCGTTCAGCATGTCGAATGCGTCCTCGACGGTGGCAGCAAGACGAATTCGGTCGAGATGCACGTGGTTCTAGGTCGGGGTGCGAAACTGGTGGGCAAGGCCGAATCCGACGAGATGTTCGCGGCGATTGATCAGGCGGAGGCAAAGCTCGAGAAGCAGACCCGCCGATTCCACGCCAAAATCAAGGCGCACCGCGATCGCACGCGGATCGCCGATACCGCACCCGCGCCGGTCGAGGAACACGAAGCCACGTACGAGCAGGTGATTCAGGAAATGCTCGAGGAAGACGCGGGCTAACCCGCGCGACAAGAACGGAACCCATGACGCTTCACGAGCACTGCATCTCCGATGCCATCATCTGCGACCTTGAACCTGCCGACAAGGAGGACGCGATCCGTCAGCTTGTCGATTCGCTCGTCGAAGCGAAGGCGCTCGAAGCCAAGCAGGGCACCGCGATCTGCAAGGAGATCCTCGAGCGCGAACGACAGGCCAGCACCGGCATCGGCAACGGCGTCGGCATCCCCCACGCGCGCTCCAAGCACGTTGACAAGGTGATCCTGACTTTCGGCCGCGTCGACGGCGGTTTCGACTTTGCGGCGACGGACGGCCAGCGCGTGAAAGTGCTCTGCCTGCTCATCACGCCCAAGGATTCGACCGACGACCACCTGGCCGCGATGAAGGGCATCGTGGGCATTGTTCGCGACAGCTACCAGTGCAAGCGGCTGGTCGGCTGCAAGTCGGCCGAAAGCTTCGTCGATCTCCTGCGCGAGCTCGACGGGGTCGCCCGATAGCGCCGGTCAGACAGGTTAAGGTAGCTCCATGAGCGCCTCCGAGAACGGCAAGCCGATCAAGGTGATCGTGGTCGTGCGCAACGCCAACGGTCTGCACGCCCGGCCCTCCTCGGTCTTGGCCGAGACCGCGCTGCGATTTGCCGAGACCGCGCTCACCTTGCGCCGCGAGGCCACCGAGGTCGATGCCAAGTCGATCATGGAACTGCTGCTGCTCGAAGCGGGGCCGGGCACCGAGTTGACCCTCACCGCCAGTGGCCCCCAGGCGAAGGAAGCGGTTGCCGCCCTTAAGGATCTCTTCGAACGCGAATTCGATTTGAACCTGTAGGGTCAGGAGGCCGCTCGCGAACGGGCTAAAAGCTTGATGCTTGAAGCTGGATGCCGCGACCAGTCTGGCTTTGTGCGAGCGAATTGCCTTGGGGCTCGGTTGCGCTTCGCCCTGCGGTGTCAGCTGGTTCCGACCCCGGCTGACAATCGAGACCCCTGTCCGATCGACCAGCGGGGAGATGGTCTGGTTGTGGCGTCCAGCCTCAAGCTTCAAGCCTCGAGCTCATCCGCTGCCCTCGCGCTTTGCGTGAAAGCCCCCTCGCAACTATCCTTTGACCCTCCGTGAGGACGCTAAAAGGAATTCCCGTTTCGCCCGGGGTGGCGATTGCGCCCGCGTTTTTGCTGCGCACGGCCGACACGATGCCGACGCGGCGGCGCATTCCGCGGCGTGAGGTGCCCGGTGAACACGCCTGTTTCCGATCGGCACTGGCCGCGGCGCGGGCCGAACTCGACCACGTGGTCGAGAGCAGCGGGATGGGCGAGGCGGTCATTTCGATCGCCCGCAGCCACAAGGAGTTCCTCGCGGACCCCACCCTCATCCGCGAAGTCGAGAGCGCGATCGAGAACGGCCCTTCGCCCGCCGACTGGGCCGTCGCGAGCGTTCTCAACCGCTGGATCGAGATCTTCAAGGCGCTCGAAGACGAGTTTTTCCGGCAGCGCTACGTCGATCTGGTTGACCTCAAGGCGCGGGTGCTGCGCCACATCATGGCGATGGACGCGCCCGAAAAGCCGAGTGCCGACGCCCCCGCCGTGCTGGTCGCCCAGGAACTAACGCCGACCGAGACCGCCGACCTCGATCGCAGCAGCATTCTCGGCTTCACGACCGAGTTCGGCGGCGCCACAAGCCACACGGCGATTATCGCCAAGTCGCTTTCGCTGCCGGCGGTCTGCGGAATCGGCGCGGCGCTCGATGTGATTCCCGCCGGCGCGACCGTGATTATCGACGGCGAGGCGGGGCTGGTCATCGTCGAACCCGACCAAGCGACGCTCTCCCACTACAGGGTGCGCAAGCAACGCCTCGCGCGGCGCACGGCACTACTGCGGCGCCAAGCGGTGCTGCCGGCGGAAACGCTCGATGGCTGGCCGGTGGGGGTCTTCGCCAATATCGAGTTCCCCTTCGAGGTGAAGGAGGCGGTCGCCTCCGGCGCCGACGGCATCGGCCTGTATCGCACCGAGTTTCTCTACAGCGCCGAGGGGGGCATGCCGGACGAGGAGACGCATCTCGCCGCCTACCGCGAGGCGCTCGGACACCTGCACGGCCGCACCCTCACGATTCGCACCTTCGATTTCGGCGCCGACAAGTTCGCCAGCGAGTTGGGCATGGTCGCGGAGCCCAACCCGTTTTTGGGGTGTCGCTCGATTCGCTACTGCTTCGCGCGGCCCGAGCTCTTCCGCACCCAGCTGCGAGCCATCATGCGCGCTTCGGCCGAGGGGCGCATTTCCATCATGTTCCCGATGATCTCCTCGATCACGGAAATGCGGCGCGCGAGAACGATTCTCGGGCAGGTGCAGGATGAACTGCGCATCGCCAACTTGCCCTTCGATGCGAATGTCCACGTCGGCTCGATGGTGGAGATCCCGAGCATGGCCGTCGCGGCCGATCTGCTCGCGCACGAGGCGGATTTCTTCTCGATCGGAAGCAACGATCTCACGCAGTACACGCTGGCCGTGGACCGCACCAACGAGCGGGTCGCCAACCTCTTCCGCCCTTCGAACCCCGGTGTAACCCGCCTGTTAGCCCAGGTGATACGCGAGGGCGTCAAAGCGGGCATCCGAGTCAGCATCTGCGGCGAGATGGCTGCGGAGAGACCCTATACCCTGCTCCTGCTGGGGCTAGGAGTGCGCCACTTTTCGGTGGCCCCGGGCGCCGTGCCGGAGGTCAAACGGGTCGTCCGGTCCGTGACGCGCCACGAAGCACAGGCCATCGCCGCCCGCGCCCTCGAATTCGCCACTCCCGAAGAGGTCGATGATTACCTCATCGAGGAGACCGAGCGGCTCATTCCCGAATAGCGAAGAGCTTGAGGCTGGAGGCTTGAAGCCTGAGGCCGCAACCAGTTTCGCCACCGCGCGTGCTGGACTGCGGTGGGGGCTCGATTGGGCTTCGCCTTGGTCGCGTTAGCTGCATCCGACGCCGACAGCCAAACGAGCCCCCTGCCCAATCGATCGGCGCGGAGACGGCCTGGTTGCGGCGTCCAGCCTCAAGCTTCAGGCTTCCAGCCTCCTAGGCGTTAGCCCCCTGTTCGCGAAAAAGGGGCTGACGCGCCGCCCATCCAGCAATTGGGAGTCAAGTCGCGCGCCTTGAATTTCCGATGGTGGTGAAGCCTTCGGACGGAATCCGGAGGTGGAGGGATTCACGGACCCATGCTGAGGCGCAAGATCAAGTCCCTGATTGGCTTGGATATCGGTTCACGATCGATCAAGGCAGTCGAGCTCACCCGAGAAGGTCACGGTTTCGTGATGACCGGGTACGGACAGACCGAAGTACATAGCGAGGAGCAGCGTCCCGACGCGATCCTCGAGGTGCTTCGCGACAATTCGTTCCACACCAAGCGTGTGGTTACCGCGGTCTACGGCAAGTCCGTGATCGTTCGCTACCTCTCGATGATGAGGATGCCGGACGAGGACCTCAAGAACGCGATTCGCTACGAAGCGGACAAGTACATCCCGTTCGACATCGAGGACGTCGTGATGGACTCGCAGGCGTTCGCCGACGACGCCCTGATGGACGCCGAAGAGAACGAGATGCGCGTTCTGCTCGTCGCGGTCAAGCGGGCGCTCATCGAGGATCACGTCGGCCTGCTCAACGGCCTCGGCCTCCAGCCGACCGTGATCGACGTCGATTCCTTCGCCGTCGGCAACGCGTTCGAGCTGGCCCGCGGCGGATCCTTCTACGAGGAGGATGCCGACCGCGCCATCGCGCTGCTCGACATCGGCGCGAACAAGACCAACATCAACATCTTCTACGGCGGCACGTCGTACTTCACCCGCGAGGTCTACCTCGCCGGCGACGACTTTACGCACGCCATCGCCAAGCGGCTGGGCCTCGACGTCGAGGCCGCCGAGATGCGCAAGCGCGAGCCGGGCGACCACCCCGAAGAGGTCATGGAGGCGGTCATGCCGTCCTTCGACGACCTCGCCAACGAGGTGCTGTTGT
>Ga0164315_10002157_pt1 | contig 15025 bp, 11 predicted proteins | sample GuaBasSedimGuay6_FD_113737 | JGI IMG/M metagenome (GOLD analysis project Ga0164315, IMG submission 113737) | Subseafloor sediment microbial communities from Guaymas Basin, Gulf of California, Mexico - Guay6, Core 4569-2, 0-3 cm | ecosystem: Environmental > Aquatic > Marine > Hydrothermal vents... | reverse complement strand
GTGTCATTTGATGGTGCCAGAGATATGTATGCAGCAAATATCGAGGAATTATGGCCAAATACCCAAGTAATAAATAATGTACCGATTCCATTAAGTGTCTTTCTTGCTATTGTAAATGGTACTTATTTGTATGGAGGAGTTATCTATGAATTCCTGCTGGATTTCCTTGCTCCAAATGCTCCAAAAATAGTGGCCTTTGGCCATTCCCACCAACCTGAATTAAAAGTATTTCCTTTCGAGCATTATTATACAGGCATTTATGCAAACTCAGGTTCCTGGCTCGATGCCGACCAAAGCAAGTATAAAGTACGTACCTTTTTAATAATTAATCCTGCTGAATGGTCAGGTTCTAATTTGGATGTTGTTTCATTGTATCAATACAATCCTGATAGTGATACTAGCGGCAATGGCAATACTTATAAATCAGTGTTGCTTGATGAAGAAAGTATTGCAGTTGAATAAGCAAGGCTAAGTCTCGTCCCTGCCTCTGGCTGGAATGAAATCTATTCTGGCATTTTTAATGCAATAAGTATTTACAGAATATATTATGTGTAAAGCACTAAAAGTGCAGAAGTAGATACATCCCGACTGTAAGTCGGGACGAGAAGAAAGGTTTGTTATTTTAGATTGTGAAAATGGAAATTGAAGAAAGTATAATCATAAAACATCCGCGTCAAAAACAAGAAAGATCATAATAAATCTGTGCAATCCGCGTCTAAAAAAAATACTCAAGAGTTAAAATCCATAAGCCGCTTTACGCAGTTCTTTAATACTTGTGATAGGGCTTGGGGGATTAAGTTGTGGAGTTAGAAATTTGTAAATCTCCACTCTAATCTCCTGAGCCATTTTAGTATCAGTTCTGTTAAATGAATGTCCGCCGGGGATATCCTCATAAATTTTGTATTCGAATTTTTTATTATCAGCTTTTAGCGATTTTATGAGATGTTCAACCTCCAGAACATTAACATCAGCATCATTGGTGTTAGTATGAATTAGTAATGGAGTGTCTTTCATTTTGTGGGTATTCCATGCCGGAGACCGTTTTCTGTATTCTTCAACATTTGTCTCTGCACTTTCGCCAATATGAAAATCGGCTTCATATAAATTACGATAATCCTGATCTTTATATCCCATACGTGCAATTAAGTCACTCACCGGAACTCCTGCATAAGCAGCCTGATAATCGTTGGGATGATCAAAAATATTGAATAGAGCAATCAATCCACCATGACTCCAGCCAATAATTCCAATACGCTTTTTATCCACAATATCGTAGTTTTCAATCATATAATTACGTGATGCATAAACATCTTCAGTTTCTAGTCCGCCATAATCGATTTTCTCATAATGACTCATACCATAACCTGTGCTTCCACGGTATTCAGCAGCAACAATAATATATCCCTGGGCAACCAATTCACGGATAATATGAGTGTAGTATGTTGTGAAATCGGCATGAACTCCTCCATGAGGGAACACTATTAATGGATATTTTTTTGCCGGATCAATATTCTTCGGGATGAATATATACGACCAAAATTTTGTAGGATTTCCTGCACCCTGGGCATTTGGATTTTTCTCCTTCCACAGTGGAGGTCCTGTCATATAAAGTTTGTCAATATGGGCAATATCACCAACCCGCTCATACCATAATAAGTCATCGATTCTTTTTTCAAGGATATCTAATCGATGATGCAAAGTGGTATTGATCTTATCAACTTCCACACCTATCGACTCGACTTTCTCATTACTCACTTGTGCATTAACCACCTGAAATAATGATAATAATATGGCTAAAGAAATATTTCCTAAAATAAGTTTTACTTTCATAATTTTGGTTTTTATTGTGTTCAAAAAAAGAATCACTACGAATGTAAAAATACATAAAATGCAAGCATGTTGTAAACTGCTTATTTCAAAGAGTTCTTTGTGTAATATCTATTTACATATTCCTTTTTTTCTATTTTTGTCTTTTCAAAATAAAAATAGATCATCAGAAACACAGTTCATATAGCGCATGTATCCAAAAGTAAGAGAGTTTTCTTGCTGGCAACTGTTTATTTGTTTTTGCTGACATCATTTATGCTACCTCATCATCATCATGAAGAAGTAGTATGCTACACTAGCACACATTGTGAAACAGAGATAGATTATCACGATAGTGATTTTCAGGAACATGCTAACCATAGTCATGATCATTCCTCAGGAGAACAGACTCAACATTGTTTATCGCTTGAGTTTTATGTAAAATCTAATTTTAATAAAAGCAGTAAAAGATTTGTTAATGCATACTTAATGAATTTTGCTAATAGCAGTTTTAATACACTAATACCCAATCACCTACAACAGGATAATGACATAAAAACCAAGGAAAAACTTTTTAAGTTCATAACTGAATACAATGTTTATTCTGTGTTTGTAAAACACGAATTACCTCTTAGAGGACCCCCTCAACAATTGTCTAGGTAATTTAATTACCCCCATATTTTCTTTGGGGCATTTTCAAATTTTAAAAATTATTACAATGATAAAAGCATTTAGCGCTTTAATTATGGTCGTACTATTAGTAAGCGGCTGTAACAATGAAGTCGATTATGACCATGATACAAATGGAGTTTCCAACGATCAAAAAGAACAACTGGAGCCCGAAATTTGGACTCTTTTTACAGATAATCTAGAACTTTTTGTTGAGTTTGATCCGTTAGTAAAAGGAAACACATCTGAGTTTCTTGCACATTTTACCCTACTAAACAATAATTATTCTGCTTTGGAGAATGCAAAAGTTACTCTGGAATTTGTAGTTGATAACAAAGAAACGACCTATGAAAGTCATACTGAGGTTGCAGGGATTTATCATTTTAATGTAGTGCCTGAAATTTTAGGAGAAGGAGATCTAAGGTTCATAATAAATACAGAAGAGTTTAGTGATAAAATTATTTTGAGGGATGTGCACATTTTTAAAAGTATAGATGATGTTCATTCACATTCAAATAATAATTCCTCAGGAGATGTATTTTATTCCAAAGAACAAGCATGGTCATCTGATTTTGATGTAAAGCAAATCTTCCCACAGCAATTTACAAATATTGTAAAAGCCAGTGGTGAAATTATGGCTATGCCAGGGGAAAAGCAAAATTTGATTGCTAAGAATGAGGGAATAATAATGTTTTCAAAGAGTAATCTGGTACAGGGAAGTCCTGTACAAAAAGGTGAAATATTATTTACCGTAAGCAGTAGAGGTTTAACCGATGATAATATTAATGTGGAATATCAGGAGGCTTTGATGAACTATGACAAAAGTAAGAGCCAATATCAGAGGCATAAAAATTTAGTACAGGATAGAATTGTTTCTCAAAGTCAGTTTGTGGAATCCCGCAATAGATATTTTGCAGATAGTGTTGCCTTTTTTAATCTTAAGGAAAATGTTACCAATGGCGGCTTAAAAGTGGTTGCTCCATTAAGTGGATATATTCATGATTTACATGTTTCTGAAGGACAGTTTGTGTCAACGGGTTTTTTGCTATCAACAATTTCCAGTAATAAGGTGATGCTCCTTAGAGCAGATGTTCCACAAACATATTTTAGTGAACTTGCTTCAATACAGGATGCTACCTTCCGCCCTGCCTACACTGATAAGATTTACACCATTGATGAATTGGGCGGCAAACTACTTGCCAAGGCATCTTCGGTTGCCGAGAATAATCATTATATGCCAGTTTATTTTGAAGTAAATAATGATGGTACTTTACTTGAAGGTGCTTTTGCAGAATTTTATTTGAAAACAGAACCTCAAATTGATAAGTTAATAATTCCGGTTAGTGCTATTATTGAAGAGCAAAATGCTTTCTATGTGTACAAACAGATCGGTGGTGAGACATTCCGAAAGCAATCTTTAGTTATTGGGAATTCGGATGGGATTTTTTCTGAAGTGATTTCTGGTTTAGAAGCAGGTGACAGAATTGTTAGCAAGGGAGCAATGCTTGTAAAAGCAGCGTCTGTTACAAGTGCACCAATTCATTCCCATTCACATTAAAAACAGGATTATGTTAAATAGAATAATAAAATATTCTCTTGATAACAGACTGCTGATAATTGCCTTATCGGTAATAATTCTGTTATCAGGAATTTACACAGCCACGGATATCGAAGTGGATGTTTTTCCCGACCTAACGGCGCCCACCGTTGCTGTTTTAACTGATGCTCATGGAATGGCTGCTGAGGAGGTAGAGAAACTGGTTAGTTTTCCCATTGAGTCGTCATTAAACGGAGCGACAAATGTTAGAAGGGTGCGCTCAACATCTTCATTTGGTATGTCGATAGTTTGGGTTGAATTTGACTGGGGAACCGATATCTACAAGGCACGACAGATTGTGAGTGAAAAGCTTTCAATTATTAATACCAGTCTGCCCGAAAATATTGAATCTCCAATACTTGCTCCTCAAACATCCATCATGGGAGAGATAATGCTCATTTCAATAAGTTCGGATTCTTTATCACTTTTTGATCTTAGATCTATCTCCGAGCGACAGGTAAAGCAACAGTTACTTTCGGTAACTGGTGTTTCGCAGGTGGTTATTATTGGTGGATTGCCGAAGCAATATCAAATACTGGCAAATCCTGATAAAATGCGCTATTACGATGTTTCTCTGGATGAATTATTGACGGCATCAAAAAACACTAACTCAAATGCTTCTGGTGGACTTCTGAACGAGTATGGTCAGGAATATATAATTAGAGTTACAGCCAGGTCAACTAATGTTGAAGATATTGGAAATTCTGTGGTTAAAGTTCGCAATGGAAAACCTGTTAAAATAAGTGATGTTGCAAAGGTAGAGATTGGCCATTCAACCTTAATTGGTGATGCTTATCTGGATATGAAACCAGCAGTAATACTCACTGTTCTTAAGCAACCAAACACAAATACATTAACTTTATCGGGTGATATTGATGATGCATTACTGGAACTTAAAGCATATTTACCGGAACAAGTTGAAATTAATGCACAGATTTTCCGACAGGCAGATTTCATAGAAACTGCAATAAAAAACGTATTCTGGGTATTGCTGGAAGGAGGACTTTTTGTTTCAATAGTACTTTTTCTGTTCCTACTAAATTTCCGGACAACTGTAATCTCTGTTGTTGCCATACCAATATCTTTATTGTTATCGGTTATTACATTGAAGTTAATGGGTCTTACAATAAATACCATGTCGCTTGGTGGAATGGCAATTGCCATTGGTGTTTTAGTTGATGATGCTATTATTGATGTGGAAAATGTTTTGAAGCGCTTAAAACAAAATCATCGATTACCATTGGAAAAACAAAAAACAGCCCTGACTGTTATCTATGATGCTTCGGTGGAGATCAGGTCGTCAATAGTACAAGCAACATTAATTATTATTGTTGCATTTGTTCCTCTGTTTCTATTATCGGGAATGGAAGGCCGGATGCTTACTCCTCTTGGAATTACCTTTATTGTCTCTCTCTTTGCCTCTTTAATAGTTGCCATTACACTTACACCCGTTCTTGCCAGTTATTTACTAAATACTCCAAAGCAATTGACAAGTCATGAAAATGGAGGAAATAAGTTAATTCAGTTATTAAATAACTGGTATGAGAAAAGTCTTGCGCAAGTGATAAAGTACAGAATGTTTGTTGTCTTGTCTTCAACAGGATTACTCATTGTAGCTTTATTGATTTCTACCAATTTTGGAAAGAGTTTTTTGCCTGAGTTTAACGAAGGAACTCTTACAATTACCACTATTAGCATTCCAGGATTAAATTTGGAGCAGACCAAGGAAATTACAGAAAAGATTGATTTGAATTTATTGGAAATCCCAGAAGTTAAACATGTTAGCAGACGAACAGGCAGGGCCGAGTTAAATGAACATAGTCATGGAGGAAGTAATTCTTCTGAGATTGATGTTCCTTATGATTTAAAAGACAGGTCGAAAGATGAGTTTATGGCTGAGGTTAGAGAAAGACTATCTCAGGTACCCGGAATAAATATCAGCATAGGTCAACCGCTGGGTCATCGTATTGATCATATGCTTTCTGGTACCCGTGCCAATATTGCCATTAAGATTTTTGGAGATGATTTTCCTACACTATTAAATATTGGCAATGAAATAAAAAGCAGTATTGAAAATGTAGATGGTTTGGTTGACCTTAATATTGAGCAATTGGTTGAGATACCTCAGATACAGATTCGTCCACGCAGGGAGATGCTTGCCAGGTATGGAATTCCAGCCAATGAACTAACAGAATATGTTGAAACATACATTGCTGGAAAGAAGGTTTCGGAGGTTTATGAAAACAATTTGAATATCGATCTTGTTTTACGTTACGATGAAGATTACAGAAATACCATTGATGCCTTGAGAAATTCATTAATCGATACTCACAGTGGGACAAAAGTACCTCTTAGTTTTGTGGCAGATGTTGTTTCTGTTTTAGGCCCCAATGTGATAAACAGGGAAAATGTAAGACGAAAGTTAGTTGTTTCTGCTAATGTTGCAGAAAGAGATGTTGGAAGTGTTGTGGCTGATATTAAAAATCAGGTTGCAGCTAATGTTAGTTTGCCGGATAATTATTTTGTAAAATATGGTGGACAGTTTGAAAGTGCTCAAAGAGCATCACGACTATTATTAATAGCGTCCATAATTGCCATTTTAATAATTTTCCTCATCCTGTTTCAGGAATTTAAAACCACAAGCCTTGCTATTTTGGTGCTTATTAATCTACCCTTGGCATTGATTGGAGGAGTAGGTGCTGTTTGGTTTAGTTCAAATATGTTAAGTATTCCTGCCATAATTGGTTTTATTACACTATTTGGAATAGCAACCAGAAACGGTATTTTGCTGGTATCCAGATATCAGCATTTGTATGCAAACGGATTAAATCTTATGGACACTATTTTGCAGGGCTCAAAGGACCGACTTAATCCAATTTTGATGACTGCTCTGGCTTCTGCCCTGGCATTAATACCATTGGCTATGAGTGGTGATCAGCCAGGAAATGAAATACAAAGTCCTATGGCCATAGTAATTCTGGGAGGACTTACAACCTCCACATTATTGAATTTATATGTAATACCATCAGTTTATTATATCATGAATAAAAGAAAGGAGGATAAAAATGAAAAATAGTCCAAAAAAAATTAAAACATTTTTGTTTCTGTTATTAACAGCAATAATTCATCAGGGATATTCGCAAAATTCTCTTGATGAGTTGGTAAATAATGCTTTAACAGCAAATAAAAGTTTACTCTCTGCACAAGAGTTTTATAATGCTGAAATTATAGAATCAAAAACCGGAAATTCACCCGACAATCCTGAAGTAGAATATGCCTATCTATGGGGAGATCCCTCCTCGCTTGGTAATCGGATTGATTTTGCAATTACACAATCCTTTGATTTCCCAACTGCATATTCAAGCCGGAATAAATTGTCAAAAATTAAACGTCAGCAGGCAGGTATTAGGTTTTCATTTGTTGAGCAAAATGTAATTATTAATACTCACCAGTTGTGGGTACAAGCCGTTTATCTCAACAAAATGCATTTGTTATTGAAAAAACGAATGGGAAATGCAGAAATGATTGCCAGCGCTTTTCAGAGGATGTTTGAAGAAGGAGAAACTAACGTTTTAAAACTTAATCAGGCGAAACTTCAATTTATATCATTATCCAATGAAATGGAAAATATTGAGTTGGATATGATCAGAAATAACTCATTAATTACTCAGATAAATGGAGGAAAAGAATTCCTAATAATTGATAGCATCTTTCCCGAAGCAATGAATATTGAGCTGGATACACTAATTAAATTATTTCAAAGCGCACCTCAAAATTTAATGTATCAAGGAGAGGTGGAAAGAATGGAACAACAAAAGACAGTTGTCTTCAATCAAAAACTTCCAAAACTAAAAGCGGGATATTATCAGGAAACAATTCTGGGCACTAAACTCAGTGGTGTCAGAGCTGGCATTACAATTCCATTATGGGAAAATGCAAATGCTGTTAAGTCGGCAGAAGCCAACTTTGTTTATGCCCAAACAGATGCTGATAGATTTTGGGAACAGCAAGAGATTGAAGTAAGACGATTGTATGAGCAATGGAAGAGGTTATTAAATCAGGTGGAAGAAATGCAAGGATTAATAAATAACTCAAATAATGATGCATTGCTTTTTAAGGCTCTGGAAAATGGCGAGATAAGCCTAACGCAATATTATTATGAAATGGATTTCTATTTTCAGACTAAGTTTGATCTGATAGAATTTCAAAGAAAGCTTCACCTAATAGAGTCTGAATTATTGAGTGTTACTTATTAGAAAAGTAAAAACCAGAATAATTGTAAACTACCATTGGAAGTAATTTGAAACCCCTATTTTAAATTATTTACTAACTTTGAGCAGAATCGTTGAATAAATGAATTTGCTATGAAATATATTTCCTTAATAATTCTTGCTGTTGTCATACTTAGTTGTTCCACAACAAAGAAAAGTACGAAAAATAACAAAGCGGATAATTCAAGTTCCATTGAATATAAATTTGATTTGTCTTTGCAAACAAAATTGTTTTTGCAGGAATTTGAAAATGAAAAATTAGAAAAGAGTACTGATAGTTTTGTTCCTTCACAAAACCTTATTGATAAATACAACATAAAAATAGTAGAGGATCTTCACACCATAAGTGGTTTTATAAAGGTAAATAGCGATTATAATGAAGAAGAACTAAATCGAATAAATATTAAAACCGGATCACAGTCCAATAATATTATTACTGTAATCATTCCCATGGGTTCAATAGATAAATTTTTGATACTTAATGGAGTAGAATACTTTGAAATTGGCCAAAAAGTTGAACTTAAAAATAATTAGACTATGAAAAAATTTACATTTTTGATTATTGCAATTTTTGTTTTTACACAAATTTTAAATGCACAATTTAATAACGCAAAGAAAGATGGAAAAGCGGCTCAAGTTGGCTTTGTTTATGAACAGTCAAGTAATTGTTCTCCGTATACAGCAACCTTAATATCAGATCTTAAACAAAATAAGAATGCGTTGCAATTAATTGAAGATTATGGTCTTGTGGAAAGAAATAATAAAGTTTTTGTTAGTTCTTTCGTTCAATTTACCGATAAGACAGATATCTCAAAACTGGAAGATATGGGTGTGCAGATTAACGCAAATATTGACAATATTTATACTGCGCTAATTCCACTTGAAAATCTGGAAAAACTTTTATCTGTTCAGGGAATAGAATATGTGGAAATTGGACAGAAGGTAGAACCCAAACTTGATCAGGCCAGAGCCAAAACATGGGTAGATGATGTTCATGCCGGAACGAATTTATCTCAGTCTTATACTGGAGATGGAGTTATTGTTGGAGTTATTGATGGCGGTTTCGACTATACTCATCCAACATTTTATAATAACGATTTTACAGAGTATAGAATTTCTCGTGTTTGGGAACAGGATCAAAGCGGTACACCACCTGCAGGATTCGATTATGGTAATGAACTTGTTGGTTATGATGCAATAGTTAGCGATGGATATAGTTCTACAGGCTCTAGTCATGGGACTCATGTTGCAGGTACCGCAGCAGGCAGTGGTTCGATTTTACCGATATTTAAAGGTGTAGCATATGAAAGCGAGATTGTTTTGGTACCCTATGGCGGTCTTAGTCCTTATCTTGCTAATGGTATACAATATATTTTCAATTATGCGACCTCAATAGGCAAAGCAGCAGTTATAAATATGAGTTTAGGAGTACATAAAGGGCCTCATGATGGGACATCTATTTTTGATCAATTTTGTGACGGAAGTGTTGGTAAGGGTAAAATATTAGTTGGGGCAGCAGGGAACGAAGGTGCCGATAAGCTTCATCTCGATTATGATTTTGGCTCAGACGAAACAGTAAATAGTTTTATTGAGTTTCCCCATAATTCAAATAAATCAAGTGGTTCAACATTTATTGATATTTGGGGGGAAGCATCAAATAACTTTACAATTGCCATAAATATTTATAATATTGATGGGGGAGGATATCAGGGTTATACAGAATATGTTTCATCGGCATCAGATGGAACTTACAATTTTACTATTCAGGATCCTGACCCAGACAATTCAGATGATGTATGTGAAGTAACAATTGCTGTTGAGCATTCAAATTCTCAGAATAATAAACCTCATATGTATGTAACTGTTGATAATACTGACCAGAACGAGGAAGGAGACATTTATGATTATGTACTATTGGAAGTTGTGGGATCTAATACAACTTTTGATGCCTGGTGTAGTAATGCAGGGGAAGCAATTTTTTCAGATAAGGGAAACTCCAGTGCTTTAAATGGAAACACCAACACAACAATTGGTGAGATTGGAGGAACCGCAAACTCAATAATAACTGTAGGTGCCTATACGTCGAAGAACAATTATACAGATTATCAGGGGAATAGTCATGATGTTGGTTTTTATACAGCAATTGGCGCTGTGGCACCTTTTTCAAGTTTAGGACCAACAGTTGATGGTAGATTAAAACCTGACGTAAGTGCCCCGGGTAATGTAGTGGTCTCATCTGTTAATTCATTTGATGGTAACTATGATGGCGAGAGTTCAAAAGTGGTTGGTGAAGTACATACTGAGAGTAAATATTGGTGGTTTGCAACAATGCAGGGAACATCTATGGCAAGTCCTATGGTTACCGGAATAATTGCACTCTGGCTTGAAAACAGTCCAACTTTAACACCAAATGATATTAAACAGTATATGCTGGAGAATTCATGGACAGATACTTATACGGGTTCTGTTCCAAATAATACATGGGGGGTTGGTAAAATAGATGCCCACAAAACCATAAAGGCCATTGAAAATTCCTTTGGAATTGAAAGCATTTATGACAATGATGCTGTTGAATTATATCCTAATCCTTCCAACGGAATATTCTCTCTGGAGATTACCGATGAAACAATTAATAGTATTCAGGTTTTTGACCTTAGTGGTAAGTTAGTTTATTCGGAGAACGTAGTTGATAACGAAAAGCAAAAAGAAATTAATTTATCTAATCTGACTAGTGGAATTTACATCTTAAAACTGACAGCCGATAAATATATTTTACAGTCGAAATTAATGATAAACAAGTAAAGGGTCTTGACAGTTATAACAAGAATAATCAGGGAAATTGTTTAATTCTTGTTTAGTAAAATTAAGGTAATAGTCGTAGGAAATTAGGTGATTACACTTTAAAACTGAATATGGCTTGAGATTATTTTTGCATGAATAAAATAAATCTCAAAGCTATGAAACGTATTATCTATTTTTTTTATTTCTTACTTATTTCTGTAGTAAGTTTCTCTCAACCAAACTTTACAAGTGATGATATCCCATATCTCGGGGATAGAGACACTCTGCGTTTTCTTAATTATCAGGCTATTGATAATGATTTAATGAACGAAACCGGAAGTAATTACCAATGGGATTTTAGTTGGTTGCCTTTTGAAACCTTCCCGACTTTTATTGATACGGTTACCTATAGGGTACCAACACACGCCATTAGTTTAAGTATTCCTGATGCAACTATGGAGGATATTTCATTTGGATCCTCTGGTGGCCATTTAAATGTGTATGCGCTCCGTAACGATAGTTTAATATTATACCGTCAAGGGGGAAACCTATCGGGCGGAATAATTTTTAGTCCTCCAGTAACAGATATTGTATTTCCCATAAGTTATGATAATCAGTTCGATTCTTTTACGGAGTTTTTCATTATTAATGGGGGTGGTCAAACGGTTTATATTGGGGATAGAAATAACTCAGTAAAATATGATGGCTATGGAAGTTTGAGCCTCCCATGGGGGAATTTTACAGATGTTTTCAGGATACATAAAGTGGTAAAAGATTCCACATATTCCATAGGAACAACAGTTACATACGACACCTATACCTGGTATAAAAAAGGTGGATATGTTCCATTACTAAGTCTGCAATATTCAGGAGCAAGTAATCTATATTTTGTGTTTGCTAGTCTGGGCAGAGGAATCTCAGGACCAAGTAGTATTGTTGAGATTGATAAAGCAATACTAAAGGCGTTTCCAATACCTGCAGAAAATATTCTTAATATTGATGGATGTAGTGCTCAATCAGCAAAAATATATAGCCTTTCTGGCCAAATGATTCAGGATTATCCTCAGATAAGTAATAATAGATTGGATGTTAGTAATATCAAAAAAGGAATTTATATTGTGAAAGTAGTTGATAATCACCAAAAAGTATTCTCCTTGAAACTGCTTAAATAAGGAGCAATTTATTCAATCAATTCATTCACTCTTCACGGTTACTTCAAGTCTCTCTTATTCAAAATAAAAGAGATTGATGAAAGGTAAACGACAAACCATCCCATTGAAATGGCAATTGCCTTTAGTGAAATATTGTCTTCAATTTCCATAAATACATAACGTCCAAAGGGAACTTTGATGAGATTATTTAAGGATTTAACGGGAAAGAACTGTGCTATTTCAGACCAGATACCATTTTCAAAATATGGTGCATTTTCTAAAATGGCAACAGCAATTGGTTCAAACATAATGGTGTAAAGGAATAGCGCTACGATTACAAAACCTGCTTTTTTTATTACTAAAGCCAAAAGGAAAGCCAGAGTACAGTAAACCACGATTTCATAAAAGTATGCAACCAGGAATTCCATTTCATCAAAAATCACCTCAGTACCAAAAACATGCGAATAGATAGTTCCATTAATTAAGCCGGCTATAAAAATAAAAATAGTACTTAATAATGCCATGGCAAGTATCATCATCATTTTACTGGTCAGGAATTCCTTTTTGCTAAACCCATCAATAATATTTTGGCGTAGAGTGTTATATGTTAAATCGTTGTTTACAGAAATAATAACAATAAATGCCAGAAATATTTTTACAAAAGAACCCAGATAAGTAATGTTTTGCCAGATGTCAGGGAAATCAAAAATGGGTATTATTGTCGGGTCGATGCCGTCAAAATCTGCACCCTGTCGTTTCAACCATTCCAAAAATAATCCTCCTGCGGATGCTATGAGAAGCAGAGCAACAAGATACATTGCTGTTAATATCCAAAAAACCCTATAGTTTTTTACCTTAAGCCATTCAAGTTTTAATGCTCTAATCATGGGCTTTAAGGATTTTAAGGAATTCTTTTTCCAGTGAGTTGGTATGTGTAAGTAGTTTTTTAAGAACTATTCCCTGCTCAAAACAAAACTCATTAATATGTAATGCAGTAAAGCCGTCTTTCATGGTTATGTCTAATGTCCCGCTATTTTCGGTAATACTTTCAACTCCTTCAAAAAGTTCAAGTTTGGATTTAAGTAATTTATTGTTGTTGCTATTAACTTCAACTTTATTTATTTCTTCCAGGGTGTCACTTACCACTCCTTCATGAATTTTTACCCCTTTTCTTAGAACACAAAAATGAGTACACACTTTCTGTACTTCATCCAGTAAATGACTGGCCATTATTATTGTTTTCCCTTGTGAGCCTATCTCTGTAATCAGTTCCCTAACCTCTGCAATTCCTTGTGGGTCGAGGCCATTTGTGGGCTCATCTAATATAAGAACCGGAGGGTCGGAAAGTAATGCGGATCCAATTGAAAGCCTTTGCTTCATTCCCAGACTGTATGTTTTAAACTTATCGTCTTTACGATCATATAAGCCAACTTGTTTTAGCACAGAATTAATTCTCTCTTTTCCCGATTTCTTAATATGAGCCACAATTTCAAGATTTTGAACCGAGGTGAGATATGGTAAAAAACATGGTGTTTCAAGTATTGCACCAATTTGTTTTCTTGCCTCTACATTCGGCATACCATCAAACCATTTAAAACTTCCTCCACTTGGTGCCACCACATCAAGAATCATTCCCAGAGTAGTTGTTTTGCCACTTCCATTTGGACCCAATATTCCATAAATTTGTCCTTGCGAAACGCTGAGGTTCAGATTTTGGACTGCTTTTATCTTTCCAAAGTTTTTAGAAAGACCTTTTATTTCTATGGTATTAGTCAAATTCAGTAAAATTTAAATCTAAAACATCAATGAAATCTCCTTCCTGAAAACTACTTATCATTTTAGGAATTTGTTCCCAGCCAATATCTCCTTTTAAGTAAAAAGCCAGTGAAATTTCATCATTTATCACAATTCCCACAAATTCTCTGTCATCTGTTTGTGGACTTCCCAGAAGGTGCATGTCATTTCCACCACCCTGAATAAATACAAATTCTTCAAAGCCCTTTGATTTGAAATCATCAATCATTTTGATATACAATTTATCTGCTCCACTAATGGAATCAAGTTTGTAAACCAATAGTTTATCAATATCATTTACAATCTCATTAAATTCGGGGTTTTCTGCAATATTGAGCATTCTTAAGGTACTGGGATAAAAACAAAATGCCCTTTCTTTATGTTCTTCAGCAAAATCTTTAAAAAGGTCTTCCTGCCCATTAACCGACAGGAAAACCGTTAAAAAGAATATTGTTATGTAGATTTTGTTTTTAATCATTATCATTATCGTCGTCATGATCCTTATCATGCTCATAATGGAAGTTACCAAGGCTCTCCATTCCATCCATCTTCATTCCACTGGCAATTTTTGAAACATCTTTCAAATTGATCTCGCCATAAAGGCTTAAAAGTACGAATTCTTCGTTTCCACCCATAAGCATAATTAGTTCCGCTACTACACCGTCTTTTTCTTTTATTGAAAAGATAATATCCTCATCAGCATCCTTCACCGACATTAGTTCTTCGTACCCGGCCTTTTTAATTTCTTTGGCAGTTATTTTAAACAATTCCTTTGGGTTGTCAATGCTATCGGCTACCAAAACCTTCAAGCCTTCAAGTTTACTTATGGCCTGCATAAACTCTGTTTCATCTTCAGTACCGCCTTCAAAATTGGCGAATAGAGAAAACATTTTTTGATTGATAGTTACCTTGGTAAACTGATCATTGTCAGCATATTTCTCAAAATAGTTGTCTAT
>Ga0164315_10002156_pt1 | contig 15026 bp, 30 predicted proteins | sample GuaBasSedimGuay6_FD_113737 | JGI IMG/M metagenome (GOLD analysis project Ga0164315, IMG submission 113737) | Subseafloor sediment microbial communities from Guaymas Basin, Gulf of California, Mexico - Guay6, Core 4569-2, 0-3 cm | ecosystem: Environmental > Aquatic > Marine > Hydrothermal vents... | reverse complement strand
TTTCAAAATCCTGCATAAATCGCATGGTATCAGGATGCTCTAAATGTGTGTCACAAAAAGCTAAGTAAACATTTTCAAATTCTTCTAGTGCTAATAAACACGCGATACTAGAAGCTATTCCACCTGACCACCAGCCAATAACTCTACTGGTGATTGGTTTCCCATTAAATCGGTTGTCTTCTCTTTCGGTAGTTGCTAGTTGCCTATCAGTTACCCATTCGTTGCTTCGTATGGTGTCATTTATTATTCTTCTTATTTCCATCGACTATTTATAAGACATTAAAAAAGGTAGTATGTTACCAAATAATTCAGCAACAGACTACCCCTTTAATGTTTAGCTAAAATGTAACGCGATTTTACAATTCTAAATAATCAAATCTAGCTTTGAAAATTGCGTTTTTTCCGATAGGTGTGAACTCCCCATCATTTTCAAATAAATCTTTCACCATAGTTTTTACATTCAAATGTAATTCACGAAAAGATTCTTCATTTCTTGTACGTCTACCAACATCTTCGTCTTGAAGGTATTTAAGCATACAATACAACATTTGACCAGTTTGTTTTCGATAGTCTTTGTTGAGAGTGAATTCATTAGCGAATTCTTTAAGAACTAACAACGGAGAGCGACGAGTTACGTCGTCTGGCGTAATACCAGGGTTTGATGTACTGATTAAACCCATCATTCTTATGAACTCAGGACTTAATGCACCATTATGTTTTTTAAGTTCAATAACACCCAATAGAATTGAGGCAGTTCTTAATGGTGTGTTATATGATTTACCAAACTGTCTTAAATTTTCAAACACCGCGTCAACAGCCATAAGTGAATCTTTTTGTGCAGCGACACCACGTTGAATATTATCACTGTAAAGGTTGGTTATTGCGTAATTATAACCGGAAGCAAAGAATTTTGATTTTAAAGTAACACCAACATCAGCTAACACGCCTGATATTTTGTCTTGCTTTAATTCAACTGAAGCACTGTTATTATAAGAATAATACAAATTTGATGCTTGATGAAACGAATGTACCGTATGCACCAGCAAATCAACATTCAAAGGAACTTTAATTTCATTACGTTGCCATAAATATTTTCGGCTATTTCCGTCGATAAGATAAATTTCGTCAGCTTTAAAATGTTCAGTTGGACGACCATTTTCAAAAACGCGCTGGCAATCTTTTGAAAATTTCACAGCAGTAACCATCAATGCTGAATCAATTTTGTTGTAATTGAGCTTTGTTACGTCACCATTGGCTTTTCGTAATGAATTAACCAATTTTCGTGAATGTCTTTTAGCATCACGCTGTAATGCAAATTTAGGAATGTCAAAAAAACTATCAATAGTGATTGACATTTTTAAAATAGTAGTTGGCGCAATATCAGCCAAGTCGAGTTCATCAATTTTCATAATATTATATCTCTTGTAAAATTTTCATGATATAAACGATTTATATGCGTATTTAAAACGCGGACACGTTTGTTTTTATGATTGAATTTTAATAAAAAAATGTTGGTGAAATACCAACGGTTAGTTGTGTATCGAAATACACGTATCGAATTATACACGTATAGTATATAATAACAATCTTTTTAATCATTTTTTGAAAAATGACCATCTTCACCTGTAGGTTCGTATTCTGGGAATAATAATCTGCGTTCCACTAGACGTTCAAGATGTCTACTCTCATGCAACACTAAAGCCATTCTTAAATGGTGTATGATTCGCTCGTTACCATGCCAAGATTTCTCAAGTTCTAAAAACTTAACTCGGTCTATTAGAACTCGCAGAACTTCTTGATTATTTGTTCCTTCTTTGTTACAGCCATGACCACGATTAACAAATTGTAATTCTTGAGAATTTGTACCATCTAAATGATTTAAACGGTAAGTGTGACCAGCTTGTATAACTTTCATAATCCTAGATATTCATTCAGCTTGCGAATTGACACCAAAAAAATCATTCCTAATATAGAAAAATATATTCTCTCAACTGCGACTGTATAATTTGGGGTTTCTTGCATATACTGATAAAAGAAAAAACCAACAAAAAACATTAATAATTGAATTGTTATTATAGCGTATTTCGCTATCATAAATTTCTCCTAAAAAGGTGTAAATATGTCTACGTCTTTACCAGTTGGACTATGCACTTGATAAGTGTCGCCCACCCCACGGTTTTTAATGATATTCCACGTTTTTGACACGGTATTAGCATATCTGGCCTGTCTACCGTTTAAAATTACACAATAGTTCATATTATCTGAACTTTGACGTAACGCTTGAACTGTGTTAATAGTTACTATGGTATTTTTCTCTCTAACACTTTGTAACGCTTTGAAGGTATTGAAGTATTTGTCATCTTCTGTATCGTCGAGAGAATAACATTCAATACCCTCTAATTTTATAAAACTTTGGAGTCTTTTAGCTAATGCACTTTTTCCTGTACCGGAGCATCCAGATATTGTTATTCTTATTTCATTTACCGCTGTTGTCATCTTTTATACCTTCCAACATTTTCAACATGTAACGTTTATCAACATTAATGCTTCCCATAAACTGTTCTAAAAGAAACGATTTTAAAGTTATATCGTTATCTTCTGTAAATTCTTCATTAGCAGCATCATACATGATTTTATAATATTGGATGATATTATAAGCATGGTCAAACCCCTGCCTACTTAATTTCGTGGCTATGTATGAAAGAATGAACGTATCAGATTTTTTTAAATCGTTAAACACGCTCATTCTTCTTCAACCTTTTCAACATCTTTAATTCCAAACTCTTTCCATCGTTTAATCATAAATTCCTTGTAAGAGAAAGGTTTATCTAAGTAAAGATTCATAGCCAATCCAAAGAATTTTTTGTCTAAATCTTTTTGACCAGCAATTGCATATTCTTTACGCTCTAAATGTTTATTAGCCGCATAAAACTTTTCGACCATATCAACAACATGATTATATAAATGTCCAACCTTGTCTTCCATATCTTGTATAAGCCGAATAGCAACAGGGTCGTCATGGAACAACGAACGCAAATCATCAGTAGCTTCCAACAGAACAGCTTCGTATAAGCGTCTAGGACTGTTTATACTGTCTTTAGACTTGTGTAATGCTAAGTATGCCAAAGTTTTAATTTTGAAAAACATACCATCTTCCATTTCACAAACAAAACCTTCAATGCTTTCTGACATATCAGGAACCTTTGCTAAAAACGCTACAGGGTCTTTTGGCGCAAAATGGTTAACACGATATTTACACATTACTGGATGAATACCCCAAACGTGATGTTCCCAAATATCAAGATAATCACCACTTATGTCGTTTCGAACATTTAAGATTTTCAGTTCAGGTTCATCGTAGGCTAAAACTATACGGTTATGTGGTGAACACCATTCAAAATTGACGGTAAATTCGCGTTTCACCAAATAATCAACCACCACCAATAAATCGCTATGACTTTTATCTTGAATGTAATCATTAGCGTCGTTAGCTTGGTCTGAGTTTAAAGACCCTTTAGATTTCAGCTTTACTTTGTTATTGTGTAAATAACTTGAAATTAAAGAACCATCAGCTTTATCCATCAACCGTTTGACTTTAGATAGGTCTAATTCCATTGTTAAAGGGTTTTCGTACAGGTTAAAGAACTTTGCCATAGGTCTTGACGCGATTCTAATAAACCTGCCAACAGTGTCAACCTCAAACATTATTCCACGACATTCTAAGCCACCTGGTTTAAGAAATTCGGTGTAGGATGCCAGACGATAATTGAAGATTCGATAAATTGCATTATCTAACGTATCTTCTTTAAAGAAGAACGCTTCGCTTTCATCTGCAAGAGTTAATAGCCTGTTATACAGCTCTTTCATATCATTCACCGTCTTAATAGTTCAAATTGGGGCTATTGTAACAGGTTGTCGCAACACTTACAAATCTTTGGAGTAAATTATATTAGTTAAACGTATATCCATTTCAGAATATAACATGGATTCAGCCCAATCAGGATATTCGTTAGACATATAAATATCCATCAAAATTGTTAGCATGATATTATCATAGTGCATTTTTTTAGGGTTAAGTTCGATAACACCGTAATGCTCTTCCAATCGTTCAAATGATAAACCGTTGCCATCTTTTCTGGAATACTTATCATTAGGAGAACAAAACGCTACACCGTATCGAACCGTATGCAACCCTTTAAATTTAGCTATAGTTATTACACCACGATGTTTAGCGTGTGCTGTATTACCTAAGTGTGAAAATTTCACAAGTTCTTTTTTTATTTCCATAATTTTCATCTATTTGAATTTTTCATTAAAAAGTTTGGTATTTGGTTCTGGTAGCTCCATACACTTAACCAAATCAATGAACTCGGATAATAACATTTCACTATCGCCACCTTCTACCAACGCATATTCTAAGGTTTGTTCTACTAACTCTTTGCCTTGAATCACACCTTCACGCCATTTTTGCATTAAAATGTGTCCCATTCTATTTTTTTCTTTACTGTTCATTCTACTATATTCCCACCACCCGTCATTAGGGCGTTATGTGCTGCAAGTTGAAAGTTCCATTCCATTGTATCATTTCTATCTGGCAATGGTGGAGTTATATAATCTGGTTCTGTAGTCTTAATACGTTCAAGACATTCTTTTAAAATCCGATAATCTTGTGCAAAATGGTAAAAATCATCAGCAGTCACATATTCAACTTCATCAATCAATATCTTGTTCATTTTTGTACCTAATTAATAGTTTACTCGCGTAACAGCGAAAAGAAAAATCCCACCACGGACGATAATACGTCAATGTTAATAGTGATATTAAACCACACACCACATCTAAAAACGAATTTATCATATTTAATGTCCACACCAATATAAAACGTTTAATCTCGCGCATCATCTAATCTGCAAGCTTACAAAATATGATGGTTCAATTAATTCCATACCATATACGATTTCTATTCTTTTGCCATCTGGTGATTGTTTAGTTCGTGCTATAAATGGAGAAAACACCATACCTGAATCTTTGTTATCATACCCTTTATAACATAATAACGCTACTGTATTTCTATACGAAACAAAAATATCGACACCACGATAGTTGCCTAATTTATTAACATCACCCAAATATAATTCAGTATTGAATTTTGGATTTTGGCGAAAAATTGGAAATAATTTAACGGCTAAATCGACAGGTAGTATCCACTTATTTCTTATATCAGGCAACATAACATCACCAGATATTTCAGCAGCCAACCACAGCTTTTGGAGAACGTCATCAGCGTTATCGGTTATGTCTATCCTAAAGTTAGGTTTAATACTGTTTTCGTAAATTGAATCGGATATTTTAGCAGTCATAATATCTGCAAATTCATACTCTACAATAGTGTCAGCCATTTGATAATTTTCTAACAAAAAATTTCTATCAATCACGAAAGATATTTTTTTATCACATAATATCTTAACAGTTTTATAATTCAATTCCGTTAAGTTAAACCGTTCGACATAAGATATTTCAACTTTGGGTGTAGAAGCACACACTACATTAATAATATTGCGGTAGCATAGGCAATTTAAAAATTTTCTTAAAATCGTATCACCAGTATAGGTGTTTTGACTGTAGGATAAATCGAAATTTTTAGTGTTTGAAGTCATTTTTGTCTCGACTAATGTATAAATCCCACTCGCTTGATTCTGTTAGCAACTCTTTGTCCACAACTTTATGAGGAAGACCATTTTCTTTCAAATGGTTTATAGCACCTAAACACGGTATTTCTGGATTATCATGACACGCCCAAGTTTTATCATGAGTGACGCGCATGGTTACTATCTCATACGGTGTTGGTAAACACCCATAATTTTGTGTGGTTTCTGAATATTCATTAAACGCGAATGGACAAGCAGACTCTTCACCTTTGTTTATACAAGCACCGTCACACATTATGGTTTATATCCACAGCATCTTTACGTTTCTCATATTCTATAGAAGCAATTTGGTCGCCACAAAGTTTTTTCAATCCCCACAGTTCTTCAAGTGTCAACTCATTAACGTTTGTGCAGTTAGTTTTATCCCATATAAACTGTTCAACATTAGAACAGTCTTTACGGTTTTTAATCGTTGCCATTTTCAATCCCCACTTCAGATTCAACCCGTTTTTTGATTTCGTCTTCAATACTGTCTTCGAGATTATTAAGAAAATCCCGAACATTCGAAAATTGTTCGGATATGTCTTCATTAATAGACGATGTGAGTCTTTCAACAATACCCTTTTCAACTTCTCGGTCTACACTATCTTGCCAACGTTCGATGAATGAAAACAAATCCATTTCATGTCCATTAATTGATAAGTTAACGTCTATTTCGCTATCATTAGAATGTGAATCCTTAATAATAGAGTCTTTAACCTCTTTATTTGCATGATATGTAATGCAATGTAATACTATTTTAGATAGCATAGTATTTGCTTTCATTTGTTTACCAATATTGATTATCATTTTTTACCACCTCGTTTTTTCTTTTGGCCTTTCATAGTTTTAAAGCTCCACTTATCAAAACCTTTAGCATCACGCAAAACGATGTTATCTGTGATTTGTGGTGGGTATTCATTAACAGCTTGTGCGCCAATCCACATAACTAATTCCTGATACGCTGTATAAGGGTCAAACTGGGATTGGAAGTTAAAATCTTTTAACGTTGGAGAAGAATCTAAAGTCACTTCTCGGTGTCCAGTTATTCTTAATGTGAAGACTGGTGTTTTATATTTTTGGAATAGATTTAGCTGGCGTAATTCAGTGCTAAACTCTAACAACGTGTTTAAGCTTTGTGCGAACCGCTCGTAGTAATATTTAGAATTCTCGACATTGAATTTAACACAAGCTTGCAAATCGTAATCAGCTACCACATCAGTTCCACCATAACCGTTGGGAACGTTATAAGTTCTTAAATGTCGTTCTTTGATGTATTTTTTAAGTTCAACTAGTTCGTGTCTGTCATATGGACAAGGGGCATTAAATGTATGAACAAGATAGATTCTATCACAAAAGCCTATTACCACTAACTCGCACCCATAAAGTGTGGTGTAATGTGGGAATCCTACTATATCAGAAACATCAATTTTTTCCGATTTCCTGATATAAGTGATATTTTCATCATACATGACACCTTGAACAGAGTCATAGTAATCTTTGAATTTAGAAATAATTCTCATACATCATCACGCCAGTCTTGTTCACATTTAGCACACAAAAACACCAACCTTTTACGATTAAAAACATCTTCATCGTAAGGGTCAACAACTTCTTTGACGTTTTTGGTGGTTTGACAACCTACACACATACGGTTTTCATAATCCACATCATCATAATCATAATCAATCATAAGCACTCCTGTTACGAGTTTTAATTATAACAGGAGTGCTTATGAATTACAAATTAGACCACGTAATTTTTAACAAATTTGTAGTGTTTAACCGCTCTATCTTCTGTAATTTCAACATCAAAAGCGTGTCGTAATTCGTTTACAATGGCTTTGTACATAACATTATCATCTTTGATAAGAGTTTTTAATGATAGTTTTTTGGTGTTGACACCATCAACATAACCCCACAATTTTAAAGCATTGTTCACAGTTTGAACAGCGATAGCTTGTCTTACAGTAAGTTTGATTTTAGAATCGTCAACGATTGGTTTAGAGAAAACCATAGCATCATGGTAATCAGCTAAATCGGCAAGAACTTCATATTCACAACATCTACCTTTGGTATTGGTGTAATCAGATGGTATTGTAACAACGTTTTTAGGGTTGATTTTAAGTATTACTGTTTTACCACCGTTTACAACACGATACGAACCTAAATACGATTTTGAACAGAAATGTAAACCGTGAGAACACGTACTATCTCTATCATCATCCACTAGATTTCTTTGCATACTTACAGTTTCACCAACAGAATTATCAATGGTATTGGTATAAATATCGAAATAATTCTGACGTAAGTTTTTATACGCTAGAAAATGACCATCTTCTGTTATCGGTAAGTCACCGAAATGTAAAAAATCATATAGTTCAGTAACCGCAGAAGAACTTGGATTGTCCATTAAATTAGTTAAGAACGCCACCATCTTATTGATAGGTTCGCCAGATTGGTGTAATCTTATAATACGCCTGGTTAATGTGGTGTCAAGTGGCTGACCTTTGTATAGTACAACATCACCTTGAGATTCGACACAGCCAATTGAAAAATCATCTACGGCTTCTATCACAGCAGTAATATCCAATAAAGGTTCGATGCCTGTGTGGTCGTTAAAATCCACAAATTGTCTTATTTCATCAAAATTTGGGTGTTCTTTGCCAACAGAATATTGTTTTCCATTAACGTGAATAACCACAATAGATGATGTGGCAACGTAAGGGTATTTCATATTTTTTCTCCTATTTTAGAGTTCATATATAACGCGACATCATTCTTATAAATGTCTTCTTGTTGTCGGTCACATAATTCGTTAAAAGTTTTAAATAATGGGAATTGTTTCAACAATTTATCATGTGAATTTGCTGTAAGATTCTGAACTGGGTTCGGTAATTTTCCTATCAATGACAAAAAATGCCGTTTATTAACAGCTATAACATTATCATTTTGTTTTGTATAAAACGCTTTATCAGCTAGATAATCTTTGATGGTTGGATGCGACTTATCAATTAAACTGTTAAGCCTTTTAATATATTTCCAAGCAAAGCTAAATTCATCCATTTCTAAATTAGTATAACGTTCAATAACTTTAAGGTCAATTCTTTTTGCGAATTCATCTATAATATCGAATAAATTTCTAAATGTATCTAAATTCTCAGACTTAAACTGCTTCTTATGTGAATCTCGAATCCCGTATATTAAAGGGTTGTCTGGTAAAACGTTTAAATTTGATAATACTCGAATTATTCTATTCAAAATAGCAGGAGAATAACATTCGGGTGTCATAGCATCGAACCTAAACGCTGGAACATATATAATGTTTTTAGGGTCTACCAACTCAACATAATCCCAACATGAAGTATTCCAGTTATAACATTCCTTTCCACTTAACCTTAAAACATTACCCTTTCTTATAGCTGAACGTTTAGCTCTAACAACTTTTGGTAATTCGTTAGTTTCGGAAAGCATTATGAAGTCTGGATTACCTAAAATATTTAAAATATCGTCACGTTTCTTATCTTTATCTTTATCCGTAACCCATTCACCAAATTGGATAGTGAAAACAGTATCGTACATAGCCATTTTATCAATTATGTGTTTTTTCAAACGCTTAACATAGCTTCGCTTCACATCGTTGAAAACTATGAAAGTTTTAGCACTGTATGGTATTATATTGAATTTGGTAGAAGTAATTTTAACATGATTATTGTTAGTTTTTTGGTAGCGTTTCAAGCCAAAGTGTCCAGGTACAGCAGATAACAGATTAAGGTTTACCCCAACAGAATGTTGTATGGGTTTTTTATCGTAAATCAAGTTTAAGCTATCAGTATGTTTAATAATTTCATTTGGATACGTGTTTTGAATCTCGCATAATAATAGTTGTGCATCCCATTTGGTAGCACACTTCCCAATTTTAGATATTATCGAGTCGCGCACTGTATTATAAATGTCATTTAGAACCATCATAATATTTTGTGACGTTCTTTCATCATAAGACAATTCTTCACGACTTGCAGAAACTTCCAAATCACCAATGTTGAAATTTATATCAGTGTTCCCATATTTAATGACAGTTGCTAGATAATCTGGTAAATTTAAAATGGCAGAACTGGCTATTGGATAACCTACGTTCCCCTGAATAGCGTTCATTCCACTAAAATTGGATTGTTTGTATAATTTCCAATTCTTTCCTTCAAACAAAACCGTTCTATCTTCGTATACCGGAAAATTATAACCATTTATAATCGGTTTAACTGGGAAATGTTTGAAAACACTTTCAATTTTAGTTCTGAATGTATGAAAATCAACTTCATTAACATAGAAACCAACTTCTATACCATTACGTTTATTTGATTTATTCGCAGCCATTAACGATATGTTAGGTGTTCCAATATCGTCTATGTAAGCAGTATAAGATTTCGCTTCACCGTTCATATAACTTGTCACATTGAACGTATCAGTGTAAGAGAATGGACTTTTAGAACCTAGACCTAATGCGCCTATAAACTCATTAGAATCGGTTTTAGTGCTACTAAAATAGGTGGTGTACAATGTCATCATATCTTCGTGAGATATGCCTGTTCCAAAATCTCTAACTTTGAAATATGGATTTAAGATTGTAGGTAGATGAATTTCAAAGGGTTCAACTTTGTTCCCATTATCCACATGGGAATCGTAAGCATTACAACTAAGTTCTCTAATAATAGCTAGAACTTTGTCTTTATATAATGCGCTGGATAATATTTTAAATGCTTTGGCAGAGGCCGTGATGCTGAATGTGTTTTCAGCTATAACACCATTTGAAGTGACATTATTTTCCGGTATTACTAATTTCATATTCTACCCACTGTATTAAGAATGGGTAGTATAACTTTATTCTAAAAATTTAGCAACTTTCTCTTTTACTTCATCATCTGAAATGATGGTGGATTTTCTATTAGGTGCATATTCCCAAAGTCCATCGTTTGAAATTAAAATTTCTTCACTGAATCCATTATCAACATTCCTAGACATAGCTAGTCCTAATGGGTGTAAAATTTCAGTATTGATACGCTCAATTAACCCAAGTTCGGACATTTGGTTCCAATTTAATGTTATAGGGCTTGTCATATCTACATGGTCTTTAGTTATATTCATTTTGTTTCTACATATCCCAAGTTTTATTGGTGTCTCTTTTATACGCACCGCCATTCAATTTATTACCAGATTTTACTAAATAGTTTAGGTCAGATGTGCTCAATTCATCAAGGGTTCTACCATTCAAAACTCGGTCACGTAGTTCTACCCATTTCACAAAAACGCTTGGTGGTTTATTGTTTTTCAAATCTCTATTAAGTTTTTTAATATTATCAAGTAGTTGTGACTGTCCATCATTCCCATTGTCCAACATTTCTTTCAGTAATTTCATTTATAAATCCTTTTAATGCTTTGTAATCGTAATTTTGGTTTTTTTCTTAATAACACCATGTTTCCAAAATTCTAACAAGGCTTCATCTTTAATGGTAAACGGTTTAACTTCGTATTCCATTGATTCAACTTCTTCTGTAATAAATTCTACGATTTCATCAATGTTTTGAGCATCAACCATAATTTCTGTAGTAGTTTCTTTATCGCTTACACCTTCTGATAAAACGATAGCAAACGTTCCACGTTCCACAAAATCGTCAGCGGTCATACGCCACGAACCTTTCTTACCGTGATACTTCCCTAACTGTTCAACAGCATAAGCTATAAGAATCTCATATTGTTTCCAAGAATTAGGCATTGTGTTTTGAGGAATGTCCACACCTAAAACCTTATAAGCTTTGTTAGCTAAATCTAAAGCATTACTCCACTTTCCAGATTGTTCCGCACCTTTACGAATCAATTTTTTCAATTCATTCACTGTGGCTTCTGGTAACTCTGTCATATCATCCATTTCTAACAATGCTTGATAATTAAGTTGTTTCAAAAATTTCATATTTCTAAAGTCCTTCTTTTCTAAAATACAATCCAACACCAAATCCTAAAATAGCAAATCCCATTCCTAATCCATCATCAGCATCATTGTATAACCTTACAACCGTTGGAAACATAACATAATAATCATAGTTTTCAAATGACCAACGTGGTGTCTGTAGTTGTAGTTTAAAATATGGAAACCGTTTAAAGCGTATATTATGGGTTCCAGAATTATAACGTAATCTCATTTTAACCTAATTTTTTGAGTTCCCACAACCAACCACCGTCAACAAACGTATTTTTAACCTTACGGTACTTACCGGAAGTCATTAACGTATCGACAATATCACTATACAATCTTTTTTCAATAGAATCCTGAGTATAGAATGTTATGGTTTTCCTCTTGTTTTTCTTATAGTTACGAACCGCATCAACAGCGTATAAAGCTAAAGCAGACGTTATCCATGGGTGGGTATTGGCAAACTTTCCAATACCCTGTAAACTTTTTGATAAAACACCACCCTTCTTTTGTCCGATACCAACTTTCATAGCTTCATTTAAAGGATTATCTTCAACATACACAACAATGTCGTCACGCTGAAAAATAATATCTGGTTGTTTAATCTCTGTCAATTTCATCTTCAATCCTTTGATGTTTATACATTAATTCAAATTCTGCATTCATTTCAATGTATGATTCTGACGTTTTGTTATATCGTTGTAATATTAGCTCATGTTTTTTGATATGGTCTAATAGTTGACGAATTGTAATATTGTAATACTGTGCAACTTTACCATAGTTTTCACTATCCGCATCAGTTAACATGGTTGAATACAATACGGGGAGTTTGATTTTAGGTGGAGCTGGACAAACTAATATAGGTCTAGCAACGTCACGATATACTACATCTGGCATCATAGAACAACCAGATAAGGTTAGTAACACACAAATCTGGATAGTTTTAATGCTCATGTAACTTTCCTTGGTCAATTAAGTATTTAATCGCCTCTTTACATGTTGCAGGTTTATAACCGTTTAAAATGTTTCTAATGTTAGCAGCATTTCGTATGTTGGTATCATCTAAAATCTGTTCAAGCCTGACCATTTCTTCGTTCTGTTCTAACGTTTTCTTAGACCAACCTTCTATAACAGTATTTTGAGTTTTTATTGCTGTGTTACATCTTTTGATTCTGATTTCATATTTACCAATCAAAATCTCTTGACTTTCGATAATTCTTTTTAAATTCCAAACATAAAGGAACGCTGATATAATAGCTAATGCTACTACAATAGGAAACCAATTCTTTCTAATGAAATTCAATACTAATGGTAATAAAGGCATAATAATTCTACTGTTTTAAACTTTTCTTAATGTTAGTCAACTCTTGTTTAAGGTTGATATTGTCAGCTTCTAACCTGACCATCTTTTTGTTCAAACGTGTTATTATAGATTGCATCTTATTAATAACACCTTTTATAGTATTTATATCCTTTACTATTATGCTCTTATCTTTTTCTTCCATTATTCTTCTCTTATGGATAATACCTCATATTTATACTTCTCAACTTGTCGTCTTTCTTGCATGGTTAAACGGTCAAAACCACTTAACCATTTGTTGTGACGTTCGTTCATACAATATGGACAAGAACAACATGTCATATTGTCCACAAGTCTTATAATTCGTGAAGCTGGCACATCACCATAAAACGCACGTTGAAGTTTCTCAGTGCGTTTTATTAATTTCGCTCGTATTTGTCTGCGCCTAGCTCTTTTATAAGTTTTCATAACGACTCCTTTTTTACGGGAGTCCAAAAATTTAGACCCCCTGTGTCGTTTTGAAAACTTTAGTTAGTTCTTTCATCATATAGAATTTTAAGCCATTGTTGCAAAAACCATTTCATCAGATTCAGCTTTTTCTCTGAAAAATAAATCAGTAGGGTTTTCTACCATGAGAAAATTTTTCTGTGGTTGTTCTACATTAACACGCCATTCAATAATAGCTTGTAATGCTTGTTGTTGTTCTACAGTAAAACATTCAACACATCTTAATGTGTAACGAGTTTGGGTGATTCTTATTAACGCCCACTCTTTATTTTCACCAAAAAACCATGCGTGGTCATTTTTTTCCCACGTATCACGATTACCAACGACAATGGAACAAACACGTCTGGCAACTTCGCTAGGGCGCAACCCGTTATTTATATCAAAAACCACTTCCAAATCTTTCATATCATTCACTCTTTATCATCACAAAATTGTTCGGGGGGATTAAATTTGTCACCACCCGAAACCCAATCACTAACGTTGAAACCTTCTTCAACATCATTAATAAGTTTTACGGTATGAGAATCCATTCCTGTTTTCACAATTTCAATTTTTAATTGTTTCTTACTTTCTTCACCAGCCATAATCATGTCACGAACCGAATCTGCATATGGCTCTTCTTGCTTACAAACATAATATTCTGGTTCTTCTAACTTACCTAAAGCTGTTCTTACATTTTTCACAGTAAGTTCTATTTCTGCTAAATTATTTAACTGTGTTTCCGATAACAGTTTTAAGTATTTAGTTGGGATTATGAAATATCTATCTAAATCCATTTTTGGCCTCTTTTTCTATTTGTTATATAATCTGCTAATTAAATCAGCTTTTTTTAACAAAGCTTCAAAAATTATACACGTATCGTTTCTAATAGTACAATCGTTTTCAATGAATTCAACATTAAGGTCATTAGTGTTGATACGAATGCGGTTAGTTTCACGCCAGACAAATTCTATATGATGATTCATACTTTCCATATCAATGTGAGCAATTTGTTCAGGATACGGGACACTTTTCAAAACCAATTCAAATACTTTACTTTTGGTCGTCATCTTCGTTTTCTCGCATTTTGTTTAGTGCTAACGTAAAATTTCAAAGGCTTAGTTTCCACCCATTTTACGAAGTCTTGCATTTCAGGATATTCTAGTATTCTATCAATCGTGTGATAATATTTCAACAATTCTTTTTCTGTGAACACTGAATGGATTTTATTGTGACATATTTTATGAAGCTGAACAGTCTCTTTACCCTTCTTACACTTTGGTTTCAAGTGATGGAGGTTTGAACTATAACCATCATTTAACATTTCACGTTTACATAGTGGACATATATTCATTCTACTAATGGTGGTAAACCATCCTCTACGGTAGGTAAGTCTGGAACAGTGACAGCATTATCACCGTTACTAATTGTGTGTTTAGTAATACGATTTTTGGCTAATTCAAAGTAATCTTCATCACGTTCAATACCAACAAAATTAATATCTAAATTTTTACAAGCTACACCAGTTGTTCCAGAACCTAAGAACGGGTCAAGTATTATACCATTTTTAGGTGTAACCAGAGTAACTA
>Ga0164315_10002155_pt1 | contig 15027 bp, 13 predicted proteins | sample GuaBasSedimGuay6_FD_113737 | JGI IMG/M metagenome (GOLD analysis project Ga0164315, IMG submission 113737) | Subseafloor sediment microbial communities from Guaymas Basin, Gulf of California, Mexico - Guay6, Core 4569-2, 0-3 cm | ecosystem: Environmental > Aquatic > Marine > Hydrothermal vents... | reverse complement strand
CAGCTCATGGCGTAACTGCTGGATCACCCTTGGTATCCCGGAGATCTTCACGCTTGATCTTGGGCATGTGGAAGGAGAGATCTACAAGAAGATGCCATTAAATTATGTTAATACAGAAACACGCAGGCTGAATATAAGATACAGCCTCCTGGTTGAGCAAATGGCATTGAGCCAATCGGCTTTCCATTATTGGCAGGAGCAGGCAAAAAATACACAGTCTGGTGGTTCTCTTTTTGATTCGCAGCCCTCGCTTTCACCTGGCAATATCTGCAACGTGGATGAAGAGAATGAACTGGTTATTGGATTTTTCTCCGTTTCGGGAGTAACTGAGCGAAGAGTATTCATTGAAGATGTACCTGGCCTGAAGATTCAAAAAGACTTAAACTATTGTAAACCAGGAGAATACCCTAAATTCTTATCCTATTTTCCTCTAGCTTACCTGCCAGTATATATGGCACTTGAAATAGTGGAAGGATATAGGACATTCGGTGAAGTACATAAGTACTGTGTTGACTGCAGGGATTATAAGGGAAGTACGCATATAAAACCTGATTTCTGGTAAGATGCGATCCATTCAGCCCATATCATCTATGATGTCAATGATACAAAAACACAAGTTCAGTGGTATAGTCGGAAGCGTGGTGCTCCTGTTGGTGACTATCTATCAGCCCCTTCTGTCGCAGGAAGCCTCTGTCCAGTCATTTCTTGAAATAAGCGATCATGCCGAAGAAAAATATGGTCCTGATATGGTTTTAATCAGTGGCGAAAAGTATCACTATCCGTATAGAGCAGCCCTTGGAAATCCTTTCTTAACTTCCTCCGGGACTGATGATGCATCAGTACAGCTTAATGGTGTGGTGTATGAGAACCAGCGTGTTAAATACGACATACACAAGCAACTTATTGTATTGGAATTCAATGACATGACTGGTGCATCGAGAAGTATAATACTTAGGGACGAACTGTTGGACCAATTTATCCTGGATGATAGACTATTCAAGAAGTACCCTCAGGAAGGCAGTGATGAAAGATTTGGGCAGGTCATTTATGAAGGGGAAATCTCCTGTTTCTACTTCTGGAAAAAGAGATACTCGGTTGATTCAAAAGTCGGACAAAATCAATATAGCTTTTCGGATCCCATCAGGCAGTCGTATCTGAAGGCAGACGGACAGGTGACTCAATATAAAGGAAAGAGGGGCTTCCTGAACTGTTTCCCTGCGCAAGAACGTGTGCAAATCAAAGCATTTATGAAAAAGAACCGAATCAGGATCAGGAAAGAAAGCGATACGGATATGGGATTACTTCTGGAAAGTATAAATCAAATCTGCCAGGATGAAAATTAGGAATTTATTGATGATAGGTTTGATGGGGGGTGTTCTGACCCTGCAAGCTCAAGAGCATTCTTCCTATCTTTCGCTGGATTTACATGAGGCGGCGTTTGCTACATTTGCCGAATATTTTGAAAAGGAGACCGGTATAGAGTTGTTTTACAAGGACGAGTGGGTTGCTTACATCAGGGTAAGTATTTCAGAAGACAGCATAAACGCCCTTGATGCCATGCGGGCAGTCATTGAGACTGCTGGATTGAATATGCGGTATTATGTTCCAAACCGCCTGGTGATTGTTCCTGTGCTAAGGAGCAGCAGCGATCTTTCCCATCTGACCGGTTCAAACGGGAATCCTGAGTTCCTTCCTGAACCAGGTCAATCGGAGGGGGCAGAAGAGAGTTACCTGGAAGTTACCCGGCCCGAGCAGATGGTCCAGACCATTACTGTAGGTAAGTCAGGAAATGGATCTTCCCGTTCTGTGGCCCGGATCAGTGGTCGGATCAGGGATATGGATAGCGGAGGACCTGTGATCGGGGCCACCATGGTGATTATAGAAACGGGCAAGGGCAGCATCTCAGATCAACACGGGGTGGTGCTTATGTCCCTGAAACCCGGAAGGTACAACGCACAGTTTAGTTTTATTGGGATGAAGCCCTACTATTGTCAGCTACATGTGCTATCAGATGGCAATTTTACGGTTCAGATGCAAGCAACGGTGATTGCTCTGAACGAGGTTCAGATTGTGGGGAATCATTACCGGGATATCAACAGTACCGATGTGGGTGTGGAACGACTGAGTATGAACTCAGTGAAAAAGATGCCCCTTTTTATGGGAGAGAATGATGTGATTAAAATCTCCAAATTATTGCCGGGGATAACCAGTAGCGGAGAGGCTTCGGTGGGGGTCAATGTGCGTGGAGGAAGTGCGGATCAGAATATTTTCTATATCAATCGTGTTCCCGTATACAACACCTCTCATATGTTTGGGTTCCTTTCTGCCTTTAACAGTGATATCATACAGGATTTCAGTGTGTACAAGGGGAATGTCCCTGTCAATTACGGAGGAAGACTCTCCTCTGTATTTAATATCATTACGCGCAAGGGGAATCAGAAGAACTTCACAGTCCATGCGGGCATAAGTCCCGTTTCCGCCCATGCTACGGTGGATGGTCCTATAGTCAAAGATGTAGCCTCTTTTCTTGTGAGTGGACGAACCTCCTATTCAGACTGGATGCTCAAACGGATGGAAGATCCCGTTCTAAGGGAGAGTAGTGCCAATTTTTATGACTTTTCGGGTTCTTTGGCTTACACTCTCAATGAAAAAAATGATTTAAGTGCTTTTTATTACCAGAGTTCCGACCACTTTGCATACGGAGATATGAGCGAATATTCATATGGTAACAGGGGAGGATCTATGGTCTGGAAACACTCCTATTCACCAGCGCTCTCTTCTACTTTCACAGCTACAGCATCCTCTTACACTTTCGAAAATACGGAGAAACAGCTGATTTCACAGGCATATAAGCATGGATATAAGCTGAACCATAACGAGGTGATAGCCGAATTCTCCTGGGCACCGGCTATGAATCATCACCTCGATTATGGAGCAAGCCTGATTTATTATACACTGGATAGAGGAGTTGTTCTTCCTGAAGGGGAAGAATCATTAAGGATTCCTGTTGATCTTGGATATGAGAAGGGTGTTGAGGGCAGTGTTTTTGCAAGTGACAATATTACTATTCTTCCATGGTTATCTCTTTATGCAGGACTCAGGTATAGTTTCTTTAGTAATCTGGGACCCCAGGCGGTGCGTATCTACGAGGAAGATCAGCCTAAGACCGAGGGAACAGTTACCGATACGGTTTATTATGGCAAGAATGAACCCATCACTTTTGAGTCGGGACCAGAGGTCCGGGCTGCGGTCAATATAAAAACAGGACAGAACACAAGCATTAAATTCTCATTCAGTCAGATGAGGCAATACCTGTTTATGCTCAGCAATACAGTGACCATTTCGCCTACAGATCAGTGGAAACTATCAGACTATCATATAGTACCTCCCACCGGGAGTCAATATACCACGGGTGTCTACCATATTTGGCCGAAATTGGGATTGTCAGGGTCAGTTGAGCTATACTACAAGCATACAGATAACATAGTTGAATACAGAGACGGAGCCAGTTTTATAAGTTCCCCGTTTACGGAGATTTCCGTACTGCAGGGTATTCAAAATGCCTATGGCATAGAATTTATGCTGCAGAAATCCTCGGGAAGACTGGATGGTTGGATCAACTATGCCTATTCCCGGTCCTGGGTTCAGGTTGAAGGAGAAAGTGAAATGGAGTCTATAAACAGGGGTGATCCTTATCCTTCCAACTTTGACAGACCACATGTGCTAAACATCATCGGGAGTTACCATATTAACCGGCGCTTTACTATATCATCCAATCTGGTCTATATGTCGGGAAGGCCGGTTACCTATCCGACTTCCCTCTACTATATCAATGATTATGTCTATATAGACTACTATTCTAAGAACCAGGTCAGAGTTCCTGATTATTTCAGGATTGATGCCTCCCTGGTCATTGAAGGCAACCTGAAAGCAAACAAGCCCTTTCATAGTACCTGGAGTATCAACGTTTTCAATGTTTTGGGCAGGAACAATCCACAGTCCATATTCTTTGAACCGCATGAAAATTACCTGAAAGGATTTTCATTTTCGGTTATCGGTGTACCCATATTTACGGTAGCCTGGAATGTGAAACTTGGAAATTATGAGAGTAATTAAGATCTATTTGATGAGAACAATACTTATGATAATCCTGCTCTGTATTTGCAGTCAGGGGTGGACACAAGAGGCAGGAGCTGAAGTTCTGGGTGCTTCTGGAATTGAGACATATCGGATAGTGAGCGACAGGAGTATGTATATCGTTGGTGAGGAAATCAATTTCAGGGTATTCAATCAAAGCCCACAATCCATAAAGATGATGGAGTGGAGCAGTGTGTTCTACCTGGAACTAATTTCACCTCAGGGGTATTCGTATGCCCGGGCGAAATTTGAATTGGATTCTCTTGGAGTCTCAAGTACAATCCATGTACCTGAAAATCTACCTTCCGGAATCTATTATCTGAAAGGTTATACCCGTTGGATGAGAAACAATGGACCAGAAACTTACGTCTATTTGAGTGTTGAGATTGTGAATCCATATATCAGAACCGTGGTCCCTGTAGATACTACATCAACCTTCAGTAAGATAAGGATGGTGAATCATCCAAACCAAAAATCGGAGGGATTTATCACGGGCAATTTACCAGCTAAGGTTGAAACAAGATCGCCGGTCAGCTTAAATCTAAAGAAAAATGAAAGTATGTTTTCAGTGGATTGCTGTGTTTCTGTGATTCGGAAAGGGATGCAGAAGGCACAATGGGAATCCTTAGCCAGTACAAGCCAGCTTGGCAGTGAAAGGATGAATCATCTTCCCGAAACCAGAGGTATTTCTCTGGCAGGAAAGGTTGAATTCTCCCAGTCTGGCTTACCAGCACCCTATGCGGTAGTCTATATCTCTATGATGGAGAATGAACGGGAATTCTACTGTAATTTTACGGATTCAGCAGGGAGGTTCCATTTTGCTTTCCCCGATCAATACGGTGAGAATGAACTGTTTATTTCTGCCAGTCATCATACCCGGGATCCGATCAAGCTTTTCGTTGACCAGGATTTCTGCAAAGAATTCCTGCTGTTGCCCACCTATCCCCTGGATGTGGATGCTGAGGATTTTGAGCTGATCCGGGAGATGTCGGACAATGTGCAGATAGGTATCCAGTATTACCCCGGAATTAGCCTATCAAGCGATACGGCGCCACCAGGCAGAGATTTTTTTTACGGTGATCCTACTTCGGTCATCCGCTTTGATGATTTCATTAAACTACCTACCATGGAGGAGTATTTTTCGGAAGTGACTCCACAGGTATCCATTAGGAAATTAAACAGTGGGGTGAGACTCCGTGTTTTGGGAGATCATCCTGATTTAGATATATTCCCTCCTCTGGTTATGGTCGATGGAGTAGCCATAGGCAAAGTGGAATCAGTGCTGGCCGTATCACCACGGCTCATAAAACAGATAGAAATCGTTGAAGCGCCCTATATCAGGGGCAATATCACTTTTGGGGGGATCATCAATATTATCTCCAGAAATGATGATTTGGGTTTTATCGATTTGCCAGAGTCAGGATTACTTGCTCATTATAAGATGTTCAATCGAAATAGTCCTGATAAGCAAAGCATTCTTCCATTGGAGCAAAGACTTCCGGATCTTAGAAACACTTTGTACTGGAACCCTCATGTTGAACTGAAACCCGGTGAGAACAAAATCATCAACTTTTCCACCGCCGATACCAAAGGCGAATATGAGGCAATCATTCGGGGGTATGATGCACTGGGAAATTATTTTGAGGAGACCATTCCATTTAAGGTAGATCCATTTTCAACTTTTTCACCTTCAGCTTATTGAATGATGATTTCCTTGCCGGTGCCACCCATGATGTAGCCATCGCCAAAGGAGGCTTTAATTGCAGCAATGGATTTATCACCGGTACAATGCGTAGGACAGATCTGTTTGACTCCCATCTCTTTCAAGTTGGCTGCAATAAGTTCCACATCTTCTTCTGAAGTGCTCATTAGATGCAAGCCGCCAATCACCGTATGAATCTTAATCCCCAGTTCTTTTTCAGCAACTCTCACCATTGCCACAACCCCGGGATGTCCACAGCCAGTAATAAGTACTCCACCATAATCTGTTTTTATTACCAGTCCCTGCTCCCTGAAGGCAACAAAGTCATCTCCGGTGGAGTAGAACGGCCCATAGAGATGGCTTGGTTTCTTTACGGACTTGCTGTTTGGAGGAAGTAATCCGCTGGCCTTTAATTGTTCCGCATAGGATGCCGGCAAATAGCAAAGGACTGAAGGATTGATCTCAATGATCCAGGGGATACCAGCCGTATGGTCACCATGTTCATGGGAGATAAACAGCGAGGGAATCTCTTTAATATGAATATCCAGCAGGCTTACATTCTTTTTGTAGAGTTCAGGATCTCGTCCTGCATCAAAGAGCAATTGCTTGCCCTGATATTCCACAAGACAGGCAAAGCCCCAATCGGTTTCAAGGTCCGTGTTCGCCTGGTAGTTGTCATAGATAATAGTTACATGAACAGCATCATCCCTGGAACCCGAAGAAGAAACGAGGGGTTCCACAGCTGCAATTGTTGACAGCCCAAGCAGAAGCAGGAGGCCAGTCAATGTAAAATAGCTTTTCATTTTATATTTCCTGTTTGTAGTGAAGGGCGCTAAAGACCTGGTTTTTATAGTTCCTGCCAATTCTCAGTTTGGCATTTTCCAGCTCAACGGTGGTAGCATTAAAGGCCCTGATTCTCGGGATGGAAATTATGTAAGATTTGTGGATTCTGATAAATTGCTCGGAAGGCAATTTGTTTTCAATGCTCTGCAGACTGCTTTTCACTACCACCCGCCGGTTATCAGTGTGGATCCTGATATATTCATTCAAGCCTTCGATAAAGTGGATCTCTTTCAGATAGATTTTGATCACCTTCTTGTTTTCTTTGACATAGATAAAGGCATCGTGGTTCACACCATTACCACCCTCCAGTTCAACATTTTCTGAATGTCCCGACTGGAAATATTTATTGACCGATTTGAAGAAGCGTTCGAAGGTAACCGGCTTCATCAGGTAGTCTACCACATCCAATTCGAAACCATCCAGGGCATACTGGCTGTAGGCAGTGGTTATGATCACTTTGGGGGGGCGTTTCAGGGTTTTCAGGAAATCGATCCCTGTCATCTGGGGCATTTTAATGTCAAGAAACATGAGGTCGATGTTATGATTACGCAGAGCCTCCATGGCTTTCATGGCATTGTCGCACTCATCAACAACCTCAAAATTCTCAAGTTTCAGTACATGGCCACGGATCAACTCTCTGGCCAGCGGCTCATCGTCTACGATCAAACACCTTGTTTTCATGCATTGTAAGATTATAAGTCAGCGACAACCAATATGGTTATCTGCAACTCAGTTAGGGTAAAAACTGAAAAGAACATGAAAACAATCCTACAATCTCACATCAACATAACAAATTTACACGCTTTTCTTAAAATATTTCAGTCAAAAGCAGGAAAACTACGGTATATGACAAATTTACATCTGTCAAAGGCGTTTATAGCCGCATTACCGCATTTGCTGTGTTACTAACTTACCTAGATTGATTAGAGATGGTAGTTCACCATTTGGAGGCTATTTTTAGTGCATGTATAAGCTTATGCTCAGTCAGAAGTTACGCAGCAGGATATTCAGACATCTGGTTTTGTTCTTTACTATGGTGTTTCTATTTGCGTGGGTGGCATATTCACGATCTGGAGATCCGGGTAGTTTTTGGAAGGGGTATTTAATGGTATTTACCAATGCACTCTTCTTTTTTGGATATGCCTATATAAGTGTTTACCTGCTAATCCCAAAATTCTTACTGACGCGGAGAATATTCTTTTTTTTCATTGTTTTCGTGCTGACAGGGCTTGCACTATCCTTACTGAAGTTTCTATTTTCCGATTATATCTTTTACCAGGCCATTGCTCCTGAAAATGCAACCCCCGGCAATTTGATCACCCTGCAGGCACTGCTGGTGAATACAAAAGACATGACCTTTATTGTCGCAGTATTTGCGCTGGCTAAGTTTGCGAGAGATTACTATACCCTGGAGCTGAATAACAGGGAGTTACAACGAAAGCAGCTGGAGGCAGAATTGAAGCTGATTGAGCACCAGATGGATCCTCATGTGATATTTAACAATTTCAATAATCTCTATTCTATTTCAATTTACCGGCCGGAACATCTCAAACCAACAGTGAAGAAGCTAAAGGCCATTCTTCATTATCTTTTTCAGGAGAGTAAAAGTGATAAAGTTTTGCTGGCGAAGGAGGTGGAGATGATAAACAACTATATCGGTCTTGAAACATTGCGATTCGGCGATCGTTTGAAAGTCCGGTTTGAGCCTGAAGGTCATATGAACGGACTTAAGATTGCACCTCTTATTCTCTATTCATTTGTGGAAAGCTGCTTTGTTCATGGAGCCGGGGAGAATCCCAGGGAATCCTGGATAAAGATCGAACTGAAGGTTCAGGATTCTCGACTCCGTTTTGTGGCGGCCAATTCTGTTTCAGATTCACCTGATTATCCAGCTGGCAGAAATGATGGTAGGAATGAGAACAGTATCAGGAGACTTGAATTGGCATATCCGAACAGCCACCGTCTGGCCATCAGGGAAAGAAACAATGAACATGAAGTGGAATTGCATGTAAGCCTTTGATATGAGAGAGAGATTGATGATGAAGCTGGAGCAGAACAGGAGTCTGAGGCACCTGGTTTTCTGGTTAACCTGGGTGATAGGTTTTACATTTATAAAGAGCTTCGGAGAATCCATGGATGTATACCTGGGCTGGTTCTCCTACTACCTTATCACCCTCCCTATCTTTATCGCCCATACCTACCTGGTGGCCTATCTGCTGGTCCCCTATTTTTTGAACAAGCGCCTGTTCCCCTTCTTTATTGTTCTGTTTCTGCTACTTTTTTATGGATTTTCAGTGCTGGAACTTATCTTGAGTAATGAGTTCATCTACAGATGGTATCAAACAGGGACAGAACTTATCGATAACTACCTTGCTCCTGCAAATGTGATCATGAGTGGACTGGGTAATCTATATATTGTACTGGTATTTCTGGCTGCAAGAACCATCAAGGAATGGTATTATGCCAATACCCGAAGTAAAGAACTTCAGCATTTCGAGTTGCAGCAACAGATGGAAAATGCCATTACCAAGGTTCAGCCCCCCATGTTACTTTATGCCATCGATCATATCGATCGTATGGTGGAAGAATCATTACCAGATGTGACCAAGGCCATTGCATTGACCTCTGAACTTTTGAACGAAGTGATGATATATCATGAAGAGCAGCATAAATTGTTCTCCGAAGAGATTGAATTGGTCAGGAAACTGGTGACCCTGGTTACCCTGATCAGAGAGAGCAAACCCGATGTTGAATTTTTTATCTCCGGGGATCCCGGTCAGATAAAGATGCCTCCGATGGTCCTGTTTACTATTGTTGATATGATATTCAGAAAATATGAATTAGAACCCGCTTTGCCAGAGTTGAATATAGAGGCCTCGGGCTACTCCAATATGATTACCATCCAGATATTAAGCAATGGAATGAAAAAGCATGAGGAGAACATAGAGGACTGCCTGCGAACCATGCAACAGATTGAGTCCTTTTACAAGGGCCAGATTTCCATAAACATTGAGTCACATAGTTATGGTTGCTCTGTTATTATAAGTAACAATGACTTATCGACAGCAAATACCATTCACCCCCAAACAGATGTGATTAACACCCCCGAAAAGGTCATAAGCTGAATAAGTTTTTTTCTCCGGGGGGCGTCTGTTACATTTGAATCGACTCTATACACGTCAATTGCAAACTTGCCGTCACAGTCTTACTTTAAGGTTTTAGGTTTAATAAGTAACTTCTCGACGGCAAGTTTTTTTCTCCCATCATCACATTACATTTCCATTTATCAGGCTGTTCAGAGGGTTAATTCAGATCCAAAACTGTTCCAAGACGCACAGTCTTGTTCAAATCCGGACAATTTTAACATTAAGCTTAGCAAGGCAAAAACCTCCTAAAGCGCAGGTAGCCAGCATGTAAAAAGTTTTGGCATAATAAGTGATATATTTTAAGGAGTTGTACAGGGACGTACAAAAGGAGGTAGAAAATGATAACAGATCAATATCTGATTTCCCGGAATCACCAATCACAGGAGGACGACCGCAACAACCTTGAGTTGTTTAAAAACCTCTTGCAGCCTCATTTCCTGTTCAATTCTCTCAATAACCTATATGCACTTTCCTTACGCAAATCGGAAGATACCCCTGAGGCCATTGCCGGACTCTCTCTTCTGCTGGAGCGTGTTGTCACCTATTCCCGCCAGGAAACAATTCTTCTTTCCGAAGAAATCGCATTGATCCAGGAATACATTGCCCTGGAGAAGATCTGGCTGGGCGAGTGTTCATTCCTGATGGATTTCCAGGTAAAGGGAGATACTGACGGGGTTTCCATTCCACCCCTCACTATCTATACGCTTATCGAAAATGCATTCAAACATGGGATCCGGAAATGCCATAACAAGGGCTGGGTAACCATTCACCTTGTAGTCAAGGAAGATAAAATTCTTCTAAAGGTGAGGAACGGGGTACAAGCGTCAAAGGACAATACTCAGGTTTCGCCAGTTGCCACCACAGGTTTAGGCATAGAGGCGGTCAGAAAAATACTTGAATCCTCCTACCGGAAACGCTACCACCTCGATGCTCGTCCAATTGGCAATGTTTTTGCAGTGGACCTGATCATAGGCAGGTTTGCAGCTTAAAGCGCATCACAGTCATTCACACTTCTTTTCCTGTTGTACATATTCTGCATTGAGTCGTTGATTGAACTTAATTGATTCTGGCTTTTTTTCGTGGTAATTTTAATGGAAACAACAATAAGTGATTGCTATGAAGAAGGTTAGTTTGATTAGAAGATTGGCGACCATTGTCGTTGCACTCTGTATGTTTACCACATTTGCTTTTGCAGATGGGGAGATCTCAGAGGTTTATCTGACAGGCACCTCCACTTCGCTGGCTGGCGATTTTGTGGTGCAAACCACTAGTGACATGTTTCACTATATGGGTCGTGAATATGAAGTATTCAGGGTTTATTATGACGACCCGTCCATGAACATGAATATTGCAGTTAATAACGAGGGACAGTGTACCTCATTTGTTGCCTTTAATGGCGAGTTTATGTTTTTCTATAACTGTAATAAGTACGGTTTTGGCGTAAGAAAAGTAATGTTTTCAAATCCGTGGGCAAAGGATGTTTTCGATCCGCAGCAGTTCCATGACCAATCGGTTCTGATGAAGGACAAGAAGGTTGAGAAGAAGCAGGCTGTGGGTTTGATAGCAGCTTATGTTCCCCAGTTAAAAGGGTAACCACTTGGACTAACCAGAAGTTTCTAGCAGTAAAATTCACCTATTGAGGGGGCCGGCATCTTGCCGGCTCCCTTTATGTTTTGTAACATACAGGTATTCAAATCTTTAACACCACTTTCATTTCATCCGTTATCGAACAAATGTGTCCATTTCCGTGCGTATTTAACAATTTTTACAAATAGCCAAAAAAGGCCATAATAAGATGATAAACAGCGCAATACGAGTTTTGGCACAGCTATTGTTCTATCACATGCATCAGTTAAACTAGTAATAACAACAAAAAACCTGAATACGATGAAAGCAAAAGTAAATTTTCTAAAGAGATTCGCAGTAGCCGCAGTTGCCCTTTTATTTGTAAGCAGTGCAATGTTTGCCGATGGAGAAACCAATGAAGTATACCTTACAGGAGCCACTAACACAGCTGCTGGTGATTATGTAGTTACCGGAACAGATGATGTGTACCATTTCCAGGGTCAGGAATTTACAGTATACAATGTATATTACGACGATCCCTCCCATAATATGAAGATCGCTGTTTCCAATGATGGGGAATGCAATTCATTCATTGCCTACACAGGTGGATATTGGTTTATGTACAATTGCACCAAAGAAGGATTTGGCGTACGTAAATCGATGTTCAACAGTGCAACCATAAGGGATGGCTTTGATTCCAGAGAATATCAATCCCAGAGTGTGTTGGTTAAGACCCGTAAAATTGAGCAGGATCAGGCTGTTGGACTTATTGCAGCTTACCTTCCCAAATTGCAAGGATAACAACTACATAGATAGGATCCTGGATCCTCCGGTCAATATTCAACGTCCGCTTTGGCGGACGTTTTTTTTATCTCAAAATTTCCAATCATTACCTTGCTCGTATATATGTTCTCGCCACTTAAATTAGTTTCTTGAAACTAATTGTAGGTGGCTTCTAACACATATACTTCGCCAAATACAAGATATCCATATTGAGTATTCTCTCGGCAAAAAAATATTCCTGATACAGGAAGAAGGTGGGGTTGTAGAAGTGAGACGAATTCTTTACTTTTGTCCTGCTTTAAGCACAATCCGGAGAGGTGGGAGAGTGGCTTAATCCACCAGTTTGCTAAACTGGCGTACTCGATTAGGGTACCGGGGGTTCGAATCCCCCCCTCTCCGCAAAGCAAAAAACCCTCGGCGAAGGCTGGGGGTTTTTATTTTTCAGCGAGTGTTGAAAGTTTACTTTCATAAGCGAGGAGGAAAATAGAAACTGATTATGCGAAGCATAATCGTGGGTTTTATGCTTTGCAGGTTCCCCTCCATGGGATCACGGTAGTAATCCCCTTCTATGGAGTCGCCGGTGTACCTCTTTCTTCGCAAGTCTGTCCCTTGTGGAAAGTCCAGCTTACCCCATTAACCTCCAGGTCATCCCATTCATCACACTCATCTTTGGTCCAGCCGTCTTTGCAATAGGTGCTATTATACTCTGAACTATACCCTGTGCATACACCAGTACTCAGTTTTCCACAGTTACTCCCCAGAAACATTAGGCTGGTAAAACCAGCAACAAAAAAAATCTTCCTAATTGTTTTCATAGTCTTTGCTTAGGTTGCATACGTATTGGCGTGCCTTCTAAAAATACGAAATATAAATTATCAAGTCAATGGGGCCGAAGCTTTGGACTTACCCCATTTTGAGACGCATCTGAGCCCATCCGGCATCACATGCAGGCCTCCTGCCTACCCCATCTTATGGTATTTTGCATGTAACAGAGTCGTGACTTTGTAACAAGGTTGTGATTCATGAGTAATAATTACCGATTTTTCTCATCATCGTATTATACAGTTATACAGGCAATTAGAATTCCTTTTGCGGAAAGGCGAAAAACGTATTAAGTAGCATATTGTGAAAAAGTAACACGTCTGTTACTTCCGGATTATGGGAAATGAACATCCTGGTTATCAAATATTATTCACGTGTGAAAATTCCTGAGAAAGTATCCCCAAATTCTCACGCTTATCACTTCGTGAAATCCAGAAACCTAAGCAAAGTCCATGACTCAGAGGATCATGATAGGATTATTGGGGGAAGTCCAAGGCCGAAGCCGGCTATTTATACTATTTGCTTATTTTAGTAGACAAAATCCACAAAGATGAAAATCATTTCATTATCAGAAGTTGAGAAGAAAGAGGTCCATATGGAAGGTGCAGTTGGTGCCTGGAGGCAATTGCCGCTGGGAAGCAATGATGGAACCCCGGTTTACTCATACAGAGTATTCACAGTTGAAGCTGGAGGACATACTCCTTATCACCAGCACCCCTATGAGCATATGAACTATGTAATCGAGGGCACCGGAGCCTTAGTGAATGAAAAAGGGGAGGAGACTCCGCTCAAAGCTGGCGATTTCGCTCTCGTCAACCCCAGCGAGAAGCACCAGTACCGCAACAAGGGTGATCAGCCATTCAAGATGATCTGCGGGGTGCCGAAGGAGTTTGAGTAAATATAACTTCCTCATTTATCTTGCGGTTCAATGTATCAGTTTTTGGTATCTGCGAAACTGCAACCAAACCAAAAACGCGGAATTGATGTAACGATTCAATATTGAGCATAAGAACACATTTAAGGCTGATCTTTCCTTTTGAATCCAACTGTTTTCCTGGGTGGTTGAGTTAAAACAGGTGTTAATGCATCAATTTTTCTCAGGAGGAACTTAAAGGAATTGTTGATTTTCTTGTCTAACCTGATAATCTCGTTCCTTAGCTCTTTGTTTTCAATCATCATGGCCCTGTAGGATACAAAAGCTCTCATTATTTCAATATTGGCATAAATTGCTCTTTTGGAGTGTAGTACTGAAGAAAGCATGGCAACTCCTTGCTCAGAAAATGCCATAATCGGCGCGTAGGAAAACTTAAGATTTGACAATCGCGATTCCTGTAAGAGCAATTGTTTCTTTTCACTTTCTGATAATTCAAACATGAAATCCTCAGGAAATCTGTCTATATTTCTTCTAACCTGTTGTTTGAGCTTCTTTGTATCAGTCTCATAGAGTTTTGCCAGATCTGAGTCCAGCATTACATTTTGTCCTTTAATCTGAAAAATAAGTGAATTAAGCATTGATTTTGCTGGTTGTTTATTCATAATATCCTGATTTTCAGTAGCTGGTCACAATTTGTGACCAGCTATTTAATAATGGCCCGGTGAAGACGCATCGGTTGAGTATACCAGTTAATGATATCAATAGTACAATATCAATCACAGATTCCGGATTTAATTGACTCTACACGACGAGATATGTTATTTAGGAAGGGATTCGAACTGAAATCTCATCCAGCAACGTAACTGAAATGCTTCCATAAAAGCAATTTCATATCTGTTTTAGAAAAATTTCATATAATTCTTCATTGTGAATTTATGTTTCACATGAATTATGTGATAGAGGGTGAAGGAGCACTGGTCAATGCGAAAGGGCAGGAGACCCCCTTAAAAGCTGGGGATTTTGCGCTTGTTAAGCGAAAAGCACCAGTACCGTAATAAGGGTGATAAGCCTTTTAAGATGATTTGCGGGGTGCCGAAGGAGTTTGAATAAGTGTCTATTGATAAAAAGATTCAGGTATCACCATAGTGTCCTAT
>Ga0164315_10002154_pt1 | contig 15030 bp, 2 predicted proteins | sample GuaBasSedimGuay6_FD_113737 | JGI IMG/M metagenome (GOLD analysis project Ga0164315, IMG submission 113737) | Subseafloor sediment microbial communities from Guaymas Basin, Gulf of California, Mexico - Guay6, Core 4569-2, 0-3 cm | ecosystem: Environmental > Aquatic > Marine > Hydrothermal vents >... | reverse complement strand
GCGGAGCGGTGATGGTCTCGACCAGTCCCAAACGCGGGTCTCCCGGGGTCTCGTAGTAGGTAGTCGTCGTCGAGTGGGCGACGGACGAGCCGGTATCCGGCAAGGGCGTGACCGGGAACCGGTAGGCGGTCCGGGTCTGCAAGCGTCCCAGAGCGTCGTAGAGGTACTCCTCCCACGACCAGACGTTTCCGCTGTCGTCCATGAGCTTGCGCTCTTGAAGCTGACCGGTCTGCGTCAGGGTCAGGTCCTCACGGATGCCCGCCGGGTCAGTTCGTCCCACCTGGCGGCCGAGTTTGTCGTAGACGTTGGTCGAGGTCTTGCCGCCCGGGGTGGTGGTGCTTTCGAGACGACCAGCTGTGTCGTAGTGGTACGAGGTGGCCGGTTGGGCGCCTTCGGCACGGGTCTCGGTGCGGCCCGCAGTGTCATAGGCGTAGGTGGTCGCGAGGCCGGCGGTGGTGCTGCTTTCCAGTCTTCCCGCGTCGTCATAGGTCATGGAGGAGATTTCGGAAAGTGCGCCTTCACTTCGGGTGATGGCGTTGATCATCCCTGCCGAGGTGTAGCCCGGCACGGTGGTGGTGAATTCGACGAAACCGTCGCCCGTCCCGGCGCCGGAGGAAATGGTCTCGACCCGCCCGTCGGCGTCGTAGACGGTGCGGGAGGTCTGAGTCCCAGTGTGGGTCTCCAGGGTCCAGCCCAGGGCGTTGACGTCGGTGACGGATGTGCGGTCGGGCACTCCGGGGGCAGTGGCAATGCTTGAGGTGACGAAACCGAGGTCGTCGCGGTCCAAGGTGGTCGTGGAGATTCCTGCTGCCGAGGTGGCGACGGTGGTCAGCGCTTCTCCGGTACCGTTAACCTGGTCGTCGTAGCCCATGGTGGTGACCGCGCCCGAGGAAGCGGTGACGGTCTCTACCCGGCCGAGGTCGTCGAAGTCGCGAGTCGTGACGGTACCGTCGGGCGCCGTGACGGTGTACGGGTAGGCATCGCCTTGCATGGCGAATCGGGTGACCAGGCGGCCGGTGGGTCCGGGCCTGTCGATATTCTTGACGAGATGGCTGCCGGGGAAGTAATTGTACTCGGTACCCAGGACGACCGGGGTCTCGGGTCTGTCTTCTCCCACCGTGCCCTTGAAGGTGGAGACGGTTTTCGGGGCAAAGGTGAATCGCCTGTCGGCTTGCCGATATTCCGTGACGGTCTTGACGCCCGCGGGGTCGACGGTCTCGCGGATTCGTCCGTCACGGTCGACGAGGGCCGAGCTTTGTACTGCGTCGGCGCCGAGGCCGATATCGACGGTGCGCGTCCACTGGCCCTCTACCTCGGTCAGGCTCAAAGTCGTGACGGTTGGCTCGGTGCTGCCCTCGGTGACGGTCCACTGGGCGTCGGAGACCGGGGTGATCGTGGTGACGGTCGAGTCGGCGCCAAAGCCCCGGGTGACGGTGGCCGGTCGTCGGTCGCCCCAGTCAAGAGCGAGCGTGACAGCGCCGGATGAATTTTGAATCCCGGTGATTCGACTGCCGGTTTCAAGATCGGCAGGGCTTGTGCTCTTGCCGAGGCCGGAATGGACGTACGTCTCGCTGAGCGTGGCGGTTGACCCTGAAGTCGAGGTTCGCAACCCCTCAAACCGAGCCTCGGTCAACCGTCCGTACCCGTCGTCATAGCTGTAATGCCACTGCCTGTCCGCGGCGTCGGTGACGGTCTCGACCAGCCCGGTGGGACGGCCTGCTGCGTCCGGCTTGTAGCCGAAACTCAGAGTCCTGGGGTGGAGGTCGGTGGTGTGCTCTCCGTTTTCTTGCCGGATGGAGGCCAACGTCCCGTTGGGCGCCCAGTGGAAACGCAGCTCCGACCCGGCGTCGGCCGACTTTCTGAAGCGGTCGCGGTGGTGGAGGGGTTGGCCTTCGGCCGAGTACTCGGTGTAGCTGCCGTCGGGATACAAGAGAAACCACGAGCCGTCGGCTTTGCGCTTGAGTTCTGCGGGGGTACCCCAGGCGGTGTAAGTGTCGGCCGTCGACCCGGGGTGACCGGGATGCGCGGGAGGACCGCCGAAGACGAAGCGCTCGCCTGACGACGTGTACAAGTCGACGGTACCGTCGGGGTTTGGGCGCAAGCGGGTCAGGCCGGCAAGCTCCCAGCCCCATCCGAAGAGGCCGTGGTGGATCCCGCCTGAGCTGTAGGCGCGGCTCAGGGTCACGTCCAGGCCGGGGGCCGGCAGCGTGAGGTCGGTGCGATGAAGGCTCAAGGCGCCGGTGGCGAGGTCGATCTCGGGAATCGGCGCGACGGAGGCTGAGATACCAGACTCGGAACCGATGGCCGGCGAGGGCGCCCAGGCGACGCTGGTCACGCTTCCCGTGGGGAGTTGGTCTGCTGCGGCCAGCTCCTGGAGCCAGCTGGAGTTCGGGGGGGGGACGAGCGTGAAACGCAGTGTGCCGGCTGCTGCGATCTCGACGGGCTCGGGGCCTGTGACCGGATGGGTCGGGTCCTCTCCGGGATGCGGGGCGGCGAAGCCGTAGGGGACGTCCTGGACGTCGTCGCCGTCGAGGTCTCGTTCACAGTTTCGGCACAGGGGATAGACGCCCTGGCCGGGGAGGACCCCGTCGGGGAGTTCTGAGAGGTCGTTCTGTTGGGTTTCGGTCAGTTCTCGCCAGTAGTCGGCCCGCGCCCTTTCGTCTGCGATCAAGAGGATGGGCCTCGTCGAAGTAAAGGTGTGGCGGCCGGGATCTGTGAGAGGCAGTCCCGGTCGGCGGCTCAGAGTGATCTCGGTGGTGGAGGGCAAGAGGGGGCCGAGCCGGTTGGGGCCGGGAGCGCCGCCTTCGGCCAGGCCTTCGACGCGCACCGTGATCTCGTCGGTCCCCTGGGGGACGCCGAGCACGCTGGTGCGCAAGTAGGCCAGGTACGGCGGGGCGCGGCCGTCCACTCGAGGGGCCTCGGGGGCGCCGAGGGGCTGCAGGTACTCGACGGGCTCGTAGAGGCCGTCGTGGTCTGAGTCCGCGACGAGTTCGACGGTCGGGGCGACGTACTGCACGGGAGTGGCGCCTGCGATGGCCAGGCCGAGTGTGGGATCGAGCACGAGCGGACCCATGCCGGCGCCTTCGGGCAGGGTGATGTCGGCGACGGTGTCAAGCGTTACCGGGGCGTCTTCCGACAGTGTCAGGGAGAAGACCCTGATGCGCCGGTCGTGGTCTCTGATCAGGACCATCTGGTGGAGCGGGTCGAGCGCGACCCGGAAGGGATCCCAGTCGAGGCTTTCGGCGACCAACGGCGTGGAGTCGAGTTCTTCAGAGAGGTTGAGGCGATGGACGGCGAGTTCACGATGGCCGACGGTGGCGACGAGGGTTTCCTCTGCGTCTGATCCTTCGACGGGCCACGAGGCGGCGGCGACGTCGTTGAGGCGTTCGCCTTCAGGGCCCCTGAAACAGCGCAGCCAGTCGGGGCCGGCGTCGGGACTCAGGGTCTGTTTGAAACCCCACAGGCCCTCAAACCGCGACGCCGACAAGACGACGGCCTTGCCGTCCGGGTCTCTGGGGGTGACGGCCAGGCGACCGAGGTAGACGAGGTCCTCCGGTCCGAGGTCACGGCAGGCGCCGCTCGCCCCCGCGTTTTGGATCCAGTCGAGGAGGGCGGGGTTCGGGGTGGTGGCGACAGACGACAGGTCTCTCGAGTCGCTCCCCGGGAAGGTGACGGCGGCCGAGTCGAAGGCGCCGCCGGAGGCAAAGGCCCAGGCCAGGGTGTTGGAGTGGGCCTTGAGCGCCAGGGGACGCATGAGAGACACGTCGTGGTCGTTGTCGATGGTCAAGCCGCCGCTCTCAGGCGCGGTCCCGTCATAGAGCAGGACGCCGGAGACGGCGTCGGCCAGGGTGACCGGATGGTGTGGGGTCATCAGGTCTTCGGGAATGAAGAGGTCGAGCCACTCGGTCGGCTCGGCGCCGCCGTCGTATTCGTAGGTCACGGTGATGCCGCCTGAGGGATCGAGGGCCGAAAAGGCGACGACGTCTGCGAAGACCTCGACGTCGAGGTCGCCGGGACCGACGCCGGAAAGCGGGACGCTGAGCGCCATGGTCGCCTTGTGGGCGACCTGGGCGTTTTCGGCGCCGCTGAGTTCGTGGAGGTCGTAAAGCCTCAGGGCGACGTGTTCGCCAATCCGGCCTTCAAGCGTCAGGACCTGCCCGAAACCGTCGGTCGAGACGGCGCCGACGCCGACGATCCCCGAGGTGTAACCGCGGTTGACGGGGTCGTTGGGGTCGGAGACGTCGAAGGTACGCAGCCCGCTGTCACGGTCCGCCATCAGCAGCAAGTCGCCGTCGATCGCGACGTCTGCGATGACGGCGCCGGTCAGGACGGGACTGCCCGAGGGGGCGTCGCTCATGCGCAGGGGCAGAATCAGGGGCGAGGTGATGCCGTGTTGGCCATAGCCAAAGCGAGCTTCCGAGAAGACGCCGGGCATGAGTTCGAGATGGTAGGACTCGCCGCTCTCCCACGAGGATTCAGGGCTCAAGGTCACGGTCTGACCGTCGACGACGACGTTCAGCTCGGTGGCGCCGGCGTCTCCCTGTGGATCCAAGAAGAAATCGTCCTTGGAAATGCCGACGTCTGCGTCTGAGACGTCTTTGTTGAATCTCAAGACCAGCGGCTGGTCGCCCAGGCTCATCACCGCCTCGACGACCAGCAGGAGAGGATCCCCGAGGTCACAGTCGAGACTCAAGGTCCCGGGCGCCGTGGTCAAGGCCCTGAAGGCGCCGTTTTTCAAGCTGATCAGGCGGACTTCCCGCCCGCCGGGCAACGAGCCCTCCGAGACGTTGACGGTCAAGGCGGAGTCGGGCGCCACCATGGTCGCCTCGATGCCGTCGGCCAGGGGTTGGTTTCGACCCACGACGGCGTCGAATGCGATCATCAAGAAGGGGTCGCCGCCGATGATCTTGAGTGGCACATCGTCCATACCCGGGGCGTCCGGAGACGGTATGTCGACCCAGTCGCCGGTCGGGGCGGGATAGCCCGTTTCACCGAAGATGAATCCATTGCCGCTATCGACGACGGTCAAGACGAAACCGGAATCCGGTTTGAGCGGCAAGGTGGCGCCGTTGCGGAAGCCGAAGGCCTTGGCGCCGCCGGAGTACGGGCTTTCGCCGGCTTCTAAGAAGCTGAAAGCCCAGGCGCCGCCGGTGTCTCCGTCGGTCCGTGCGAGGATGACGGCGTCAGACGGGGCGTAGAGGGTATTGACGTAGGCGACGTTGCCGCCGGCGTCGGCGAAGGTCTTGGCAACGTCGAGCGTGGGGTCTTCTCCGTCAATACCGGAGAGTCTTTCCTCGATGTCGTTGCCCGCGAGCACATGACTGTCACCTTCAAGTCGGCCCAGCAGATCGGCCTTGGCGCCTGAGGAGGCGATGGGCTCATACAAGCCGTAGGTCCCGCTCCGGTCGATACCGGGCAGAATGCCGTCCGGCACGCCGTCGGCGGCTGCTTTGCCCAGGTTGCTCTTGCCGCCGGGGCCATCGACGATAGTGGTGATATAGAGCTCGCGCGTCTCGTCCCAATGAGCGGTCGCGACCAGCATGGGGGCCTCGGCGCCAGCGACGGTGATCAATCTGCCGACAAGCAGGGTGTTGGTGACATCTGCCGGGGGCGGACCGGGGATCTCAAGGTTCAAGGGACGGGTGGGCCTGTCGCTCAGCTCCAGAGTCCAGGCCGCTCTGGCCGGACTGAATGCGGGGGGCTCCGGCAGGTCTGCGATCGCGTCGGCCAGTGCCACGCGCACGCTGCCATCTTCGGGTAGGGCAGCAAAGGGCACGGTGACGCCGATGCCTTCGGAGGTGGTGAAGGATCCGCCGTCGAGTGTGAAGTACGCGCCGAGACCGTCGATGGTCAGCCAGGGGGCCAGCGGCACGACGGCGAGGTCGTCGCCACCTTGTGCGTCTAAGAGATGGAGCAAGAGCCTGTCGCCGACTTCGACGCCGATCACGCCGTCGAAGGGGTCGAGCAGAAGTGTGAAACTGCCGTCTGAGCCGGCCTGCACGGTGGTGGTGGCTGCGTCGTGGTCGAGGTCTTCGACCCACAGCCAGATATTCCCGGGCACCGCGCCGGGGGCGCCCTCGACGATGGGGTTTTCCGGATGAAGGACATCACGCCCCGGCATGTAGAGGAGAATCTTTGAAGGATCGATGTCGTCGGGCAGCAAGAAATGCTCGACGGAGAAGTTGAAGCCGTAACTCCCGCCATCCAGGGGATAGCCCTGGGTGTCAGTGAGACTTCCGCTGACTGTGACGCTGACGTGGGCTTGTGAGGGGTAGGGCGCGTCGGGGGTGTAGGTCAGGCGTGTGTGGTCGGTAGAGAGTTCGAGGGCGCCGGGCCAGGGTTGGGGTGCACTCATGCCGACGACGACGGAGACAGTCAAGGCGTTCTCGGCGACCGAGGTCGCCTCCAGGGCTTCAGAGAAGTCGATCTGCACCGTCGTGGTCGGACTACGGTCCGCAGCGCCGTCTGAGGGGTTGGTCGCGACGACGCGGGGGCCGGTGATCAGCAGCTGGATGTCGAGACCTGAGTGGTGCACACCAGGCAAGCCGGTCGCCTGTGTCGTGCCGAGGTTTCGGGTGGTGAGGTTTTCCGCTTCGAGGTCTACGGGGCCGGCAGGGGCTGCGGTCGCGTAGACGCCGTTTGCGATATCGACCAGTGCGACCAGTCCGCCGGTGGCGGCGACACGGGTTGCGGCGGTGACGGGGGCGCCACCGATGTCGAGGACGGTTCCGGAAAGGAGGGTCCAATCATCGGCGGTCGGCCGGACCAGTACGTAGAGCCCCGACATCGTGACCCACGGGGCCGGCAGGTCGGGGTCGAGGGCGGGACCGCAGCTGATGCGATCATTTGAGTTTTCTGCACTGCCGGTCAAACGCCAGAAGGTGGCGCCGTCGATGTCTGTGGGGCTCAAGACCAGGTACTGGTTTGCAGGATCGATTTCGGCGGGGAAACTCAGGGTCGCCGGCGCCAAGAGTTCGGTTTCGCCGATGTCTACGAGGGCGGCGTTGACGGCTTCAAGGCCGTCGGGCAGTGCTATCGGTAAGGCGTCAAGGTCATAAGCGTCGAGACGGGCGCCGATGACTCGGTCGAGCGCACCGGGGGCCACATCGAATCCCAGTCCCTCGGGTGTCAGCAGGGATCCACCGGCGGGTCCCAGGAGGTCTTGGGTGCGCACGCCTTCGGGCAGGGTCCGGATGTCGATGCGACGCACACCGTCAGTGAGGGGAAATTCCCTGGCGGCGTCGGTGGTGCCAAGGCCGAAGACGGCTTGCATGGCGCCTTCATCATTCCGGTAGAGCACGAGGTCGATATCAGACGGTGGCGCCACGAGAGTACGGCCGTCAACGATGTGCAGGACTTCGTCGATCAGGGCCTCGACGGCCATGCCTGAGGGCACGATATCTGTCGAAGTGACTGTGACGGTGGCTGCGGCTGTTTCCATCGGCATGATGACAGGCGGGTCGAGGGAGAGTTCTGCAGCAAGGTCGCCTGGAGAAATCGGGAGCGAGGACGGCAGCACCGCGCCGACGACTGGTGTACCGGGATCGGTCGGGGGAAGATCCGGCAAGACCAACGCCCAGGTCCCGTCGGCGTCGAGGTCGACCGAGGCGCTGGTCGATGCTGTGACCCACGCCTGGGTGTGGGCGTCGAAGAAGGCGATGACGGCTTCCACCGGCGCCTGGGCAAAGAGCAGGGTGGCGGGCACGTCCAGGGCGACGCCCTCCCCTACCGCGACATGAGCGCCGGCTGAGGGTCGCCAGCCCAGGGGCAAGAGACCGGGCAGGCCCTGTTCAGAAACTTGGGTCAGACCGATGTCGAGTCCCACTGGCGGAATAGCTGTGGCGGGCACGGTCAGTGTGGCTGTGCCTGCACTGAGTTGGTCTGCGGCCTCGAGGTGCACTGGTGGCGTTGCTGGACTGAGGCGTGTGTCGAAGAAAAGGGTCGAGGCGCCCGGCAAAGGCACGACGCGACGCCATGACGGCACGTAACCGTCTTTTTCGATGCGCACGGTGACCGGTGAGTCGTTGACAGGTAGGGAAAAGCGGCCACGACCGTCTGAGGTGACGATTGTCTCGTCGGGCAGGGGCACGCCGTCTTCGATCAGCACGATGCGTGCGCCGGGCAGTTCCAAAGAAGTGTCGTCTGCAAAGACTTCGCCTGCGACCATCGTGGTGTGGGCGGGGTCTGCAAAGATCTTGGCAAAGGCGATCCCTGAGTTTCCGGCGAGATCGGTGATGCCTTCGGTGATCACAAGGTGCAGCGGAAGGTCTGCACTTTCGGGGCTGGCAGCAAGGGTGATCTCTAGACTTGAGCCGTCGAGGGTGTGGCTGAAGGTGACGGGACCGATGGCGTCGTCGAGCAGCACCGTGACGTCTGGGGCGACGGTAGAGGGCTCGACGGTCTCGGAAAAATGTACGGTGATGACAGCTTCGCCGTCCCACTGGGCTGAAAGCACACTCGGGTTTTCGCAGTCGAGTTCGACAGTGAGAATGGTTGGCTCGGAGTGGTTGCCGGCTGAGTCTGTGGCCACCAGGGTGATGGTGACGGCGCCTTGGTTGATGGTGGGTACCAGGTCGAGGGTGAAGGTCCCGTCGGGGGCGGTGGTGGTAGAAGCACTTTCGACGCCGCCGGATGCGGTGATGGTGGTGTCGGGTTCTGAGACGCCGGTGAGCGTCAAGAGGGCGAAACACTGCGGGCTTGTGACGGGCTCGACGACGGGTGCGTCCGGTGGGATCTCGTCTGAGGTTTCAAAGAGGCTGACTGTGCCGACCTCGAGGGCATGGCCGGCACGGTCGGTCACGACGGTGGTGATCTCAACCGTGTGCTCGGCGTCGGAAATCAGGCCTCCGGTCGGCGTCAAGACGACGGTGGTATCTGCGTTTTCTAAACTGAGGTCGATGACGAGAGGTGTGCCGCTTGCTTCCAGGGTGATGGCGGCGGCGATTGTTTCTGGGTCGAGGGCTTCAGAGAATACGACCCGGACCAGGGCCTCGGGCGGGATGCCGGTGGCGCCCGCTGAGGGCACGACTGAGAGGATTGTCGGTAAGGTGGTGTCGACGGTGACGGTCTGTGAAGCGACGCCTGCATTACCGGCGTCGTCGACGGCTCTGACGATGATGTCGGTCTCGCCTTCGGGGAGCTCGATATCGGTGGTGAAGGTCCCGTCGGGCTCGACGGTAATCTCGACGCCGTTGACGGTCAGGCGGTCAATGTCTTCGGCATCAGTGACGGTCCCGGTGACGGTGACGGCAGTTGTGTCGACGAGGGCGCCCGCTTCGGGCTCTGAGATGGTGACTTCGGGTGCTGACAGGTCGATTCGTACGTCGCGCTCGGCTGTCGTGCGATGACCGAGGGCATCTGTGGCCTCGACGATGACGGTATGGCGGCCTTCGCCTAGGGTCAGTGTGTGGTTGTAGGCGCCGTCTGTTTCGAGTGTGGCGGGCTGTGAGTTGACGGTGACGCTTTCGAGGTGAGCGTCGGTGGCTGTCCCTGAGATGTCAAAGGTCCTTACACCAAATACTGCAGCCGGTCCGGGCTGAGAGATGACGAGTTCTGGAGGAAGGGTGTCGCGCTCAAGAGTCAGTGTCAGGCTTTCTGAGTTTCCCGCAGCGTCGACGGCGGTGACGGTGATGGTGTTTTCGCCCTCAATGGGCAAAGGCGCGTTGGCCTGAAAGGTCTCACCGGCGAGGGAAGCCGGCAGACCGGCGACTGTGACGCTCTCGAGGTGGGGATCGGAGACTGATCCGATGACTAAGACGGCGCTTTCACCGACTAAATTGTCGTCTGCAGGTTCGGAAACGGCGAGGGTTGGGGGCTCGGTATCCAGTACGAGGGTGAGGGCGAGTGTGGTTGAGTTTCCGGCTTGGTCTTCGGCTTCAAGGGTGATGGTGTTTTCACCTTCTGAGAGGACGAGTCCTGAATAGGTGAAGGCGCCGGCAATGATGTCGGCGGGGGCATTGTTGACGAGCAGTGTGACGGCGTCATCGGTGGCGCCAGTCAGGACGGGATTGGCATTTGAAAGGATGGCGCCGTCTGAGGGGGTCAGTCCCGAGATGACCGGCGGGGTCAGGTCGAGGGTGAAACGACGTTCGAGGGTGGCGGTGTTCCCGGCTGCGTCGGCAGCTTCGACAGTGAGCAGGAATGAGCCTTCGTCTGAAACGGTGGTGCCGGAGACGAAGGGCACGCCGTTGAGTAGAGCGGTGGTGGTGGTGTCGGTGGTATCGACGATTGCGATGACCGGAGTGATGGAGTGATTGCTCAGGAGGTCGTCAACCAGCGGGACTCCGGCTGCGGTGACGGTGATTTCGGGGGCCAGTGTATCCAGGACTGGAGAGCGGCTTTCGGTACTGGTGTGACCGAGGGTGTCGACGGCTTCGACGAGGATGGAGTTTTCACCTTCTTGAAGTGTCAGTGGATGGGTGAAGACACCGTCAGGGCCTGGGGTGACGGGGACGCCGTTGACGGTCACGGTTTGTAGATGAGGATCGTTGACGCTACCTGCGACGGTCAGTTGGGCGCTATTGGTGATCAGGCCGGATTCCGGAGCGGTGAGGATGAGCACCGGGGCCTGTGTATCTCGGATGTAGGTGAGGTCTGCTGCGCCCTGGAGGCCTGCGGCGTCGGTAGCGATCAAGGTGACGAGGTTTTCGCCTTCGTATTCAAGGAGAATGCCCGCAGCTGAGAAGGTGCGCCAGTCGCCCGATGGTGGGTCGAGTGTGGCAGTTAAACCGCCGACGATGAGGGTCTCGGTGTCGGCTGAGACTTGGCCTGTGATGGTGATAGTCGGACCTTCGTGCACGCTCCCGGCTTCGGGTGTGGTGACGAGGATCTCGGGCGGGGTCAAGTCGATGGTGAAGGCGAGTGTGCGGGTGGTGGTATTTGCGGCGGAGTCGGTGGCGGTGACGCTTAAGGTGTGTGTGCCGGCATCACCGAAGGGTGTGCCGAGGATGAGGGGGACTCCGTCGACGGTCGCGACCACGGTGGTCTCGGTGGCATCTGTGGCCTGGGCTGTAAAGAGGGCGGCTCGACCGAGCAGGAGGGGCTCTGAGACGGGCACGCCGCTTTCAAAGAGGGTCAGCTCGGGCGGTGTGAGGTCGATAATGACAAGGGCGTTTGAGGCCCCTTGATGCCCCGCGCAGTCGGTCGCTTGACCGACAACAAGATGTGGACCTTCGCTCCCGAGGGTGATGCCGGAGGCGACGGGAATGCCGTCGAGGCTCAAGGCGGCTTCAAGCGGGTCCGAAAACGGTGGATCGGTGACGGTGGCGCTTATGGTGACGGGTTGTCCGGTGATCCAGGGCTGGGCGCCTGGAGGTGGGGTCAGACCTGGGCTTTGGCTTGGCACGGGGATGCCGTCGGCAAGCAGGGTGACGAAAGGCGTGCCGGCATCGATGCGCCAGGTGTGTTCCAGAACGGTGGAGTTTTGGTAGGCGTCGACGGCGGTGATGGTGAGATGAGCTTGGCCGTCGGTCATCCCGAGGTCGATGTCGGGGGCGATCCATATGCCGTCACCGGCCAAGAGGCCGTTGGCGACGACGGTGTCGCCGTCGCTTCTGATGACGGTAAGGATGACGGCGCCGGAGTCGGCCGGATTTTCGTCGGAATACGTGCCGGTCAGGGTGTGGAGCACTCCTGCCGGCAAGCAGTCGGCTGCCGGCTCGTCAAGTGTGACAAGGGGCGGGTCACGGTCGTCGAGGCCGCGGCTCAATCTGGCGCCGCCGTTGAGATCCAGGCTGTCGGCGAAGAGGCCACCGACGAAGAGGGCGCCGCCGCCGATCTTGGCTTGGGCGTTTGGGGCGTAGACGAAGGCGTGGATGACTCCGTTGCTTTGCAGTTTGAATCGGGTCCCGCCGACGAACAGGCGAAGGTCCGAGGGTTGGCCGCCGGAGTTTAAAGAGGAGCCGCCGAGGACTTTGCTGACGTCTCCGAGGCACAGGATTCGTACGGGGCCATCGAGGTCGATTCGGGCGCCGCCGGTCAGGGAGATAGAGTCCAAGAGGTAGGTCCCGGAGGGCAGGACGAGAGTGTCGTTGCCGGTGATTTTCAGGTCACGGTTATTGGGACCTTTTAAGGGGTCTTTGTTGCCTTCGGTGCGAGGGATGGTGTCGTTGTCGTTGGTGGTCTCGAGGTCGGCGGCCAGGGCATCAAGGTCGTTTGGGTGACAGTCCGTCGCGGACACTGCCTCACCGACAGTCCCTGTGATTAGTGGCGTACCGTTGAGGATGACCTCAAAACCGGGGCCAAAGGTGACGTCACCGTGAATCTCGACTGTGCCGTCGAGGGTCACGTCACCATTGGAAACGATATGGCCCTCTTCGCCCCGGATGCCGCCGGCCGCAAGGTCGACGGAGTCCACGACGGCGTTTCCGGTGACGGTCGCATCACTACAGGTGAAAACGGCGTTGTCTAAGAGGGTCGGGGGGAGGGGGAAGGTTTCGGTGGCAAAAACAAAAGGAGACATCGCGGCAAACACGAGGACGGTCAGAATCCAAGTAACGACACGCCACTTCAGACGGCATCGGCCGGATGCAGAGGCGGGCAGAGGTCGGTTGGGCGGGGTCGCCATGAGGGGCAGGATTTTACAGGGTTTTCGGGAGGGTGGGAAGGGTTTGGGTGATTTTTCAGGACTCTTCGAATGCTCTGCGGGCACCCTGATGGATGACAGGATCGACGGAATCATGAATCTCATTCCATTGAGATGGAATCTGTCAAACGCTAAAATCCGGTCGTCGGGTTTCGACCCGATTCCCCCATCTCTGAAGCGTCGGCATCAAGACGTCGCGCTCGGTTTGCGGCATTCTTTACGCCATCGACCACTTCATCAAAATCGATCCGTTTATCATAGCCAGGCAAGTAACGGCGGAGCATTCGAGACAGGTCGTCACGATGCTGTGGTCCTGGGCTCTCACGGAAGTGGAGAAGTAACCAAAGTTCGACACACGGGTTCGAAACGGCCAGCTCGAAACCGTTGTCTCTGGCCATCGTGCAGGCATCATAAAAACGGTCATGGTCATCACGATCAAAGACACACCAAACCTCGTCAAAGTCGAGATACGAATCCCCTTGTCGTTTCGCTTCCGCCTCCGCGGTGCGCTTCATCTCCTTTGCAATTTCCACAACCTTCTTTGGTTCACCGCGGTCATCAGGAATCTGGATCTTAACCGTGGTATTCCGCACGTGTCTCTCATAGCCTCGGATATAGTCTGGTTCCGTGCGTTTCCCCTCACAAACCACGAGTAATCGCCGCTTGGGGTTTCGTGCAGCGCTCCTCCGAGCCGGCCGACGATCGCGATTGCGGCGCTGGCTTGCCATCATTGCTCGTCCCAGCGTGCAAGATCGCCGAGGTAGGGTATCGCCCCGTAACGGCCCTGCAAATAGCCGCGCTCAATGTTTTCGGCTTTTCTCGGTTTGTAATCCGTAAGCGGATAAAGGCATGTAGCGCCTTCGTCGTCCTTCTCGGTCAACCAAATCTCGTCGCGGCGCAAAGACGTTTCACCGATGGTTGTGCCAAGCAAGTTCGTATCGTGGGTAGTAAAGAGGAGCTGGGCATTGTAGGGATTTGCTCGTAAATCGTTAAACAGTTTCACAATCTCGATGGCTAGCAATGGGTGGAGACTGGCCTCCAATTCATCCACAACGAGGACACCGCCCCTTCGCAACGTCTCAACGAGCACAGGTCCGACCTGAAACAGGGTGACGGTTCCTTGCGATTCCTCCTCCAAGGGGAGCCATGCCTCCCCATTGGAACTGCGGTGCTGTACCATTACCTGGGGCCTCCGAAAACGTAATCGACCATCCTCTTGTTCGGCCTCATCCTCCAATTTGAAGTCGACAATCCCTATGTCGGCAGCACGGAGTAAATCCCTAAACGAACCGAATAGGTCCTTGGTTGACTGTGCATCCTCGAAAAGCGATGGCTGTCGACTCATTTCTTCCGATTCCGAATAATGCCGAATCCAGTTATAGAGTGTGGAGCGACCTCCCGGGCCACCCCCCCGGCCACGCCCGATTACATTTACTGTCAGCAGAGCCTGAAACCACCTGTATAGCGGCGCAAGTTGCTCGTGTCGATGCTGGACAGCGGTAGCCAGGAAAAGTGCATTCGGACGAGTCACCTGCTGAACGAGCTTGTTTTCGCCATGGAGGTGCTCGCCAAACTTAAATGAGTCGCCCTCCCTTTCCAGCCAGGTCTGCTTGCGGCCTTTGGGCCACGCATACAGCCACTCCTCGACAAAGCGCTCATCATCAACAACGAAACCATATTGGTATCGCACATCATCCATCAGGACACAGACCTCAAATAGCGATGGTTCTCGGGCCTTTGATCCCCAACAAAATGGGTCACGGGGCACGCCGCTGTCGGGCGGCCACATCCGATGAGAATGAACAACGGCCTGACGCATGAACGTCAATGCGGACAGCACATTACTCTTGCCACTGGCATTGGCGCCGTAAAGGGCTGCCACGGGAAGCAGACTTCCATTGTATCCAACGACTTGTCGTGGCCGCAGGTCGTCAGCATCGCCCACCCGACCAGCCACCATTGTGAAGACCTGCTCGTCCCGAATAGATCGATGATTTTCGACACGAAATTCAATGAGCATGTCATTGCCTCCACTTCATCAGAACTGGGATTATAGCCGAATTCTGAATGAATTTAGCGGAAACCGATCTGAAAACTGCTTTTGTGACTGATCAAGGAAAGGTATTGTGCTGTGTGGGGGGTCATACGGTCATCTATTGGCCTGCGTCACTTCCTGCCTGCTACTCTCCCGAGCCGCTATGCAGTACAGAGAGATATTTTCGATTTTCGTGGTCCTTTTCGGCGATAGTCTCAGCATTGCTCTGGATGCCCTCCTTGGCTTGGTCACCCCCGTCCGGCTGGCGATGTCGCAAAAAGCAGAGATCCTCTTTCTTCGAAAGCAGCTTGGGCTCTACGAAGAGCGGGAGGCGCCAAGGCGACGGACGGATGAGCCTTTCCGGCGCTCGATGGTTTTCTTGTCGAGGTTTTTCGACTGGTGTGATGCGCTT
>Ga0164315_10002153_pt1 | contig 15030 bp, 13 predicted proteins | sample GuaBasSedimGuay6_FD_113737 | JGI IMG/M metagenome (GOLD analysis project Ga0164315, IMG submission 113737) | Subseafloor sediment microbial communities from Guaymas Basin, Gulf of California, Mexico - Guay6, Core 4569-2, 0-3 cm | ecosystem: Environmental > Aquatic > Marine > Hydrothermal vents... | reverse complement strand
TTCGAGCCAGTCATAGTTTATGAAAACAAGGAGAATCTGACCCCAGCGGGCTTCTCCAATACCGGAAGATACCTGACCCTGACCCAGGATCTCACTACCTCCAATAATGAAATGTACCTGCTGGATCTCAACTCGGGAGAGATCAAACATATTTCGGAACACGAAGGAGATGCCACCTATTCCCCGGCCGATTTCTCACTGAATGACGAATATCTGTACTATCTCTCCAATGAGGGAAGTGAATTTACCTATCTCTCATCTTACCACCTGGAGACTGAGGAAAAGAAAGTCGTTTATGAGGCCGACTGGGATGTCTCCTATGCCTATTTCTCATATAACGCTAAATACCAGGTTATCGGGATCAATGAAGATGCTAAAACAGTAGTAAAAGTTAGAGATGCAGCTTCCGGAGAAGCAGTAAGTATGCCAGACTTTGGCAACAGGGACATTTCAGGTGTATCCATTTCCAGATCGGAAAAGCTGATCCGACTAACAGCTGGAAGTCCCACCTCGCCGGGTGATCTTTATATGCATCAATTTGATGAGGAGAATTTTACCCGTTTAACCCACTCCCTGAATAAAGAAATTGATGAAGCAGACCTCGTGGCTGGAGAGGTGATCCGCTATCCCTCCTATGACGGACTTAAGATTCCGGCCATCCTATACAAGCCACTTGGAGCCTCAATAAAGAATAAAGTACCGGCACTTCTTATGATTCATGGTGGTCCCGGTGGGCAAAGCCGGCTGGGATTCAGTAGCAGGACACAATATCTTGTAAACCACGGATATGCCATCCTGGCTGTGAACAACAGAGGCAGCTCCGGATATGGAAAAACCTTTTATAACCTGGACAACCAGCGTCATGGGGAAGATGATCTGATGGACTGCGTGCGGGCCAAAGACTTCCTGGCAGGACTGGGATATATTGACATGGAAAAGGTAGGGATCATGGGAGGCTCCTATGGAGGATACATGGTCATGGCCGCATTGGCTTATCAGCCGGAAGAATTTGCCGTGGGAGTTAATCTGTTTGGAGTGACCAATTGGCTCCGTACTCTGAAGTCCATCCCCCCCTACTGGGAATCTTACAGGAAAGCTCTCTATGACGAACTTGGGGATCCTTTCACCGAAGATTCCCTGCGACTGTACAAGATCAGTCCCCTGTTCCATGCACACAATGTGACCAAACCTTTAATGGTACTACAGGGGGCCAATGACCCACGTGTGTTACAGGTGGAGTCGGATGAGATTGTGGCCGCGGTTAAAGAAAATGGAGTCCCGGTGGAATATGTTATTTTTGACGATGAGGGACATGGTTTTGTAAAAAAAGAGAATCAGGTTGAAGGATATGGAAAAATTCTGGAATTCCTGGATAAGTATCTCTTAGGTGTGGAAGAAGAGTAACAATATATGAGTAAAGTGACTGAAAGCAAGATTGAGGAGCTGGCCCGTGAAAAAATGGAGGGGAAAAGCTATTCTACGATTCGTGACGAGTTATCAGAATCCGGAATGACTGACAGCGAGATTACCAATCTTATCCGACAGGTGGATGAGCGAGTACTCAGTCAAACCATAAAGCAGGCATCCCCTGACCGGGCACAACAATGGTACCGGTCCGGGCTGGTCCTCGCTGTTATAGGTTTGATCCTTACTATCGCTTTCAATGCAGGGATTATTCTGAAGAACCTTCCAGCTATGGTGATCTATTCTCCTTTTATTGCCGGAATCCTGGTGATGGCCTATGGAAGGTATCAACAGAAAAAGCAATCCGCCCCATCTGAAACCGGTACGGGTGCAATAAGAAGAAAGAGACCTTATAAATAATAGCAAAAAATGGTAGAGGAGATCGTAAAGAGACGCTTTCCGTTCTTTGAATCGGAACTCAGGTCGGCCATCAGCGAAGCAGGCACATTCAAAGAATTTAAAGCCCAGGAGGAGTTGATACGCGAAGATCAGTTTATCAGGTCTTTTCCCATTGTGCTCTCCGGACTGATCAAGGTGTGCCGGACTGATGAAGAAGGCAAGGAGTTGCTGCTCTATTATTTGCGTCCCGGCGAGGTCTGTACCGTATCCCTGATCTGTTGTATGGACCGGACCCGCAGCCGGGTAAAGGCCATAGCCGAAGAAAAAACCACTGCCATTGTTGTGCCCGTAGAGCTACTCGACAGCTGGATGACCATGTACCAGACCTGGAAAGAGTATGTGATGCACTCCATGCAGATGCGCTTCGATGAGCTGCTAAATACCCTGGACAGCATTGCCTTTTTAAAAATGGATGAAAGGCTGGAGAAGTTCTTTACCGAGCGTTACCGCTCTTCAGGCTCCAAGATTTTTGATGGATCACACCAGGATGTTGCCATGGCCATGAACAGCTCCAGAGAAGTCATTTCCAGACTCTTGAAACAGATGGAAAATAAAGGACTCATTCACCTTTCCCGCGGCCAAATCGATTACTCTCCCTTATGTGACAAAAGTTACTGATAACTCCCATTCTCTTCTGTTTCTTTGTGCTATTCAAAAACAGTACAAGAAATCAATGAAAACAAGATCTGTAAATTCATACAAAGACCTGGAATCTGGGATCTCCTCCAAAGAAAGGACCTTTCTGCTGCTATATAAAAGTGGTGCCGGACAGAGTGATTGTGCACTTGAGAGGCTACAGAATATAAATACCGGGGAGTCATCTCACCTGTATACTGCTGATGTGAACCGCGTCCGTGATATCCACGAACGATTGGATATAAGCACAGCTCCCAGCCTGGTTGTATTTGAGAATAGCAAAATGGTAAATATTTTCAAAGGGTGCCAGACCGAATCGGCATACGGCTCCATTCTATCGGGACGTGAAAGAGGAGGTCAAAGAGGAGTCGAATCCGGTAAGAGCAAACAGGTCACTGTATATACCACCCCCACCTGCAGCTGGTGCACCACCCTGAAAACTTACCTGGACCAGAAACAGGTCGGGTACAGGGAGGTCAATGTGGCAACAGACAGCTCAGCAGCTGAAGCCATGGTCAGAAAAAGTGGACAGCAAGGAGTTCCCCAGACAGAGATAAACGGACAGATGATTGTGGGTTTTGACAAATCCCGGATCAATCAACTGCTCGAAATAAAATAAGCTCGACGCTTATAGTAAACCTAAATTAAAGTAAAATGAAAGAGTTACAGCCAATCAATCAACATGTGCTTCTGGAGATGGAAGCCAAAGAAGAGAAAACAGCTTCGGGGATCATTATTCCTGATACCGTACAAGAGAAATCTCAATTTGCTAAAGTGATGTCTATCAGCGGGATCGAAGATCCTGAGATATCAATAGGCGATATGGTTTTTTATAAGAATTTTTCAGGGATAGAACTGGAATTCGACGGTAAAGAGTAACTGATGGTGCCTTACCCGGATATCCCCGGAAGGATTGTTGAAACAGACAAGATTTAATATCGTGCCTGACCGGCTGTAGGCAATTTTATCCTTATCAAAATCTTTAGGTTTCTGCCGAAGGGCTGCTACTCGACATAGCAGTCCTTCTTTTTTATACACCGCTTTAGTCCTATCTTGCACCCTTCAATCACTCTAAAAAAAGACATTGTGAAAAAACTGATTTTAGCTTTGCTGCTTGGAACGGTCATCCTGTTCGGGTGCACCACAGAAAAAACAGAAACCATGAATCCATTCCTGACAGAATATACAACACCATTTGGGGTGCCCCCCTTTGATCTAATTGAAAACGTTCACTTCATTCCTGCTTTTGAGGAGGGGATGAAGTTGCACCAGGTAGAAATAAATGCCATTGTAAACAACAAAAATGCAGCCACATTCGAAAATACCATTGAAGCTCTGGATAAAAGCGGAGAGTTGCTGAGCAAGGTTAACGGCGTCTTTTTCAGGCTCCGCTCGGCCGAAACCAACGATGAACTGGACTCCATTGCCAGGGTGATTCAGCCGAAGCTGACCGCACATGGAAGCAACATTAACTTGAACCAGGGGCTGTTTGAAAGGGTAAAGGTCCTCTTTGCGGAGAGAGAAACTCTGGGTCTCTCGGTTGAGCAGACCATGGTCCTGGAAAAGACCCACCGCCGCTTTGTGAGAGGAGGTGCCAACCTGGAGGGAGAAGCAAAAGAGAGAATCAAAGAGATCGATACAAAGCTTTCCATGTTGACCATGCAGTTCGGTGACAACCTGCTGAAGGAGACCAACTCTTACCAGTTGATTATCGAAAAAGAAGAAGATCTGGCAGGATTACCTGAATCGGTACGTTCTGCTGCCTCCGATGCAGCAAGGGCCGCAAGCATGGAAGGCAAGTGGGTATTTACCCTCCATAAACCAAGCTGGATCCCATTCATCCAATATGCTGAAAACAGGGACTTGAGAGAAGAGATCTACACTGCTATGTTTAAGCGTAGTAATAACGGGAACGAATACGACAATAATAAGCTTATCTCAGAGATCCTGGAACTCCGGATCGAACGCGCCAATCTTTTGGGTTATGATACCCATGCCGCTTTTGTCCTTGAAGAACGAATGGCTAAAAAGGCGGAGAACGTTTACGACTTGCTGATGCAAGTTTGGGACCCTGCACTGGATAAAGCCAGAGAAGAGGCCAACATGATGCAGAAGATGATCGATCAGGAAGGTGGGGATTTTCAGTTGGCTTCCTGGGACTGGTGGTACTATGCAGAGAAGATCCGGCAAGAGAAATATAAACTAGATGAAGAGGTGGTCAGGTCTTATTTCAGCCTGGAAGATGTGAAAGATGGAGTATTCGATGTGGTCAATAAGCTCTACGGACTTACCTTTGAACCGCGAAATGAACTCCCTGCCTATCACGAAGAGGTGATGCCCTACGAGGTCAAAGAAGCTGATGGATCCCACCTGGGAATCCTCTATATGGACTTCCACCCAAGACCAGGGAAAAGAGGTGGTGCCTGGAGTACCAGCATACGAAGAGCCCATATCAAAGATGGTGAACAGGTAAGTCCAGTACACCTGATTGTTATGAACTTTACCAGACCTACAGGCGAATTACCGGCCCTGATCAGCTTTGATGAAACTCTCACTTTCTTTCATGAATTCGGGCATGCACTCCACTCCATGCTTACCAAGTGTGAATATCTGACCGTCTCCGGCACCGCCGTGGCCACCGATTTTGTGGAGCTTCCTTCACAGATTATGGAGAACTGGGCGGCCCATCCCGATGTTTTAAAGACCTATGCTAAACACTATGAGACAGGTGAAGTGATTCCCGATGAGCTAATCGCAAAACTAGAAGCTGCCAGTAAGTTTAACCAGGGATTTGTAACTGTTGAATATACAGCCGCCTCGATCCTTGATATGGATTATCACACCCTTAAAGAAGCTTCGGGCTTAAATGCAAACGCTTTTGAAGAGTCCTCCATGAAGCGGATCGGACTGATTGATGAGATTATTCCGCGATACAAATCCAATTATTTCCAACATATTTTTGCAGGGGGTTATTCTGCCGGCTATTACAGCTACATGTGGTCTGAAGTGTTGGACAAAGATGCATTTAATGCTTTTGTGGAGACCAGTCTCTTCGATCAGGCTACCGCTACTTCGTTCCGGGAAAACATTCTTGAAAAGGGAGGTTCTGTGGAGGAGATGGAAATGTATGTCAATTTCCGCGGAGCTGAGCCCACCATTGAACCTCTACTGAAAGGCCGGGGGCTCAATTAGATCTCAGACAAATAGGAGAATATTTAAATATTAACAGGGGAGTGTGGGTGATAAGCTATACTCCCCTTCCTTTTAAAATGGTAATCACTGTGTAGAAGAGAATCTTTACATCCACAAAAAGGGACATGTTTTCAATATAGAGTAAATCGTACCTGAGCCGCTTAATCATCTCCTCGACGTTCTCCGCATAACCATACTTCACCTGTCCCCAGGAGGTAATTCCGGGTTTCACTTTCTGAAGGTGAGTATAATGAGGTGCTGTAATTATAATCTTATCGATAAAATATTCTCTTTCGGGCCGCGGTCCCACCAGAGCCATTTCGCCTCTTAAGACATTGATAAAATTAGGGATTTCATCGAGCCTGTGCTTCCGCATCAGCTGTCCGAAACGAGTCACCCTTGGATCATGTTTTGAGGAGAGTTCAGGACCATTCTCTTCTGCGTTGTGGTACATGGAACGAAACTTGTATATCTGGAACTCCCTTCCAAACCTGCCAATCCGGTCCTGCTTATACAATATGGGACCTGACGAACTTAGCTTCACTCCAACGAGCAGTGCAAGGTTCAGAGGTAACAATAGTATTAGTGCCAGTATGGAGATTACAATGTCCATGATCTGTTTCACATTTTGTTGCCATGTTGGCATTACATCCTGATTCACCTCCAGCAAAGCAGTTCCAAAAATGGTTGCACTTTTTACCTTTCCCGTAAGTATGTCAGTGATACTTGGGATGGCGCTGATCTTAATATCAAGCATAGAGAGTCTGTTCACAATATCCCCAATTTTTTCATGTTCAGTCGGATCCAGGGCAATAATTACCTCTTCAACTTGCTGATCCATTAAAATGGTCTCCATATTTTCATGCCCCCCCAGATGGACCAAATGGTCCTGTAACTGGTAATGCTCCTTCCTTTGCACATTAATGAAACCCAATATTTCATATCCATTGGACCGCTGTTGATTCCTTATATCCAGATAAACATCCACGGCATTCTCATTGCTACCGATCATAACAGTTTTAAAACCAATATCCCTCCGGTGTACTTTTCTTACCGTCCTGCTGGTAAGAACCATCCTTGGCATCAATGTAAGGTTGAAGTGTAACAGAAACAGAGTGATCGCCAGGCTATAATAATTGGTGTAGTTCAGAATGATATCATCCAGGATGAGGAGAAAGAAAATAATCACCACTCCCAGCAAGGAACTAAGCATTGTCTGGATGAAATCCTCGAGCCTTGAACGGCGAAACATATCCTTGTAAAAGCCAGTTAAATAATATAACAAGATCCAGGCGATAGGAAGGCCGATAGCTCCGGTCCAGAACCTGGGGCCAAAGGTAATGGGGACATCCACTCCAAATGCCTGTGGCTCTATATATATCTTTCGAAAAAGAAAAAAGAGAACCCAGGCTACCAGGGCAGCAAGAAAGTCAAATAAGATGTAGAGTAATCTCTGTTTTCTCTGATTTTTCATTCAAATGGTCGACCTCTGAATATATAACTGTAACTCATGTGTGATAATTGCATCAGGTGTCAAAAAAACTCCATATATGTTTAAGAATATCGGTTATATTTGTCCATCCAAATGGAACAAACAGATAATTTTAGACATAAAGGCTTAAGAAAGAAGTTAATAGACTCCATTAGATCAAAGGGGGTCAAAAATGAAGATGTTCTTGAGGCCATGGGACGTGTTCCGCGGCATCTCTTTATGGATAGTAGTTTCGTTAACTTTTCCTACACAGATAAAGCTTTTCCTATTGCTGCAGGCCAAACCATTTCCCAACCTTATACTGTTGCATTTCAAACCGAGTTACTGGAAGTGAAAAAACACTTGAAAGTGCTGGAGATTGGAACTGGTTCCGGATACCAGACGGCTGTCCTGCTGGAACTTGGGTCCAGGGTTTATACCATTGAGAGACAGCGGGAGCTTTTCCTGGATGCACAAAAAACGTTGGGACCTTTAAACTACAAGCCCAACTTTTTCTATGGCGATGGTTACGAAGGACTACCCTCCTACCAGCCTTTCGACAGAATCCTGATTACTGCTGCAGCCCCAGAAATCCCACAGACCCTTTTGGATCAACTGGCCATTGGGGGCATACTTGTTGTTCCGGAGGGAGACAAATTTGGTCAGAAGATGGTCCGCGTGGTAAGGGAAAGCGAAGATCATTTCCAGCGCAGCGAACATGGTCATTTCTCTTTTGTTCCCTTGTTAAGAGGTAAAAATCAATAATATGCTAAGCATTAGCTCACTTGTATTCAACTCCTTCCAGGTAAACACCTACCTGGTCAGGAACGACAACGGAGATTGCCTTGTCATTGATCCGGCTTTCTATTCGCCGGAAGAGATCAGTGCCTTTGACCAATATATCTCCTCAGAAGGCTTAAGTATTAAAGGACAACTTAACACCCATTGTCATGTGGACCATGTTCTTGGCGTTAAACACATGCAGACAGCTTATAAATGTCCCTTGCGTGCACACACGAACGAGTCCGGATTGCTAAACAACGCTCCCCTGATGGGAGAGGTCTATGGACTTAAGGTTGAACCCCTTTCCGCAATTGATCAAGCGATCACCGACAATGAAACCATTACACTTGGGGAGGATAAGCTCAAGTCCATCCTGGTTCCCGGTCACTCCCCTGGAAGCCTGTCTTTCTACTCCCCCGAAGCTGGTTTTGTGGTCACGGGAGATGCCCTTTTTCAGGGAAGTATTGGTCGCACCGATCTGCCTGGAGGCGACTACGATACGCTGATCAGTTCCATAAGGAACAGACTTTTGACCCTTCCCCCGGAAACAACTGTTTACCCGGGACATGGGAATCCTACCACCATTGGAGAAGAAGCTTCGAACAACCCCTTCCTGAGCATGGCTTAACAACATGAATTCCTTCAGCTTTTTTCAGCGAAGGTTTCTTTATATTTGCGCTTCAGTAACGAAAGCTTATTGCAAAATACTTACTCTTGTTTTATGAATTCTGATCAGTTTAGTGAGCGTCATCTGGGTCCCCGGCAGCCTGAAATCGACCTTATGTTGGACACCATTGGAGTTGCAAGCGTGGACGAACTGGTAGCCCGTACCATCCCCGCCTCCATTTTAATGGACAACACAATGAACCTTCCAGGTGCAGTTGATGAACAAAACTATCTGGCTTATATGAAAGAGGTGGCCAGCAAGAACAAGATGTTCCTTACCTATATGGGCATAGGATATTACAATACCATTCTCCCCCCGGTCATCCAACGTAATATACTGGAGAATCCCAATTGGTACACTTCATATACCCCCTACCAGGCAGAGATTTCACAGGGAAGACTTGAAGCACTGTTGAATTTCCAGACCATGGTCATGGAACTTAGCGGAATGGAAATAGCAAATGCATCGCTTCTGGATGAGGCGACTGCTGCTGCCGAGGCCATGATCATGTTTTACAATGCACGATCGAGGTCCGCAGTCAGGGAAGGCAAAAACAAGTTCTTTGTGGATGAGCAAGTTTTTCCCCAGACCTTAGCTGTACTGATTACCAGAGCTGAACCACTGGGCATTGAACTTGAAATCGGATCCTATCAGGATGCTTCACTGGATGCTTCTTTCTTTGGAGTCCTGGTCCAGTACCCTGCTGCTGACGGTGAGATCAGGGACTATGCCATGTTTGCACAATCGGCTCATGAAAAAGAGATTGCTGTTGCAGTAGCGGCAGATATTATGAGCCTGGTCTTGCTTACACCTCCGGGTGAATGGGATGCAGATGTGGTGGTGGGAAGCACACAGCGATTCGGGATCCCCATGTTTTACGGAGGACCCCATGCTGCCTATTTTGCATGCAAAGAATCCTTCAAAAGACATATTCCCGGCCGGATTATCGGCATCTCCATCGATGTCAATGAGAAACCCGCCCTCCGCATGGCGCTCCAGACCAGGGAACAACATATCAAGCGGGAACGTGCCACTTCCAATATTTGTACTGCCCAGGCACTCCTGGCCAGTATGGCTGGAATGTATGCAGCATATCACGGCCCGGAAGGATTGCATAGGATCGCCTCCAACATCCATACAGGAGCAGCTTACCTGGCATCACAGCTGCAAAAGCTGGGGTACTCTCTTGCACACAAAAACTTTTTTGATACTCTCAGAGTTGTACTTCCCGGTAAGCTCTTAGCAGAAGATATCCGAAAAATAGCTGAAGAGAGGGAGATTAATTTTTACTATCCGGATGAAACGACGGTTCAATTCTCGACCGATGAAACTACACATGAGGAGCAACTCAACGAAATCCTCGAAATATTCTCTGTGGCCATAAAGAAGGGGATCCATTTCCAGGATGATCTGGAACCTGAAATCGCATTTAAGCAGACATTCGCCAGAAAATCTCCGATCCTTCCTCAGCCTGCCTTCCACCGCTACCACTCCGAAACAGAGATGATGCGATATATCAGGAAGTTGGAACGCAGAGATATTTCCCTTACTCAATCCATGATCTCGCTGGGATCGTGCACCATGAAGCTGAATGCGGCGGCTCAGTTAATGCCGGTTAGCTGGCCTGAATTTGCATCACAGCATCCCTTTATTCCCATTGACCAGACCGAAGGATTTCATCAAATGATCAATGAACTGGAACAGGCTTTGAAAGAGATCACTGGTTTTGAAACTATTTCCTTTCAACCAAACTCAGGAGCTGCGGGTGAATATACTGGCCTGATGGTGATCCAGGCCTACCACAAGGAGAGGGGAGATTCAGGGCGAAATGTGGTCCTGATTCCGGCATCTGCACATGGAACCAATCCAGCCAGTGCTGTGATGGCTGGTCTGGAAGTAAAAGTGGTCAGGTGCGATGATCATGGCAACATTGATACGGAACATTTAAAAGAGTTGGCTGAAAGCCATAAAGAGGTGCTTTCATCCATTATGATTACCTATCCATCCACTCACGGGGTTTTTGAAGACAATATCTGTGAAATAATTGGCATGGTGCATAGTTGTGGTGGTCAGGTATATATGGACGGAGCAAATATGAATGCTCAGGTGGGATTAACCAATCCTGCTTATATCGGGGCTGATGTTTGCCACTTGAATCTGCACAAAACCTTTGCGATTCCACATGGCGGGGGTGGACCCGGAGTGGGCCCCATTGGTGTGGCCAGCCATTTGGTGGAATATCTTCCCACCCACCCACTTGTTGAGACCGGAGGAATGAAAGGCATTAGTAGCGTGGCAGCTGCTCCCTATGGAAGTGCAGGTGTCCTGGCCATCTCTCATGCTTATATCAGGATGCTCGGTTCTGAAGGACTCACAGAATCGACACGAATAGCCATCCTGAATGCCAATTATGTGGCAAGCGCATTGAAGGATTACTACGACATCCTCTACACCGGCACAGAAGGCTTTGTAGCTCACGAAATGATCCTGGATTGTAGGAAATTCAAAACAATGGCCGATATCACCGAAGCCGATATTGCAAAGCGATTGATGGATTATGGCTTCCATGCCCCTACCCTCTCATTCCCGGTACATGGAACCCTGATGATGGAACCAACAGAGAGTGAATCCAAGGCTGAACTGGACCGTTTTATCCAGGCCATGATCGATATCCACAAAGACATCATGGAGATTGCCGATGGAAAACTGAAGGCCGAAGAGAGCGTGTTGAGAGGGGCACCTCACACCGCTGATACCTTGCTCATAGAGAACTGGGACCGAATTTACTCCAGGGAAAAGGCGGCCTTCCCGCTACCATGGGTCATGGAGAATAAATTCTGGCCCTCGGTAAGCCGCATCAACGATACTTTTGGCGACCGTAACCTGGTTTGCTCCTGCGCCCCCATTGAGTCTTATTTATAAAAGGGATTTTAGAACTGTCTTAATTCCCGTATCTATATCAAGGGCGTGGTACACCTCGCAGTCCCTGCAATTCTCATTCCTACAGTGCCTTCCCTTTTCAGACGCTTCCCAACAGGGCTGAAAATTTTCTGTATATGCTCCGCAGGATGATCTGTCCTCCTCCGGACATTCCCGAATACTCCAGCAGGGAATCATGGCCATTAAAGCGCGCACACCTGAAAAATTTAGCCCTTTATTGCGAATTAAACTCCGGATCAGCTTTAACCTGTCAATATCATTCCGGGAAAACAGATGGCGCTTCGACTCAAGTTTAAATGGAATAATCAAGCCCTCATCAATATATTGTCTGATAGAATGGGCTGGTATTTCTGAGAGTTGTGATGCGATTCCAAGCGTATATACTGGCATGTTGCAATCCTCCTCAACATTCTTTCCATTTTGCTTTCTGGTAGTCATTTGTCTATTTGGTTTCATTATAAATAATCTGATTATCAGTCAGTTCCTTAGTCAAAGATAGCAATTGACTTATATTTTCTGTATTATTATTTGATTATTATGTGAATCATATAATACACTTATAGGTATGCCTGTGCAACTAAATAGAGGTATTATTTTGGTCAGTCTGGTTCTCCTTGAAATTACTGCATGCAATCCTTTTATACAAGCAAATCAGGATGATCATATTTCATCACCCCAGCACCGAGATAGTGTTGCAGATTCAACAAAATTAATTCCAGTAGAAACCTTCTCCTCCGACTATTTCCCTTGCAGCGACTGCCATAGCGAAATCCCGCTCAATCCCCAAAGACGCGAACTCGTTGAGATGCATGATGATATAGTTTTTGACCATGATTCTGAGAACAGGTGGTGTCTGGCCTGTCATAACGAATCAAATCGGGACTCCCTTGTACTGGCTGGAGGGAAACTTCTTGGATTTAATGAATCGTACAAGCTCTGTGGACAATGCCATGGTCCCAAAATCAGGGATTGGAAACTTGGAATACATGGAAAACGAACAGGCCAATGGAATGGACAGAAACAATATCTTCTTTGCGTTCATTGTCATGATCCCCATTCCCCAAAGTTTAAGAAACTTCAACCCATGCCACCCCCTCGACGACCAGAAGACATAAAAATTGATTCTATTTATGAAAGAGAGGAAAAAGATTCTACATCCCCATAGAAGTATAGAAAGACGCGACTTCATGAAGTGGATGGCTGTTGGTACAGCCTCCATAGCAGGCTTGTCACTACTTTCTTCATGTGACAGTGATAAAAGAGAGGCATTCTTCCAGGACCAATTCAAAGAGCTGGATGAAAATGAATTAAAAGCGGTGTTGGAAAGGCTTGAGCGAGGGTATAAGAAAGAGTATAATGCCGATATCGAGGTAAACGCCACGGCCCCCATGGATCACGTCCTTTTTGGATATGGACTTGATCTTTCTAAGTGCATAGGCTGTCGTCGATGCGTATATGCATGCGTAGAGGAAAACAACCAGTCCAGAAATCCGGAGGTACATTGGATAAAGGTACTGGAAATGGAGAAAGATAAGGGAGCAGATTTATTGCATTCAGATGTGTACTATAATCCCGAACAGGTCCCTGAAGAAGGTCACTTTTATATGCCGGTTCAATGCCAGCAATGTAAGAATGCTCCTTGTGTCAAGGTATGTCCGGTGGAGGCTACCTGGACAGAACCAGATGGTATTGTGGTGGTTGATTACGACTGGTGTCTTGGATGTCGGAACTGTATGTCCGCATGTCCTTATGGTGCCAGAAAATTTAACTGGGCAAGCCCCGAGATACCGCAAGAGGAGATAAATATACATACCGAATATCTGGGTAACAGACCTCGTGCTAAAGGGGTGGTAGAAAAATGCACATTCTGCATTCAACGAGTAAGACAGGGCTTATATCCTGCCTGTGTTGAAATTTGTCCGGTAGGATCAAGAAAATTTGGGAACCTGCTGGATGAGCAAAGCGAGATACGCACTATCATGAAAAACAAGCGGGTCTTTATCCTGAAAGAAGAATTAAATACCCAGCCGAAATTTTACTATTTCTATGGCACCTAAATTTGGAGGATGAATATGCATCTGAAGGAATTCATCATAGGAAGTATCAAGTTATTATTCCAGGGATCTAAAGCCTACTGGGCATGGGTTTCAACACTATTAATATTGATTGCAATTGGGATTGTGTCTTACTACGGTCAGGCTGCTAATGGCTTGATCACTACTTCCATGAGAGACCAGGTTTCCTGGGGCTTTTATATCGGCAATTTCACTTTTATGGTGGGCATCGCTGCAGCAGCCATTATGCTGGTGATACCTGCCTACATATACAACTGGAAACCCATCAAGGAGATCGTGATTTTGGGAGAGCTGTTGGCCATCAGTGCCATAGTCATGTGCCTTCTGTTTATACTGGTAGATATGGGGCATCCTGAACGCTTCTGGCACATGATCCCTGGCATTGGCAAGCTTCGTCTGGGTCAATCCATATTAGCCTGGGACTCCCTTGCTTTAACCTTCTACCTGATCTTGAATTTCATTATCGTCTCACATATCCTGTTCAGGGCATTTCGAATAAAAGACTACAGCAGAAAATATGTTATCCCTCTGATTTTGCTTTCAGTTCCTGCTGGTATAGCCATCCATACAATTACTGCATTCCTATACAACGGTATTGCAGCCAGACCATTCTGGAACAGCGCTATACTGGCTCCAAAATTCCTTGCTTCAGCCTTTTGTTCCGGTCCGGCCATTATGATCATACTTTTCCAGGTCTTAAGGAAAACAACAAAACTGCAAATAGAAAACAGGGCCATCTGGACCCTTGCTGAATTGATGGCATACACCATGTTCTTTAATTTGTTTCTTACAGGAGCAGAGATTTTTAAAGAGGTGTATTCAAATACAGAACATCGTGTTTTTACCGAATACCTCTATTTTGGAATTGAAGGACATAATAAGATAGTGCCCTTTGGCTGGTTGGCAATCATATTCGATGTAATTGCTTTCGTACTTTTTCTGGTGCCTAAAACCCGTAAGAACTTTATCACACTGAATATAGGTGCCGTTCTAATATATCTCGGGGTCTATATCGAAAAAGGCATTGGACTCATCATTCCGGGCTTTACTCCGGATGTACTCGGTGAAATCTATGAGTATTTCCCCTCAACAACAGAGATCCTTGTAACCGTTGGAATATTTTCAACGGGCTTCCTCATCTACACCCTGATGCTAAAAGTTGCTGTGCCCATAATTCTGGGAGAATTCAACTATAAAAAAGCACAATGATGAAAGACTCCGGTCCATTTGATCCTGATCAATTTGGGAAACTGAGTAATAGAATTTCTGAACTTGAAAACCGGATCAGCAGTCTCGAAAAGCGTTCCGCGTCTCAAGACCCTGAAGGGATATACAGAACACCTATTTATAAAGAGCAATCTGATGCTCAGGAATTGGATAAGCCTGATGGTCAGAACGAAGCC
>Ga0164315_10002151_pt1 | contig 15032 bp, 12 predicted proteins | sample GuaBasSedimGuay6_FD_113737 | JGI IMG/M metagenome (GOLD analysis project Ga0164315, IMG submission 113737) | Subseafloor sediment microbial communities from Guaymas Basin, Gulf of California, Mexico - Guay6, Core 4569-2, 0-3 cm | ecosystem: Environmental > Aquatic > Marine > Hydrothermal vents... | reverse complement strand
CATGGGCTGGCCGCATGTCGTGACGCGACATATGGCGATGAGCCAACCCGCAACCGCTCGTAAAGCCGGCGTCTGGGCGACAGTCTGGAACCTGTTTTTTGTACCGGCACCCTACCTCGTCGGCATCATGGCGATCCTGATTCTTCCCGGCCTCGAAGATCCGGAGATGGCGATCTTCCAGGTTGCAGACAAATTATTGCCGGCGGCCGTTACCGGCCTGGTTATGGCAGCGATCATGGCGGCAATCATGTCGACGGCCGACTCGCTGTTACTGCAGACCGGTTCAATTGCATCACGGGATCTTTACGAGCGCTTCATCAATCCCAATGCTTCAGAGAAGCAGATGGTATTTGTATCACGTGGACTTGTGCTGGCCATTGCGGTGATCGGCTATGCCGTCGCCCTGGTCGAACCGCCATCAGTATTCAGCATCGTGATATTCGCGACATCCGTGCTCGGTAGTGCGTTTCTGCCTGCTTATGTTTGCGCTGTCTGGTGGTCCAGGGCAAACACACCCGGAGCGTTGGCATCCATCGTGGTCGGCGCGTCGGTCGCATTTTTCTGGGAGTACGCGGGCATGGTCGAAAGCACACAAATGGCCCCGATGTTGACAGGTGTGGTGAGTTCGTCAGTGACGATGTTCGTCGTCAGTCTGGCTACACAGAAAATTTCACCGGTTCCGGCATACATTCAGGATGCAATGCAGGTAACCACAACAGTCGGACCGATTCCCAAACGATTTCTGACAGCAACAGAATTCGGGCTGACTCAGGAAGCCAGTGCCATCGATAAAGCCCTCGGCGGACGTGCGCATGATGGTTGATAAACAATTGTTAAATGTCATTCAGCAGCGAATCGATGCCAGGACGGCACTGCGCAGTATTGATGTACTGGCCGGTGCGGCAACAGCGCATATCGAGCGAAAGATGTACTACCCGTATTACAGCTTCACAGCCAACTGTTTGGTGCCAACATTATTTGGCAAGAAAGAGATGACGGTAAATTGCCTGGTCGATGGTGTGAGCGGACTGGGTGCGACAGCGGGCGCTTTCTCGATTGAGCCTGAGACGGTGTCGGCTGACGATCTCTTGCAGCTTGATGTTTCAGCGCAGGAAGCCGAACGTGCCGCGCGCCGGACTGTTTCGCATCAACTTAGCCGCAAGCTGAGAATGATCGCTTCGTTTCACATGAATATTGAACGCCAAAGCATCGTTTACAAAGGTTTCTGGATCATTCGGAGCCAGGACACATTGGTAATGGTGGATGCTTCGAGCGGGGGTATCCATCCGTTGAGTTCACGCGCAGCATAGTCGTAAGGGGACCACATTGATGGCCAGAATAATTACGTCGTTGTTAATTGGACTGTTGTTGAGCGCCTGTGGTGATTCCAGTCGCATTGAGCCGACCAAAGTAGACACCATTTTTTACAACGGCAAGATAGTTACGCTGGACCAGCAATTATCAATCGCATCCACGGTCGTAGTTGACGATGGTCGCATCATCGCCGTCGGCGATGACGACGTGGCAGATGGTTATGACGCGGCAACAGCAGTTGATCTTGGCGGCAAGCTTGCGATGCCCGGATTTATTGATTCGCACACCCATATTCGCGGTCGGCCGCAGCGTTACATTGACCTGACAAAAACCCGTTCCATCGAGGAGTTAAGAGGGCAGGTTAGCGACAAGGCACGGGAGCTGGGACCCGGTGAATGGATAACAGGATATGGCTGGTCCGAAGATGTCATGGCGGAACTGCGCCGACCGTTGCGCCGGGATCTGGACGATGCTGCCCCGGAAAACCCTGTCTTACTCACCCGCGCCGGTGGCCACAGCGCCGTCGCCAACAGCCTGGCGCTGGAACTGGCGGAAGTGAACCTGGATACGCCACAGCCGGAAAGCGGTGTCATTGAACGCGGTGATGATGGTGAGCTAAACGGCGTTATTCGTGAGCGCCAGGACATCGTCAGCAAGCTGATTCCCGAGGCAACGTATGAGGAAGTAAGGGAAAGCCTGATCGGCATACTCAGGGAGCAGTTGAGCCTGGGGATCACGAGTCTAGTGCACGCAACAGGTTCATTGGAGGCCTATGCGGAATGGGAGCATGTTTATGGCCTGCATCGAGGCTCACTGCCGCGCGCAGCGATCCAGGTTTTCTGGGAGGGGCCCGAGGCGATGTCTGCGTTTGGTCGGCGTACTGGCGATGGAGATGATCACCTGCGACTTGGCCCGATCAAGATATTTGTTGATGGCGGATTCACCGGTCCGGCTGCGTTTACCAAAGAGCCGTATAAAGGAGAGTCTGAGTACCGTGGCAAACTCAGCCTTACACCTGAAGAATTACGCAGGATTATTCGTCAAGCACACGCTGCAAACTGGCAGCTCGGCATTCACGCGATCGGCGATGCAGCAATCGAATTGACTATCGACGAATTGGCGGCTGCACTGGATGAGTCACCGCGCAGCAATCATCGGCATTACCTGAACCACTTTACCGTGATGCCGTCAGGTGAGGCGATGGATAAAATGGCTGAGTACGACATCGCGATAACGCAGCAACCGAATTTCACCTACACGCTCGATGGTCGCTACTCCGAGTACCTGGACGGCGATCGTCTGCAACACAACAATCCATTGCGCACGCCAATGGACCACGGCATTCATGTGGCGATATCGAGCGATATACTGCCTATCGGTCCAATGGTCGGAATTTATGCGGCTGTAACGCGCAAAGGTATGTCCGGCAATGTTTACGGTGCAGACGAAGCATTGACAGTGATGGAAGCGCTGCGCGGCTACACGTTGTACGGCGCATACCTGACTTTCGAAGAGGATGAAAAGGGTAGTCTCGAGCCAGGAAAGCTGGCTGACATGATCGTGCTTGATCAGGACATCCTGACGATTGATCCGGACCACATTATGGATATCAGGGTCGAGCAGACCTGGCTCGGCGGTAAACTGGTTTACGCTGCCGATCACTGAGGACTTGCCATGACCGACAAACTGAATATTTCACGTCGCGATTTCATGAATGGTTTCGCGCTCAGTCTCGCTGCCGGCTCAACACTGTCACCGCTGGAGCTTCTCGCGATGCAGGGCAGCGGAGGCGGCGTCTACTATCCGCCGTCGCTGACCGGTTTGCGTGGCAGTCATCCTGGCTCATTTGAGGTTGCGCACGCGCTGGCCTGGGGCGGCGCCACCTGGTCTCGACCGGACGGGCAAACAGATGATGTTTACGATCTTGTCGTTCTCGGCGGTGGCCTGTCTGGTCTCTCGGCCGCACACCTGTATCGCGAAAAAGTCGGTCCCGATGCACGCATTCTCATCCTGGACAACCACGATGATTTCGGCGGGCATGCCAAACGCAATGAGTTCGACGTCGATGGCAAGCAGCTGATCTGCTACGGCGGCAGCCAGTCGATCGATACACCTGGACATTACTCACCAGTCGCGTCGCAGTTGTTGAAAGATGTCGGCATCGACACGCAACGTTTCTACGATTATTTCGATCGCAGCTATTACAAGGATCGACATCTTCGCAACGGAATATATTTCAGTAAGGAAGCTTACGGCGCTGATAGTGTGAAGGTGAACGTCACCCGCGTCCCCGACGACACTGATGTCGGGAAAATTGTCGACTCGTATCCATTGAGTGACGAGTCCAGGGCAGCCTTTGCACGTTTGCTGCAAAGTGACACCGATTACCTGAAGGGCAAAACGCGCGACGAAAAAATCAGCCTGATGAAGGCCATGAGTTATATGGACTTTCTGAAGAATAGTGCCGGTGTGCCCGAAGAAGTTACGCTGGTGCTGCGTGACACGATCAAGGGTTTCTGGGGTTTTGGCTGGGACGCGCTGTCAGCACTGGAAGGATACCGACTGGGGATGCCCGGCACCTATCATCTCGGTCTCGGCGATCTGGAAGGTGGGGATCCGGGCAGAGACGAACCCTACATATTTCATTTTCCGGACGGCAATGCCGGCGTTGCCCGATCACTTGTACGTAAATTGATTCCCGATGCGGTTCCCGGCAGAACGATGGAAGACCTGGTCCTGTCCAGGGTTGATTATTCGTTGCTTGACCGCGAGTCGAACAACACGAGGATTCGCCTGAACTGCACCGGCGTGGATGCCCGCCATGTTGACGGCGACCGGTTTGTCGACGTTACCTACGTGCGCGAGGGCAGGACGTACCGGGTTCGCGGCAAGCATGCAATTCTTGCCTGTTATAACAACCTGGTTCCGCACATCTGCCCGGAAATTTCCGCCGCACAGACTGAAGCCATTGCTGCGGTCACAAAAATTCCGCTCGTATATATAAGTGTCGCGGTACGCAACTGGAAAGCGTTCGAGAACCTGGGCTACCAGAGCTTCTATATTCCGCAGGGCATTTTGATGCATTCCTTCGGCATGGATTTCCCGGTCAGCATGGGTGGTTACGATTTCACGCAGAATTCGAGTGAAGCGACAGTTATTCATGGCACCTATTGCCCGACAGTGCCGAGTCAGGGCCTTACAGAACGCGAACAACATGTGGCCGGTCGCCGGCATCTGTACGAATTGAGCTTTGCAGATCTTGAGCGCGATATTGTCCGGCAGATGAGCGGCGCACTCGAAGGTGGTGGTTTCGATGCAGGCAGGGATATCGCCGCGATTACGGTCAATCGCTGGCCACACGGTTACGCTTACGAATACAACGAACTCTTCGATCCGCCCGAATGGAACCGCTACAACGGCCCGCACCAGGCAGGTTCTGCGCAAATGGGGCGCATATCGATCGCGAACTCCGATGCGTCTGCGTACGCGTATGTTAATGGCGCGATTGATGCAGCGGACCGGGCCGTTAACGAACAAATCGATGTGGGCTAGTAAGGAATCGCGGCAGGATGCCGCTCCCACGAGATCTGCGCAGATTCCGTGGGAGCGGCATCTTGCCGCGATAAAAGCCCGAGCAGTGGTTCATTTCTATGAATGATCCAGGTTTCATATCGCTGGTTCCGACTTTGGTCGTTTTTGCCCTGGCGGTCATCACCCGCCGACCTATCGAATCACTAATCAGCGGCTCGCTGGTTGGTCTCGGCATTATTCACGGCTCACAGTTCATCGGCGGTTTCGCTGGGTCTTCTATTCGTGTCATGACCGATCCGGATGTCGCGTGGGTAATTCTCGTTTGTGGATTCATGGGCAGCATGATCGGTCTCCTGATTCGCACCGGTGCGACCAGTGCGTTTACGGAAAAAATGTCTGGCTACGTCAAATCACAAAAGAGTGCTTTGATGGCGACCTGGGTGCTCGGCATCTTCATGTTTGTCGACGACTATCTGAATTCGCTGGCGGTCGGTGCAGCGATGCGTAACCTGACGGACAAATACAGGATATCCAGGGAAAAGCTGGCTTACGTCGTAGATTCCACCGCCGCTCCGATCAGCGTAATCATTCCGTTCTCAACCTGGGGCGTCTTTTTCGCCGGCCTGATCGTCGCCAATGACATAGCGCCGGAGGGCGAGGGACTCGCTACCTATATAAGTGCGATTCCCTACATGTTGTATGCCTGGGTTGCCGTTCTCCTGGTTCCGGTTGTTATCGCTGGATGGATTCCTGCGCTTGGCAGCATGAAGCAGGCGGAGATTCGTGCGCAAACGACCGGCCAGACCGTCCCTCCCGGCGCCGAGCATATTGACAAGGCGAATCAATCGATTCAACCGAAAGAGGGCGTCAAACCACAAATCCCGATGTTTGTTGTACCGATGGTGATACTGATTGCCGCCACGCTCTGGTTCGACAAGGATTTTCTGATCGGTATCTACATAACGCTGGGGTGTACGGCAGCCTATGTGATGCTTGCCCGCATCCTTGATATGCACGACACGTTCGACACGATCATTGATGGCTTTAAAACGATGATTGAACCACTCGGTGTGCTGGTCGCTGCGTTTATCCTGAAGGATGTCAATGATTCAATGGGGTTGGCGACCTATGTCGTGTCGACAATGGAGCCCTTCCTGACGCCGGAGCTGCTACCAGCAATTATTTTCGCAACCATGGGTGCGGTGTCATTCATGACCGGCTCGAACTGGGGTGTGTTCGTCATCATTCTGCCTATAGTCACATCACTGGCAAACAGTCTCGGGGCGGACATGACGTTGGTGATCGGCGCCACGCTATCGGCCAGCACCTTCGGCAGCCATGCCTGCTTCTATTCCGATGCGACGGTACTGACGGCACAGGCGACCGGTTGCACGCCTATGCAACATGCGCTCACACAATTTCCATACGCACTCATTGCAGCTGCAATTTCTTTGGCGGGCTACGTAGCGCTCGCTTACTGGTAGTTATTATTCTTACAGGGGTCAGATCGATGAAAAAAATTCTTATTACAGTTGGTATCGTCATTCTCGCGGCTGCTGCAGCAATCGCTGAGCATCATGAGGGCACCGTAGTGCCTGCGAAGATCAGCAAGTCAGATATATCAGGTACGATTTTCGAGCGGCCCGATATGCTGGAATCAAAACACGACGATGGTCACGTAACGCTGGATGTCACGTCCTTGTTGAGCAGCGACAAGAAATTTGCCTCTGGCATGTATCGTTCCGGTAAAACTCGCTCCGAGATCAAGGAGCCATATGGTGTTGATGAGTTCATGTATTTCCTCGAAGGTGGCGTGACGTTGACGTCAGCGGATGGCTCTGTGCAGGTTATCAACGCCGGCGAAGGCGTAACGATTCCAAAAGAATGGACCGGGATATGGGATACCGACGGCTATACTAAGATCTGGGTTATCTATTCCGAGGATGGCTCCGGACTGTAACCGGACGACGCGCGAAACGAGGGCACGAAGATGGGTCGATATACACGCAGAAAATTTCTTGGATCGTCGGCGGCAGTACCGCTTGGACTTGGTCTTGCAGCGGCGGCTTCCGCGCAGGGCAGGCCGGCAACCGACATGGCCGACATGATTGTCACCGGCGGCAAGGTACTGACGATGGATCCGTGGCAACCGACGGTCGAAGCGCTCGCGATTCAGGGTGATCGAATACTCGCGGCTGGTTCGAACGAGGATATCGTCAGGCTGGCGAATGCTTCCACCACCAGGATCGATGCCACGGGTATGACCGTAACGCCGGGCTTCATAGATTCGCACAGCCATCCGCTATTCGCTGAAGAAGCTATCGGTGTCAACGTCAACCTGCGCCGCATTGATGACGTCAAGACGGCGCTCGCCGGTAAAGCAGCACAAACACCACCTGGCCATTGGGTTCGTGGCGTCATGTATGACGACACCAAGTTTGAAGACGAAAGACCGCTGAACCGGAATGATATTGATGAAGTCGTGCGTGACCATCCGGTTTATGTTGGTCATCGCGGCGGTCATACGGGTGTGGTCAATTCGAAAGCTTTCGAAGTTGCCGGCATTACGATGGATACGCCGGATCCCGAAGGCGGTAAGTTCTATCGCGAGAATGGAGAGTTTACGGGCAAGGTCGCCGAGCATGCTCGCACACCGTTTTTCGAGTCCGGTGTCTGGCCGGTAATGGATAGGAGCGTACGCCAGGAATCGGCCACTATTGCTTCGAAGAACATGGCCGCCGCCGGTCTTACCTCTACAACCGAAGCCTATGGCAGCAAGGACGACATGATCGCTTACCAGGATGCACGCGATGCAGATGAACTGTATTTTCGCATCTCGTTCATGCCGGGCGGTAACAGTAAGGTCTACGAAGGACTAAAAACTGCAGGAATCCGCTCCGGTTTTGGCGATAACATGATTCGTATCGGTGCGGTCAAGTACGCAGCAGATGGCTCGGCGTCAGAGCGAACTATGTCGATGAGCACGCCCTATGCCGGCAAGCCGGATGATTACGGCATCCTGACTATGAACCAGGAACAGATTGACGATGCGGTAGACGACGCTGTTGCGCACGGTTTCCGCGTTGGCATTCATGCCAACGGCGATGTTGCAATTGACATGGTGCTGAACGCCTACGAAAGGGTTCTCAAAAATCACACGGGGCCAAATCCGCGACACCGTATTGAACATTGTTCACTTGTTAATGAGCGAATTCTCCAGCGCATAAAAGCTGCCGGCGTAGTGCCCGCGCCTTTTTATACCTATGCGTATTTTCACGGCAACAAGTGGGTCGACTACGGTGAAGAAAAAATGGAAACGATGTTTGCGCACCGCAGTTTCCTCGATGCAGGCATTCCGGTCGCACCGGCGTCCGACTACACACCCGGTCCTTATGAGCCGATGATGGCAATCCAGAGCATGGTGACCCGTAAGGATGTGCGCGGTCGGGTCTGGGGGCCGAGCCAGCGTATATCAGTTACCGAAGCCATGCGTATTTGCACAATGCATGGCGCCTACGCTTCATTCGAGGAAAATATCAAGGGATCACTGGAGGCTGGCAAGCTGGCTGATTTCGTGATTTTGGAGAACGATCCGCACGATGTAGATCCGGATTCCATTGTTGATATCAAGATTGTGCGTACGGTGCTTGGTGGGCGCACGACCTACGAGGCGTAGGGAACCTGCGCCGCAAATCAGGGGTTTATCGCGGCGGGACGCCGCTCCCACGAAAATAGCGCAAATCTCGTGGGAGCGGCGTCCCGCCGCGATTGCAGCAGCAGAGATAATGAACCTTCTGTGTAACCTTTTCCCCAGGTCGCGCCTATAAGCAGGTAAATCACTACGAAATCCTGAGGATTCGACATGACTGCAAGACGCTTTTTCTCCCTATTGCTGATTTTCAGCTTCCCGTTAACCACTCAGGCTGGTGTTTCATCGGCAGACCTGCCCGGCAACCTGGTTTGGTACATGCACGCCGATCTTGTGCAAATGCGTTCCACTGAATCTGGCGGACCGCTCTACAAGTGGTTTGACGACGAAGTAATCGTCGAGATCAACAATGAGATCGGCATCGACCTGAGTACAGAAGTTGATTCTGTTACCGCTTTTTCGGATCGATCTGACGGTACCGTCATCATTGTCGAGGGGCCGCTCACAAAGAAATCACAGGATAAATTGCTGGCGCTGGCGATGCTGGAGTCGACGGTCAATCGTCTCGAGTCTGGCGGTAAGGAGTATTACCACATCATTGAAGATGGCGATGACGATAGCGATGACGACGACGAAGATCACGAGCGACACAGTGGCAATGACCCGCTTGACGATTTTGACGGTTCAGCCTATTTCAGTTTCAGTATCGCAAACAAAGCCATTATCACGTCTAACGAAAACCACATGCAGGAGTTGTTAGAGAGTGGTGGCAAGGTCAGCGGCAGTCAAAGTCACGAAGGCTCCATGTTTGTACTAACCGCAGATCGCTCTTTCGTGCAGGCTGGTCTCAGGCCTGATGGAATGGCAGATGGCGATGATGGTGACTGGGAATCAAATATTATCCGCAACACTGAGCAGGCCGCGTTGTTGATTTCTGACAGCGGTGGCCAGATTGCTGTCGAGGCACAAATTGTGTCTACAGATCCGGCAATGGCAGCCTCTATAGGCAGTATCGTTAGCGGACTGATTAGTCTGCAAGCTTTCAATTCGGAACTCGATGCCAATTTGAAAAGTCTGATTCAAAATACAAGGGTCAAGGTGAAAGATAACGTACTGTCCGTAAGTACCGTGATCGATCCGGATCTTATCGTCAGTGTGCTGGACGACTAATAAAAGTGACAGGAAAGACGGGGACACTCGAACGTAGTGGTAACTGATGAACAACTCGTGGAAGCATCGTTGCAGGGGTCTGCTGCCGCGTTCAATGAAATCGTTGAACGCTACCAGGAGCGACTGCTACGGTTCTTGCTCGCCCGGTCAGCGAGCCGGGCAGATGCCGAGGATGCGATTCAGGATACTTTCATCAGTGCGCATCGCTATCTGTACAGCTTTAATCCGCGCTGGCGTTTCAGTACCTGGCTGTACCGCATTGCCTTACGCAACATCGCGAGTCAGCCGCAACGCTATTTGCCGGACGCAGAAGTTGAGCTGGCCGATGGTACAGACCCGTTGCAAATTTGCCTGGTCGCCTCTGATCACGAAAACGTCTGGATCACGGCGAAGCGTGTGCTGTCAGACGATGCATACAGCGCTATGTGGTTGCGGTACGTAGAGGATATGTCGGTCAAAGAAGTTGCCAGGACACTGAATAAATCGGTGTCGTGGGCGAAAGTTACATTATTAAGAGGGCGCCGCAGGCTGAAGCTTGAGTTGGCAGACAGCACAACCGCTGCGGCGCGGAGTGAAAGCTATGGATGAATTCGAGAAAAGACTGAAACGTGATGCACAAGGCATTGACGCCGACATATCACCGCAGCTTGCATCCCGTATCGAGGCTTCTCTGCGATCCGTCGAGCGCATTGAATCATTACGGCAAAAAGGTAGCGCAACCAGTAACTTGTGGTGGGCCAGCAGCCTGACAGGACTCGCCGCCGCGGCTGCGGTGATTGCACTGCTCAACTGGAATCGACCAGACCCGGAACCTGTTTTACCCGAGCAAACCGCGTTTCAGGTAGTGCCCGACGCCCGTGAATATCTGCAGCAGATTCAGGGCAGATTACCGCTGCGAGCCGAGACTGCGGACTTCAGGCATGGTCTTGAGGATGAGCTTGTGAAGCTGCAGGCTGATTTTGAGAAAGCTCGCGAAAACGTAAATCGCGACATCGATTTCACATTCTGAAATCCAGGCTCCGGAAATCACGTTGTGTGTGATATCTCCAGCAACGCTATTTGTTGCTGAAGTAACTCTAATTGCATTGATAATCAATATGTTGGGCATTGTCCTAGCACACTAAACCGCGCCTGTCATTAGTGGAAATTACTAACTGAATCCACTATCCTGCTAGCTGGCCGGATGCAGCGAGTGCAACAAATTCGACGTCCGGACGAGTATCAGTTCGCTCCTGAAAACAAAGCGACAGCTCATGATTTACGGCAAGGGGTTGCCGCGGGGAATTGCATAGTTAGATAGACCAATATAAAAATTGCGTGCTGATCACAGACAACACAGTCAGTTTGTCTGTGAACGCCAGATTAATTCGCGAAACTCAAGAATAAGGATGCAATAGGTATGCCTATAGCAGTTGTGCTCATTCTGTTAGTAATTGGAACATTGCTGTTTCATTTTCTAAGTCCCTGGACGTTCACGCCGCTGGCCTCTAACTGGAGCCAGATTGACGACACCATAAATATCACTTTTTGGGTCACCGGCTTCGTCTTCGTCGCAGTCAACCTGTTCATGGCGTATGCGATCATCAAGTTCCGCGCAAGGAAGGGTAATAAAGCTGTCTACGACCCGGAAAACAAAAAACTCGAGACCTGGCTGACCATACTGACGTCAGTTGGTGTTGCAGCAATGCTCACACCAGGACTTTTTGTCTGGGGTGATTTTGTCAACGTGCCCGATGATGCTATCGAGGTCGAGGCTGTGGGCCAGCAATGGCACTGGACGTATCGTTATCCAGGCAACGATGGCGAATTTGGTACCGTCAAATCAGAATTAGTAACCGACGATAACCCGTTCGGTATGGTTGCGGATGATCCGGCGGGACAGGACGACGTTCTGATCTTCAGCCCCGAGGTACATATCCCACTGGATGTGCCGATCAAATTCAATTTGCGCTCCAAGGATGTCTTGCACGATTTCGCGGTTGCCCAGTTTCGAGTCAAGATGGACCTCGTGCCCGGAATGGAGACTTATCTCTGGTTGACGCCAACCAAAGTTGGTACCTACGAAGTTCTGTGTGAAGAACTTTGCGGCATCGCCCACCACACAATGCGCGGTTCAGTAGTGGTGGATGAGCAGGAAGATTTTGACGCATGGGTCGCCAGTCAACCAACTTATGCGGACGTACAAAATACAGTTGCCGGTGATGCAGCAGTGGGTGCTGCCCAGTACGCTGTATGTGCTGCCTGCCATGGTCAGCAGGGCGAAGGACTGCAGGCACTTAATGCACCGAAGTTAGCAGGCCAGGAGGCTTGGTACCTGGAACGCCAGCTGCAAAACTACAAAGCAGGCCTGCGCGGAACGCACGAGGATGACGTTTTCGGCAAACAAATGGCACCGATGGCGGCAACGCTCGCAAACGATGCCGCGATCGCCAATGTCGTCGCGCACATCCAGACTTTCCCGGATAATCCGGCCGCACCGTCGATTGAGGGCGATGTCGCAAATGGTGCTCGTCTCTACACGGTTTGTGCGTATTGTCACGGTGGCGATGCACAAGGCATTCAGGCGATCAACGCACCACGTATGCAGGGCATGACGGACTGGTATCTGGCAACTCAGCTGAAGAATTTCCGCGCCGGTATTCGTGGCGCGCACCCGCAGGATTTTTATGGCATGCAGATGGGTTTCATGGGCCGGACAGTGCAGAACGATCAGTCGATCATCGACCTGATCGCCTACATCAATACACTGTAATTTTGATTGCCAGGCAATAAATAAGTTGAAGAATTTAACCGACAAGACATCAGTAAGGGGATCTTGATGGCATATGTCTCAATCGCAGATCGTGATCACGAAATAGAGCACCACGATCCGCAAACATTCATTACCAAATACGTCTGGAGCCAGGACCACAAGGTCATCGCCATCCAATATGGCGGAACAGCAATTGTTGTTGGCATCGTTGCACTCTGCCTGTCAGTGATGATGCGTTTGCAGCTGGGTTTTCCTGATTCCTTCGATTTGATAACGCCGGAGAACTATTACCAGTTCATCACCATGCACGGCATGATCATGGTGATTTATTTGCTGACGGCACTGTTCCTCGGCGGTTTTGGTAATTACCTGATCCCCCTGATGTGTGGTTCCCGGGACATGGTATTCCCGTTCATGAACATGCTCAGTTACTGGGTTTACCTGGTGTCTGTCATCATTCTGCTGGCGAGCTTCTTTGTGCCGGGTGGTGCAACTGGTGCGGGCTGGACTTTGTACCCGCCGCAGGCCATTTCACAGGGAACGCCGGGCACGGACTGGGGCATCCTGATGATGCTCGGCTCGCTGGCCGTGTTTATTGTCGCATTCACGATGGGTGGCCTGAACTACGTTGTAACTGTGCTGCAGGCACGCTGCCGTGGCATGACGCTGATGCGTATGCCACTGTCTATCTGGGGCATCTTCATCGCAACCATCCTCGGTTTGCTGGCGTTCCCGGCTTTGTTGGTCAGCGCCATCATGATGATCCTGGACAAGACACTGTTGACGAGTTTCTTTATGCCAGCGATGATTTCTGCGGGCGAGCAGACCAGCCACGCAGGCGGCAGCCCGGTGTTGTTCCAACACCTGTTCTGGTTCTTCGGCCATCCCGAGGTTTACATCGTGGCGTTGCCCGCCTTCGGCATCGTTTCTGATTTGCTGGCTACGCACGCGCGCAAGAATATTTTCGGCTATCGGATGATGGTCTGGGCACTTCTGGCGATCGGTGGTCTGAGCTTCATTGTCTGGGCTCATCACATGTATGTCAGTGGCATGAACCCGTACTTTGGTTTCTTCTTCGCGACGACGACACTGATCATCGCCGTGCCGACGGCCCTCAAAGTCTATAACTGGGTGCTAACGTTGTGGCAGGGCAATATTCATTTGCGCGTGCCCATGTTGTTCGCTATTGGCTTCATATTTACGTTCACTCACGGTGGCCTGACCGGTTTGTTCCTCGGCAATGTAACGATTGATTTGCCGTTGTCAGACACCTACTTTGTGGTGGCTCATTTTCATATGGTGATGGGCGTGTCGCCGATCCTGGTGGTCTTCGGCGCGATCTATCACTGGTATCCGAAGGTGAGCGGCCGCATGTATAACGAGACGCTTGGCAGATGGCATTTCTGGTTGACCTTCATCGGCACATACTCCATTTACCTGCCGATGCATTACCTGGGATTCCTGGGCGTACCGCGGCGCTACTTTGCGATGGGCGACACCGACTTCATGCCGGACTCCGCACAGACACTGAATGCGAGTATTACGATTACAGTGATTATTGTGGCGCTCACTCAGCTGATTTTCCTTTACAACATGATCGCCAGCCTGCGTAACGGTAAGCCAGCCGGTCCGAATCCCTGGGGTGCGACCACGCTCGAATGGCAGACACCGGATACGCCACCCAAACACGGTAACTGGGGCCACGATTTGCCAGTCGTCCATCGGTGGGCCTACGACTACAGCGTGCCGGGACAGGAGCAGGATTTCACGCCACAAACTGTGCCGGCCGATGAAGTACCGGTAGGGCGTGATCACGGAGTGGATCACTAGTGATCGGTAATTTCATTTACCGAGCCCGCCATCCCGGGGTAATGCACCCGTGACGATTACACTGGTCTTTCTCGGTGCCATCATGATCACTGTGATCACCTGGTTGCTTCGGCAAACGCTGAATACGCAACCATGGGTCTCGGACGCCGCGGCCGATGCGGTCTCCGGGACGTCATTGGACACCAGTAACAAGGCCATCGGGCTGACGACATTTCTGGCGGTTGCGACCGCGATTTTTGCACTGTTTCTCAGTGCTTACACGCTGCGTATGCAGCAGCCTGACTGGCGCCCACTGGCAGATCCTGGAATTTTGTGGTTCAACACGGCGATACTGATATTGGCCAGTATTGCCTATCACTGGACCAGGAACGCGGCTGTCAATGGCAATACGGCAAGGCTGAAACCCGGTCTGCTGATTTCAGGCGCGCTGACGTTCACCTTTCTCGGTGGGCAGCTGCTCGCATGGCAACAACTTAACGCGAGCGGATTTTACGTATACACCAACCCGGCCAACGCATTCTTTTATCTGCTGACGGCAGTTCACGGCGCCCATTTGCTCGGTGGACTGTGGGTCTGGGCACGCTCGACGACAAAAGTATGGACCGGCGCTGAAGCAGACAGCGTCAGACTAAGCATCGAACTTTGCACGGTGTACTGGCATTTCCTCCTGCTGGTGTGGATCGTGATGTTCGGCGTGTTGTTATCTACTTAAGAAGGAAATCGACCTATGTCGGAAGCAGTAGTGTCTAACACCGGAGAGATTTTACCGACCGGAACGAAGGGAGT
>Ga0164315_10002150_pt1 | contig 15033 bp, 13 predicted proteins | sample GuaBasSedimGuay6_FD_113737 | JGI IMG/M metagenome (GOLD analysis project Ga0164315, IMG submission 113737) | Subseafloor sediment microbial communities from Guaymas Basin, Gulf of California, Mexico - Guay6, Core 4569-2, 0-3 cm | ecosystem: Environmental > Aquatic > Marine > Hydrothermal vents... | reverse complement strand
AATTTAGAAGCTGTAACCAAAGCAAAAAGAAATCCTGAGCAGGCTGCATTCAAATCAAAACTCCATGCATTTTTTATCCCGACTTTATCGCAAATAATATTGGAAGATGCCGGAAAAAGCATGTCAGGTGTAACAGTGGCCATAATCAGCAAATCGACTTCATCGGGTGAAGTGCCGGTTTTTTCCAATAGTCCTTTTACAGCTTCGGCCCCAAGATGAGAAGATCCGAGATCCCCCTTTAAAATGTGTCTTTCCTTTATTCCGGTACGGCTCATAATCCATTCGTCAGTAGTATCGACGATGGTTTCTAGTTCTGCATTTGTAAGAATATAATCTGGAACCCAGCCATGTATTCCGGTAATTGCTGCATTTATTTTTGACATATTATAGATTTTTTTTGCCCGATTAAGGCTACAAAATTAATATTTTTTAGGTGGTACATATTCGTACTGACAATACTGCGATTTCAGACTCCTGAGAAAACACAAAAACTCCTGACCAATTACAGCCAAGAGTTTGTATTTTTAATTGCACACGCTATGTTGCGTGGGTTTAAAAAGTAGAGCAATCAGAAGGATTTACTCAGCTTTGGAATCTTCCATTACCAACTTTCCTTTATAATAAAGGTCGCCATCAACGTAGTAAGCGCGGTGGTAAACATGTATAGTACCGGTTGTTGGGCAGGTTGCCAATTGTGGTGTTGTGGCTTTGTAATGCGTCCTTCTCTTGTCTCTTCTGGTTCTGGAAATTTTTCGTTTCGGATGTGCCATTTTCTTTATTATTTATATTATTTCAATTTTAGTTTTTTTAATGCTTCCCATCTAGGGTCTTCTTTTTGTTCTGAATATTGGTTAAGCCGTTCAATCATTTTCGGATCACAACCGCTTTCCCCGTTTTCTTTATCAGGATGAATTTTTTGAATTGGCAGCAACATATTGATGTATTCAAAAAAGTACTGGCTTAAATCAATCCTGTTTTCTGTCAAAGGAAGAATAATGACTTCTTCCGATTCTTCCTCATATGTTTCACCAAACTTAACGATAAGGGTGAAATCCCCGCCAATAGATTGCCTAAAAATATCGAGGCAGCGATCACATCGCAAATCCATTTCCCCTTGCAGATGAATGTTAAAATTCATCAGGTTTGGTTCCTTCAGCAACTCAACATGCGCTTTTAATTTACCATCTATCCCTTCAAAATATTCAAAACTTTCAAAGAACTGTTTCCCAATCTCAAAGTCAAACGAATGATTTCCAGTACTTAATCCTTTATAAGGTATTGTAAATTCTACCTTTGTCATCACTGTAAAAATTGGGGCGGCAAAAATAAAACTTATTCCTTTGATAAACAAATTTTATTGAAACAGTATTTTTTGAGTATTTGAAGTCAACCAATGCAAATGGAAGAAGGAAAACATAAAGAAGCTTGTGTGAGAAAAAAATCTGTCACCTGCTTCTGATTTCTTTAAATCGCAAATATACAAGGTGTTGTACAAATTTATTAAGTGGATAAAAAATTAATGACTAATGTTAATTTATTAACAATAAGATTTAATTTTGCCTTTTTTAATCATAAAATTTCAAGCCGATGATGTGGTTTAATAAATTAGTTGCAGCCATCTTGCCACTGCTGCCAAAACAGTTTGTGTGGTTCTTCTCGAAAAGATATATCGCTGGAAAATGCTTGCCAGATGCAGTGAAAGTTGCAAAAAAAATGAATGCCCAAAACTACGTGGTAACCACTGATTTATTGGGGGAATTTATTACTGAACTTTCAGAAGCCGAGAAAAATAAGGATGAGTACCTGACGATTATTGAAATAATGGAAGCTGAGGGAATTGATGGAAATTATTCGTTAAAACCCACCATGTTTGGATTGCTAATTGACAAAGAAGCCTGTTTTGTTTACATCCGCGAAATTGTAAAAATGGCTGCATCATTCAACAATTTTGTCCGTATCGACATGGAGGATTCGCAATGTGTTGATATGGAAATTGATATTTTCAGAAGGCTGAAAAAGGAATTCCCGAAAAATGTAGGGCTGGTACTTCAGGCCTATATGCGACGTACAAAAGACGATATCAGTAACATGCTTGATTTACACTCCGAAAAAGTAGCTGTAAATTACCGTTTGTGCAAAGGAATTTATGTAGAACCCGAAAATATTGCCTATAAAAAATACGATGAAATCAACCAGCATTTTCTGGAAGACTTGGAATTTATGTTTCAAAAAGGAATTTATCCCGGTATTGCCACCCACGATATTCCATTGGTTGAGGGTGCTTACAAACTGATTGAAAAATACAAAGTGCCCAAAGACAAATTTGAATTCCAAATGCTTTATGGTGTTACCCCTCATCTTCGCCAAAGTATTATTGATAAAGGCTTCAAACTGCGGGTGTATATTCCTTTTGGTAAAGATTGGTTTGCCTACTCCACACGGCGTTTAAAAGAGAACCCTGCCATGGCCCAGGATATTATTAAAGCGATATTTGTAAGGGGGTAAATTGACTGAAAACCCAAGCATTTAACTCCCGATTAAATAGAACTTTTACAAGCCTTTCAGCTCAAGTCCTGTTTAATGACTGTTTCAGGACAGAGCAGTCCTTTTTTTTACTATTTTTGCAGCCTTTAACTCACCAATATATTTCAAGATGGAAAAGAAGAGGGTACTTTATGTGAATCAAGAGATTATGCCTTATCTGCCCGAAACTCCAATGAGCAAGATAGGTCGAAACTTACCTCAGAAAACGCAGGAACGGAATAAGGAAATCAGAACTTTTATGCCACGTTTTGGCGTAATTAACGAGCGCAGGAATCAACTCCACGAGGTAATCCGCCTTTCTGGTATGAACCTCATTATCGATGATATTGACCACCCTTTGATTATTAAAGTTGCATCAATTCAGCAAGCCAGAATGCAGGTTTATTTTATTGACAACGAAGACTATTTTAAACGGAAATTTGTTTTTAGGGATAAAAAAGAGAAGTTCTTTGACGACAACGATGAACGAGCTGTTTTTTACTCGAAAGGTGTATTGGAAACGGTTAAGAAATTGGGCTGGGCTCCGGATGTAATCCACTGCCATGGCTGGTTCTCCAGCCTATTGCCTTTGTACGTGAGAACGGCTTATAAAGACAATCCGATTTTTCAGGATGCCAAAATTATTTTTTCATTGTATGATGACGATTACACTGAGAAGTTTAGAAAGGGCTATGAGGAAAAAGTAGTGATGAATGGTTTGGGAAAAGATGACTTTGGGCACTATTTAAGCGGTGATTACGTTTCGATGATGAAAGGAGCCATTGACAGGTCTGATGCCCTGATATTGGGAAGCCCTGAAATCAACAGTGAAGTAATGAAATATGCAGAGGAATCAGGAAAACCATTCCTTAATTACACAGACGATGAAGATTATTTCGATACCTACAATGAGTTTTATGACCAGATTATTGATGGCAATTAAATTGCTTGTCAAGCATCCGTATTCCCTTATATTTTTATTTTTTATTTTCTTATTTACTTCCTGCTCAAAACCTCCCGGACAAATTGGTGCGGAAATCCAACCTGAGCAAAGTCAACTGGATGTGTTTTATTTAAGCACTAACGAAGTATATGCATACTCCCTTCCGGACGATTCAATAAGGACAGACGAAACAGCAGTAAACTTATTGGGAAGTATAATGGATCCGGTTTTTGGTAGTTCGGTGGCGGGCATCTATTCTCAGTTTAAACTATCACTGTATGCGCCTGATTTTGGGCCAAATCCTGTTTTAGATTCCTTGGTATTGCAATTGTTGTACAGTGGTAATTCATATGGGGATTCCACTACACCCCTTGTTGCACACACTTATGAAATGTTGACGGGACTTGATTTTTTGGACGAGTACTATTCCAATACTGTTATTCCGGTAGCATCAACTGATTATGCGAATTTCCAATACATTCCCCGTCCGCACGACAGTACTTATATTGGTGATGATACTTTGGCACCAATGCTTCGGATTAATTTAAGCAATGTAAATACCGATCTCGGTAATAAGTTATTGCATGCAGATTCGCTTGACTTAAAAACTGATTCTGCCTTTACGGCCTTTTTTCATGGTTTGTATTTTGTAACCGAACCGGTGAGTGAAGGAGGATCGATCAACCCCTTTAATTTACTTGTCGGGAACGAAAACAGCAGTAAAATGATTATGTATTACCACAATGATACTGTGGATTCTTTGAACTTTCATTATATCATCAACCAGTTTACACCGCGCTTCAATAAATATGAACATGATTTTACGATGGCAGAAAGTGAGTTTAAAGCCCAGGTAGTTGGTGGTGATACTTCGCTTGGTTTGCAAAAATTCTATACCCAGGGAATTGCCGGTGTAAAATCAATAATCAGGCTTCCTGATTTACGTAAAACAAATGACTTGGATGTTGTTGCCATTAACGAGGCTAAATTGGTGTTTAGCGGATTTGAAGAGGATCCATTCAATGGTGCTCCCAGTCAATTGGCTTTGGTCGAAATACAGGAAGATGGTTCTTATTTGCCTTTGATTGATGAAGCGGAAGGCACAAATTATTTCGATGGCACTTATAAATCTTCAACCAACAGTTATACATTCAGGATTACCCGCCACATCCAGGCCCTGATTTCTGATACTACCAAACCCAATAATGGTTTGTATATGTTTGTCAGGGGCGAATCGGTAAGACCTGAGCGTTTTATCTTTAACGGTAACTATCCGGTTTCTGATACGTCAGCTTTCCGCTTGGAGATTCTTTATACCCTTCTTAAATAGTTTTTCAGTTTTATTTATTTATCGTATTATTAGCTGGATATCTGAAATACTGTACAGCTATCAATCATTTAAATAAAATCCGGGCATTGGTATTGTTATTTGTTTCATACATTTGCCCCGGTTAAAAACAAACAATATGTGTGGAATTGTCGCTTATTTGGGGCCTAAAGAAGCCTACCCTATTTTAATTAAAGGACTGCAAAGACTGGAATACAGAGGTTATGATAGTGCCGGAATAGCACTGTTGAACGGAGGCCTTCAAGTTCATAAATCAAAAGGAAAAGTTTCTGAACTTGAAAACTATGTTAAAGACAAAAACCTGGATGGGACAATTGGTATTGCACATACGCGGTGGGCCACCCACGGCGAACCTAACCAGATAAATGCACATCCCCATTATTCACAGCATAAATCCTTGGCGATTATTCACAATGGAATAATCGAAAACTATGCATCGATCAAAGAAGAACTCATCAATAGAGGATATAAATTTGAATCCGATACGGATACTGAAGTCCTCATCAATCTGATTGAAGATATTCAAATCAACGAAAAAGTTTTACTTGATGAAGCAGTAAGGATCGCCCTAAACCAGGTTGTTGGTGCTTATGCCATTGTTGTGCTTTCGGTAAATCATCCCAATACATTAATTGTTGCGCGTAAAGGCAGCCCGCTTGTTATCGGAATTGGTAAAGATGACTATTATGTTGCATCAGATGCTACCCCGATTATTGAGTACACTAAAAATGTGATTTATCTTGAAGATGAAGAGGTAGCTGTTCTATCACGTAACGAAGAGATTAAATTACGAAGCATAAAAAACAAAGTAATCACACCTTATATTCAGGAACTGGAATGGAACCTGAATGAATTGGAAAAAGGCGGTTATGATCATTTTATGCTCAAAGAAATTTATGAGCAGCCCCGCTCGATTAAAGATAGTATGCGCGGGCGCTTAAATGCCCGCAAAGGAATTGTTTCTTTGGGAGGTATTATCGATTATGAGCAAAAAATGGCAAGGGCCAGACGGATTATTATTATTGCTTGTGGTACTTCGTGGCATGCCGGGCTTGTGGGTGAATATTTGTTTGAAGACCTGGCGCGTATTCCGGTTGAGGTTGAATATGCCTCTGAATTTAGGTACAGAAATCCAATAATTGATGAAAACGATATTGTTCTTGCTATTTCTCAGTCGGGCGAAACAGCCGACACATTGGCAGCAATAGAAATGGCAAAAGAAAAAGGGGCAACTATATTGGGTATTTGCAATGTAGTTGGTTCTTCTATTCCCAGGGCATCTCATGCCGGATCGTACACACATGCCGGGCCTGAAATTGGGGTTGCTTCAACCAAAGCTTTTACAGCTCAGGTTACCATACTCACTTTAATGGCCTTGCGGATGGCTCAGCTAAAGGGCACCATCCCAAAATCGAGGTTTATGCAATTGTTGCATGAGCTGGAAAACCTTCCTGAAAAAGTAGAAGAAACACTCAAAGATGATGGGATAATAAAAGAAATAGCCAAAAAATACCAGAACGTAAGTAATTTCTTATACCTGGGAAGAGGCTATAATTTTCCGGTGGCACTTGAGGGTGCGCTCAAACTGAAAGAGATTTCCTACATCCATGCCGAAGGTTATCCGGCTGCTGAAATGAAACACGGTCCCATCGCACTGATTGATGAAAATATGCCGGTCGTTTTTATTGCAACCCGAAAAGGCATTTACGAGAAAGTGGTAAGCAATATACAGGAAGTAAAAGCACGTGAAGGCAAAGTGATAGCCATTGTTACAGAGGGTGATAAAATAGTTAAAAACATAGCTGATTACGTAATCGAGATACCGGAGACCGAAGAAATGTTGGTGCCTATTTTGGCTACTATCCCTTTGCAGAAGCTGGCTTATTATATTGCAATTAATCGTGATTGTAATGTGGACCAGCCCCGTAATCTGGCCAAATCTGTAACTGTCGAGTAGAAGTAAAAGTGGTCAGACGACTATATGATGTGACGAAAAGTCGTCAAACCACTATTCAATATCACATCTGCTCAATCTCATAAACAGCCCGTTTAAAGGTAGTATCAATTTGATGATAAATGGGATAAAATCCCTTTTCTTCCAGCACGTTTCTGCCAACAAAAGCCTTAAACAAAGTCTTGACTTTATCTTTGGAAACCTGGATTTTCTCCGGTGAAGATTCAATTCCTTTTTCAGTGGCATATTCAACCAGATCGTTATATTCTGAGTTGCTCATTGTGAAATCTGCATCAAAAGCTTCAAAGTTTTTATAATTATTTAAGCTTAGCCGGTGTGCATCGGTATAATCAAACGCAAATTGAAAAATAAGACCCCTATTGGCCAACACATTGTAATAGGTGTGGATGGTGTCAGTAATCAATGGTACATAAATATCAGGCATAATTCCGCCGCCCCCATAAACTGTTTTCCCACCTGGTGTGGTATATTTTAGCGAATCATTAAAATGAATACTATCCGCACTTTGCATCTCCCCGTTCAGGTAGCGGTGATAGGATTCGGAAGTATAATCATCAAAATTATCTGTCGAATAGGGTTTTTGAATACAGCGTCCTGTTGGCGTGTAATAGCGTGAAATGGTTAACCGCATGGCCGATCCATCCGGAAACTCCATCTGTTCCTGAACAAGGCCTTTCCCAAACGACCGCCTGCCAATAATGGTTCCCCTGTCGTTGTCCTGAATAGCACCTGCTACAATTTCACTGGCTGATGCCGAACCTTCATCTAGCAGAACAACTACATCTTCAGACAATAATTGGCCTTTATTGGTTGCGAAAGCGTAACTCTTTGGGCGGCTTTTCCCTTCTGTATAAACAATGAGTTTTCCATCCGTTAAAAATTCATCGGCCACATCGATGGCGGCATTCAAAAAACCACCGGGATTACTACGCAAATCCAGGATGAGTTTGCTCATGCCTTCACCTTTCAGTTTATTCACTGCTTTACGGAATTCCTTATAAGTTGTTGCCGAAAATTTGTTGAGTTTGATATAACCAACCTCATCGTTTACCATATAAGCAACATCAAGGCTGAACATTGGAATCACGTCGCGGGTAATGGAAAAATCGATGAGTTTTGGAATACCTCTCCTAAAAATAGAAACATTGACAATCGTTCCTTTTTTCCCCTTTAGTTTTCTGATGGCACCTTCGTTTTTTATTCCGACACCGGCAACCAGCGTATCTTCAATATTTACAATACGGTCACCAGCCATCAGCCCGACTTTTATCGATGGTCCGCCCGGTATGGGATTGATGACTGTAATCGTGTCTTTTTCTATCCTGAACGAAATTCCAATCCCCTCAAAACTACCGAGCAAGGGGTCGTTTACCGTATGAAACTCTTCGGCAGTAATATAAGACGAATGTGGGTCAAGATCTTCCAGCATGCTTTTAATGGCATCTGTTTCCAATTCCGATTTCTCAATGGTATCAACATAGTTTCGGTCGATATAATCCAGCAAATCATCCATTTTACTGTAGGATGAATTCCCGATCGGGAACAAGGAATTATTAACGACTTGCTTTTGGTTCATCAAAGAGCCAAGCAGCATTCCTGCAATAAGAACTACTGAAAAAGCAATGGGTAGGTAAACATAATACCGGGGTTTATTCATGGTTGCGAAATTTTGAATGCCCAAAAATACAAAAAAGCGGTACTGTAAATCTTAATCGTATTTATAGTAAATTTACTCTCGTGTGGTACTATTCTTACAGTACTTCTTTTAATGAATACTTAAATAAATCGCGATGAGATCATTATATCTAATGTTGTTGCTATCAATAAGTGGAAGCCTCCTCGCACAAACATTTGTTAGCGGGCTTATTTCCAGCGATACAGACTGGAACATTGATGGATCTCCGTACATAGTTGAAGGAAATATCCTACTCCTGTCAGGGATTAAGTTAACTATTGATCCCGGGGTAACGATTAAGTTTGATAGTGGTAAAACAATGCAGGTGGATGGAGAGCTTATTGCTATTGGCGACTCGCTGAATCAAATAATAATTACTTCTAATGAGCCTGACTCAATACCAGGATATTGGAACCATATTCATTTCACGCAATCGTCAAGTAATGCTGTTTTTGATGAAGAATGGAACTATTTAAGTGGCTCAATTTTAAAATATTGCAAGCTTCTGCATGGTGGGGGTCTGGATAATGGCATTTTGTTTATCGATAATTCGGCACCATTTATTTCTAATTGTACAATTGGCAGCAGTAGTTCTTCAGGGATTTATTTTAAGAAAGGGTATTCGCGAATAGAAAATTGTAAAATAATAAACAATCTTGGCTCCGGATTTCATTGTAATGACAGGGGTGTTTATAATGATATTACCATTGATAATAATATTATTAGCAATAACTACGGAAGCGGAATTCGTTTTGATGATGTGTGGTTTAAAAATATTTATTTGTTAAATAATACGGTTTCTTATAACCTTGATGGTGGCATTTTTGTTTATTCTGCCGGTGGTAGTGGTAATGCAAATTTCATTATTGAAGGCAACAAAATATTCAGTAATTTTTCAGCACAAGGATCAGCTATTTCTTTTGATGGTGGATTTGACATCGACATTTCGTGTAATGCGATTTATGAAAATGAAACTTCCTATGGTAGTGTTATTTTTTTAGATGGCGGGTTTGATAATTACGTAATTACAATATCAAATAATAATATAATTGAAAATATTTCCACTACGGGCGATATTATCGATTTACTCTTCTATACAACCTATACCACTACAATAAGCTTACTGGATAACAATATATCTGATAATGTTGCTTCATCTGAGGGTGCAATCATCAACATAAAAGGAAACTTATCAGTAGAAAGATATTCGATCATTAACAATACCCTAAAGCAAAATTCCGGTTTAACCACTTTGAAACTGTATAAGTTTAATGGTCATATTAATTCAAATAATATTTACAACAATACAGCTTACGAAATTATTAACGAAAACACAGCCGGAGCTTTAACCATTGATGCAAAAAACAATTATTGGAATACTGACGACATCAATGAAATAGGTGAAAAGATTTTTGACTGGTTTGATGATGCTACACTTTCATTGGTTGAAATTGATCCATTATTATCAGACTCAATCATCTCTGACTACGACTGTTCTCCAGGAATAATTACGTCTATCTTCTCAGCCGGGGAAAGTGATTATTTTTCAAGGGACTTCCTGAAAATCTATCCAAATCCGTTTTCAGACTACTTTCATTTAATACATGCCCATCCGGAAGATAATATGAATTATAGCTTCGTTATTTATTCTTTAGATGGTAGGGAAATTAAAAGGGTAGATAACATTCATAAAGAAATCGTAAGCCTGAATACGAGAGGTATGAAAAAAGGGGCTTATGTATTTGTAGTCATTCGTAACAATCAAATTATTCAAAAAGGGAAATTAATTGCCCAGTAACTTTTCAATTAATAACAGCCAATCACTGAAGTAGTCGCTTAACATGAATTTCTTGTACTTTCCTTTCGGCTTTCCAACATATCCACTAGTACCACTTCGTGGACTTGCCGGTTGACCCAACCTCAATTCGCAACGGTGAGCGGAAAATGAGTTTGTTATTTGTTGTAGGCCAATGAAATTTTTAGTAATTTAGTCGAGTAAACGTAACATTAAACTGCTGATTACACTGTTTGATTGGGTGTTATTAGGTATGTTTTATACGGATATATGGAGTTATGCATAATTTAACTGAAATGAATAAAAAACAAAAATCTAAATCAATTAAGGCTGCGTAGATTTCTGCTGGAGCTGTCATTATCGCAGCAATTATCTATGGTATTTTTTCCTTATGGGACACATCAGAATCCAAGAGAGTAATTAATAATGAAATTGTAACAATGTACATTAATGGTACACCAAGTTTCAAGAACAATGGATCTGTGAAAATGGAATAAACTATGCACAACAATGTATATAGTTTATGGCGGTGAAGTACTAAATATGAGCAATTTAATGACGAATAAACATCGGTGTAAGTTGAAACTTTTATGTTTCAAAAACCGCCACAAATCATATACTCAACGTTGACTACCCCTCCCAATATGTACCCTATGTCTTAAGAGAATAGGTGCAAACATGGTGGGTTACTTTCAGCATCTTCATAGCTACTCCACATGCAGTTTGGATCAACAATGGATAAAATATTGTCGAACCAACCACTCAACTCGCATTGGGGAGCGGAAAATGAGTTTTTGATAGGTTTGTTTGAAATCTGCCGTGTCGATGGAACACCTAACCCGCTGTTGCTAATACACCGGTGTTAGGTACTTTATCTTTTGTATGCACAGATTTTTTGACTAATTTCACAAATAATAAGTAAAAAAGTAATCGATTAGATTACTTTTACATTTACTGCGTTTAGTCCTTTTTCACCTTTCTCTACGTCATAGCTTACTTTGTCTCCTTCAGCTATTTCATCGGTTAATGCACTCTGATGGACAAATACATCTTTACCTCCGTCATCTGGGGCGATAAATCCGAATCCTTTACCATTATTAAAAAATTTTACTGTACCGTTACTCATGATTAAAAGTTTTAAATGAAATACAAAGATAGGGTTTTATCCCTTTGCATAACATGCGAGGAAATGTAATTGTGTTTACTTCCATTATACCAACCGTAAAGGTGAAATTTTAATACGGTGATTATGCAGAAGCTTTCTAAATTTCATGATCTCCGGCAACTGCCATGGCGGTGTCATGCAAAGTTAAATACAAAATGTCTCATGCCTATACGTCCTATACTCTATAAGGAATAAGGACTCACAGGGGCGAGACAAATTCAGCATTCTCGAAGCTGCTCCGCCTGCCTTTTTCATGCAATTATGTGCTCCTTCTGCCCACAATCCACCGCACCGCACAAATTACCCGGTAAAAAGGCGCTCCGCAATCAAGGTGCTGGTTCAATTCGGGAAAGATATTTAGGGGTGATGACTACACAATATCAAAATTCTTATTTTTGAACCAAATAATTATATTGTTTAACCGGAACTAAGTTTCCTTAATGTTTCCTAAATCGTTCATTTTTGTTCTGAAATTATCAAGTGTATTAACGTAAAAAGCCCCTAATCAAAGTATTGATAAGGGGCTGATTATCTGCTCTAAGTACCCGAGGCCGGGGTCGAACCGGCACTCCTTGGAAGGAACTGGTTTTTGAGACCAGCGCGTCTACCAATTCCGCCACTCGGGCTTTAAAGGAGTGCAAAAGTAAATTATTTTTTCTCCCCTTTTCAAAATACATAATATTTTTTGCTGAATTAAGTAGTCAATATTTTGACAGATGGGTTTTAAACACTAATTTTGCCGCGATTTTTACAGCGCTAAAAAACAATATTATGGCATCAGATCCCCACGTAAGTATTTTTTCCGGTCGCGCAACCCGCTATTTAGCAGAAAAAATTGCCGATAGTTTTGGAATAAATGTTGGACAGTCAATCGTTACCAATTTCTCGGATGGAGAGTTTCAAACTTCCTACGAAGAAAATATTAGGGGTAAGGATGTCTTTATTGTACAATCAACTATGCCTCCGGCTGATAACCTGATGGAATTACTGATGATGGTTGATGCTGCAAAACGGGCTTCGGCACGAAAGATTATAGCGGTAATCCCTTATTTCGGTTATGGAAGGCAAGACAGAAAAGACAAGCCGCGTGTTTCCATTGTCGCAAAATTAACAGCCAATCTACTCATTGCAGCCGGGGTGCAGCGCTTGATTACTATTGATTTACATGCCGACCAGATTCAAGGATTTTTTGATGTTCCTGTTGATAATCTCTATGGTTCTAATATTTTTGTCCCCTACCTAAAGAAACTTGATTTACCAAATCTGATTATGGCTTCACCTGATACAGGAGGAACCAGACGCGCAGCAAGTTATGCGAAAGCATTGAACAAAGAATTTGTAATTTGCTATAAACAAAGGGCAAAACCCAATGTGATCGAAAGAATGCAACTGATTGGTGATGTAGAAGGAAAAGATGTGGTGCTGGTTGACGATATTATTGACACAGCAGGTACCATTACCAAAGCGGCAAACCTGATTATGGACAAAGGGGCAAACAGTGTACGTGCTTTTTGTACACACCCGATTTTTTCGGGGAAAGCCTATGAATTGATTTCAAAATCAGCATTTAACGAAGTAATTGTAACAGATACTATTCCTTTAAGACAGGATAGTGATAAAATAACAGTATTGTCAACAGCGAGTTTGCTTGCGGAAGTTATCCACAGGGTTCAGAATTTTGAATCCATCAGTTCGCTTTTTGACCTGTCGAAACATTAATTATTTACATATTCTAATTTTTATTAAACATGAAAAAAGTATCATTGAGCGGTTCTCCAAGAGAGAACGTAGGGAAAAAAGATGCAAAAAAGGTCAGGAGGGAAGGAAATATCCCTTGCGTGGTCTATGGTGGAAAAGAGCAACATCACTTTGTTGCGAAATACCAGGATTTTGAAAAGCTGGTTTTTTCGCCAGATGTTTTTTTAGTAAATATCGAAATTGATGGTAATACATACCCTTCTGTTATGCAGGAAGTACAATACCATCCTGTTACTGATAAAATACTGCATGCAGATTTTGTTGAAATATCAGAGACCAAACCAATTACTGTTGGTGTACCTGTTCAAATCGAAGGTAGTTCACCAGGCGTTATGGCCGGAGGTCAGATGATCAAAAAAATGCACCGCTTGCGTGTGAGTGGTTTAGTGAAAGATCTTCCTGATTTAATTAAAGTCGATATTTCTGACTTAATGATTGGAAATTCTGTAAAGATTAGAGATATGGAAGCCGAAAATATTTCCTTTCTTGATCCTGCCAATGCTGTAATTGTTCGTGTTAAAACAGCACGTACTGCTACTGAAATTGAAGGCGAAGAAGAAGAAGGTGAAGAAGGTGAAGAAGGTACTGAAGAAAGTGCTGAAGGTGTTGAAGGTGCTGAAGGTGCTGAAGGCGGCGAAGCTGAATCTAAATCTAAAGAGTAAAATAACGATTCTAATTTTAATAAAAGGGACAAGGGTATTTTACCTTTGTCCCTTTTTTTATTCCCTACCCCCGCTGCAAGCGTCCACGCTTGCAGATTATGAAAATATCAAGGGTATTTAGTTTGATGATTTCAGGCGTGGACGTTTGAAACGGGTGGATATAATCAACAAAATATTAACTTTGAAGCCGTGAAATATTTAATTGCAGGTCTGGGAAATATTGGGGCTGAGTATTCAAATACCCGCCACAATGTGGGTTTTGTAGCTGCCGATGCTTTGTCTTCCGAATACAAAGGAGAGTTTAAAGTCGAGCGCCTGGCTTCGGTAAGCCGTGTTAAATTCAAGGGCAGAACGCTGGTAATTATTAAGCCCACCACCTATATGAACCTGAGTGGAAAATCCGTAAAGTTTTGGTTGGAAAAGGAAAAAATCCCTATCGAAAATTTGCTGGTTGTATTAGACGACATTGCACTTCCCCTGGGAGCTTTGCGTTTAAAAGCCAAAGGCGGTGATGCGGGCCACAATGGTTTAACAGATATTATAGAAAAACTAAATACCAATGTATTCCCCCGTTTGCGTATTGGAATTGGTGATGATTTCCGCCGCGGTTATCAATCAGATTTTGTATTGGGAGAGTGGACAAAAAAAGAAGAGGATACAATGATTCCACGAGTACACAAAGCCGTTGAAATTATTCAGAGTTTCGTCACCATTGGTATTGGCAGGACGATGACGGTTTTCAATAATAAATAGATATCTTTTTGATAAACCCACAGGGTGTCCTTGCTCCCACAAGATTGGGAAATCTCTGTAAATTGTCCTTCTGAGCACAGCGAAGAATCTTTCCTTACGGGAATTCAGATAATAAAGATTCTTCGCTATCGCTCAGAAAGACAAAATTCAATGTATTAAAAGATATCGTCTTACATTTTCACTCTCAAGCGTTCCCCAACAATACCTGCAATCTTATCAATGGCAACCCTTTCCTGTTGCATTGTATCGCGCTCGCGAATGGTAACGGTATTGTCTTCAAAAGTCTGGTGGTCAACGGTTACACAATAAGGTGTGCCAATAGCATCATGGCGGCGGTAACGTTTACCGATACTGTCTTTTTCTTCATAAAAGCACATAAAATCAGACTTCAGTCCATTCATGATTTCAAGGGCTTTTTCGGGCATGCCATCTTTTT
>Ga0164315_10002146_pt1 | contig 15049 bp, 14 predicted proteins | sample GuaBasSedimGuay6_FD_113737 | JGI IMG/M metagenome (GOLD analysis project Ga0164315, IMG submission 113737) | Subseafloor sediment microbial communities from Guaymas Basin, Gulf of California, Mexico - Guay6, Core 4569-2, 0-3 cm | ecosystem: Environmental > Aquatic > Marine > Hydrothermal vents... | reverse complement strand
GGAACCGGGGCGCATGACCTGGATCGTGGTGGGCGACCGGGAGGCAGTGGAAGAGGGGTTGCGAGGGCTGGGTTGGGGCGAGGTGGAGGTGGTATCTGCCGGTCCTTGAGCCTCGTCGCAGAGCCCCTGGAGAGGTGGCCGGCAGGTCACCTCTTTTTTTTTAGGGCCGAAACTGGCTAATCAGATAGGAAGGAAGCCGGCTGAAATGGCTATAGGAGACAGCTAATATATGGCGGATGGCGTTAATAAACGGTCTCAATACGCATTAACCTGTTGTTGTAACGTATGATTATAATTTGACAAGACATGAAAGCATAGTAGTTTTAGATGATATAATCTTCGAATAACTGCGGAATGCCGCACTTATCCCGATAAAATCACTTGGGTATTGAGCGAAAGTTTATAATTTGTCAACCGGCCCAAGGCTTGCATACTTCCGTTAACATGAAAGTACAGAATTTTGAAATCTTCGAAATACACGCGGCCTACTGTCGCGCCCTGGCCAGTCCCAAACGGCTGGCCATCCTGGCGTGTCTCGATCGCCGGGAGATGTGCGTGGGCGAGTTGGCCGAGGCCTGTGACGCTCCACTATCCACAGTCAGCCGCCACCTGAGCGTGATGAAGGACAAGCATCTGGTGATCTCGCGCCACGAAGGAACGCGCGTGTACTACCGGCCGGCGGACGACCGCATCGTTTCGGCGTGCTCCCTCATCCGCAGGGTACTGATCGACGGCATGAAGAAGAGGGGCGAACTGGCCCAGGAGATCAATCCGGAAGAGAACATCATCACCGACGAGCATGAATCCGCGGACCCATCTACCGAACAGGAAGGCACGTGATGGATAGAAGGAATTTCCTCAAGAACCTGTGTGCGGCCGGAGCGACCTCCGTGGCCCTGCCGGCGCTTGCGGAGGCCCAGGAGGAGTCGACAAAAAAGGAGTTCGTCTCCGTTCTGGTCGATACCACGCGCTGCATCGGCTGTCGCAGCTGCGAAGTGGCCTGCGCGACGCAGAACGACCTGCCGATTCCAGAGAACACTTCCTCCGACGTCTTTGCCGAACTGCGCGACACCACGCCGGACCAGTGGACGGTGGTCAACAAGTTCGAGACCGATGCGGGCGACGTGTTCGTCAAGAAGCAGTGCATGCACTGCAACCAGGCCGCCTGTTCCACGGCCTGCCTGACCCAGGCCATGTACAAGACCCAGGAGGGTCCGGTGATCTGGCGGGCCAACAAGTGCATGGGCTGCCGCTTCTGCATGGTGTCCTGTCCCTTTGTCATCCCCCGCTTCGAGTACGACAGTGCGAATCCCAAGATCCAGAAGTGCATTCTCTGCTACGAGCGGCTCGAAGAAGGCCAGATCCCCGCCTGCGTCGAGACCTGTCCGGTGGATGCGCTCCAGTTCGGGACACGGCGCGAGATGGAACGCATCGCCCAGAACCGGGTGGCCAACCATCCCAACGATTACGTGGACCACATCTATGGCCAGCACGAAGTCGGTGGCACGGGGTGGCTGTACCTGTCGGCCGTGCCTTTCGACCAGATCGGTTTCCGTACCGACCTGAGCCACGAACCGGTGCCGGCCCTGACCCAGAACTTCCTGTACTCCGTGCCCATCGTGTTCCTGCTGTGGCCCGCGATTCTCAACGGTATGCGCTACACCAAATCCAATGAGGACGCCGTGCAGATCGACATGACCGACAACACGGGAGAGGACTCATGAGCCAGACCCCGGAAACGACGACCCCCCAGATAGGCAGCATCGGGGACTTCCTGCGGTTCCTGGCCAGCGAGATGAAGCCCAAGGGCAAGTTCCTGACGCCCTTCAACATGATCTCGATCCCCATCATCATGGTGGGGATGGTGCTCATTGTAATCCGCTTCATCTACGGCATCGGTGCCATCACGAATCTGGACCAGGAGACGCCATGGGGTATCTGGATCGGTTTCGACGTGGTGACCGGCGTGGCCCTGGCGGGCGGGGCCTACGTATTGACCTTCATCGTCTATATCATGGGTCGCCAGCGTTACCACTCCATCGTGCGGTCCGTGGTGCTCAACGGCTTCCTGGCCTACATGTTCTACGCCGGGGCGCTGATGCTGGATCTGGGCCGCCCCTGGAACATCATCAACCCCATTATCGGTAACAACTTCGGCGTGAGTTCGGTGCTCTTCCTGGTGGCCTGGCACTTCATGCTGTACATGGCCGCCGAGTTCATCGAGTTCTCGCCGGCGGTGGCCGAGTGGCTGGGCATGAAGCGTTTGCGCAGGATAACAGGCGGGCTGACCGTGGCCGCGGTGATCTTCGGCATCACCCTGTCCACCCTGCACCAGTCGGGTCTGGGCGCCCTGTTCCTCATGGCCGAGAGCAAGATTCACCCCCTGTGGTACACCGAGTTCATCCCCGTGCTCTTCTTCGTGTCGAGCATCTTCGCGGGTCTGTCCATGGTCATCGTCGAGGGCTCCATCAGCCACAAGGTCTTTGCCTCGCGGTTAGGCAAGGCCGTGCACGGTGGCCATGACAATATCCTGATCGGTCTGGGCAAGATCTGTGCGGGATCCATGTTCGTCTACCTGTTCCTGAAACTCCTGGTGGTGACCCACGGCCAGCAGTACGCGCTGTTGTTCACGGGCTGGGGCGCCTGGTTCCTGGTAGAGGTGTTGGGCTTCGTGCTGGTGCCGCTGCTGCTGTTCTTCAAGGCGGTCAAGGATGAGAACATCAAACTGATCAAGACCGCAGCGGCGCTGACTCTGGTGGGCATCCTGCTGAACCGGCTGAACATATCCGTCATCGCCTTCAACTGGTTCTCCGAGAACCACTACGTACCGCACTGGGCCGAGATCTGGGTCACGGTGACAATCATCCTGCTGGAGATCTGGGCCCTACGCTGGATCGTGCACCGGATGCCGGTATTGAGTGATCCTCCCGCCTGGGCGGCGGAGATGGACGACCACTAGACGGGGTTGCGGGCCGGGCGCTCGGTCCACACCTCACGAGGAAGAGGCTACGTCATGACCGAATACACGTACCTGGACATCTTCGCCACCAAGGGCATCGAGTACATGGTGGTGCTGGTCTACTTCGTGCTGTTCGTGATTTTCACGCGGACGCTCGAATCACCCAACAAGAACGGCAAGAAGAAGGCCGGAAAGGAATAATCATGCGGACGCGAATCGTCATCTCCCTGGTTGGTATGCTGGGGCTGGCCCTGGTTTTCCCGGGGGCGACGGCCCTGGCCTACGAGGAGTATGTGCCCGGCGCCGGCGAGAACCTCGCCTGTTCACTGTGCCACACCTGTGAATACCCCACCCACGACGACCTCTGCCTGAGCAAGAGTTTCTGCCTGCGTAACCGGGGGGCCCAGCAGACCGGTGGCCTGCCGAGCCAGAAGATCATGGTCCTGGACGAGATGGAGAAGGTCTACAATCCGGTTTACTTCAACCATGAGAAGCACGCCCAGATGTCGGCCATGGGCGGCGGCTGTGAGAGCTGTCACCACTTCCAGCCGGCGACCGCCGGCCACCCCGCCTGCCGCGAGTGCCACGCGGTCAATTCCAAGCACAGCAAGATCCAGCCGGGGCTCAAGGCGGCCTACCACCGCCAGTGCCTGGACTGCCACAAGGAATGGGATACCGAGACCCATTGCGAGTGGTGCCATCGCAAGAAAATCGGCGGCATGAGCGATGCCGAGATCGCGGGGCTACCGGAACTGATCCACGAGGCTCCGCTGGAGGTCAAGGATCTCATCGTCTTCGAGACCGATTACGATGACGGTGACAAGGTCCCCTTCCACCACAAGAACCATGTGGATCTCTACGACCGCGACTGCAGTGTCTGCCACAAGGACGAGACCTGCGCCAGTTGCCACGTGCACGGCGCCATGTCCCATCCCCTGGGGCTGATCGCCGAGGTGGACCTGCACGATACCTGCTACCAGTGCCACGAAGAGGAGAAGGGCTGCGAGCAGTGTCATGGCCGCAACAAGAACGACCTGTTCGACCATGCCGAGGTGGGCTGGGAACTGCAGGAGTACCACAGGGTGCTGCAGTGCAAGGAATGCCACACAACACCGGGTAAGTACGAGGCGAACGATCCCCGCTGCGTGACCTGTCACTTCGACGGCTTCGACCCGAAGCACTTCAACCACTCCGTGACAGGAGTCGTGCTGGATGCCGTTCACCATGAGGAAGCTGACTGCAACGACTGTCACACCAATGGTTACGGTGTCCATACCACCTGTGACAATTGTCATGACGATGACCGCAAGTGGGAGCGGCACGCCAGTTTCGGACCGGGAGCCGAGTAGTACCTGACCCGGAGCGGTATTGAAAAACAACCGGCGGCCACCTGGGTGGCCGCCGGTTTTGCTGTGGGCCGTGCCGGGGTCAGTGCAGCTTGCGCCGCCCCGGGATGCGCTCGGGGAACATGTGCTCGTCATGGCAGTCGTCGCAAACGGGCGCCACGCCGAATTCCATGTCCAGGTGACAGCTGTCACAGTCCAGATCCACGTGGTCGTCGTCCAGGATTACGCTGGTGACACTGTGGTCGAATGAACCAACTTCCCAGTGGATGTGGCAGGATGTACAGCGTGTCTGGGGTGTCCTGAACGAGGACGGGTCATCGTGGCAGGCTACACAGGCCAGATCCGAGTGGTAGGTCGACAGGTTCCAACCCGTGGAGCGACCGTGCTCGAAGGGGGGCTTGGGTTCGGTGGCGTGGCAGAACATGCAATCACGCTCGGTATGGCACGTGCAACATGTGGTCAAGTGGTTCAGCTGGTCGGTCGGCTGCTGTTCGGTATCATGACAACTGGCGCACGAGTCACCCCGGTGGCAATCCACGCACTGCTGGCCGAACAATTCAACGTGGTCCGTGTGGTGGAAGGTCACTATGGGCCCATCCTCATACGACGTCTCGTAATTGTAAGTAGCCGTCGCTTCGATCTTGGGATGAGGCACGCCTACGATGTCCGTGGGGTCGTGGGCTGCGTCCCCCGGCGTGCCGTCGACATTCTCATCGTGGCAGAAACCGCAGGCGTTCTCGTGACTCCAGTCCCGGTGGCAGTTCATGCACTGCCGGTGGTAGGCGCCCTTGAGGGCGGGCATACGCAGGTCGGCTTCCTCGCGTTTGACTTCGTGGCAGCTACGGCACGGAGGTATTTCGCCGGTTGTTTCGGAGTAGTGATGGCAGAGGGTACAGCCGCCGCCCATCTTCGACATTCCGGCGTGCAGCTTGTGGGCAAACACCACCGGTTGGAAGAGATTGGCCAGCTGGTCGATGATGACTACGTCCGGGCCCTCGTCGGCTCCGTGTTCACCGTAGAAGTGGGCGCCGTGACGGGGGCAGTGGACCAGACAGGGATCCGCCGGGGTCGGCTCCGGACAGGCATGGCACTGGGCGCAGGCGCTCTTGGCCCATTCCTCGGCGTGGGGTGTGTCGCGAGCATGCTCCCGGGGGTGGGACGGCTCCACTACCTTGCCCTGGTCCGAATCCGCGGCAGCTGCCACGACCGGGAGTAACACCAGGACGGCTGCCAGGATGATAATTCTACGCATGTGAGCCACCTTCCTCTTCCTTGGGCAGTACGGGGAAGATCCAGCACGCCCCCCGGTACAGCAGAACCAGTATTGAGATGAAGCCGGCCGTGAGCAGGATCTCCGTCCAGGCCGGAATGTAGGGTCCTTCGGCATACAAGGGCTTGTAGCCGATGATGAAGACGTTGATGCGGTTGAGTGCCACGCCCAGCACGATCATCATCGCCGCCGTGAAGAGTCCCCGCGGGTCACGCCTGACGCGGTGGGTCAGCAGCATCAGCAGGGGCACGATGACACCGAGGACCACTTCCACCAGCCAACTGATCGACTGCAGCGAGAAATCGTTCAGGTAGGCGTAGGTCCCCCGGTTGGCCATGTCGATGACCTTGGCCGCCAGGTACAGGGTGAGCAGCATGGGGATGAAGCGGGCCAGCCGTCTCAGGATGGGCATCTCGATCTCGCGCTTGAACGCCCGCGAGGCCAGGATCGACTCGAAGGTCGCCATGGCCAGGCCCACGGCGAAGGCCGAAAGCAGGAACTGCAGGGGCAGTACGGCACTGTGCCACAAGGGGTGCAGCTTGGTGGGCGCGAGGGCCATCAGGGTGCCGAGGGAAGACTGGTGGGCGCAGGACAGGGTGACGCCCAGCAGGATGAACACGGTGATAACCTTGTTCAGGGAGGCCTGCAACACACGCAGCATCCGGTCGACGACTCCGTTGAGGGCGGCCAGTCCGCCGGGCAGGTTCACCCTGCCGACGAAGCGCTCGCAGACGATGGGCAGGAACTCGATGTACAGCACTGTCAGGTAGAGACAAACACAGAGACCCACCTCATACAGGGCCGAGTTGCCGTTGACCATGTCCGGCACGAAGAAGTGCCAGATGTTGTAGTAGCGACCCAGGTCAACGCAAACACCCAGGCCCACGAAGGTGTAGCCCAACGCCGCGGTGAGCAGCGCCGGCCTGACCAGGGGCTCGAATTGTTCGCGGTTCATGACATGGGCCACGAAGGCGGTGGTGAAACCGCCCGCGGCCAGGGCCACACCGGTCGCCACGTCGATGCCGATCCACAGGCCCCAGGGGTACTGGTCGTTCAGGTTGGTAACCGCGCCCAGGCCCCAGATGAACCGGACGGCCAGGACACAGATGGCGCCCACGGCCAGGACCGCCAGGAACTTGACTCCCGGCGTGAAGAACGGAACCGTGGCGACGTCCTGCATCGGCTCGGCTTCGTGATGGTGGTGTCCGCCATCGGCCTTCTGGGCCGGCGGGATCATGGCGCCGGTGTCGGCGTGGGTTGTCTCACTCATGATTGTCCTCCTGGTCGTACTTGCGGGCGTCGCTCGAGGACTTCATCAGGATACCGAGCAGGCCCATGAGCATGATGGGTCCGGAGAAGCCCTTGAAGATGCCGTGCTGGAGACTCTCGGTGGGATCGGCCGGACTATCCACGGACAGCCTGGGCAGATCCAGTTCCTCGAAATCGCGGTCCGCCAGCATGAGCCAGGACGTCCCACCGCCGTCGGTTTCGCCGTACACCTTGTCGTAGTAGCGGCCTGGGTTCTGGCGCATGCGCTCGTGGGCGATGTCGATCAGGTCACTGCGGCGCCCGAAGGTGAGGGCCTCCACGGGACACATGTCCACACAGGCCGGAGCCAGGCCCTGCTCGAGGGTGCGTTCCTGGCACATGGTGCACTTGACGACCTCGGGGGTCAGGGGGTTGTGGTATTCGTAGGCCGGAATCTGGAAGGGGCAGGCGACCATGCAGTAGCGGCAGCCGATGCAGCGGCTGGCATCGTAGGTCACCGGCCCCAGGGGGTTCTTCTCCAGGGCGCTGACCGGGCAGGCCGAGACACACGGCGGGTGTTCGCAGTGCATGCACTGGATCTTGGTGGTCAGCGGTAGTGTACGGTCGTCCCGCGGTTCGTAGCGGTTGACCACCGTCAGTGCGTTCTCGGTGGGTCGGCGCATCCCTTCGAATACGCTCTGGTCGTCGTACTCCTTGAGCTCGCCGTGGGGCAGACCGTTCTGCTCGGCGCAGGCATATTCGCAACGGCGGCAGCCGATGCACTGGGTGAAATCCGACAGTACACCGAACCGCTCCTCGTCCAGTTCGAGGTGGGATGCGGAGGCGGATTCGACCCCGATGGTCGCAGCCGCCGCAGTGCCGGCGGCTGCACCCGTCATCCTCAGGAAATCACGACGCGTCACCATTATGTTCTTCCTCCTCGGATCGTGCTCCGGCCAGGCCGGAGTTGCCCTCAGTTGTCGCCCCGACGCAGGCAGCGCGTGTCACTCTCGGGCAGCGCACAGTTGTCCCCGTCGCGGTCGATGCACAGCAGACAGATGGCTTTGGTGTCCTTCTCGTCCTCCAGTGTGGTGTGGATCAGGCGGCGCAACAGAGTCACGAGCAACTCCTTCTCCACGTGATCGAAGCACGCCAGTGAACGGGCTTGTCGCCGCTCGCTGACGGTGATGAAACGGTCCATGATCTCGCGACCGGCCGGTCGCAGCACCACGTCATGGGTGCGGCGATCGCTGGGGCGCACTCGGCGTCGGGCCAGATCCAGTTCCTCCAGCTTGTCCACCGCCCGGCAGATGGCCGGTGGTGTGACCTGGAGGATGCGGGCGATCTCACCCACGGCAAAACGGCGCTTCATACGCAGCAGATTCAGGATCAGGAACTGGTTGCTGGTCAGGTGGGTGGGGCAGGCCTCGTCCATGTTCCGGCGCAGGCAGATCTCCTGCACGGTCTGGGCAAGGACCCGGATGGTGTTGGCCAAGGCTTGGTCGAGCTGCTCCACGGCAATCTCCCGATTATCTAGTTACTTTGGTTAAGTATTTAACTGGTGAAGGGTAAGTCAAGATGAAAGTGACTGTTTAAAAAAACGGAAACTGTTTAATAGCAGTAAGTTATACGAACCATATTGGTGGGATTAGGGAGATGATGCCGCAGTTGATATATTCAATAATCTCTAGCTGCTATAAAACAAACGCCTTAGAGATAAATACGGTTTTATTGATCCTCTATCGCCGCCGGTCGACCACTGCCATCCACATTCACAAACGTCAATTCCGCCGCGGTCACCGCCACCGTTTCGTGACTACCCGCCCGCCGCTCAGCCTCAACTTCCACCCGCACCGTCACCGAGGTGCGCCCCCTGCGGACCACACCCGTATAGAAGCTCACCAGGTCCCCCACCATCACCGGCGCTTTGAACACGACCTTGTCCATGGCCACGGTCACCACCTGATCACAGCCCGCGTCCAGGGCGCCCACGGCTCCGGCCTGGTCGAGGTGGCTGAGGATCACGCCGCCGAAGATGGTGCCCCGGTGGTTGGTGTCACGGGGCATCATCAGCACGCGGATGGCAGCTTCGTGGGGGCAGTCGGTCATGGCGGGTCCTTTCGTCAGAATGAGAGCCAGAAGGCGATCTCGGGATAGATCTGGCTGTCGTCGGTGAACAGGATGTCGTCGTTGTCGATATAGCGCTCGTACACGACGCCGACGGCCACGTAGCTGCGGCCCTTCTGGAAGGCCAGACCGAAGCGGCTGCCCCAGGAATCGTAATCGTTCCAGTTGTCGCCCATGAAAGTGTGGCGCCAGAACAGACCGGCGTAGGGTTTGATGTGCCCCACCTGCCAGATCACGTAACGCAGCTGGGGCGTGAGCTTCTGGATGGAGGGGCTGGCGCCGATCCAGGCCTCGTAGTCCAGGCCGGCTTCCAGTCCGTTCAGCACATAGAAGCCGGCGCCGGCACCGAGCAGGACGTAGGTGTTGCCCAGGGTGCTGGCGGCTCCGCCGTAGAGCCCCACACGCACCTTGCCCTGGGCGAAGGGGCCCGGCGGCGGTGGGACAGCCGCGGCGAGGGTGGCGGACAATACGAGCACGACGGAGAGGAACAACGTGGCACGACGCATGGGAATCTCCTTATGCCGGCGACGAATCTACTCGACCCGCTCCCAGACCGACATCTGGCTGCGGGTGTGCTGGTTCTTGCGAGCTGTTTCGCGGATTACGAACTCCACGTCCCGTGGCTCGCCCATTAGTCGGAAACGCGGCGTGAGGGCCGCCTGCAAACCGTCCAGGGTAGTGACATTCTCGCCATCTATCTTGCGGCCGCCAAGCCACTTGTCCCGGGGCGTGAACTCCTCCAGCCAGGTATAGGGCGAGAGCAGTACCAGGACACCGCCGGGAGCCATGCGCCCGTGGATCTCATCCAGGAAACGCGCCGGATCGTACAGGCGGTCGATGAGGTTGGCCGCCAGTACCAGGTCGTAGTTGTCGAAGCGGGGCTTGAGGTTGTGGGCGTCGCCCTGCCAGAACTCGACCTTGTCCGCAGTGTCCGCCAAGTCGAGGTCCGCGAGAGTCTGTTCGCGATAGCTGACGAGTTCGCCCTCGTCGGGAATGACGTAGCGGATGCGGCCGTTCTGCTGCATCTCGTGGCCCACCTTGATGAAGCGGGCCGAGAAGTCGATGCCGGTGACGAAGTCGGCGAAACGGGCCAGCTCGAAAGTGCTGCGCCCGGTGGCGCAGCCCAGGTCCAGGGCGCGCGAGATCTTCCGTTTGCCCACTGCCTCGCGACACAACTCGGCGCAGGCCCGGGGGAAGTTGGGTACTCCCAGGATCTCGTCGCCATAATGGAATTCGCAGTACTGGCTCACCAGATCGTCGGTCTCGTAGATGTCATCCTGGACTTCCACCGGGGCGTCGGTCTCGATGTAGCGCAAGCCCGCGAACTGGTAGAAGTGGCGACGGAAAGCGTAGCGGCTGTCGCGGGTGGCCTCGTTGCCCGTGGAAATCCACGAACCCCCCTTGATCAGGTTGTGCCTGGTGTCGAAAGTGGGGGTGGAGAAATCGTCGTAGAACGGATGGACCTCGAAACCGGGGAAACCGCTGATGGGTGTTTCGGTGTGCTGCCACACGTTGCCCACCACGTCGCCGAAGCCGGCGGTCATGTTCTCGGTGACCGGTACGCTGCTGGCGGGTCCGTCCAGGTTCAGATGGCCGGGTGTCGTGTCCCAGTGGGGCATGTCTCCGACACCGCTGATATCCAGCAGACGGTACCACTCGTCCTCGGTGGGCAGGCGTACCGGCCGGCCCGTGCGGTGGGCCTGCCAGTTGCAGAAGGCCTTGGCCTCGAGCTGGTTGATCTCCACGGGCCAGTTCCACGGCATGGGGATCTCGGCGGTGAGGCAACGCAACCGCCACTGCTCGCCTTCGCGGCGCCAGAAGCGGGGCATGACCGCCTCGACGTACTGGCGCCAGCTCCAACCCTCGGTTGTCCACCACTGCTCGGTCGCATAACCCCCGTCGTCGACGAACTTCCTGAACTCATCGTTGGAAACCAGATACTTGGAAGCGCGGAACGGGGGAATGTCACTCTCTCGCCGACCGTACTCGTTGTCCCAGCCGTAGAGGCCGTGGCTGCGGTCCTTGCCCAGTACCACCGTGCCACCCGGCACCGGCAGCAGTTCGTTGGCGGGGGCATCTCCACTACGCTCGCAGATCGGCCAGTCGGGGGTTGATTCAACGTACTCCAGGGGCAGTTGCCTGATCAGCACGGCGCTGGTCTCGAGGTGGATGCGTTCGTGCTCGATGCCCATCATGATCACCCAGAAGGGATCGTTCCAGCCGATGGGCACACTCAGCGGCATGGTGGAGATCAATTCGTCCACCATTTCCCGTACCTGTCGGCGGTACTCCCACACCGCCGCCATCTCGGGCCAGTCGTAGTTCTTCTCGTCCAGGTCGTCCCAACTCATTTCGTCGACGCCGATGGCGAAGATGGACTCGAAGCGCGGGTTCACCCGCTCGGGAATCAGCTTGGCCAGCACCAGCTTGTTGACGAAGAAGCAGGCCGTGTGGCCCAGGTAGAAAATAACGGGATGACGCAGGGGATCGGGACGCACCAGGTATGACTCGTCCGAGGACATGACGTCGAAGAGCTTCTCGTAGATGTCCCAGGTGGTGTGGAAATAGCCGCGGATCTCCTCGCGCTTGGCCTCGGCGCTGCCGGCGTCCAGCTGCGGGACGATGGGTTGGGCGTGCATGGAATCTCTCCCGGTTGGTCTAGTTCTCGTCGTCGCTGTCCAGTGACTCGTTGCTCGCGGCGATGGTCTCGTCCAGGCGTTCAAGGCGTGCCTTCAGCAGCTCGACCCGGCGGCGGGCGCGATTGGCAGTCTGCTCGGATTCGGCCTCCTTCACGGCCTGTCCGGCGTCCTTCAACTCCTGGTTCAAATCATCCTTGCGCTTGCGCAGGGCAGCCTGGCTTTCGGCCACCTCGGCCTTGTCGAAGACGACGTCCACCGGCGCCGCGTCCTGGGCCGGCTCCTGTCGGCGCACGGCACGAGCCGGAATGAAGGGCCGGTCCGCATCATAGGTACGCACATTCCGGAAGGACGGCGACACGATCTCTACGCCGCCGTCGTGGAGGCTGTCCAGCATTGCCGCCCGCAGGCGCGAGCGCGTCGCCAGCAGGGACTTCACCTCGACCAGCAGTCCGGCCACCTTGTAGGTCACGGAGAAATCGCCCAGCTCGAGTATCTGGACAAAGGGGTCGGTGAGACCGGCCTCGGTGGCGGCCGCTGCCAGCAGTTCCTCGATGCGGGTATGGTGCACGTCGTAGCCCAGGCTGCAAGTGGCGCTGACGATGGTGCCCGAGGTGCGGATGACCCGCACCGGCGTGGTGGCCAGGTACATGTTGGGCAGGGTGACCAGGTCGCGGTCGGGAGTCTGGATCTCGGTGTGGAACAGGCCGCGCTCGCTGACCCGGCCGAAATTGTCGCCCACCTGCACGAAGTCCCCCGACCGGAAGTTACGCACGGTCTTGAGCATGATGCCCGCCATGGCATTGCCCAGGAAGGTGGTGGAACTCATGGCGATGGTGGCTGATATCACGAGGCCAGCCAGGCCGAGTAGCTGGCCGCGCATCTCGTCGGAAAGCGGCAGGGCCAGGATCACCAGCAGGACCATGGCCACCGAGGCCGAGAAGGTGATCAACTGGTTGCGGAAACGACGACCCGTGGGCGGACCGTCTCCGCGTTGCAGCACGCGGTGCAGTATGCCCATGGTGATGACGGCTCCGGCCAACACGCCCAGGCTGCGCAACAACGTGCTGAAATCGGCGAGAAATCCCATCAGTTCGGTCATGGATCCATCCTTCGCGCGGCTGGACATTCACGTGTCCGTCAGTGACATTTCCAGAGAGTAGAGGAACCCACGCACTTCCGAAAGGACGGATGCCATGTCGTTTCGTGATCAGGATGCCCTCGACTATCATCGCCAAGGCCGCCCGGGCAAGACCGAAGTCGTACCCACCAAGCCCTGTTTGACCGCCCGCGATCTCTCCCTGGCCTATACGCCCGGAGTGGCGGTGCCCTGCGAGGCCATCGCCGCCAATCCGGCTGACGCCTACGAGTACACCAACCGCGGCAACCTGGTGGCCGTGGTTTCCAACGGCACGGCGGTGCTGGGCATGGGCAATATCGGCGCCCTGGCCGGCAAGCCGGTCATGGAAGGCAAGGGTGTCCTCTTCAAGAGGTTCGGGTATGTGGACGTGTTCGATATCGAGCTGGATACCGAGGACCCGGACGAGATCATCAAGGCCTGCCAGTTGCTCGAGCCCACCGTGGGCGGTATCAACCTGGAGGACATCAAGGCGCCCGAGTGCTTCGTCATCGAGAAGAAGCTGCGGGAGACCATGGACATTCCTGTCTTCCACGACGACCAGCACGGCACGGCCATCATCTCGGGCGCGGCCCTGGTCAACGCGGCCCGGTTGCAGGGAAAGAAAATCGAAGAGCTGCGAGTCGTGGTCTCGGGTGCCGGCGCCGCGGCTATCGCCTGCGCCAAGTTTGCCGAGCTCCTGGGCGTGCCGCGAAAGAACATCATGCTCGCGGACAGCAAGGGCGTGTGCTACCAGGGCCGCGGCAAGGGCATGAACGAATACAAGGAGTACTTTGCCGTCGAGACCGAGCGGCGGACCCTGGCCGACGCCCTCGAGGGTGCGGACGTACTCTACGGCTGCTCGGTGGCCGGGCTCGTGAGCAAGGACATGGTGCGCTCCATGGCGGACAAGCCCATTGTTTTCGCCATGGCCAATCCGGATCCGGAAATCACCTATCCCGACGCCACCTCCGCCCGCGACGACTTGATCATGGCTACCGGGCGCAGCGACTATCCCAACCAGGTCAACAACGTGCTGGGCTTCCCCTTCATCTTCCGCGGGGCGCTGGATGTGCGGGCCCGCGCCATCAACGAGGAAATGAAGCTGGCGGCGGCCCACGCCCTGGCCGAGCTGGCGCGCCGCCCCGTACCCGCCGAGGTGGCCGCGGCCTACGGAGGCGAACAGTTCGAATTCGGTCCCGAGTACATTATTCCCAAACCCTTCGACTCGCGGGTGCTGGCCATCGTGGCCCTGGCCGTGGCCAAGGCGGCCTGCGAGACAGGCGTGGCCAACCTGCCCATCACCGACTGGGGCGCCTACCAGGAAAAACTGGAGGGCATGACCAACCGCAGCCTCATGGTCATGCACACCATCCGTTCCAAGGCGCGGGCCAATCCCCGGCGCATCGTGTTCGCCGAGGGATCCAACGAACGGGTGCTGGAAGCCTGCCGCATAGCCGTGGACGCGGGCTACTGCCGACCGATCCTGCTGGGGGACGAGGAACTCATTAAAGAGCGGGCCGAGAGTATCGGACTGGACCTGGACAGCGTCCAGGTCAAGGATCCCCGGAACTGCGTCGCCATCGACGAGATGGCCGAACTCCTGTTCCGGGAGCGCGCGCGCAAGGGCTACGACTACGTCAAGGCCCGCCGCCTGGTCGAACGACCTGTGCACCACGGTGTGATGATGTTGCGGCAGGGCCTGGCCGATGGACTGGTCTGCGGTGCGGATCGCAGCTATGTCGATACCATGCGTGTGATCCTGCCTCTGGCGGAGCTGCGCCAGGGAGTCAATCGCGTGGTCGGCATGCACGTACTGCTGGTGGAGGGCAAGGTCTATATCTTTGCCGACACCACCGTGAACTACAAGCCGGACTCCCGTGGCCTGGCCGAAATCGCCTTGATGGCCGCCACGGTGGCGCGCCACTTCAACCTGGAACCGCGGGTGGCCATGCTGTCGTTCTCCAACTTCGGCGACAACGACCGGCCGGAGAGTCGCAAGGTGCGCGAGGCCGTGCGCATCCTCAACGAGGAGCACCCCGAACTGCGGGTCGACGGCGAAATGCATGGCGACGTGGCGGTTCTGCCCGGCTACTGCGAGGAGGCCGTACCCGACTGCAAGGTCCTGGGTCAGGCCAACGTCCTGATCTTTCCGGACCTGCAGAGTGGCAACATCGCCTACAAGCTGGTGGGGCACCTGGGGCAGCGGGAAGTAATCGGGCCCTTGCTGATCGGACTGAAACATCCGATCAATATGGTCTCGTCACGCTCACCTGTAGCAGAGATAGTCAACATGGCAGCCCTGTCGTCCTACGAGGTGGGCCGGGCCTAGGGAGAGACGGATAT
>Ga0164315_10002145_pt1 | contig 15055 bp, 8 predicted proteins | sample GuaBasSedimGuay6_FD_113737 | JGI IMG/M metagenome (GOLD analysis project Ga0164315, IMG submission 113737) | Subseafloor sediment microbial communities from Guaymas Basin, Gulf of California, Mexico - Guay6, Core 4569-2, 0-3 cm | ecosystem: Environmental > Aquatic > Marine > Hydrothermal vents >... | reverse complement strand
ATATTCCCGATACCGGCCCCGTACTATTAGTATGCAACCATGTTAGTTTTATCGATGCGCTGGTGCTCGCCGGTAGCATAAGACGCCCGATTCGCTATGTGATGTACTATCGGATATTTCAATTTCCAGTCCTGTCGTTTATTTTTAGAACAGCGCAGGCAATCCCAATTGCGAGCAAGAGAGAAAACCCGGACCTGATGCAAAAAGCTTTTGACCAGGTCAGTCAGTCATTGAAAAACGGCGAAGTAATTTGTATTTTCCCCGAAGGTAAAATAACCGAAACCGGTGAGTTAAACGAGTTTAAAGGCGGTGTTATGAAGATACTGGAACGCGATCCAGTTCCGACTGTACCCCTGGCCCTGCGCGGATTGTGGGGCAGCTTCTTCAGTCGCAAGTATGGTAATGCGATGACTCGCTATTTCCCACGAGGCTTTTTTAGCCGAATCGAAGTCGTAGCCGGCGAGGCAGTAAAACCTGCCGAAGTCTCACCCGACATCCTGCGTCAAAGAGTTCTGGAGCTGAGAGGCGACAAACTTTAACCCATCATCAGTTTTTTATTACCGCGAAGTAGCTGGGTTAAAAATCGGCATACGGCGTCGACGCGCGCAACATGCCTCAAATCCTCATGCACCAACAGCCAGTAAGTGCGGTCCACCGAAATTTGATCCGGCAGCACCGGCACCAACCGGTCTTCGTTTTGCGCCATAAAACAGTGCACCATACCAAGGCCGATACCATCGAGTATGGCATTAAACTGCGCGCTGACATTGGTGCTTCTAAATACCACGTGGGCGTTCTTGATCGTGTTTTCAAAGAAGCGTAGTTCGGGCATTTCAATCAGGTCGTCGATGTAACTGACGAAATGATGCAGCGCCAGGTCATCCTGGCTATTGATCGGCGGGCTAATATTCAGGTAGTCGCGTGCGCCATATAGCTTCAGGCGATAGTCACAAAGTTTCCAGCTGATCAGCCGGCCGCTTTCTGGCCGCGCAAAGTTGATCGATATGTCTGCCTCGCGTTTTGACAAACTCATGCGGCGTGTTTCTGCAACCAGTTCGATTTCGATGTCCGGATGCTCGTTTCGGAACTCGGTGACATGTTTTGCAATAACCTGCGATCCCAGCGCCTCTGGTGTGGCAACACGTACCGTGCCACTCAAACGGGCGTCTTTACCGGAGATATCCTGATACAGTTCAAGCGACTGGGCCTCGATTTTTTCGGCCATTGGCAACAGGCGTAAACCGGCATCGGTCAACTGGTAACCGCGCGGTGACTTGTCGAACAGGCGCACATCTAGTTGCTTTTCGAGCGCTCCAATGCGCCGGCTAACCGTAGTATGGTCTACATGCAGGCGCGTGGCCGCCCGCACCAGCTTGCCCTGGCGTGAAAGTTCGAGGAAGTAGCGTAGGTCGTTCCAGTCGTACATTTTGTTGTTTGAATGCCTTGAATTTGGGCGTTTATCTGCGCTTTTTCCCCCAATTAACCCCCTCTCCCCTTGGGAGAGGGCTGGGGTGAGGGCCATCTGGTCCGTAGATTAAGTATCCAAATAGTGGCTTTGTCTAAAATCGCCCCCTCATCCCTGCCTTCTCCCTGAGGGAGAAGGGGATTACTTGTGTATTTTTGCAGAATGGGTGTGGATTGTACACTATGGAAATGCAAAAATATCTTTACTATAATGCCATTCCCTAATTACAGAACAACCCAGAACGGAGCTATCATGAGCCAGCCAGCCGAAGTCGTATCAACAGAGTTCAGTCAATTGTTTCATTTTGTTAAAGGCGAAAAAGTGTCCGGTAACAGTGGCCGATTTGGCGATATATTTAATCCGAGCCTGGGCGTTAAGTCCGCCGAGGTACCGCTTGCCTCTAAATCAGAAGTTGAAGCCGCGATCGCAGTTGCCCAGGAAGCATTCCCGGGGTGGGCGGCTACCTCGGTATTGCAGCGTTCGCGGGTGATGACCAAATTTGTACGCCTGTTGTACGAACACCAGCACGAACTCGCTGAACTGGTTTCCAAAGAACATGGTAAGGTTATCGAGGATGCGATGGGCTCGGTGTTACGCGGTATCGAAGTAGCCGAATTTGCCTGTGGTGCGCCGCATCAGCAAAAAGGAGAATTCTCCGACAATGTCGGACGCGGCATTGATATCTACTCCATGCGTAAACCGCTGGGAGTCGTCGCCGGCATCACGCCTTTTAATTTCCCGGCTATGATTCCGTTATGGATGGTCAGCATGGCGATAGTTACCGGTAATGCCGTCGTCTTAAAACCGTCTGAAAAAGATCCGTCCTGCCCACTGCGCATGGCAGAACTGTTTATCGAAGCCGGTGGTCCTCCTGGTATTTTCAATGTTATCAACGGTGACAAGGAAGCGGTCGATACCCTGCTCAACGATGAAAGAGTCAAGGCCGTCAGCTTTGTCGGCTCGACCCCGATTGCACAGTATGTTTACGCCACTGCAACGGCAAATGGTAAACGTTGCCAGGCCATGGGTGGTGCCAAGAACCATATGTTAATTCTGCCCGATGCCGACCTCGAAGACGTTGCCAACGCGCTCATGGGGGCTGCCTACGGTTCGGCTGGCGAGCGCTGCATGGCGATCTCGGTTGGCGTCTGTGTTGGTGATGAGGTTGCGGACAAGTTAATCGACATCCTCAAACCTCGCGTTGAAGCATTACGTATAGGTCCAAGTCTCGATACCGGACTCGAAATGGGCCCACTGGTCACCAAAGAACATCGTGAAAAGGTGATGGGCTATATCCAGATGGCGCAGGACGAGGGTTCCAAGCTGGTTGTCGATGGCCGTGATTTTGTCTGCGATGGAAACGAGAATGGTTACTTTCTCGGTGGTTCCCTGATCGTCCAGGATAAACCTGATATGCAGTCTTACCAGGAAGAAATCTTCGGCCCGGTGTTACAAATTATGCGCTCGGCTTCATTCGATGAGGGCATGGCGCTGGCAACCGATCATCCTTACGGAAATGGCACTTCGATTTTCACCAGGAATGGCTCTGCCGCGCGCACTTTCGCCGACAAGGTTGAGGTCGGTATGGTAGGTATCAACGTGCCGATACCGGTGCCGCTGGCATTCCACAGCTTTGGTGGCTGGAAGTCGTCATCGTTTGGCGATCATAACCAGTACGGTATGGAAGCGATGCGTTTTTATACCAAGGTAAAAACCGTGACCTCGCGCTGGCAGGAAAAAGGCCTGGACGCCGAGTTTTCGATGCCGGTTCTGAAATAATTTACTGTGTTCGACGAAACCGGTATACAGCCGGTTTCGTTAAACCTTTCCCCGGACCCGGGATTGCATATTTTGCAAGGGGCCTGTCAGTTAGTCATATCGTAGTCATAACTCATACCGCCCTTACTGTTAAACACCTGGGCATGGAATGAAACAATGACGCGGTCTTCGGCGCCATTGTAAGGAAACACCATGTGTTTTAAGTACGATGGAAATACGCAAAGCTTGCCATCCTGCGGATACGAATCCCAACTGCTATCGTGCAGATAAAAATTTCCGTAGTCGCCATGCCCGCCGGCCATGTATTCCATGCTGGGACCGTAGAAACGCGTGATTCCATTGGGTTGTTTACCCTTGTGTGATTCAGGCGAGGAACTCGAATTCCCCGCCTGCACATAGTAAACCCCCGACCAGGAGCAATTCCCATGCACATGCGTTTCGTGGAAATTGTAGCCATTGGAAATCTGGAACCAGAGCCCGGTGAGGTTAATTTTAACCTGGTCGCTAGCCTTCCAGTAATCAGCATTGGCATCCCGCGCCACCTCGAAAATTCCGGCGCGGATAAAGTCGGCCAGTTCTTCGAGTTCGGTATGCGTCGGATACTGATTAAGTAAATCGTCACGGCTGGCATAAGCCTGATTCGGAGTGCGCTGCTCCCTGTCCCGATGCTGGTAAAATAATTCAAGTAATGCCGGGTTAACTTTTTGATGATGGGCAAAGCGCTTCGACAGGATAGTTGTTGGCCAGAGTTTGTGGATATTCGGGTTGCTTCGATCTTTGTTTTTCGCCATGAATTATTCCATTCGCTTAATGAATTTAGGGAGCCTGGTACTGCTTACATTTTTCAAAATATCGCTCCGTGCTTAACGGCATGGGTACACGCGCACCGGCGATATAACCAATCAGGCGTTTTCCCTCGCGCAGTAGCGCCATGCCCTGCCCAATCTTCATCTGTATTATTTGCTCCGTATCTTCCGGCAACTTTGGGACATAGCCGTCGAGCTCTTCCGCCAGGGCTACGAACTCCGGCCAGATCTGAAATATTATCGGGTCTTTCTTCATCGTATCTGAAACCCGCTTGGCGACTGCAGTATAAGCCAGGATCGAATCGCTCACCCCGGTGAAAAAGCTGCTCGCGCCGAAGGTCTCGATCATGCAATCGCCGACCCTGTCGATATCACGCATACTCTGCGCAATCTTGATGAATCGCGATTTATAGAATTCGGCCGGTGACATCGTGAAGGCCTTAAAAGGCTCACCCCAGATTTCATCGATACCTTCACAGCCACTGTGATGTTTGACTTGCTGGCCCAGGTCCAGTGCTTCACGAAAACTGTCGCTGCATTCGCGCATTAGTTCATTGTCTTTACTGACCTTGACGCCGAGTTCGGCAAGATCAACAATCGAGGTAAACAAATCGGTTGCGCGGTTAAATAAAGCGCCGGCAAGCATAGCCGCGTTGATCCGCTTACGTTCGGGGTTGGTTTGTGCCTGGTAGGCAGCGCGTGCCTGTTCAAGGCTACGTCCCGGGGTATTAATTCCGGCCTCGGTATGATGGAATGCGCGGCGTGTGAGGCTATCGATTAAACGTTTACGATTCGCCAGTGAATCTTCCAGTGGCGCGTAATAGCGAATCCAGTAATCATAATAATAAATATACTCGGTATCGTCGAATGTTCGACGGTCACCATTCTCGGGAGGTTTGTTCATCGTAGTAATGGCAAAAAATCGGGTATAAAACAAATACTGGCCGTTTGATTTCGTAGGCCAATGATAAATGATTATCGAGCAATCATCCACGGTTAGAAGAATACTAGCTCATCTAACGAGCCACGACAGGTTTATAATAACGCAAAACTAAATTACTCGACCACGAAGGGAAATATATCTTAAGCAATGGCATTATCCATCCTTAGTTCCAATCGCGTTGAAACGCTGCAGGAAAATCTGTGCCTGCGTTTAGGCGAAAGCTTGCCGGCTGACCCGTTCGTAGAGGAAATCATCGTAGTACCGACCTACGCAATGGCGCGTTGGCTTAACCTGCAAATTGCCCGGCAACAGGGTATTGCGGCTAATATCAGCTACCCATTACCGGCTAGCTGGGTCTGGCAACAGGCAGCGTCGATACTGGATCAGGTACCTTTACAGGATCCGTTGCAGTGCGAACAGACGAGCTGGAAAATTTTTAATTTGTTGCCGGACCTGCTGACAGAACCGGCATTCGTTCCCCTTCAACGCTACCTGCGGGGAGACGATCAGTCTGTTAAGCGTTGGCAACTGGCCAGTCGAATCGCCGCTGTTTTTGATCGCTACCAGCTTTATCGGCCTGACATGATTCGCGACTGGTCGGCAGGCGGCGGCGATGACTGGCAGGCTAAATTATGGCGCTGCTTGATTGCCGATTCGCCGCAAAACCATCGAGTAGTCGTGCTTGGCCAACTTATCGAGCGTCTTAATTCCAGTTTAGATGCCGGACTGCTACCCGAACGCGTTAGCCTGTTTGCACTTTCCAGTCTGCCGCCGTTACTGATCGAAGTGATCCATGCGCTTGCGACACATACTGAAATCACACTCTACCAGCACAGTCCCACCGACCAGTATTGGGCCGATCTTCGAAACAAGAAATCTCTATCTCGGATGCGGCTGGAAAATCCACAACAGGCCGAGTATTTCGATACCGGCAACGACCTGCTGGCCTCCTGGGGACGCCAGGGACAGGCGCTGCAGGACTTATTACTCGACAACGACAGCTTACCGGCGAGCGACTGGGAATCTTATCAGGCGCCGGGGAACTCGAGTCTCCTGCAGGGCATCCAGCAAACTATATTTGACCTCGAGTCGAATACCGATGCCGTAGACGTCGATGATTCGCTGACTATTCACATCTGTCATAGCCCGATGCGCGAATGCCAGGTTCTGCACGACCAGCTACTGGCGATGATTGACCGGGACCCGAGCCTGAACCCTGAAGATATCCTCGTGATGATTCCTGAAATCAGCAGTTATGCCCCTTATATCGAGGCCGTGTTTCGGCCTGACGAAAGGCGTCCGACCCTGCCCTGGAACCTGTCGGATATTTCGCTCGCCGATGAGCACCCGCTGGTAAAGACCTTTCTGCAACTGCTCAAATTACCGGGTAGTCGTTTTTCCCATTCCGAGGTAATGGCTTATCTCGATATCGATGAGATTCGCAATCGCTTCGATATAGATGATCGCGCCCTCGATGACATTCACTCCATTCTGGAAATTTCCCGTGTGCGCTGGGGCATCGACCGGGACCACAAAACTGCGCTCGGACTACCACCAATCGAAGAAAACACCTGGCACCAGGCAAAACAGCGGATACTTGCCGGTTATGCCTTTGCTGAAGTCGAATTCTGGCATGAGATAGCACCGATAGCGCATGTCGATGGCAATCGCGCTCAGAGCCTGGGTAAATTCTGGTTATTGTTTGAATCCCTGCAATACTGGCACGAGCATCTCGACTCAGCCTGCAGCGCCGACGAATGGCAAAGCCGACTGAATCGCATGCTTGATGATTTCTTTAAGGAAACTGGCCGGCAAGAAGGGCGCCTACAACAGATTCGTGACGCCGTAGACGACCTCAGTCTGGCGGAAAAAGCGACCATCTCACCGGCCTTACTGCTGCACTGGATGGAGCAGCAGCTTTCCAGCCAGGAATTACACGGTCGCCTGTTCTCAGGTGGCGTTACCTTCTGCGGTATGCGTCCTATGCGCAGCCTGCCGTTTCGCGTGATTTGCCTGTTGGGGATGAATGACAGCGTCTTTCCACGCCGTGAAAATCACATCGAGTTTGATCGAATGGCGGGAAACTGGCGTCCCGGCGACCCGACCAGGGGAGACCAGGATCGATACCTGATGCTTGAAACCCTGTTGTGCGCGCGTCAGTCGTTGTATATCAGTTATAGCGGCCGAAGCCTGAAAGACAACAGCGAATGCCAACCTTCGGTGCTGCTGCGAGAGTTACTCGACTTTGTCGACGACGAGTTCCAGCCTAATCCAGATGCCGGTCAAAGCCTCTCCCAACGCCTGACCATCCGGCATCCAATGCAGGCATTTTCAGCGAACAATTATTACCCGCAGGCCCGTAGTTACGACAGTTACTGGTGCGAGGTTGCGAATCGCATTCGCCAGGCCATTCCGCCCACGGACAACACCCACTGGCCAAACCAGCCACTCGACCGAAACCCGGGGGAAGAGCGCATTATCACGCTCGATGAACTGCGTGGTTTCTTGACCGACCCGTTAAAATTCTTCTTTAATAGAAGGCTTAAGCTCTGGCTCGGCTCACAACTGGATGATGAAGATGAAGAATCATTTAGCCTCGATGCGCTCGAAAAATGGACCATAAAACAACGTATTGCGGTTGATTTACTCCAGGGTCATGAAACATCATCGGGGGTATTACGGGCCGAGGGCTGGCTGCCCCACGGCCATGCCGCAATGGCCAGTTTTGAAGACATTCAAACCGAACTGGTAGACTTGTTAGTACCGCTTCGGGAATATGCCGGTGTTACCAGTACCTCCCTCGTGATCGACTGCCGGCTCGAAAACGATTATCGCTTAATCGGACAACCTGGCCACTACTACCCTGGCAAAGGTTTGATGCACTTCAACAGCAGCGCATTGAAAGGCAAACACTTGCTCGCCCTGTGGATCGACCATCTCGCACTTTGCGCAAGCGACCAACTCAATGATCAGGATTCGAGCCTGTTGATCAGCCGTGATCATAGCTCACGCTTTGCAGCGCTCGACCCGGGCGACGCCGCCAGTCAATTACTTGATTATATCAACCTCTATAACGAGGGTCTGGCTTACCCTTTACCGGTGTTTCCGCTGGCCAGCTATGCCTGGGCCAGCGAGTACGATGCTGACAAGGCAGCGAAGGCTGCAAGCAGGGGCTGGCATGGGGATGACTATCGCGGCTTTCCGGGTGACCGGGATAATCCTTACGTCAAACTGGCGATGCGCGGCAGCATGCCGGAGCCTTTTTTGAGCCCGGAATTTGATGCCTGTGCGCAACGTCTTTACGCGGGAGCCCTTGAACTGGTGATTAATACATGAATGGTCCGGCTCCACCAGTAGTACTCGATGCGGAGCTAACCCTGAAGCTGCCGCTTAATGGGGTCAAACTCATTGAAGCCAGTGCCGGCACCGGCAAAACCTATACCATTACCAATCTTTACCTACGACATATAATTGAAGGTCGAAGTCCCGCTGAAATCCTGGTAGTCACTTTCACCAATGCCGCTACCGAGGAGTTGAGGGGTCGTATCCGCAGTCGTATTCACGATGCCATGCAATTGCTAAGTTTACAGGCGCAAAACAGTGATGAATTTCTGTCATCACTGCTGACGCTATGGCAGAATCTTGATAGCGGGACTCAACAACAACAAATTAAACGCTTGCAGCTCGCTCTTCGCTGCATGGACGAGGCCGCGATTTTTACCATCCATGGGTTCTGTCAACGCGCCTTGACCGACCATGCCCTCTCCAGTGGCCAGCCCTTCGATGCTATTTTACTGAACGATGACCTGGCCTTATGGGAGAGTGCATTAAAAGACTGGTGGCGTCTTCAAAGTTATGAGCTTAACCCTATCGACTGGCATTTGTTTCAATCCTGCCTGGGCAGTCTGCCGAATTTACTTGCTGCGCAGGCCAGTCTCCGGGCTGAGTATGAACCAACTCTATTGCCAAATGTAAACGAGGATCTCCCCGCCCTGTTCCAGTCCTGGCGGCAACTCGAAGGGCAATTAGCGGGCCTCGCGGTCGCCTGGCAGGATAATAAAGAGGAGATTCAGGAGCTGCTGCTAAATTCCAAAGCGCTCAGCCGTAGTAAAAAACTACCTTACCACAAGGACAATCTGTTTGAATATTTTGACCTATGCAACAACTACTTCGATTCCGATCGATTGCTGGTCATTCCAGATTCACTTCACTATCTGGGCAGCACGGCTTTGTTGCGTGAATCAACCCCGGCAAAGCGAGGCAGCGACCCCGAGCTGGAAAAAGGGTTTTTTGTACACGCCCAACGCATACTCGATGACATCGATGTGCTTAGATCGAGATTCAGGGTGCGCGCATTGCTCGAGGCGAGTAGCTTCGCCCGCGACCAGGTGCGCAGCGTCAAGCAACAAAGCCGCAGCATCGCTTTCCAGGATCAGCTTTCTTTATTATATGAAGCACTAAATGGCGCTACTGGTCAGGCGCTCGGACAACAGTTGCGGAGCCGTTTTCCGGTAGCGATGATCGACGAGTTCCAGGATACCGACGCAATTCAGTACGGCATTTTCAAAAACCTGTATTTGCACCAGGAGAATATCAGTCTGACCCTGATTGGAGATCCAAAACAGGCTATTTACAGTTTTCGGGGCGGTGATATATATACCTATATAAAGGCCAAGCAGGAACCATCGGTAGAGCATTATTCATTACTAACCAACTGGCGCTCAGAAGCTAGCCTGGTCAACGCGGTGAATAAAATTTTCACGCATCGGGCCGCTCCATTCATCTACGCTGATGCGATTGATTACCTGTCGGTTGCGTCTGCTTTAAACAAGCCACCGCAACCCTTACTGCAAGACGGCAGCACGGTTACGCCTTTAACGATCTGGTCAATCCCCCAAAATCAGCATGGTAAAACCGAAAGCAAGAAGCAGGTTTATCGCTGGATCAACGAAGCTACCGCTAACGAAATTGCGCGATTGATTGCAGGCGGCCGGGATAACAGCATTACCCTGGGGTCCCGGCCCCTGGTCAGTGGCGACATAGCAATCCTGGTGCGTACCGCGATGGAAGGCAACAACCTGCGCGCTGCCTTGTCAGCACGGGGCATCTCCGCGGTTACGATTGGCAAGGACAAGGTTTTTGGCAGTGTTGAAGCGCAAGGGCTCTACGATCTGTTGTTGGCGATAAACCAGTTTAGCGACCGCCAATTGCTGCATACCTCGCTGGCAAGCCCGCTGCTAAGCCTTAATTACCTTCAGATAGCCAGCATTAACGATGATGAAAACGCCTGGCAGGACTGGTGTGAAAAAATTCGTGACCTACACCAGGTCTGGCTACAAAAAGGTTTCATCGCCATGTTTCAACAGCTATTGCAGGTACTGGAAATTGCCGAGAGAATCGCCGGCTCCGAATTTGCCGAGAGAAGTCTGACCAACTTACTCCACCTCGCCGAGCTCTGCCAGCAGCAGTCGCGAGTCAGCGCTGGTTTTGATTCCCTGTTGGCCTGGTATCGAAACCAGGTAAACGAGCCAGCTACAGATGCAACCGAATTACGCCTCGAGAGCGACGAAGACCTGGTCAAGATCGTTACTATCCACAAGGCCAAGGGGCTTGAGTATTCGGTGGTGTTCGCACCTTTCCTCTGGACCTGCAGGCCCGCAGACGTAAAACCCGATTCGATTCTGCGTTTTCATAACGCGCAATACAATCCGGTGATCGACCTTGGCTCCGACCAACATGCCCAGCATTCTTTTATCGCAGAAAAAGAACGCCTGGCCGAAGACATCCGTCTGGCCTATGTCGCAATCACCCGTGCCCGCGCCAGGGTTTACCTGGCATGGGGCGATGTTGGTGACGGTAAAATGTCTGGTCGTCCCGCAAAAACCGCGCTCGGCTACCTGCTTCACGCCCGCCAAAATCCCGATGATCTCGACTGCAACCTGCCCTGGGCCTTTGACCATGCCGATGATGTTGGGCGTGATCTTTATGCCCTCGCCGAGGCGAGTGAAGAATCGATCGAAATCATTCCATTACCGCAAACGGCCGATGGACAAAATTTCGATGTCGCCGTCGGACTCGAACCGATCCTAGAAGCCGCCAGTTTGAATGCCGTACTTGCGAATAACTGGCGTATCAGCAGCTTCAGTGGTTTAACCCGGGATATCCACCAGGCTGCTCACGGCGGCAGCGCGCGCAGCGGCGAAGATTCTATTCTGGATTTCCCCGCCGGCAGTCATGTCGGCCTGTTGCTTCACGAGGTGCTCGAGCATCTTGATTTTCAGCAGGATATTCAAATTCAGTGTGCCGATTTGCTGCCGCGCCTGACACCCAGGTTCGGGCTCGATTCAAATGATTATACGAACACCCTGAGCGGATGGATGGAAACCCTGATGCACAGCCCGATAAACGAAACCGGCCTGACACTATCGGCACTGTCAACGAAGCAACGGCTGAACGAGTTAGCGTTTGATTTTGCACTCGATGAACTCGATATAGGGAAGCTGAATGCTTTTCTCCAGGGTATTGCCGGCCCCGCCCTGGCGCCGGTCACGGTCAACAATTTTAGTGGCCTGATCACCGGTGTCATCGACCTCGTATTCGAGCATCACGGCAAATATTACCTGGCTGACTATAAAAGCAATTTCCTCGGCGCCAGCCTGCAGGACTATACGGCCGATAAACTACAGGCCGCAATTTATGACCGTCGCTATGATCTGCAGTACCTGCTCTATTCGGTTGCCCTGCACCGCTACCTGACGCAAAGGCTTCCAGGTTATGCGTACGAACATCATTTTGGCGGGGTTTATTACCTGTTTATTCGAGCCATGCGCCCCCAACACGGTAGCCGCTATGGCGTCTTTTTTGACCTGCCCGACTACGGTGTCCTGCAACAGCTGGACCTCTTAATGTCAACATCAACGGCAAGGCGTGGTGAGCAATGATGTCTTTACTGAAAAGGTTGGTCAATCAGGGCGATATCTCGGCGCTAAGTTATTTTTTCGCCGAGTTTATAGCCGAGCAATCCGCTGACAAAATGGACAGCCTGTTATCTTATAGCGCGGCACTGGTGAGTGAAAATAACCAGTCTGGTGATGTTTGCATCGATATGAACCAGTATCTTGATCGACCTCTGTTCAGTTCTGAAAGAGTATCTCGACAGGATATGCCTCATGGTATTGATCTCGAACAATGGCGCCGGTGCTTACTCGATAGCCCCTGTGTTGGCACCCCGGGTGAAGCAACGCCCCTGATACTGGAGCAGCATCGGTTGTATCTAAATCGCTACTGGCAATATGAAAGCAGGATTGCCGATGCTATTACCTCGCGCCTGCTGCTTTTGCCGGATATAGATGTCCCAGGATTAGCGCAGCAGCTTAAACGGCTATTCCCGCATAGTCATGAGCAGCAGGCTCCAGACCCGCAAATGCTGGCTGTCGCACTCGCCGCCAGTCGTCCATTCGTCGCCATTTCGGGCGGACCTGGAACCGGCAAAACCACCACCGTAATAAAAGTGCTTGCCATGTTGTTGACGCAGCAGCCGGAAATGCGGATCAAACTCGCGGCCCCAACCGGCAAGGCCGCGGCACGAATGATGGAGTCGATTCGACGCCGAATCGATGATAACCTCCTCGATCCAGAGACCCGGGAACTAATGCCGCAGCAAGCCAGTACCATTCATCGCCTGCTGGGATACAGAAATCACCGCTTCCATCATTCGAGTCAAAACCCGCTGGTGGTTGACTGCCTGGTCATCGATGAAGCCTCGATGCTCGATCTGACCCTGGCTTATCGCTTATTCGATGCACTGCCTGCACAGGCTCGAATTATATTACTCGGTGATCGCGACCAACTCGCCTCGGTTGCCGCCGGCAATGTACTCGGTGATATCACCGGGCATGGTCAGGCAATCGGTTACTCGGATTTGCTGGTTGATCATCTGGCGTCGTTACTAGACAAACCCGCGGATAAAATTCCCCGCGCTACAAGCCCCTTGCCAATATCGGATTCTGTCGCTCTTTTAACACAAAGCTATCGCTTCAGCGAGGACAGTGGTATCGGTCAGCTCGCAGTCCTGGTTAATCGGGGACAGAGTCATGCAGCCATCGATTTATTGCAGGCCCCGGATTCATTGGTGAGCTTGCATTCGCCGACTGGTAATTCGCTGCAGGCCGATCTACTCGAATGGATACTCTCGCTGTACCGACCGGTGCTGGAAAGTGCCGATGTAAACCAGGCTATGGATAGATTTGATCGTACCCGTGTTTTATGCACGATTCATGCGGGCCCCTTCGGCGTAGATGAAATGAATCGTTTGATTAGTCTTCGCCTGCAGGGACCACAGTCAACTGCCACGGACGATTATCGTGGAAAACCAATATTAATTACCGCGAATGACTACGAACTCGATCTATTCAATGGTGACACTGGCCTGTTATGGCCCGACCAGACGGGGATATTACGCGCCTGTTTTCGTGGCGCGGACGCTGGCATTCGTGAATTGCCAATCTACAGCCTGCCGGAGTATGTCAGCGCCTGGGCAATGACGGTTCACAAGTCACAGGGTTCAGAGTTTGAATCGGTATTGCTGGTTTTACCGAATGACGAGAACAGCAACGCGGTGTCACGCGAGCTACTCTACACCGGGGTGACGCGCGCACGTGAGCAGTTACGCATACACAGCCCGGTAGAGGTGCTGGTCCGGGCTTGCGAAAATATTACCCTGAGAGGCTCTGGTCTCGCCCGTAAACTCGGCTGGAAAAATCTCTAGCCCTTCAATTCATTGGCAACCAGGAAATCGATTATCTGTAGCAAACGACTGAAATTTCCCGCCATTACGCCTGAAGTCCGGTATTTACCATTGACGATTACTGTCGGCACACCCTCAAGACCGTAGTGCAATTCCTTCTGCTTTCCCTTGCGAACCAAGGTCTCTACCGGAAACGAGGCATATTGCTTGCGAAACTCCTTTTCGTCCAAACCCTGTTCCGCCACGAACTCGGCGATCGAATCGAGGCTGTTCAGGCGCTGGCGCTGGACATGGATTGCATTAAACAACTTTTTGTGTAGCTGTTCCTGAAGGCCCATCATTTTAAAGGCGTAATAGGCTCGCGCGTGGACTGTCCAGGCCGCGTTGATAGCCGAGGGCACCTGTTCGAAAACAACGCCATCCGGGATTGATTCGGCCCATTTTTCAACAAAAGGCTCAAACCGAAAGCAGTGCGGGCAGCCATACCAGAATATTTCGGTTACCACGACCTTAGCTGGATCGGAAGTTGGCACCGCCGGCTCAATAAGCTGGTAATCGACACCCTCGACAAACGCCATCTGTGCAGCTACCGGCATCGCAAATACAAAACTGGTCAATAACACGAGCATCCATTTCTTTAACATTAGTATTTCCTCTGAATTTGGTTTTAAATTGGTAGCAATAGAGACAGGATTTTTAACCGATAGTTTTATTCGGGAATTAATCCAAATTTTTTGAAGCGCCTTTGTGCAATATGCGAACTAGCATAACCCCCTAGGCTTAACCGGGGGTTAACAGGGCTATTGAATGCCCGCGATATAAGCCGCTACCGCCATCATTTCAGTATCGGACATACGCTTCGCAACATTGCGCATCATACTGCCCGCATCGTTAGCGCGCGTACCGTCCCTGAATTTTTTCAATTGTGCGATCATGTAGTCCGGGTGCTGCCCCTTGAGTGAAGGGTAGGCCGCCGGCCCATTGCCCACACCGCTCGGGCTATGACAGCCCATGCAGGCAGCAACGGATGTTTCCGTAATGCCGCCTCGATAAATTGCTTCGCCCTGCTCGATCATAGCGGCGTCAAAGGCCACCGGTTTCGCTTGCTGGCTTGCGAAATAAGCAGCGATATCCTCGACGTCGGTTTCACTGAGTGCTGCGACCATTCCCTGCATGGTTGGATCGGTACGTTCACCGGCTTTGAAATTATTAAGTTGCTTAACCAGGTAGGAAGCATGCTGTCCGGCGAGTGAAGGCCAAATAGCATTCGTACTATTACCATCGACTCCGTGACAACCCGCGCACAGCGCACTTTT
>Ga0164315_10002144_pt1 | contig 15056 bp, 14 predicted proteins | sample GuaBasSedimGuay6_FD_113737 | JGI IMG/M metagenome (GOLD analysis project Ga0164315, IMG submission 113737) | Subseafloor sediment microbial communities from Guaymas Basin, Gulf of California, Mexico - Guay6, Core 4569-2, 0-3 cm | ecosystem: Environmental > Aquatic > Marine > Hydrothermal vents... | reverse complement strand
TGGCAGGATAAGGTTGCTGGCCTGGAGGCCGGTGCCGATGATTATTTGGTCAAACCTTTTGTGATGCAGGAGTTGATCGCTCGACTGCACACCTTGATTCGCCGCGCCAGTGGCTGGTCTCATAACCTGATTAAATGTCCGCCCTATGAGCTTGACCGAAGTGCAGGAACGCTCGCTATCGAAGGGGTTGGCATCGAGCTAACCCGCTATGAATATCGCTTGCTGGAATACCTCATGCTGCATGCCGGTGAGGTGCTGTCAAAAACCAGCCTGACGGAGCATCTCTATGCAGATGAAGCGCAACGCGATAGTAATGTGATTGAGGTGTTCGTGAGGCGTTTACGCAGCAAACTCGATCCCGACTCGACGCGCCTGCCCATTGAAACTGTACGCGGCGCGGGCTATCGATTTGTCACCCCGAAGCAGCAGTAATTCCCACTCGATTCGGGTGCGCCTGCTTGGCGCTACCCTGATCGCGCTGCTGCTGTTTTTCACGGCTATTGCTCTGGTAATGATCAGCGCTTTTCGGCACAGCGGGGAACAGGCCCTTAACGAGCGCTTGCTCAGTGAAATCTATGGCTTGCTGGCGGCGGCAGAGGTCAGCCTGCAGGGTGAGATCCTGTTTCCCGAGCAGTTTCCCCAGTTCCGTTTTTTGCAACCAGACTCCGGGTTAGTCGGAGAAGTGTTTGCCGAGGGTGGCCGTTCCCTCTGGCGCTCAGCGTCGATGGGAAGCCGTGAGTTAACCGCCCCAGCCTGGTTAGCGCCGGGCGAAAGCGGGTTTGATTCGCCCGTGATCGACAGCGAAACCTGGTATCGGGCCACGCTGACCGTTGACTGGGAGTACGCGGGCGAGCGTTCGTTTCTGCTGCAGTTCGCGGTGGCAGAAGAGGCTGCAGTGTTAGAAGCCGAGGTTCACAATTTTCGTAACCAGGTTATTGCCTGGCTGGGGGTAGCAGGCGTGGCTCTGTTGCTTATCCAGGGTCTACTGATGCGTTGGGGGCTTGCGCCGTTAGGCCGTGCGGCACGTGAAATTGATCAGGTGAAAGCAGGGCGGCGGCAGGTGCTGGGTGAGGATTACCCAGTAGAGCTAATGTCGCTGACACAGAACCTGAATTCACTGCTCGAACAGCAAAGCTCTCATTTGCAAAGATATCGAAACGCGCTGGCCGACGCCGCCCACAGTATAAAAACGCCACTGACCGCGCTCAAAAATAGTCTGGCGGGTGACAGCGAGAGTTTGCGCCAGTTGGATGCAGTGGATCGGACAGTGGAATACCACCTTAAAAAGGCGGCAACGGGTGGCCCGATTGTCATGCGTGCGCCGGTTGCAGTGGAACCGCTGGTTAACCAGTTAGTGGCGAGCCTAAAAAAAGTCTATGCGGATAAAAACCCGCATTTCAAGGTCGATGTTGAATCCGGCAGTCAGTTTGCCGGAGACGCTGGGGACTTTCTCGAACTACTGGGTAACCTGCTGGACAATGCCTGTAAATGGGCTGCCACAGAAGTAGGTTGTTCAATTAGAACGGTGGCTTCGTCGGGTAACGATTTGCTGCAAATGGAGATCGTTGACGACGGCCCCGGGGTCGACCCGGCCATCATCAAGCTGATTGTGCAGCGCGGGGTTCAGGTTGATTCTCAACACGGTGGGCAGGGTATTGGCCTTGCAGTGGTGCGCGGAATCCTCGATTTTTATAGGGGAACCCTGGAGGTATCACAGACGCCGGGCGGCGGCGCCCTGTTTGTGATTCAAATTCCTCTGAATTAGGTTTAATTAGGGGTGCGGGCCAGGTAAACCGTGTTAGTTGATTCAGCATCGGTGTAGGGATTTTCAAAAGCGACCTCGTGGGCTGAGACAGTGTGGAACACGCTGCTGAGCAACTCCATGAACCGGTCGTCGTCGGGGTCGTCGGACCAAAGCCCGAACACGCCGCCAGGGAGTAATTTTCTAGCGATGCTGCTGAGCCCCACAGCTGTATAAAATGTGCCATTGCCGGGATTAAGCCAGCGGCTCGGCGAGTGGTCGATATCCACTAACACGGCGTGGACGCGCGAGTTTTTGGCGCTGCCATCAAAACCAATGTCCGGGTTAGTCGAGACCGCAAAAAAATCAGCCTCAATGAGCTGGCAGCGGGGATCATCAGTAAGGGTTTTCCCCAACGGCACCAGCCCCCGGCGGTGCCAGTCAATGACCGGGGCCATCACATCAATCACGATTAATGAAGTAACCGCCGAATGTTCCAGCGCGGCGGCGGCTGTGTAACCCAGTCCAAGACCACCGACCACTACCTGCAGCTCATCGCCGTTTAATTCAGCCAGTGCGAGATGAGTCAGCTGACGTTCGGCTTCGGTGAACAGGCTAGACATCAGGAACTCGTCGCCAAGTTTTACTTCATACAGCACCCGGTCGTCGAGCCGGGGTTCTGATCGCCGCCGCAGGCTGATGTCTCCAAGCGGCGTTTTCTGGTAATCGAGTTCTTTAAAATCGATAGACAAGGCATTAATCCTGTGGAAAGCGTGTCGATGAAAAGGGGGTTTTACACTGTGATTTTTAATAGTTTTACTATGAGGTTTTACTGGTTTTAGGCCGAGTTGCATTGAGGCTATGCTCAAGTGATTACTGTCCGAAATATTGAGTGGTAAGCGGCGATAATCCCCGATCAGAGCCGACTGTCCATCGCCGCACCCAGGGTTTGTAAAGCTTGCTTAACAGTTTATCGGGTTTTGTTTCCCTGGTTGGGTGTCACTTGGCAGGGGACTGGTATATTGTGAAGATAGTAATAGTTATCATTTGCATTTACTGGGCTGAAGGGAATACCAAGTTGAGACTAAAGATTCAAAGGGTCGTAACCATGGTTGCTGGGTTAATCGTACTTGTTTCAGTTACTCATGCAGAGGGAGTCGATTCACCAGAGCTAACTATTGGCGCGGAGACCCAGAAAGCTGAGTCTGGCTTTCCAGAGTTATCTGCATCTGCTTTGACCCACGGGGATGAAGACGGTTCTCTGCAGCTATCTGCTTCCTCGGGATGGCAAAGCAAGTACATTTCAGAAGGGAGGGACAACATTGATGGTAACAGCATGTTTACCGCTGAAATGGTCGCTGTGTGGAAGCAATTTTCCATCGGCGCCTGGTATGGAATAGGTGATAGCAAGCAGTATCAGGAGCTAGATCTGTTTGTTGAATATGGGTTTTCGGTGAGCAACCTGGATATCGCTCTTGGCTACGCGCGCCTTGAATTCATGGAGGATGGGACTTTCGACAATGAACTCTTTACCAGTCTGGCTCTCAGTAACTTGCCCTACGTGGTGCCTGGACTAGACGCGGTGTACTCAACCGAGGCAGACGGCACTTTCGTGGAGCTCTCGTTGCGTTCTAAATTTGGTTTTCTGAATGAGCGCCTGTTTCTGGAGCCGTATGTCCTGCAAGGGCTGGATTACGGTTACGCCAGTGATGATTACGATGGGTTTAATAATACGCAGGTTGGTGTGGGGCTGAGCTATTTAGTAGCAGATCGGTTTCATGTTGTCGGTTCACTTAACCAGAGCTGGGCCAATAAAGGCGTGAGGCAGGATGACGGCGGTGACGAGACCTGGGTAAGTGTTGGCCTGGCGATAGATTTCTAGCCTGGACTGAACAGTCTTCCTCTGCGGCGGCGTGTTTCCCAACGCCGCAGAGTTTATGAGTCGCTTAATTCCCCCCGAATCGCTACTGGCACTGCCCTCCGCAGCGGGGGTTGATCCGTCAGGCCGAATCAAACAATCAGCTCAGCAATCCCCAGGCCGGTGATCAGTTCGGGCATCGGCTCGTAGCAGTAGGTCTTGCCGGTAAATCCGGGCAGGGCAGACATGGCACAAACCCAGTTTTTTATTTCCAGAGCGCCATTGCCGCCGTGCTCGAGAATGTAACTGTCTTCTAGCGCCATCAGCGCCTGCAGGTCACCCTTTTCGGTCAGGTCAAGAATCTGGTAGTCGAACTCGGGATTGACTTTGCCCATTTCGCGGGTGCCCACCCAGTGGCTAATGCCGCCGGTGCCCAGAATTACCACGCGCTCGTCTTGTGGCCAGGCACGTACTGCATCACCAATGCACTTGCCGAGTTCGTGGCTGCGTTTCATGGAGATAAAGGGTTCGAGGGTTGAAGAGATGTAAACCGGAATGTTTTTGATCTGTTTACCGGCCGGGGTTACGGCCAGTTCGATCGGCAGTATGGTGCCATGATCAAGGCACATGGTTTTGGATGCGGCCCAGTCAAAGCCGTGAGCGGCGCCATACTGCAGAATATGCTGGGCCATTTCGCGGTTATCGTTGACGACCTGCTCTTTAACGCCCATCCATGGCTCCATTGGACCGGTGATGTCACCGATACCAATCGCGTAGGCGGGGATCAACTGCGGGCCGAACATGCAGTAATGGTCAGAGCCGATGGTGATCACCGTAGTAGTTTTAAGCTCGGCAATGCGATCGGCTACGCGGGCAAAGGCTGCGCGCACGTTCCCTAGCTGCTCCTGATTGGTGTTGGGTGGGGCCGCAGTGATGTAGGGATCGTGGGGCATGCAAAACGCACCGACTATTTTAGCCATGGTGATTTCTCCTCTATTGCGAAAATAATGTTGTAAAAACGGGTCTGCCTCAGGCCGGCACTTCCTGGCCCATCTTGCGCAGGTAGTCCGGAAAACTCTCGGTGCCGCGGATCATGATCCAGACCATGAGTGTCAGCAACGTGCTTACACCGTCGTCCGCCATTTCGTCCACATCCAGATTAACCACCTGCTTGCGCTCGCGTTCGGTGAGGATGTAATTGTCGAGGTAGGCATCGGGATCGGTGTTAAAGGCGGCAATTTTGTGGGGGTCGTCGCCCAGGTCCCAGAGTGCTTTTTCAAGCATAAAGGTGCTCATCGTGGGTGCTCCTGCGGGTTTCATGTAATGGACCTCCATTGTCTAGCCGTGCCGCAGCGGGGTATTGATTCAGGTCAAGTTAGTAGTAACAGGGGGTCTGAGGGTTTTGCGTCGATTGGGTTTGCTGGCGTTCGTCAGCATTCGCCACGATTCGTTAGAATAGGGCTTGCCGAGCGTTAGTAATTTCGGCTGCTACTTCACTCTTATTCGAGAACTGGACCCCCGATGACCGACGCCCCGACTTCTAAACCGACTTCTGACCAGGCCTCTGAACAAGCTCCGACCAGCAATTTTATTCGCCAGATTATTAATGCCGACCTGGCAGCGGGTAAACACGCAGGCAAGGTGGTGACTCGCTTCCCGCCGGAACCCAATGGCTACCTGCATATCGGCCACGCCAAATCCATTTGCCTGAACTTTGGCATTGCTCGTGATTACGCCGGTGCCGTGTGTCATTTGCGTTTTGATGACACCAATCCGGCGAAAGAGGAGCTGGAATTTGTCGACGCAATCAAGACCGACGTTGCCTGGCTCGGTTTCGACTGGCAGCAGAACCTGTTTCATTCGTCTGATTATTTTGAGCAGCTCTATCAATTTTCGATCAAATTAATCGAAATGGGCAAAGCCTATGTTTGCGATCTTAATGCCGAGGAAATTCGCGAGTATCGTGGCACCCTGACTGAAGCGGGGCGCGACAGCCCCTGGCGTGATCGCACTGTTGAAGAAAGCCTCGATCTGTTGCAACGGATGCGGGCGGGCGAATTTGCCGACGGCAGTCGGGTACTGCGGGCCAAAATCGATATGGCTTCGCCGAATATGAACATGCGCGACCCAGCGCTCTACCGAGTCAAGCATGCTACCCATCCCATCACCGGCGACGCCTGGTGCATCTACCCGATGTACGATTTCACCCACTGTTTGTCGGATGCGATTGAGGGCATTACCCATTCGCTCTGTACGCTGGAGTTTGAAGACCACCGCCCGCTGTATGACTGGCTGCTTGATACCCTCAATACCGATCACCACCCGCAGCAGATCGAATTCTCCCGGCTCAACCTCGACTATACGATTATGAGCAAACGTAAGTTGCACACCCTGGTTGCCGAGGGCAAGGTATCTGGCTGGGATGATCCGCGAATGCCGACCATCTCCGGTCTGCGCCGGCGCGGTTATACGGCAGCGGCGATCCGCGAGTTTTGTCAGCGCATCGGCGTTACCCGTCATGACAACATTATCGAGATGGGGGTGCTGGAGAGCTGCATACGCGAAGACCTGGAAGCCGCTCCACGGGTGCTCGGCGTGGTCAATCCGCTGAAGCTGGTGATCACCAACTACCCGGCGGGGCAGGTCGAGCAGTTGACTGCACAGAACCATCCGCAACGGCCGGAGATGGGCAGCCGCGACCTGCCGTTTAGTGGTGAGCTCTATGTAGAGCGCGATGACTTTATGGAAGAGCCGCCAAAGAAATTCTTTCGCCTTGGCCCAGGTCGTGAAGTGCGCCTGCGTTACGGTTATTACGTCACCTGCACCGATGTTATTAAAGACGCAGCCGGCGAGGTCATCGAGATTCACTGCACTTACGATCCGGCGACCCGTGGTGGTAGCTCCCCCGATGGCCGCAAAGTGAAGGGCACCATTCACTGGGTCTCCGCTGCACACGCTCTTGACGCCGAGGTGCGCCTCTACGACCGGCTATTTAATGAGCCCAATCCGGCAGCCGCTGGTGATGATTTTCTGCAGCTGCTAAATCCTGATTCATTACGGGTGATGGGCAATGCCAAGCTCGAACCGGGTCTGGCTGAGGCCAAAACCGGTATCGGTTACCAGTTCGAGCGGCTCGGTTATTTTTGTGTTGATAAAGCAGCGGCAGGGCAGCCGGTGTTCAACCGCACCGTTACCCTGCGGGATAGCTGGGCAAAAATGAAACGGTAGGGTTTTCTGGTGGTTTCCCAAACAGGATTTAGTCATTGTGAAGAACCGTAGAGCATAAAGTGCTAATAATCGGTGAGTGCTTTTGCGCAGAAGTGAAATACCAGGTCGATGGAACGCTTCGTGATGCGAGATCCTGCCATTGTTCCCGTTGTCGCAAAGCATTCAGCTCTCAGGCATCAGCGTATGCACTTGTTGATCCATCTGAGTTCAGGTGGTTATCTGGCGAAGAGTTACTGACATCTTATGTAAACACCCAGGGTTTCGGGCTTCAGTTTTGCAGTAAATGTGGCTCGACGCTTGCGGGCATTTTTAACGGTGTTGCTCACGGTGTGACGTTAGGTTGCATAAATGGTGACCCGGGAGTTGAGATAGGTAAACATATTTACGTGGGTTCTAAAGCTGCGTGGGAGATAATCCGGAGGGCGTGTGGCGATTCGACGATAGTGCATCGCAAAAAGGAGGAGAGGGTAAATGAGTGATTCATGTAGTAACGAGGCTGGGCGGGTGTTCCCGGACATCAACCGTAACAAATGTGAGGCGAAGGGCGATTGCATTGATGTGTGCCCCTATAACGTCTTTGAGATTCTGCCGCTGAAGTCTGAAGATAAGGTGGAGCAATCGTTCATCGGCAAAATCAAAACCTGGGTTCACGGTGGTAAACAGGCTTATGCGGTACGCGCTGAAGATTGTCACGGGTGTAATTTGTGTGCCCGGGCCTGTCCGGAAAAAGCGATAACCTTACGCGCGGTTAGCACTTAGTGTTGTTGCCCAGGTGTCGGTAATGGTTGGAGTTCGATGGTTCACCGGCGTGGCTTTTTCCAGAGAAGGGTGAGCAAGGAACAATCAGCGAAGACATAAAAAAGGCCGCTATTTCTAGAAATAGCGGCCTTTTTTATGTGGGATAAACCCCGGCGTTATCTGATGAACAGCATCTCCTGATACTTGGGCAGCGGCCAGAATTCATCGGCTACTTCTGTTTCAAGTGTATCCGCGTGGCCTCTAACTTCTTCCATCAGACCGCAGAGTTCATCGGCACAGTAGTGCATGTGTTCTTCGATTGATGCGAAGCCGTCCTTTGGCAGAGCTTCGCTGAGCCGGTTGACGGCGTCGATCATTGCACTGCTTTCCGCAGCAATGCTTTGGGCGATGCTGGTGTCAACTTCAATGCCCATGTCTGTCATGCCGGCGCTGGCCATTGAAAGCTCGGAAAGATACTGCATGGCCGCCGGATAAAGCCGGGTTTTAGCTATATCAACAACCAGTTTGGCTTCGACTTCGATTGACATCACATACTGCTCGGAATAAACCTCGAAACGACTTTCCAGTTCGAGGGGAGAGAGCACGCCCGTTTTTTCAAACAGCGCTTTAACGGATGCTTCACGAAAAGCGGGTAGTGCGTCGGCAGTGTTGGGAATGTTCTTCAGGCCGCGCTCTTCAACCGCGGCGGTGTGCCAGCCAGTTGAGTAGCCGTCACCACCGAAGATCACGTTGCTGTGGTCTTCCATGATTACTTTGAGCACGCTCAGTACCGCGGCAGATTCATCTTTGCCTGCGCCCAGTTCTGCTTCGAGTTTGTCGGCAATGTGATTGAGTGAGTCCGCAAGCATGGTGTTCATTGCAATCAGCGGGCCGGAGACCGACATGGCTGAACCAACGGCGCGGAACTCAAAGCGATTACCGGTAAATGCAAACGGTGACGTGCGGTTGCGGTCGCCCGGGTCACGTTCAAAATTGAGAATCTGATCGATGCCAAGGTCCATTTCGCCACCGGTTTCGCTGGTGGCTGTTTTGCCGTCGAGAATGTTCTGAAATACCTGCTCGAGTTGCTCACCCAGATAGACAGATAAAATTGCCGGTGGCGCTTCGTTGGCGCCAAGACGGTGATCATTGCCGGCGGAGGCAACGACTGCGCGCAGCAGTGGACCAAACAGGTGTACACCGCGGATAACCGCGCCGCAGAACAGCAGGAAATTCAGGTTTTTGTGCGGGGTGTCACCCGGGTCAAGCAGGTTGCCCTGAGTGGCATTGCCGACGGACCAGTTGACGTGCTTGCCTGAGCCGTTGATGCCGGCAAAAGGTTTTTCATGTAGCAAACAGAGGAAACCATGCTTTTTAGCAGTTGCCTTCATCAGGGTCATCATTAGCTGCTGATGGTCGGCAGCGACGTTGGCGGCCTCAAAATAAGGGGCTATTTCGTACTGGCCGGGGGCCACTTCGTTATGATGGGTTTTGGCAGGAATACCCAGCCGGTATAGCTGGTCCTCAAGATCCTGCATGAAGTTCTGTACCCGCGCGGGGATGGCGCCAAAATAATGGTCATCGAATTCCTGACCTTTGGCAGAGGCAGCACCAAACAGTGTGCGCCCCGCCAGTAGCAGGTCGGGACGGGAATTGGCAAAATTGAGGTCGATCAAGAAATATTCCTGTTCTGCACCGCAGCTGGCGTTGAGCGGCGCTATATCGGTCTCACCCATCAGTGATAGCACTCGGCTACCGGCTTTATTCATGGCGTCGTTTGATCGCAGGAGTGGAATTTTTTTATCCAGCGCGTCGCCGGTCCATGACATAAACACGCTGGGGATCATCAGCGTAGCGCCGTTGTCGGTGTGCATGATGTAAACGGGGCTGGTGGGGTCCCACGCGGTGTAACCGCGGGCAGCGTTGGTGGCGCGAATGCTGCCATTGGGGAATGAGGAGCCATCTGGCTCGCCCTTGATCAGCAGACTGCCGGTAAATTCGGTAATTGCATGGCCATCGGAGTTGGTGATGATGAAACCATCATGTTTTTCAGCAGTGATATTGGTGAGCGGATAGAAAATGTGCGAGAAGAACTTCGCTCCCTTGGCGATCGCCCAGTCTTTCATTGCGGCGGCAACGACGTCGGCGGTGGCAGGTTCCAGTGGTGCACCGGTCTGAACGGTTTTTTTGATTGCTTTGTAGGCGTTTTTGGACAGAGCTTCTTCCATGGTTGCCAGGCTAAAGACGTCGCAGCCCCAGATATCACCGAGTGGCTCAGTCATTTCTACCGACGTTGACGCGCGGTTGGTGATTTCAAGAATTGCCTGGGTGCGGGATGCGCTTTGACTCATTTCTTTGTTTCCTCAACATTGAGTGAATGGGTGTAGCCGGACAGTCTGGTGTTCCAAAAAAAGTAGTACGCTGCTCAGCGCGTTTAGATCATCGATTACCACTGATTACAGCGGGGTTATGCCACTGTGCTGCAAGCCACGATAATTTGCCTGCCCCACAGTTCGAGTTTCTTCGAATTTATTTAGGCAATTATCGTGCCGAAGATAAGAGTGCCGCCCTGCAGGACGTCATAGCGATAGAACCGAGTTTAGATTACTTTAAATTGCTGAAAAAAGCAGAGCGCTACCGCGAGCTAGTGGGGTCGGTGGGGAGGCAGTTGTTGTCAGGAAGAGCAGGTTTTGCACCAGGATAGTGCGGTAGCTGCTGTTACGCATCATTATGGACGTTAAGCACCAGTCAGGTGCTTGCGGGAGCAGCGGCGCCTTAAAGACTAAAAAAGCTGCGCCGTTTAGATTAACGGCGCAGCTTTAAACAACAGGTCAGGACGACAGGTAACGTCGCTGCAGTTACGCCATTGCGGGCATTTTATGGCCCCAGTCGCTGAGCTCGGAGTAACGAGCAACTTCCCAGTTGTCATCGTCGATGATGATGCCACCCCAGCCGTATTCACAGGCGAATCCGGACGGCGTGATCATGTAAAAGGAAGTCATCTGGTCGTTGGGATGATGGCCAATGCCCATGCGAATAGGCACGTTGGCGGCCATGCAGCGATCCAGTGCCAGGCCGACATCATTCAAATCGTTGACCTGCACCATCATATGGTCGATTCGTTGAGGCACCGGTGCTTCAGCAACTGCAATGGAATGATGTCGGCCGGTGCCGACATGGTAAAAAGTGGCGTCCAGCACGGGGCCTCCGGGGGCAATTTCGCCTTTGATGTAATCACTGACGGTGAGCCCCAGAGTTTGCTGGTAAAAATTGTTGGTTTCCTGCGCGCTTTTGGCAATGACGACTAAATGACCCACACCGAGTTCATCGGCTAGAAAGCCATTAGCAACCACCGGCGAACTAAAGCGCTTGCTCAACGCAACCATGCGCGGGCTGAAGTAAAACTCGTGGTGCCAGCCATTGGGGTCCAGGCAGGTATAAAGCTTATCAACTCGGCGTAATTCGGCGGTGGCGTCGTCACCGGCGGTGACTTCCACTCCGCACGAGCGTAGCTGCTCAACATAGACTTCGAGTTTCGTTTCGGTATCAAATTCCCAGCCCAAAGCCAGCAGGTCGTCGCTGCCGTCTTCAATCAGCAGGAATCGCTGCTCGTAGTCGTCGAGCCGTAACCCCAGGCTGTTGCTGTTACGAATGCCGACCTGGGTGCCGAGGATGTTGACGGCGAAATCTTCCCATTTAGCTAAATCAGCCACCCCATAGATCATGTAACCGAGTGATGAAATAGGTGAAAGTGCAGCCATTGTTGTTGCCTCCGTTGCTTCCTGCGACCCGTCTGTGGGCCTGAAAATTAGATTGATAAAGTCGTGCAGTCCATTATTGTAACTGCTGCCTTCTCTTATAGATTTCTGCTGGTGGTTATTTCCGTGGTCGAGGAGCGCTAAAATAGGCTATTAAGTATTTACCCAAGAACGGCTCGCATGGCGCTAAAAATTTCCCATAACGTCTCCATCCCTGATGCTGAAATTGAGCTGACGGCTATTCGTGCCCAGGGGGCAGGTGGTCAGAACGTCAACAAGGTGTCGTCGGCGATTCATTTGCGATTTGATATTAACCACTCGTCTCTGCCCGCTTTTTACAAAGAACGTTTGTTGGCCCTGGGTGATCGGCGCATCAGCAAAGAGGGGGTGATTGTGATCAAGGCGCAGCAATTTCGTACCCAGGAGAAAAATCGTGAGAGCGCCCTGATGCGATTGCTCGAATTGATCAAAGGGGCCACGGTTGTGCAGAAAGCGCGCCGACCGACCAAAGCGACCCGTGGTTCGCAAACCCGGCGCATGGACAGTAAGACCCGGCGGGGAAAAACCAAAGCGCTGCGCGGTCGGGTGGTTGAATAAAGGGTTGACCCAAGCGAAATTCTTAATTTAGGAAATTAATGTGACCAATAATGATATTTTGCGCCGTCTGCGCTATACCTTCGATTTTGATGACTCGAAAATGATCGCGATCTTTGCGCTGGCGGATCAGACAGTAACCCGGCAGCAGGTCAGTGCCTTGCTTAAAAAAGAGGATGACCCAGACTATAAAAGTTGCAATGACAATCAGCTGGCCATTTTTCTCAATGGCCTGATCAACGATAAGCGCGGCAAAAAAGAGGGCCCGCCGGTGGTCGCTGAGCAGCAGCTGAATAACAACATCATTTTTCGAAAACTAAAAATCGCGCTGGATTTACAGGCGGAAGAGGTGTTGGAAATTATTGGCCTCGCGGATATCTATCTAAGCAAGCACGAACTCAGTGCGTTTTTCCGCAAGCCGGGACACAAGCATTTTCGCGAGTGCAAAGATCAGATCTTGCGCAGTTTCCTGAAAGGGCTACAGCTTCAGTATCGTCCGGATGAAAAGCCCGCCGCAGGCTTTAATTGGGATTAGCCAGTTGGCTTTTTTGGCCACGGCGACCTGCGTGGAGCGGGCCGGGTTTCGTCGGGTTTGGCCCTGCCACTATTCACGGCTGTTTTTGAGTAGGGTTGTTTCTCGACCGGTTTGGGATCGGCGTTAGCGTTTGCTGCAGGATATGGCCCCGTCCCCGCCGGTTTTGGTTCCGCCTTCTTTACGCGAATTTTATAGCCCGCTATATCGGCACCGTTCAGGGTTTTGATCGCCGCTTTGGCGTCACCGGGTTTGGGCATTTCGACAAACCCGAACCCCTTGGAAATGCCCGTGTGGCTGTCGACCACCAGGTTGCACGACTGCACGGTCCCGTGTGGTTCGAACAGGGCGGCGAGTTCTTCTTCTGTGGTAGAACGGGCGAGATTGCGGACTAATATTTTCATGGGATTCCGTAAAGTCGATTGAGGTGCTTGTCACCCAAACACGGTTGTTTGAACCGCTAACAAAAATCAGATAGGGAATGATAGCGGGTAAATGGTGAGAGGCCAGTTTATTGACAGCTATTGTTAAGCCGATGGTACCGGGCCGTCGTTAAGCACTCGTTCTGGAAAATTAGTGAACACGCCGTCCACTCCGAGCTGACGCATCCTGGCGATATCTTCCGGGTAGTTAACGGTATAGACATACACCTTTATCCCGCGAGCATGGGCATCGGTTACAAACACCTGATCAATAAAGTCTAATGACGCATGCACCGAATATGCGCCCAATGATTCGGCAAACCGGGCGTTGTCAACGGGCAGACTGGCGGTCAACGCGCCGAGCCGGATATTTGGATTCAGCTGCTTTAATTCCGCTAGCTGGCGGTGGTCAAACGATGAAACTAGCAGGGAAGTCTGCTGCCAGCCGTTAAGGGCAAGATCGTTAATAAAAGCGGCGACTGGCGCGGCAGTGCCGGGGCCTTTGAGTTCGATGTTCAGCCCTGCTTGCTGGTCAATTAGCTTGCAAACTTCGTCCAGCGTGGGGATTTGCTCACCGTCACCGGCATCCAGCGAGCGCAACAACTCAAACGACTGGTCCCACAAATAGCCACTGCCGTTGGTGGTTCGCTCGAGTCGATCGTCGTGAAAAACCATCAGTTGATCATCAACCCAGTAAACATCCATTTCAATAAATTCTGCCCCCAGCGCGAGTGCTTTTCGAACTGAGGCGAGGGTGTTTTCCGGTGCATGACCCATGGCACCGCGATGGCCGATGCACAAAAAAGCTGGTTTGGGCATATCGATTAACCGTGTTGTTTTTTGAAGCAGGCTAAACTTGTGATTATCGCTGATATGGATGGGTCGGGGCTAATTAACAGCTCCTCCATTGATATTCGCTACCCGTGTAGCGCGGCTGATTATCTGTTCCCGACTAACAGGTAACGCTAACGATGCTAGCCTCAGGCGCGAATCCATGAGACTCTTTAAAAAAACTTCAATAAATACGGGAGAGAGAGATGGGCGATCGGCTGCAGGGAGAAGTTGCGATTGTTACCGGTGCGGCGGCGGGCATTGGTCAGGCGTTCAGCATAGCGTTAGCCGCAGAAGGCGCAAGTCTGGTGCTGGCTGATCTGGTAGCGGCAGACGAGACGCAGGCACAGATAGAGGCGGCCGGAGGCAAGGCGGTTTCGATCATTGCCGACGTCGCGGACGAAGCGGCGATGATCAGCATGGCTAGCGTTGCGATGGAAGCATTCGGCAGAATCGATATTCTGGTGAATAACGCCGGTATCTATCCATTAGCGCCGATCGAAGAAACTGATCTTGCTCTCTGGAACCGGATAATCGGTATTAATCTTACCGGTACGTTCCTGGCTACCCGCGCGGTGGTGCCGAGCATGAAAAGTGCTGGCAAAGGCAAAATTATCAACATTAGCTCGGGCACCTTTTATATGGGGACCCCCGGGGCCTCGGCTTACGTGGCCACCAAAGGGGCGGTAATTGGCATGGCCCGCTCCTTGTCACGTGAACTCGGCGAGCACGGTATTCAGGTTAATTGTATTGCGCCAGGTTTAACCACTACCCCCGGAGTGAACAACAGCATGGCCGATGAAATGCGCGATGGCATTGTCACCATGCAATCAGTCAAACGCCGCGAAGTGCCAGAAGATATGGTCGGTGCGTTGTTGTTTTTATCGTCATCCGACAGCGATTTTATGACCGGTCAGGTGATGCTGGTTGACGGTGGTGCTGCGAATAATTAGAAGCACAATTAAAACCTGAACAGGCATTTCCGGCTTATTCCAGTCTGATAAAACCGGGCTTGGCCTGTTCACGCTACTTGGCGACAGTTTAATAAGCCTTGACCTGTACGGTTGGGGAAACCCCGGAGAAGGAGAGTAACGATGGGTGTGATCGAGACCAAACTGCAACAGATTAAAAGTGGGGCATCACGCTGGAGTCGGCGTGATTTTCTTAAAGTTAGTGGCGGCGGTGCCCTGTCGCTGTCGATGACCCAACTCGGTGGGGCTGTTTCCACCGCGTTTGTTGGCCGGGTATTTGCTGCTGACGAAAAGATTAGCTATAGCAGTACCGAAGATCTTTACCGCGATATCTGGAAGTGGGACAAGGTCACCTGGGGTTCGCACACCAATGTCTGCCTGCC
>Ga0164315_10002143_pt1 | contig 15057 bp, 15 predicted proteins | sample GuaBasSedimGuay6_FD_113737 | JGI IMG/M metagenome (GOLD analysis project Ga0164315, IMG submission 113737) | Subseafloor sediment microbial communities from Guaymas Basin, Gulf of California, Mexico - Guay6, Core 4569-2, 0-3 cm | ecosystem: Environmental > Aquatic > Marine > Hydrothermal vents... | reverse complement strand
AATCGATTTCTGTTCCTGGTCGCCAAAAAACCATTCCTGGGTGATCCTGGAGTTCTGCTCAAAGGCAATGTTTATCCCTTCAATATCTCCGTCGAAGAGAGAAAAACTGGTTCCCGGCTCCTCCTTCATTTCAGCTGCGCCACCTGTCCACAGGGCAATGGCAAATGGATTAATAAGTGCTGCGTAAATTTCTTCCGGAGTCCCTTTGATGCGATAATACTTGCGAAGTTCTTTCATAATAATCTCAGTTAAGCAAAAATAAGGCTTTTTATAGAATAAGCAGAACAGATGTGCCGGCAGATCTTAATCGATCGGCTTGTATACTTCGGAAATCTCGATCTTAACAATACGATATCCTTTCCAGACTTCTATGGCTGCAAAGACGATCCCTACAAAAACAGCAAACATCCCAGCATAGAAAAATGCAACGATCAGCCATTCAAATGCCTGAGCATTATTGTTGATGGTTAAGCCAATTAGTACCGAACTGACGATAAATAGGGCTACGGCCAGTGAGTAACTGAATACTGCATTCCGAACCAGGGAAATTCGTCCAATCAGGTGGCTGATCTGTAGCTCAATATTGCTTATACGATTGCTATCGTTCTCATCAATCTTTTCCTGGTGAAAAACCTTGCGTTTCTCTTCGTTTAGAAGCCGGATGCGGTTTACCACAAGACTATATTTGTTATTCATCCCCAGCAGAAGCAGTCCACAAGCCGAGATCATCAGTCCAGGTGCCAGCATTCCCTGGATCAATTGAACAATGGGAGTTTCCATAGCACATTGAGTTAATGTGTACAAATGTTGTGAATAAATATGGATATATCAAGATGTGAGCGCCCGGGATTACGCACACTTATTCATCCCTGAAAAATAGTTCCTCTTTCAAGGTAATAATCCGGTCTTCCACAATGACCCGGATAGAAACACCCTGATTGCTTTCTCCCTTTTCAGGGAGCTGGTCCAGGGCATCAATATAGCGCTGGTAGTCTACGAGAGCTTCTTTGTGTTGATGCATGCTATTATCCAGAATGGAAGCCATGAAATAGAGCGATATGGCATTGGTGATATCTGCATTCCAGGCTTTGCTATACAGCTCGTAAGCCTCCTCATACTCTGTTTCAAGACGTTTGATATTGCCCTGTTCGGAATAGATGCGTGAGACAATCGACGGATCGGGTTGCATCAGTTTTAAGGATCTGTTCAGGTGAGACATGGCATGTGTTTTTTCCGTGGTTGTTGCCATGCTGGCACCAAGGAAAAAATAGATTTCAGCATCGAGGGTATCTTTTTTCACAGCATGATTGAGTGATTCGATGGCTGCTTGGAAATCTGTCCTCAGGTAGTGGGATATCCCTTTGAATTTGAAAGTAAAAGCCGTAGAGTCACCCAGTTGATTGGCATACTCTAAATAGCGCACAGCAGACACAGGCTCTCCGGTCTTATAATATGCATATCCCAATAGCTTACTGAATTTGATACTGGTAGTATCGATTACTAACATTTGCTCGCAGATGGGAATGGCCTTCCATGCATTCTTTGATTGGATGTACCAGTTTACCAGGGCATAGGCTGCTTTCTGGTTTTCCGGGTAGTGGCGGTATGCACGTTCATAGTATACCACTGCGCCGCTGTTTTTGTGCCGGTTGAGGATATCGCCCATCATCATCAGGCTGTTGAGGTTCATGGCGTCGATAGAGAGCACCTGGTTAAGGGCGTCCTGTGCATCTTGATACTGCTGTCGGAAAGAGGCCATTTCGGCCAGTTTTAGCCACGAAGAGACATCAGTACTATCGGATTGGACGAGTTCATCATAGCCCTTCCGGGCTTGTACATAATCACCGGCGTCAAAATATTGCCTGGCCAGCATGCGACTTAATCTGGGCTCAAAAGGGTGAAGGTTCAGACCTAGTTGAAGAGTCCCAATGGCTTCCACAGGCTGTCCCAGCTGAGCCTCCGACAGTGCCTTCAGGTAGAAGGTAGTAATTGCAGTGTCGCCCGATGCAATCAGAGTACCGGAAGCATCGATCACCTTCTGATAATTCCCTGAATAGTATAAATCTGTAAGGTTTTCCTGGGCCTGCACAGTCTGCCAGGAAAAGAGAATGATAGCTGAGGTAAGCAGGAAAGAGGGGTGTAGTTTCATAGTAGAAAAATGACCGCTGTACTTCAGGCACAGCGGTCATGTAATATAAGATTATTGAAGGGTGAAGGTAACAGGAAAGGTAAATATGACATCTACGGCTTTTCCTCTCTGTTTTCCAGGTTTCCAGTCAGGTGAAGTTAATACGACCCTTTTTACTTCATCCTTGAGCATCTGGATGTATTCCTCAGCGGGTTCCTCTGCATCTTCCGCAATTTTGCGATAGGCAGTCACTACTACCTCATCAATGGGTTTTCCTTCGATTTTTGCAATGGTCTCCTGGTCCGGAACCACTACTTTGCCTTCTTTATTTACGATGAATTTTATAAATATTTTACCCGTAACACCTTGTTCGGCAGCTTCTGGAGGATACTTAAGATTGCGGGCAATGTGCTTCCTGAATTCAATGGCCTCTTCACCATTGAAAGTGGGCATCTCTTCCACCACCATAAAGATCTGCTCAGATGCCTCAACGGCAATTTCTTCTGCAGGTTCAATAGCTTGGATCGGCGCATCCTTATCCGTACACGATACGATAAAGAATGCAATAACGCTTAATGGGAGCAACAAGCTTAGTTTCCATTTGCTTCCCAATTTATAGTTCTTGTTTAGCATGTTGATTCGTTTTTTAATTTGACTACTGAATTGATTAGAAATGGATGCGCATCCAATATATTGGTTTAATATTGACAGTTGGTATTTGGTAGGGTCGGTACCCCGGCGCAGCACTGCTGAATCGGCCAGGTACTCAAGATTTTCAATCACGGATCTGCGAAACATCCAGGCCACCGGATTGAACCAGTTGATCATCACAAAAACTTCTACAAGTATGCGGTCTATGGAGTGCCACTCTCTTTTATGTATGTTCTCGTGTTCCAGAATATGGCTGAAGGAGTCATCTGCTTTTGCAGCCGGATCGATGAATATATAGCCGAAGAATGAGCTGGCATGCAGTGCCGGACTGGCCAGCAAGGTAATGCCGTCTACCCTGAAACGTTTCGAACGGATAATGGCATGTGCGACACGGCCTAGTTGCATAAACACTTTAATTATACCAAAAGCGAGTATTACCAGATAGATCATCAAGAGCACACTGGTAAATGAGATTTTACCAGCTGCCTCTGAGACGGTTCCCGTGCCGAAAATTGTCACCCCCTCGAGGCTGATGGATATAGGTGCCATCTGGCCAACCGGCATTCTCATGGAGTCGGGCAAGAGGGGTAATATAAGAGGTAGCAGGACCACTCCCAACAGGTAAATTCTTCGGACAGTGAAGTTTTTATCCCTTTCAAAAAACAGTTTGTAAGCAACATACAGGATCATCAGGGAGATATTGAGCTCCACCAGGTATGTGAAAAGGTTATTCATTGCTGCCTTGGTTTTGTTTGAGGTCTTCCATGATTTTTATAATCTCATCGGCCTCTTTCATACTGAGTGAACCACTGCTGCCGAAATGGGAGAGAACCTGTTGCATAGAGTTATTAAAATAGTCTTTCATCAGACCAGAAAATCTTTCAGTTCTATACTGTTCTCTGCTGACCAGGGGATAGTACTGATGTGATTTGCCAAAACTGCGATGGCCGACAAATCCTTTTTTATCCAGGATTCTTATGATGGTAGATACCGTATTATATGCAGGTTTGGGTTCGGGAAATTGAAGAAGTAGATCTTTTACGAATCCCTCCTTTTTGTCCCAGAGGATCTGCATAACCTGTTCTTCTGCTTTAGTAAGTGTGTTCATATGGCACTTTTCGTCAACTGATACAGCAAACATAAAACTAAAAGATTAGTTATGCAACTAAAAACTTAGTTTATTTTAATTATTTTTATCTAATACTTGATTATCACTTCTCTTCACTATTTAGAAGGAGACATCGTAAACTGTTAATTAACAGCAAAAACCGTGCTATTCTTATTTAGATCGATTATGTATTTACCCCACTGTGATAAAATATGACATTTGTTGTTATAAGATTCACATCAAAATCCTATTTTTATCCTCAATAATTGTGAAACAAATAACAATAACGCTTTAATCAGCAGATAAACAGTACATTATATTTAACTTTCTTTGACTCATGGATACGATTATTGAAAATGAATTAGTTAGGGAATTGGCGAACACGCATGGCCGATCCCGTGAGAGCCTCATGCCCATCCTGCAGGACCTGGTTGTTCACAACCGCTTCCTTTCCAAACAGGATATGATCGATGTGGCCAGAGAACTGGATATTTCAGCAGCTGATGTATACGGGACAGCAACTTTTTACTCTTTCCTTGATACAGAAGTCAGAGGCAAATATGTGATCAGGATCTGTAAAACCATCTCATGTGCCATGAAAGGCAAAAATGAGATTCTGGGTACCATTGAAGAGATCCTGAAGGTGAAACTGGGTGAGACCACCCCCGATCGTAAGTTTAGTCTGCTGGAGGCCAACTGCATTGGTTGGTGCCATAAGGCGCCAGCAATGCTAATCAATGATACGCCCTATACGGAGCTAACTCCCAGGAAAGTGACAGAGATTTTGAGGGAATACATAAAGAATTAATCACAGAAAAACATCATAGCATGAGTTCACAGCATGTAAAAAGGGTAGATCTTATTTTTGAAAAGATCGAATGCAGGGATGTCCTGAAAAAGATAGTTGACATGGAACCCGATGCCATCAGCCAGGAGATACTTGATTCTGATCTTAAAGGACGGGGAGGGGCAGGTTTTCCCACCGGGCTGAAGTGGAGATTTGCCGCCAAAGAAAAGGAGTCCATTAAATATATTATTTGTAATGCGGATGAAGGAGAGCCAGGAACTTTCAAGGATCGTGAGATCCTTGACCAGGTGCCTGGAAAGGTATTTTGCGGAATGGCCATTGCCGGAAAAGCCATAGGGGCCAAAATGGGATATGTTTATCTGCGTGGCGAGTATAAGTTTTTAATTCCCAAGTTAAATAAGGAACTAATAGAGTTCCATAAAACCATGGATGAGTTTAATCAAAACTTCAGAATCCAGATTCGCCTGGGAAGTGGAGCATATATTTGTGGGGAAGAAAGTGCCCTGTTTGAATCCATGGAGGGAAAAAGGGGAGAGCCCCGCAACAAGCCTCCCTATCCAACCACATCCGGACTGTTTGGCAAACCCACCGTCATTAACAATGTGGAGACCCTGGTTCATACCGTAATGATCATGAATTATGGAGCAGCCCATTTCAGGGAGCTGGGTACTAAGGACTCAAGAGGATCAAAGGTATTTTCCATATCGGGCGATACCCCGAAGGCGGGTATTTATGAGCTGGAGCTGGGGATGACAGTGGATGAATTTGTGAATGATTTTGGTGATGGGGATACCAAGGCGGTTCAGGTAGGCGGCGCATCCGGATTTTGTGTTCCAAGGAAGAAATTTGATGAGACCATTATTGGCTTCGAAGGTGTCCCTACAGGAGGATCCATGAAGTTATTTAACTCTTCGCGTTCTATGTATAATGTACTTCACAACTACCTTGACTTTTTTACCGAGGAGTCGTGCGGACAGTGTACTCCCTGTCGGGTAGGGTGTCAGCAGCTGCTGAAAGGAGTGGAGGCCGTCAAACAGGGTGAAAAGAACTCCAAATATCTGGACGAACTGGTCAAACTGGCAAAGACCATGAAGCGGGCTTCCAAGTGCGGATTGGGGCAATCGGTGGGGAATGCTTTTGGATCCATCGTGGAGAACTTCAAGGAAGAGATCATTTACTAAGAGAAAAATCGATAAAATTAGATATCATGGTAAGTTTATCCGTTAATGGCATGCTGGTGAAAGTTCCCGAAGGAACTACTATTCTGGATGCTGCTAAAAAAATGAATTTCAGGATACCAACGCTCTGTCAGCATGACGACCTCTGTGTGGCTGGAAATTGCCGGGTTTGCGTAGTGGAACAATTGGGAGCGAAATCGCTGGTTGCTGCTTGCGCTGTTCCGGTTTCCGAAGGGATGCAGATACTGACTAACTCATTGAAGGTACGCTCGGCCCGGAAACATATTATCGAGTTGTTGCTTTCCGAGCACAATGCCGATTGCACCAAGTGCTACAAGAATGGAATGTGTGAGCTCCAGAACCTCTCCAATGAGTTCGCGGTGGGCGATCATATCTTTATTGATCTCAACACCATTAAAGAATATACCATCGACAGATTCTCTCCTTCCATACAGAAAGACGATAGTAAATGCATTCGTTGTCAGCGCTGTGTGCGCACCTGCGAACAACTACAGGGAGTGAATGCGCTAACGGTTGCCTTCAAGGGGGACCAACAGCGGATCACCACCTTTGAAGACCTCTCCATGGCCGAGGTAATTTGTACCAACTGCGGTCAATGCATCAACCGCTGTCCAACAGGGGCACTGGTCGAGCGCACTTATCTGGACGAGGTGTGGGATGCCATTCTGGATCCCACCAAACATGTGGTGGTTCAGACAGCTCCTGCCGTCAGGGTTGGACTGGGAGAAGAGTTGGGCTTTGAACCGGGCAAAAGAGTGACAGGTCAGATGGTTGCTGCATTGAAAAGGCTTGGCTTTGATTCGGTACTGGATACCGACTTTACAGCCGACCTCACCATAATGGAGGAGGGAACCGAACTGCTAACCAGGCTGAAAAGAGCTCTGGTGGATAAAGATTCCGATGTGGCTCTGCCCATGACCACCTCCTGTTCACCGGGATGGGTCAAGTTCATAGAGCATACATTCCCGGAATACCTTCCCAATGTTTCAAGCTGCAAATCTCCACAGCAGATGTTTGGAGCTTTAGCCAAAACCTATTATGCCGATGTCAGGAAGCTCGACCCGAAAGATATTGTAAGCGTTTCGATCATGCCCTGTACTGCTAAAAAGTATGAAGCAAATCGTCCAGAAATGCGCTCAAGCGGATACAAGGATGTGGACTATGTGCTGACCACCAGGGAACTGGCAAGAATGATCAAACAGGCGGGTGTGGATTTCAATATGCTTAAGGAGGACAAGTACGATAGCATCATGGGAGCTTCATCTGGAGCTGGTGTAATCTTTGGCGCCACAGGAGGAGTGATGGAAGCGGCCTTGAGGACTGCTTATGAGATCGTGACCGGCAGGGAGGTGCCTTTTGAGAATCTGAATATCACTCCTGTTCGCGGAATGGAGGGTGTCCGGCAGGCTTCTGTGCTCATAGAGGATTGTAAAGAGGAATGGAGTTTCCTCAACGGAGTGGAGCTCAAGTGTGCGGTTGCACATGGACTGGTCAATGCAAGGGAGTTGATGGATGGCGTGAAGAGCGGTGAAATCAATGTTCACTTTATCGAAGTGATGGCCTGTCCGGGCGGCTGCCTGGGTGGTGGTGGACAACCCATTCCCACCAATGAGGAGATTCGCAGAAAGCGTACCGAAGCGATCTATGCAGAGGATATGTCCATGGAGGTCCGGAAATCCCATGAAAATCCAGAGATTATTAGTATTTACAAGGAATTCCTTGGTGAACCTCTGGGACATAAATCTCATGAACTACTACATACACATTATACCGAACGCGTACGTTACTAATCGAGAGGAAGTTCGTATAACCAGAGGGTTAGATCAGATTCCGGTTGGTAGGTAGAGGGCGCCAGCACAGTGAGGTAATATGCATCCGCTATGATCTCACCATTATATATCGAAGTAAGCAAAACGCTATCTTGGTTATACTCCTCACTATGTGCTGAAACGGTAATTGCAGCCCTTGCATCCAAGTCAGTCACTTCGTAGGGAATGGATAAACTTAAATAGGCCAATTCTGATACGAATCTATTATTCGGTGAAGCTCCTCCCATATACACATCGATCGGGCCCTGACCGGAAATAGAATGAAGGGTCTGGAATTTTACCTTTCCAGACTCTGGGTTGCTTGTTTCAATCTCCCGAATAAGCATGACAGGATCTTCAATTGAACCATGGGCGATTACATTGTAGAATTTATTCTTTTCCAGTTGAAAGGACTGACTTATAATCACCGCTTCGGTCCCTGAATATTTCACAGTAAAAGTAATTTCTTCACCAACTGTTTCAAGCAAGACGGCACCTGGAAATTGCACGCCATATAACTGCTCCTCGGGCAGTACACTTTCATCTACTTCCCAGATAACACTCCCATGCTCCGGAATGAAATGATAGAGATAGCAATAGGCACGAATAACTTCCGGGTTTGGTTCCGGCTCATCATTACATGAAACAAATAGAAAGGAAAAGAGAATGGAAAGTATAAATAGCTTTTTCATAAAATCAGGATTGATTTGAATTTTCAAAGAGTTCGATGGTTTCGGGTTGCATAAGCACCCATATGGAATAGACCCCCTTAGCAGTACCAACAGGAACATTGAGGCAGTTCATGGCCGAAACGATCATCACCAGGATGCGGGCCCAGGACCTGTAAGAAAACAGACCGGCTCCGCCAATAATTCCAAGTGTGCTGAAAAATAGCAGGATCAGTGCGACAGTGGTTCCTACATAGGAGAGCACCTTCTGAGCGATGGGTTCATGTTCAACCAGCTCGAAAAGAAACTGGAATCCAAAGAAGATGGCCATGGCTCCGGCCAAACCGAGTACGCCGAATCCAATATGCAATGCCCCCACGAAGGAAACATGCTGTTTCATATTTCTGTTCTTTTCCATGATCTGTTTTAGTTTTAGGATTGTATCAAAAATCGTTCCGTAATCAATATATGGGTTGATCATCTACCAGTATCTGGTAGGAGGATTCTATAGAGCTTGAACTATGTGCGATGGCACATATATAGCTCCATCCGCTACGAAAAATTGTATTGACAGTATAAGATAGAATAGAAGAGTCGGCCGGAAGGCTGTCGGCTGGTGTTACAATAATAGCTTCCCACAGCTGCTCTTCGGTGGCCTCACTATATTCGGTAACAGAGGTATAATCCACAGAGGAAAGCACTTTGTGTTCGGGCAAATCTCCGCCAATGTATATATCGACCGGACCCATATCAGGAGAAGCATGCAGGAAACGAAATTTGATCATTCCCGTGGCGGGAGGACGTGTATTTATAGGTTCACACAAGAGGTGAGGCTCCTCTTCGCTTCCCAGGATGGCTGTCATATAGGCGCCATTCTCAAACATTGTATATGAGAGGCTATCGAGCAAGAGGCCGCTATCAGAATCTAAGGCCTGGATAAGCAGCTCCTGTTCAGCCTGATCAAGTATAATAATGGCTTCCGCAGGAATTCCGTAGGCATGTCCGGTACCAAGGATTTCATCATCAATATCCCATTGTATGGCATAGGACTCCAGGAAGTAGTTATAGTAATTTTGATACGTGTCGATGGTTTCGGGTAAGGGATCGGGATCCTTCAGGCAACCCGAAAGCAGGATCAACATCAAAAGCAAAGGAGCTACAATTTTATTTATCATAGAATAACAGGTTTTTTCTTTCGGATGCAAGTTAGAAAAATAGGGTGACACGCTAAAACTATTCTTCTTCGTACAGGGCGATAAACTCATAAGAGTTACCGCTCGATTCAAGGAATCTAAGGAAAGATGCAAATGAGATCACAAGGGTTGCGTTGTTTTCATTGGGGTGAAAACTGATACTTTCGGCCGAGTGCAATGCGGCATCGATAAACAGGTGCACATGATTGTCATGATCGTTGATGATGCCAAATGGCGAAACAGATCCGGCACTCAGGCCCAGGTAACGCTCCATCCTTTTTGGGGAGGCAAAAGAAATTTTCCCCTGCTTTAGTTTTTGCTCCAGATCCCTGATATTGAGCTGTCTGCGGTGGTCCAAAATAACCAGGTAGTGCCTGTTGCCTTTGTGGTTCCGGAAAAAGAGGTTTTTGCAGTGAGCAGAATCAATATTTTTCCAGTAGGACAGGGCTTCTTCTACTGTGGGCACAGGGGGGTGCTCATAAAGGTCGAAGGGGATGTTTAGATCATTCAGGTAGCACGTTACCTCTGCTCTTTTGCTCATTGTTCCGCATTTTTATCTGATCATGTTGCTAAGCTGAACCCGGTTTCGGACCCCGGTTTTCACAAAGATTCTGTGTGTATGATCTTTCACAGTCTGTAGTGAGATGAACAGGGTATCACTAATCTCCTGGTTGGATAGGCCCCGGCATATGAGGCGAATCACATCACACTCTCTTTTAGATATATCATGTTCTTCCGTAAAGGCAAGCAAGCTGGTTTCAAAATCATCCGGAAGCGTACTTTCCGGTTCCTGGTATTTGTTCAGGTAGACGGTCAAAAAAAGAATGGGAATCAGGTGCCAGGAGAGAAATACCACTAAAAACACCTGCCGAAAGATGGCATGGTAGCCCGACAATGCCAGGGGTGTAATACACAGCACCATAAATGCAAGGTACCAGGCGCCGAAGACCCTGATGTGTTTTTTTGCCGGGAGATCGGATACTTCTGCAGAAAAGAAAAGTATATAGAGATAGGCAAAAAGATAGGTGGCCCATATAAAACCAATAAATACCCAACGTTGAAGGAGAATAAAGTCCCGGTATTCTCCCAGGTCAAAGTAGTTTAATCGTATCATGTAGACCCCGAATAATACAAAGACGGCAGTGAGAATCAGAAAGTAAAAGATTGTAAAAGTGGTGGCAGGTTTTTTCTGGAAGAACTCCGTGATACTTCGGAGAAACATAAATTTAGCCAGTGCCAGGAAAGGGATTCCGAGAAAAATGGCATACAGTCTGGCGGAGTGGATCACCTTCAGATCGATCTCCATCCTGGAAAGCAGTTGCTCAAGTATTCCGGCTCCGGCCAGGCTGTAGGTGCCAAAAATATAGAGAAAGACCATGTAGTAAAAGAAGCTGCTGGTAAAAGCAATACGATAGCGCTTCATAAGCCGGAAGGCGAAAAAGATGGAGATGCCCCCAGCAATAAGGGGTATTAAGAGCAATATAAAACGCCACGCTTCAGCCATAATGATTAATTAGAAATGTTAATATACAACAATTGGACGGTAGAGATTTGATGAGAAACGAAAATCCTACTAAAGTATAGTCGGCATGAGATTCCTACTAAAGTTGGATTTTCCAAATCACTACTTAAGTCTGAAGGAATTGAACTCCTCTTGCCTTACTTTTGGTAACAAATAAAACTTCAAAATCATGGTAACGGTATTTAATAATGATCAATACGACTTCTTCCCTGATGCAGGAAAATCTTACTCTGTCGGATGGAAGGTACTTATGGCTTCATTTGTGGAACTCCTGGTGATCTCCATTGTATATATGATATTGAGTGGACCCATTGGAATGGTACAGTGGAAAATGGAATCCTTTGAATGGTATGCGGTACCTCTGGTTTTATTTGGTATTACATATGGAATCTTTGTGGGGGGCCCTATTCAATATGGTGCAAAATGGGTCTTTTTGAAAGCAGTACGGGGCGAACGCATTGAGGTAAAAGATATTTTTGTGGTTTTTCAGCGAAATTACTGGAACGCAGTTATTGCCAATATTGTGGTTGGTATTATTGTGGGCTTAGGCATGGTCATGCTTATTGTTCCCGGGATCATCTTTGCCTGTCGTCTGGCCTTTGTCCCCTACCTGGTGGTGGATCGCGAAATGGATGTCATGGATGCCCTCCGTGTAAGCTGGGACATGACTCGTGGATATGGGTGGCAGATCTTCCTGATGGGACTATTGGCCATACCGATTGTTATCGTTGGCCTTATTTGCCTCTTTGTTGGCGTATTCGTTTCAGTGATGTGGATCTCTGCTGCCATTGCAGTGATGTATCATGCAGTGGCATTGAAAGATGGCATTCCCGATACCACTTATCCGGCTGAGCGCAATTAAGGATCCCGGAGCCTTAGTTCAGCGCACCAATCTCCTTCCAGGTGACCAGCTGAATCTCATTAGCCTTTAACAGATCGTGGAAGGTCTGACTCTGGACATACTTCAGATCCTTCTCTCTCCAGGTCGCACCAAATGCAGGATGGTTGATTGCAACCGCCTGCATTTCTGCATTGTCAAAGGCCAGGTGCACAATCAGCACGTTTAGTCCGGGACTTACCCTTTCAATCATTTTCCCGTACTCCGCCTCCCAGGAGGCCTCTGGACCAATATCATTCAGCATAAACATGCGGTCAACCAGGACATACTCCTTTTTAATCATCTCTCCTTCCTCAGCTGGCACACCCATAAGCAACATACGGGGGGCAAAAACCGGGATGCCATACTCCATACCCAGTTTCATGTAAATTTGAACCAGCTCCGGCTTGGCCAGTACACTTCCCATATGGGTATCCAGGTGGGTGGGTTTGATTCCATAGGCGATGGCCCGATCAATCTGTGCCCTGATCTCCTTCTCCGCTTCAGCTGGATCAGCATGTTGCCCTACCTCTTCAGTGGTGGGGTAGAAGTAGCCGTTCTCATCGAGTAGACTAGGAATTTCGGTGGAGGGCAAAACACCTCCAAATTTGTAGTAATCCCATTCAGAAGTAAGAGTGATATGGATTCCTACATCCAGGTCGGGATGGGTCTTATAGTGTTCTGCAAAATCGATAAACCAGGGGCACGGCACCATAATGCTGCCCGAGGTAATCCCGCCACTTGCAAAGGCACTGTTGGTGGCATCGTTAACCGATTGGGCCAGCCCGATGTCATCGGCATGAATGATCAGGAGCTTGGCATCGGCAGCATAACCCAGTTTTTCCGCCAGGGTTTGCTGGCCGGAAGTCTGAAATGTAAAGAGAAAAGCAAAAGCTGTAATCAACAGGATGGTTCCGGAGGATTTTTTCATGGTATGCATCTTTAATGGGTATAACAAATATATTGATCTAGTGCTTGATTCTGATCCAGTAGGAACCGCCGTGCCGCTCCACATCCTTGAGATTCTCGTGATCCCAGATGGGAGCGATCAGTTCAGATAGCTCCTTGTCTTCCGAGATAAAATAATTGGGCAGAATGGTCTCATATTTATCTGGATTGGCCAGCAGATAGATGGCCAATGCATATTGCTCCGAGTAGAACCTGTCGCACATAAACTGTGGATAGTCGTATGGCAGGTAGATATCATGAAGATGAACAATGACCCCCCTCTTAAGCCTTGGGAGGATTTCCATAAAGAATACCATGGAATCAGAGTTGGGCAAAATACGGTGCGAGTTGTCCAGGAAAAGGATATCATTTGCATTCAACTCAGCCACGATGTCAAGATTGACATTTTCAAATGGCTCCCGAATCATTCTATTAGGTATTTGATCAATCTCTGCCCGTGGTTTGGGATCAATTGAAATAAACTCTGTACTCAGATCCTTTTCGATAAAAGCCTTATGGGCCACCCGGGTGGAGTTTCCCGATCCTATTTCAATATATCTTTTGGGCTTGAAGCGTGCAAGCATGGTGTAGATCCCAATTATATCCAGTCCTGGCAGGTAACCATTATTCCAGGCAGGTTTGTTATTATCAGTTTCCACTTTTGAATCACGGATAGCCCAGATGTTTTTTTTATTTGCGAGGGCTTTTTTAAGCAGCTTTATGTAAGTTTCCCGGTTGGCATCAATGATCTTGTATAGCTCCGGATGGGCCGGCAGTCCATGCCCATACCTCGGCTTTAACTTTACTTTATACTCCAAAAAAAGGTTTTGATACCTGGGACTCAGAAATCTGTAAAGCTGTTTTAACATGGGACATAAATGTAAAGAAAAAGTGCTTACGATGCTGAGATGCAGCACTCTGATAAACCTGTTGCTAATTTTCAATTCTTTCCAATACTTCTGGCAATTCAGTGAGTCTGCTACTGGGTTTATTCAGATAAAAATATGAAGTGGCCGAATAGTCATCAATACGATAAAAATTAACCCAGCCAAATGGAAAATCTTCATCAAAGATGTCCTTTGGATTATCTAAAAGTCGCCTGAAGCCATTTAGAGATGCTACCGTAACCGGTTCCAACTGCACGTCGTTTTTCTGTAGATTCCTTACATCGTTAAGCATCCCACCTCCAATTTGTTGTATAGAGGCCCTGAAATTCTGGTGAAACCCTATGATATCGGGTATATGAAATCTGTAAAAGGCGTATTGTTTCGTGCTGTCGTTAGCTACTGTGCATCCCTGGTAGAGATTGGTAAATTGTCCCAATCCCCAGGCTGTGCCTATGTAATCTTCCGTACCCGTTCCATTCACTGTGGGAAACTCCCTGTCGTTGTCAATATACATTTTCACTTCGCCCTCTCCCCACCAGGTATTACCATAGGCAGGATCCGCATTTACTCCCATATTTACACCCAGAAATCTTCCTTCCCCTTCTATTTCCGGTAAAAATTCAAAATCTATCCCCAATCCCGAAGTCTTCTGACGAGTCCAGAAAGCATGAAAATATAGTGCATCATTCGCCAATTCATCCAGGCTCATAAAATCGATATCAAAAAAAATCTCCGGGATATCTCTGGCACTTTCATTGGTGATCACCACTTTTGCTCCATTTCGAAATGGCATAGGAATCATACAATTAAATGACCGGCCTTCAGGATTAGAAAAAAGAGCTGATTCAAATTTTACAACCTGGGATAGTCCGTATGCAAAAAAATCGCCAAATGGCACATCCACAGCAGCTTTGCTTTCTCCATCCCAATACATTCGCAAGCGAATGGATCTCATCATTTCGGGGGAGCGATCCCGTACCGTAAACCACATCCTCTGGATGATTCCAGGGCCTTCTACCTCCAATAAGGTTTTTGACTGCCCGCTTTTTAATCCTTCAAATGCATTTCCTTTGGCTGAATGATTTGTTTTTCCGCCTTCACCCTTTATGCCATTAAGATTTTCGAATGAACTGATGGTACTACTTTTGAAATTCTCAGGAAGCGTATAAAGATTTTGGGCAAATGTGCCTTTTATCAGTAATAGCCCGAGCACTAGAACAAAATACTTTCTCATAGGTATATGTTTAACAATAAAAAGTT
>Ga0164315_10002142_pt1 | contig 15060 bp, 15 predicted proteins | sample GuaBasSedimGuay6_FD_113737 | JGI IMG/M metagenome (GOLD analysis project Ga0164315, IMG submission 113737) | Subseafloor sediment microbial communities from Guaymas Basin, Gulf of California, Mexico - Guay6, Core 4569-2, 0-3 cm | ecosystem: Environmental > Aquatic > Marine > Hydrothermal vents... | reverse complement strand
TATATATCATTAACTGTGTAACGCTTTCACCATCCCTTCAGGATCAGACTCGACTATCTTTAATAATGCACGCGCTGGGCCAGTTGGATGTCGTCTTCCCTGTTCCCAGTTTTCCAGGGTGCGTTTACTTACACCGATTAATCTTGCAAAGTGAGTTTGAGATAAACCCGTCTTTTCCCGGATATCTTTCACTTCAGGACCTTTAAAAATAAATTGCCGTGAAGCACCCTTCTTACCTTTGCTGATTTGATCCATTTCTTTTACGCTTTCTAATAATTCGTTAAACATTTCATCTTTCATGATTTCCACCTGCCTATGATATTACTTAAGGTTTTTAACTGATCTTTAGTCAGGTCATTTTTACTGGCTTTCGCATAACCGTATAACATCCAGATTTGATCATCGACTGTCTGCCAATAATAAATAATTCGCACACCACCACGCTTACCTTTACCTTCGATCTTCCAACGGACTTTCCTTAATCCACCGTTACCAGGAATCAAATTACCCACATCCGTTTCTGCACCAGGGTTTGCTGTAATTCAGAGTAATTGTCATCATCCATTAGTTCCCGAATTAAACGGGTGAAGATGGATGTCTCAATAATGACCATTTGGGTATTGTACGCCAGTGACGTACTATAATAATAGTATTATGTTTCTTGTTTTACTAATAGATTTAAAAATAATCGGCAAAGTAATCGGGATATGATTATCGGAGATAGACTACGATTTATCGTTTAAGCTGAGTAAGAATTAAACGATTACGCTATTAGTAAAACACGAAAGTAAAGGAACTACTGAAATTGATGGAAGAAGATGGGTGGTGGCTTGTAAGAACAAAAGGAAGTCATCGTCAAATCAAACATACCATCCAACAGCACCTGTTAATAGGTGCTATAATCAGGGCTGTTATCCTGAATTATTGAGGTCTAAATCATGGACACGAAATTCTCAGAAGATGTAATCGCCCTTTCAGATCTGAAGGTTAACCCTGGCAGGGTGGTCGGTAGAGCTAAAGATAATCACCGCCCAATTCTCGTTACGAGCCGTGGTCGAGGCATTGCGGTAGTCCAGGGCCTCGAAGAATTTGAGAAAAACAATGAAGAGCGCGAGTTTTTTAAAGCCATAGCCCAAGGATTGATGGATATAAAAGAGGGCAACGAACTAAGTCTGATTGATGCTAAAAAGAAGCTAGGCATCGCTTGAGTGAAAGTCTATATATCGGACTCTGGGTTCGACGATCTTGGGTGTATCAAAGATTACTACGTAGCGGAACAGATCCCACATATTGGCGAAGAGTTTGTGGTTTCGATTGTCAGGCACATTGAAACATTAATCGATAATCCGAATATTGGGAGAATGGTTCCTGAGTTTGAGAAGGAAAAAATCCGAGAGCTTATCCATCCACCGTTTCGCATCGTTTATTTAAGAGAATCTGATTCTATTCACGTTGTGAGGGTGTGGCGTAGTGAACGACTACTCGTATTACCAGAAACATAAATAAAATATATCATGAACAAAGATAATAAATTCAAAATACCAATTCATATGATCGCTCTGGATTTGCTTGGTGCAACGCTTGCGGCTCTAGGCCTGATTGAGTAATCTAGTGGTTTGAGTTTTATTCCTGATCAATTCAAGTTTGAGTATTACTACATTGCATTGATTGTTTGTGGGGTATTGATGATGATTCCCATGCATCTACATATTTTTAAAATGGTGTTGTGTAGTAAGACTTCTAGTACAGATTAATAATCATTTCGCCTGGCGTCTTTTCCAGCGTTGCCAATGATTCAGGAAATCATGGCGATAGATAAAGCCCGGTAATGCGAAAACAATAAACAGGCAAAAGCTGGTTGCATAAAATTCCCACTCCTGTGTATGCAATTGCCCCGTCATTTTTTTCTCAAAACCCAACGAGATAAACCCAATAATGAAATAAAGCAGTAACCATTCAAGTAACCGCATCCACTGGGTTTTTCGGGGTTTAGGTTCTATGACGAATAAAAACCGTTCATTCAACCAAGGAAGGTTGGCAGCAACAAAAGAGATCAGTAGCAATACCCAGACAGAGGTAGTTGTTGTCATATCTTTAAGGAGTTGATGTCATCTCGACTGTTCGGAGAGATCTTTTCTTCCATGGGACTTAAGATTTCTCGTATTCACTCGAAATGACAATATCAGGTTACCCATTAAGCAGCTATAGACATTACGCTGATACAAATTGCCAATAGTGCACCGGGCATTAAGCCCAGAATGAGTAATGCAAGGCCATTGACACTCAGGGCAAAGCGCATTTGTTTTGATGCCTTGATCGCAGTCATTGAATCCGCTTTATCGAAATACATGAGTTTGATCACATGTAAATAATAATAGACACCAATAATAGAGAAGAAGACTGCCGTTGCAGCTAGCCAGACAAAACCGGCATCAACAAGCTCTTTCAGCACGAACCATTTGGCCCAGAAACCCAGAAATGGCGGTACGCCTGCCATGGAAAACATCAGTATCAACATCATAAAAGCAAACCACGGACTTCTGTCAGATAGACCCTTGAAATGTGCTAATTCGTCTGCTTCAAAATCTTTTCTTCCCAACAAGATAACCATGCCGAATGCACCCATACTCATCAAGGCGTAGATAATGACGTAAAACATGGATCCAGCATAACCAGAGGCTGTACCGGACAACAGACCTAATAATAGAAAGCCGATATGCGCGATGGCCGAATAAGCCAGCATGCGTTTGATATTGGTTTGGGAGATGGCAACAATATTACCTGTCGCCATGGAAAGAATGGACAGGATAATAAGCATCTGTTGCCAGTTATCCAGCATAGGTTGTAATCCATCAACCAGTAATCTCATTGCCATTGCGAAGGCAGCCAGCTTCGGTGCGCTGGCAAGAAATAATGTTACACAAGTCGGTGAGCCCTGATAAACATCGGGTACCCACATATGAAATGGTACGGCACCCAGTTTGAAGGCAATACCGACCAGGACAAACACCAGACCGAAAACCAGTAATATATTACTGGTATCATTTTCGATAGTTGTTGCAATGGTTTCCAGTTGCAGACTTCCCGTGACACCGTAGATCATGGACATACCGTATAACAACATACCTGATGCCATGGCGCCCAATACAAAATATTTCATTGCCGCTTCCGAAGCCGCGGTTGATTTTCTGTGCATGGCTACCATGGCGTAGAGTGACAGCGATAATAATTCCAGTCCGAGATAAACTGTTAATAAACTGTATGCTGAAATCAATATCATCTCGCCGAGGATGGCGAACAGCCCGAGAACAAAATATTCTCCTTTTAACCAACCATGCTCCTTCAGGTATTCATGCGAATAAAGAAATGCAAAAAAACCAATAATGAAGACACCTTCCTTCAATACCGTTGCCATGCCGTCGTCAATATAACTGTTGCCAAATGCATAGGCCGTCTGTTCTGGTGATAATTGACTCACCAATACAGCCGTTACGACAAGGGTCAGCTGGGAAAGATAATACGTCAACCTGCGTTGCGGGTCGTTACTGAAGGTATCGAGCACCAATATAAGACAGGCCATTGTCAGCATAAATATTTCAGGTGCAACTGTCATTATATCTGTGATTGATATCATGTTATTGGCCTACCTTGCTTTGTAACATCTGCCCGAACAAATGTTCCAGCGTTGGGTGCATGGCATCAAACAACGGTGCCGGGTAAATTCCAAATACCAAAACTACAATCACCAGCATCGATAGAATAAATGTTTCGCGTGAATTTATATCTTTTAGATGTTTAACATTGTCATTGGCAACTTCACCAAAGATGACTCTTTTATACATCCATAATGTATAAGCGGCACCCAGTATCAAGGTAAGTGCTGCCAGAAATGCGATCCAGAAATTTGCCTGGTAGGCACTGACGATGACAACGAACTCACCGACAAAACCTGATGTTCCCGGCAGTCCGGCATTGGCCATGGCAAACAACATCATAAATGCGGCAAAATGCGGCATGGTATTGACCACACCACCGTAATCCTTAATCTCTCTGCTGTGTACCCGGTCATACATGATGCCGACACAGAGAAACAGTGCGCCTGAAATAAAACCATGAGAAATCATCTGTATCATGGCACCTTCAAGTCCAAACACGGCGCCTTCCGTCGAACCCGTTGCCGCATAAATGCTAAAACCAATAAAGAAACCTAATGTCACAAAGCCCATGTGTGAGATAGATGAATAGGCAATCAATTTTTTCATGTCCTGCTGCACCAAAGCTACAAAACCAATATAAACAATAGCTATTAATGACAACACTATCATTGCTGTATCAAAATAAAGACTGGCATCCGGGGTGATCGGCAAACTGAAACGAAGAAAACCATAACCACCAAGTTTCAACATGATTGCAGCCAGTATCACTGAGCCACCCGTCGGCGCTTCAACGTGAGCATCCGGCAACCATGTATGCACTGGCCACATGGGAATTTTTACCGCGAAGGCGAGAAGAAAAGCAATAAAGATTAATTTCTGCACGCCTGCTTCCAGTGGCAGATCCTGTAATTCCAGGATATTGAAAGTACCGGATTGCGAGTACAGATAAAGAAAGGCCACCAGCATAAATACAGAGCCCAGGAAGGTATACAAGAAGAACTTGATGGTGGCATAAACGCGTCTTGGGCCACCCCAGATACCAATGATCAGAAACATCGGAATCAGCATTGCTTCCCAGAAAACATAAAACAGCATGGCGTCTACAGCAGAGAATACGCCAATCATCAGCCCTTCCATAATCAAAAATGCCGCGAGATACTGTGAAATTCTTTTTTCTATAACTTCCCATCCTGCAAGGATGACCAATACCGTGATAAATGTGGTGAGTATGATCAAAGGCATGGCGATGCCATCAATACCCAGATAATAATTAATATTGAAAGCCTCTATCCAGTAGGCAAATTCAACAAACTGCATCTCATGCGTTGTGATATCGAAATCTTTATACAGTAATGTAGATAGCAGAAATGTCACCACCGAGATCATCAAGGCCAGTGTCTTGACTGTTTCTTCCTGTCTGTCACCTGCATACAACACCCAGACACCACCGAGGACCGGGCCCCAGATCAACAAACTTAAAATTGGTAATTCAGCTAACATTATTAGTTTTAATTTTTCTTATATTTAAATTAATTTGTACACAAACACTACAAATGTTGCGAGCAAAAATAACAAACCAAGGATCATGGCAAATGCATAATGATATAAATAACCTGTCTGTATTTGTCTGATAACACCAGAGAACCAACGGACAGATAATGCCGAGCCATTAACAATCAGGCCATCGATTAACTTGACATCACCAATCTGCCAAAGCAGCTTCCCTATTGCTTTTGTGCCTCCGGCAAACACCTTTTGATTAAAGGCATCGAAACCATAGTTATTTTCGAGTATCCGATAAATCGGACCCAGGCTAGTGGCAATCTTCTCAGGTACATCAGGAAACTTGATATACAACAGCCATGCTGTGAATACACCAGACAGTGCCAGCAAGACTACAACTGGATTTTTAAACACCCCATGGACAAAGAACTGCCATGCGACTGCGTACCATTCGCCATGATAATGATGTCCCATCTCTTGTAATACGTTGTGACTCTCAGCCACCTGAATTGTCCCGGCAAAATAATCACCAAATAACATCGGCCCACCCAACCACGCGCCAATAATTAAAGATGGAATCGCCAGAACTACCAGGGGAAATGTCACTACCCATGGACTTTCATGCAGGTGTTCCCATACATGTTTGTCCATTCTTTCTTCACCATGAAAGGTCATAAAGAACAGACGGAAAGTATACAAGGCTGTAATAAAGACTCCTGATAAAACCGCATAATAGGCATAACCAGCAGCAGGCAAGGTGGATAGATGTACCGCCTCGATAATGGCATCCTTGGAAAAGAATCCCGCTGTTCCAGGGAAACCAATCAAGGCAATTGCACCTACAAAACAGGTAATCCAGGTGATCGGCAGATATTTATAAAGACCACCCATCTTGCGCATGTCCTGCTCATGATGCATGGCAATGATGACAGAACCGGCGGCCAGGAATAACAGGGCCTTGAAGAAAGCATGTGTCGTAAGATGAAACATGGATGCAGCATAGGCAGAAGCACCCAAAGCAACAGTCATATAACCCAGTTGCGACAGGGTCGAATAGGCGATGACGCGTTTGATATCATTTTGCACCAGACCCAGCAGTCCCATAAAGAATGCGGTGGTTGCACCGATAATTAAAATGAAATTCAGGGCAGTTTCAGATAATTCAAAGAGTGGTGACATGCGTGACACCATAAATATACCTGCAGTCACCATGGTGGCAGCATGGATCAATGCTGATATAGGTGTTGGGCCTTCCATAGAATCCGGCAACCATACATGCAAGGGAACCTGTGCTGACTTACCCATAGCACCAATAAACAGACAGATACATATGACAGACATCAATGACCAGGATTCATCACCCCAGATATTTACCGTTGCCTCGGCCAAGGCCGGTGCCTGTTCGAATACTTCAATATAGTCCATGGATTGGAAATGCATGAGTACTGCGGCAATGCCCAGCAGAAAGCCGAAATCACCGATACGGTTCACCAGAAATGCCTTCATATTGGCAAAGATGGCAGACTCACGTTTATACCAGAAACCGATCAATAGATAAGAGACCAGGCCAACCGCTTCCCAACCAAAGAATAACTGTAGAAAATTATTCGCCATCACCAGCATTAACATGGAAAAGGTAAATAATGAGATATAACTGAAGAAACGTTGATAACCCGGGTCATCATGCATATAGCCAATGGTATAGATATGAATCATCCAGGAAACGAATGTAACCACCACCATCATGGTGACCGAAAGCTGATCTACCAGAAAACCGATTTCGAAATGAAGGTTACCGCTGTTTAACCATGTATAGATGGTTGCATTATAGATTTCACCGCCATTATAGAAGATATTGTAATAGGCGATTAAAGAAAGGATAGATGAAATTCCAACAGCAAGAATGGTCACTCTATGTGCGCCATTACGCCCAATCAACTTACCACCCATTCCTGCAATGATTGATCCAATCAAGGGTGCCAGGACAATGGTCAGGTAAATAGTTTCCATGTTTTCGAATAGATTCATATTTGTTTAACCATCCATGCTCTTTAAGTCATCAACATTGATGGTGCCCCTGTTGCGGAACAGGACAACAAGAATAGCCAGACCAATCGCAGACTCGGCGGCGGCTACGGTCAGGATAAAAAAGACAAATACCTGACCATTGATATCACCCAGAAAATGCGAAAAAGCGATGAAATTCATATTCACAGATAACAACATCAGTTCAATACACATCAGCAAGATCAGAATATTTTTTCTATTGATAAATATTCCTGCAACACTGATGCAGAAAAGTAATGCCGCAAGGACCAGAACATTGGATAAAATAATCATGGTGATTCCTTTACCACGGTTGTTACTTCCGAATCTTTTTTAGAGACTTCTTCAGGATCATCTGCTGGCTTTTCGACCTTCATTTTAACAATACGTAATCTATCCGTACTTTTAACAGCAACCTGGTTGCCGGGTTTTTGTGTTTTTGTGGAACGTGGACTACGCATTGTCAGTGCAATTGCAGCAATGATAGCAACCAGCAATATGGCACCCGCAATTTCAAAGGGGTATAGATAATTCGTATATAAGGCCAGACCCAACTCGGATGTATTACTGTAATCCGCACTGTGTCGTTGGATAGAATCACTTACCAGGCCAAACTCACCGGCGTTAATCACCAGCCCCATGGATAAGGCCATCAAAATGGCAACCAGCACACCGATGGGTAGATATTTTGCGAAACCTTCTCGCATGGCAGACAGGTTAATATCCAGCATCATGACCACAAACATAAACAGAACCATGACCGCGCCAACGTAAACCACAACCAGGGTAATGGCCAGGAATTCTGCCTCAAGTAATAACCAGATAGCGGAGCTTGAAAAAAACGTAAGGATCAAAAATAACGCTGCGAAAACCGGATTACGCACAGTAATCATCAGCCCTGCAGACATCAGCAGCAAAGCAGAAAAAATATAAAAGACTGTTTGTTCGATCATCTGTAAGGGGCTTCCTCTGCACGGTCTTTGGCAATCTGTTCTTCTGCCTGATCACCCACCTCAAGCAACATCTGTTTTGTCATCAGTAAATCACTGCGTTTTTCACCGTGATATTCAAAGATCCGGGTTTCGACAATAGAGTCCACCGGACAGGATTCTTCACAAAACCCACAGTAAATACATTTTGACAGATCGATATCATAACGAGTTGTTCGACGACTCCCGTCTTCACGCTCTTCTGATTCAATAGTGATCGCACATGCCGGACATACCGCTTCACATAATTTACAGGCAATACATCGTTCCTCACCATTTGCATAACGACGTAGTGCATGTAGTCCGCGAAACCGTTGTGATTGTGGTGTTTTTTCTTCCGGATATTGCACGGTTATTTTCTTCTTGAATAAATAACGTCCGGTCACTCTCAGACCCTTGATCAATTCAAGAAGGAATAAACTTTTTATATATCGTGCTGTACTTTTTATCATCTGACTTTAACTATATTTACACCTAGGCAAACCAGGGCGGAATGTTCATTACGACCAATACTGAAGCAACAACTAACCAGACAATCGTTATTGGAATAAATATTTTCCAACCCAAACGCATGATCTGATCATAACGATAACGTGGAAAAGTCGCACGCAACCATAAAAACATAAACAGGAAGAATGAAGTTTTGATGAGCAACCAGTGAATGCCCTCTCCAAGTAAAATTCCAATGCCTGGCACTTCAAAAACTGCTTCTGGTAATATTCCCTGTAATGGCGATAACCAACCACCAAAAAACATGACTGATGTCAGAATCGCAATAATAATCATGTTGGCATATTCAGCCATGAAGAAAACCGAGAAGGCCATGCCACCATAATCGACGTGGAAACCGGCAACGATCTCAGATTCACCTTCGGCAACATCGAAGGGTGCGCGGTTGGTCTCGGCAACACCAGAGATAAAATAAACCACGGCCAGTGGTAATAACGGTAACCAGAACCAGTGAATAACACTGCCACTTTGTGCATTAACAATATCACCAAGATTCAGACTGCCTGCGGCAACCAGTACACCGACCAGGGCAAAACCCATGGCAATTTCATAAGAAATAATCTGTGCCACAGAACGCATTGCGCCAAGAAAAGCATACTTTGAATTTGATGCCCAGCCAGCAACAATCACCCCATACACGGCCAGAGAAGTCAGGGCCAGGACATAGAGTAGGCCAGCATTGATATCTGCCAATACCAGGGTATCGCCGAAAGGAATCACTGCCCACGCAGCAATAGACGGGGCAAATGACAAGACCGGAGCGATAATAAAAAGGGCCTTGTTCGATCCTGATGGAACGATTATTTCCTTAAAGATTAATTTAAAGGCATCGGCAATCGGTTGGCCAAGTCCCCAGAAGGACAGACCAAAAAATCCAACCCGGTTCGGCCCAATACGTCCCTGAATATATCCAATCACCTTGCGCTCTGCATAGGTCAAATAAGCAACCGTAAACAGTACCGGCACCAGGATGACTAAAATCTTTAAAACGACTTCAATTGTCAATGCAGCATAGGCATGCATTGCAAGCGGAAACAGTTGTTCTACCGATGGCATAATCAGGTTTGAGCGGATCCATTCCATCATACTCAAGCCTTCCTCAAGCTGACATTTCCATGCCATGCACCTAATTCAGAATGATTTAACTGGGCAGCCTGTATCAATACACAATCATCAGAAACACATTCATTGATCATGACGGCTGCGCTATATGTATTTTCTTCATACTCTGCAACGACGGTATCACCTGTAATGATGCTTAACCGCTTCGCAAGTGTTGAATTAATCTGAATCAAACCTTTGCTATCATCTGCATTTTGTAATGCCCTGGCCCTTCTGGTCATGGCGTCAATGCTACACATCGGGATTTCTGTAATTCTTTGCAATGTGCCATTGCTGCCCATCTCAGTACTTCCTGTCACATTTTTCAATGACTCTGGTGTTGTCCAGCTACCGACACTACCCAAAGCAACATTTTCAATAACACTGGCGACTTCATCCCTGACTTCTTCTGAACTGTTGTATTCAAATGTTTCAAGATTCAGCAGATTGCCCATGACCCGGAGTATTTTCCATGCAGGACGTGCCTCTCCTACTGGTGGCACTGCACCTGTGAAACTTTGTGATTGTCCTTCTACATTAATATAGGTACCGGAGGTTTCAGCAAAAAGTGCGATAGGCAAGAGCACATCTGCATATTGTTTCATGGTTTCTGATTCATAGGCCGTCAAGGAAACAACAAACTCGGCACCTTGCATTGCCTGAACTGCTTTACGTCCATCCCAACAATCAAGTTCTGGTTCAATTCCCATGAGCAGATAGACTTTCAATGATTGTTCCAGCATGTCATCAGTATTTAATCCAGAAGCATCAATGACTTCACCACCTGCTCCGCGGTGAGGCAGAACACCTGCCAGATGTGCACCACTGGTATTTGCTGCTTCACTGATGAAGCCAAATTTTACATTTCCAAGTTTGGCTATGGCCAATGCCAATACCTTTAATGTTGAGAATTGATTATGTGCTGTCGCAAGATTACCTAATAATACTGAACCATTTTTGGCATCAGATAATTTTCTGGCTATTGCCCGATGTGTATCATTGACTTTGACATTGTTTGTTAATGATTGAATATCACTATCCACTGATTGATTCCCCATCTCGGAAAATGCCTTGATGATGCCTGCCAGTATTGCCACTATTTCTGCAGGTGATTGAATCATTTTTTCAGAAATATCGTAATTAAGCTCATAATCCACAGAATTAACCATCATTATATCTGCGCCATTTAACGAAGCTTTACGTAATCGATGGTTAATCATAGGTTGTTCTTTTCTGACATTACTGCCAATTACCAATGCCGCATCAAGATCTTCCAATGCTGCGATTGATTGACCCAGGTAAGGGAAAGCAGGATCTGTTTCCTGTTGATCGAAATCATTTTGGCGTAAACGGGAATCTATATTATTAGTTCCAAGCGCACGTAATAATTTCTGGAACAAATAAAGTTCTTCAAGTGTCGATGCAGGCGAAGCAAGGCCGCCTAACTGACTGCCACCATGGTTTAACAGGGGCTTATCAAGGTTATCACGTACAAACTCAAGCGCAGTTTCCCAGTCTGCTTCTTGCCAAACACCATTTTGTTTAATCATTGGTGTCTGTAGACGATCTTCACTATACATTCCTTCATAGCTAAATCGATCACGGTCAGAAATCCAGACTTCATTGATGGCTTCATTTTCTGCCGGGACTACACGCATAACACGGTCACCCTTAACATGAAGTTCTATGTTCGAACCCACTGAATCATGAGGTGCAATACTTTCACGCTGTACCATTTCCCAGGCACGTGCCGAAAATCTGAATGGTTTTGAGGTCAATGCCCCGACAGGACAGACATCAATGATGTTGCCTGATAATTCAGATGACACAGTCTTTTCAATATAGGTGCCAATCTCCATGCGTTCACCACGACCGATTGCGCCCATTTCACGCAGGCCTGCGATTTCCTCACCAAAACGAATACAACGTGTGCAATGGATACATCGGGTCATGTCAGTTTGTATCAGCGGTCCGATATTTTTATCTTTAACAACACGTTTGCTTTCATGGTAACGCGAGACACCCTCACCGTAGCCAACGGCAAGATCCTGTAATTCACACTCTCCACCCTGATCACAGATCGGACAATCAAGCGGGTGATTAATCAGCAGGAATTCCATGACGGATTTCTGTGCCTCAATGGCCAGCTTTGAACGTGTCTGTACCTTCATACCATCCATTACCGGTGTGGCACATGCAGGCAATGGTTTTGGTGCCTTTTCAACTTCGACCAGGCACATACGACAGTTAGCCGCGACAGTTAATTTTTTGTGGTAACAGAACCTGGGGATATAAATATCATTGGCATCAGTCACTTCAATGAGCATCTGCCCACGTCGTGCTTCCAGTGCCTTACCGTCTACTTCAATATTTAAAATATCATCTGTCATTATTTTATTTTGTCCTACCGTGAAGCGTGAAGCGTGAAGCAATAAACATTACAGCACTTGTGCTTTTCACTATTAACATTTCACCTTTCACGTTTAACATTTCACGTATTACATTCCGTTCCCGGCATACAACATTTATTGTCTATGTGATATTGGAATTCATCACGAAACCTTTTAACAAAACTTTGTACCGGCCATGCTGCTGCGTCACCCAGGGCACAAATGGTCCTGCCTTCAATCTTGTTGGCAACATCAATCAGTTTATCCAGATCTTCCTGTTCACCTTCACCGTGCTCGATACGCTTGATCACACGATACAACCAACCGGTTCCCTCACGACAAGGTGTGCACTGACCGCAGGATTCTGAATAATAGAAACGTGAGATACGTTCAAGTACCTGTACCATGCATGTAGTGTTATCCATGATAATGACTGCCCCAGAACCAAGAGAAGATCCACTTTTCTGAACCGAGTCATAATCCATATTCACTTCCATCATATCTTCACCATGCATCACAGGAACGGAAGAACCACCCGGAATTACGGCCTTAAGTTGATTACCATCACGCACACCACCGGCAAGCTCCAACAAGTCCGCAAAAGGTGTGCCCAAAGGCACTTCAAAATTACCTGGATTATTAACATGGCCACTAACTGAAAAACATTTACTGCCACCACTATTGGGCACACCAATTTCAGCAAACCAGTCGGAGCCATTTTTTATGATGGATGGCACAGAAGCAAAGGATTCAGTGTTATTGATTGTCGTTGGTTTACCGTACAAACCAAAGTTGGCAGGAAAAGGTGGCTTGAATCGTGGCTGGCCTTTCTTACCTTCCAAAGATTCGAGTAATGCGGTTTCTTCACCACAGATATAGGCACCCGCACCCAAAGTGCCATAGATCTCTACTTCCACCCCGGAGCCCATAACATCCTTACCCAGGTAACCCTGCTCGTAGGCTTCCTTTAATGCCTGTTCGAAACGTTGATAAGGTTCATCAATGAATTCCCCACGCATATAGTTATAAGCTATCTTGGTACCCATGGCATAACAGGCAATCGCCAAACCTTCGACTAAAGAATGTGGATTAAAACGTAAGATATCACGATCCTTGCAAGTGCCTGGTTCGCTTTCATCCGAGTTGCATACCACGTATTTTGGAGTATCAATATTTTGTGGCATAAAACTCCATTTCAGTCCCGTTGGAAAACCGGCACCACCACGACCACGCAGACCAGATTCTTTTATGATATCAATGACATCTGTAGGCGGTGTCTTGTCATTTAGAATTTTTGTCCATGCTTCATAACCACCGACCTTACGATAGTTCTCAAGTGTCCAGGGTTCTTCAAACTGGCGTGTTGTATAGCAGACTTGATCTAGTTTAATCATTCGTGGGCTACTCCAGTTCATCCAGAATTTCGTCGACCTTTTCAGGGGTCAGGTTTTCGTGATAAACATGGTCAACCATCATCATCGGCGCACCACAACAGGCGGCCAGACATTCTTCTTCCTGTTTGATGTGAAATCGACCATCCTCTGTAGACTCACCTTCCTTGATACCCAGTTTTTTCTCAATGTGCTGCATAATCTCACCGGAACCATTTAACATGCATGAAATATTGGTACAGACAGAAATACTATGTCTACCACACTTTTCTGTTTCCAACATGGAATAAAAGGATCCGACTTCGTAGACAGCTATGGGTGGCATATCCAGATATTCTGCAACCGCGTCCATCAACTCCGTTGTTAAATACCCCTGGTTCTCATGCTGCACTTCACGCAGGGCAGCCAGAACTGCAGACTGTTTCTGATCTGCAGGATATTTAGCAATCCAGAGATCAATTTCTGCTCGGGTATGCTCAGATAATATTTTGTTGTCTGTCTTAATCATTCTAAATATTTTTATAATTTTTCACGATATTCGTGAAGAGTTAAGCGTGAAAAGTGAAAAGCATTATTTTGATTTTACGTTTCACCTTTCACTTTTAACATTTCACATTTATTACCGATCTATTTCCCCAAAGACTATGTCCTGTGAACCAATCACCGTCACCACATCAGATAACATATGGCCTCTGACCATTTCATCCATGGCAGATAAATGCGCAAAACCTGGCGCACGAATCTTTACCCGGTAAGGTTTATTCGCCCCATCCGAAATCAGGTAAATACCGAACTCACCTTTGGGGTGTTCTACCGCTGAGTAGGTTTCACCTTCCGGAACACAATAGCCTTCGGTAAATAATTTAAAGTGATGAATCAGAGATTCCATATCACCTTTCATATCTTCACGCTTTGGCGGGACTAATTTAGGATCATCCAGGATCACTGGTCCCGGATTTTGATTTAACCAGTCAACACATTGTTTGATAATACGATTCGACTGACGCATCTCTTCAATACGGACCAGATAGCGATCATAGCAATCACCATTGGTACCGACAGGAATATCAAAATCAACCTGGTCATAAATATCATAAGTTTGTTTTTTACGCAGGTCCCATTCAATACCCGAACCTCTTAACATCGGCCCGGTAAAACCCAGTTGCAATGCGCGTTCTGCTGAAACAATTCCAACATCAACAGTGCGCTGTTTCCAGATTCTATTATCCGTTAATAATGTTTCATACTCATCGATAAGGCCCGGGAATTTTTCTGTGAATCTTTCGATGAAATCAAGCAGAGACCCCTGTCGATCCTGATTCATATTCTTTACTTCTTTTTCGTTATGCCACTTTGAAGCTTCATATTGAGGCATCGTTTGAGGTAGATCCCTGTAGACACCGCCAGGACGAAAATAAGTTGCATGCATACGTGTTCCAGAGACCGCTTCATAACAGTCCATCAGATCTTCACG